>Ga0255354_1000766_pt1 | contig 19740 bp, 18 predicted proteins | sample HBST50metaG_FD_189942 | JGI IMG/M metagenome (GOLD analysis project Ga0255354, IMG submission 189942) | Peat soil microbial communities from Stordalen Mire, Sweden - H.B.S.T50 | ecosystem: Environmental > Terrestrial > Soil > Wetlands > Peat | place: Sweden: Norrbotten County, Stordalen Mire...
CGGATTTCGACCCATTGCGCTGCCTGATCCTAGGAAAGAATAAGCAAAGCGCAGATCGGTAAACTCCACCGTGGCCCAGGTGCGGTTGGCGGCCACCTGCGGCGCTGCAATGCCGGGAATCGGCTCTTGGCCCATATCGCTCACCACGGCCCATGTGCCCCAGTCCAGATAAACCTGGCCCAGCAGGGTGCGTTTGGCTGCCTCGGTGGCTGCGGTGACGGGCGGCTTGAAAAGCACATCCCGGCGCGAGTCGCTGTCGATGACGCCGGTGCGGGTGTTGATCTCCGCGGTCTGGAAGAAGTCCTGCGTTTCCAGAATCGCATGCCAGCGGAAAGGGTTGACGGGGTACGGCTCTGCGGCCACGCGCTTGGCCGGAGCTGCGGTCACCTGGGTGTTTTCGACCATGGCCAGGGCCTGTGCGTGCTCTGCCCAGCGCCAGCAACCCAGCAGCAGCATCCCGAAGAGCGCAAAAACGGCCCATCCGCGGCCGCGAAACTGAGGTTTGCGCGCGCCGATTTCGCCGCCTATCAACCCCAGCATCCAGGGCATAAACATGGCCAAAAATAGCAGCCCCCACACCACTGGCTCGGCAATGAAGACAAAACTGCCCGCATACCAGTGGGGATTGAAGGGAAAGAAGGGCCGCAGACCGTAGTTGTTGGTCCAATCGAGCAGCAGATGGCTGAGCGCCGCCAGCAGCGCCGTCAAATAAAGCCAGCCCAAGTGAAGACCCGGCGGGGCTTTTGCGTCTTGGTTGAGAGGCTTGGGCCTTCGCAGTCTACGCCTCTGCAACCAGCGATCAAAGAGCCACACCACGCCAACCACCACGCCGGCAACGACGGGCGCGGCCAGGAAGGTGTGGGTGATGCCGCGATGATGCTTCAGCTCCTCCACCGGGCCGCGCAGCGACCAGAGAATATCCAGGTCGGCGGCTTCGGCGGCCAGCACTGCGGCCAGCGTGGCATGAGCCGTCTTGCGGTTCAGCCCGGCGCGGCCGATACAGGCTCCGGTTAGAAAGTGGGTGACAGGTTCCATAGCTTCTGCCAACCATACTACCCTGATTCGCAGAGCGGCCTTTTATAATCCACCCCATGGGCGAAACCACCAACCCTTCATCGACTGCGGCGCAACGTGCCGAAGAATTGCGCGCGGAACTGCGCCGTCACGAGCACCTTTATTACGTACAAGACGCGCCGGAGATTTCGGACGCTGAGTATGACGCGCTGATGAACGAGCTGAAGCGGATTGAGGCCGAGCACCCGGAGTTGCTTTCGGCGGACTCGCCGACCCAGCGCGTGGGCGGCAAGCCCGCCGAGGGCTTCAAGAAGGTGCGCCACTCGCGGCCCATGCTCAGCCTTGACAATGTCTACAGCGCCGAGGAACTAGCCGCGTGGGAAGCGCGCGTGCGCGAACTGGCCGGTGAGTTGCCGGTGGAGTACATGGCCGAGTTCAAGCTGGACGGGCTGAGCGCGGCGCTACGCTACGAGCCGACGGAAGACGGCGGCTCGCGGCTAACCACCGGCATTACCCGCGGCGACGGGCAGATCGGCGAGGACGTGACGTCGAACATCCGCACCATCCGCAGCGTGCCGTTGAGCATTTCTGCCGCCCTGCTGAAGCAGGCTGGACTGCCGCAGGCATTTGAAGTGCGCGGCGAGGCAGTGATGCCCGAAGCGGCTTTTCTGCGGTTGAACGAGGAGCGTGAGCAACTGGGTTTACCCCTGGCCGTGAATCCCCGCAACGCGGCAGCCGGAACGCTGCGCACGCTGGACCCAAACACCGTCGCCAACCGGCGGCTGGACTTTTATGCCTACTTCCTGCTGGTGGAGGGCGAATTCTGGCCGCAGGGCCAGCGGGCCACGCTGAATGCGCTGGCGACGCTCGGCTTCCGGGTCAATCCCCATCGCAAGCTGGTTACCACGGTCGAGGAGATGGTCCAGTTCATCGACAAGGCCGAAGCCGATCGCGCCACGTTGGGCTACGAGATCGACGGCGTGGTCTTCAAGGTGGACGCACACGCCACGCAGCAGCGGCTGGGCTACACCGGGCGCGCTCCGCGCTGGGCCATTGCCTACAAATTCACAGCCAAATCGGGCATCACTGTGGTCCGCGACATTACCGTGCAGGTGGGCCGCACCGGCAAGCTGACCCCGGTGGCCGAGCTAGCGCCTGTCTTTATCGGCGGCACCACGGTGAGCCGCGCCACGCTGCACAATGCCGATTTTATTGAGAGCCTGGGGCTTCACCTCGGCGACTGGGTGCGTGTAGAACGTGGCGGCGACGTAATCCCCAAGGTTGTCGAAGTCGTTGAAAAACGCCCCTATGTCTTTCCTTTACAGTGCCCTGAATGCCAAAGCAAAGCCGTGCGTGCCGAGGGCGAAGCAGACTACCGCTGCGTCAACGCTAGCTGTCCAGCTAAACTGCGCGAAAGCTTACTCCACTTCAGCAAGCGTGCAGTGATGAACATTGAGGGACTGGGCGAAGCAGTAGTGCAGCAATTGCTTGTTCATCACATAGTAAAGAGCATCGCCGACCTTTACTCTCTCGATGAAACTAAACTGCTCTTGCTCAGGAAAGAAGTCACTCGCAAAAACGCGGTCACAGGCGAAGAAAAGACGATGCCGCAACGTCTGCTTGGCCCAAAAGCCACAAAGACTTTGCTCGACGAAATTGAAGACTCGAAACACGCTGGACTAGCCCGTGCACTAATGGGCTTGGGCATTCGCTTTGTCGGCGAGCGTACCGCCGAGTTGCTTGCGCAAGAATTTGGTTCCATTGATGAATTGATGGCCGCCTCGGCAGAGCAATTGGCGCAGGTGGAAGAGGTTGGGCCGCGCATCTCGCAGGCCATCGTAGAATTCTTCGCGCTTCCAGCTAATGCAGCCCTAATCCAAAGCTTGAAAAATGTCGGTTTGGATTTGACGGCCGAGAAGAAGCAGCGCTCAACTCAATTGGCGGGGCTGACCTTTGTACTGACCGGCACTCTGCCCACACTCACACGCGACGAAGCCAAAGCTATGATCGAAGCTGCGGGTGGCAAGACCTCCGAATCCGTCAGCAATAAAACCAACTACCTAGTGGCAGGAGAGAAAGCCGGCTCCAAACTTGAGAAGGCGCACAAACTCAAAGTCGCGGTACTAAACGAAGCTGAGTTGCTGGACCTCCTGAGAACCGGACCCGCCACGGAGCCCGCAGAAGGAATGTTATTTTCGTAGCTTCCTGACCAATGGAGCAGGAATAACTTGTTCATCATTCGCTTGGCCAATCGGCGTCTGAGTATCTATGATGATTTCTTCACGGATATAGACTTGTTTTTTACGCGGATTAATCCTTAACTCCAAGGGGATGAACAAGCATGGATTTCGTGGTTATCGACGTTGAAACCGCAAATGCGGATTTATCGAGTATCTGCCAAGTTGGTATTGCATCTTTCCGGGATGGCGAATTGGCTGATTCATGGGTATCCCTTGTTAACCCGGAAGGTGAATTCAGTGCTACCAATGTATCCATCCATGGCATCGAAGAGTATATGGTTCAATACGCCCCCACTTGGAAGACTGTTTTTCCACAGGTCGCCTCTCGATTGCAGAACCACATCGTAGTTTCCCATACGCCTTTCGACCAACGGGCTCTGACCTGCGCATGTGACCGTTTCGACCTTCCCGGTTGCGAATGCACCTGGCTTGATTCCGCGCGAGTGGTAAGAATAGCCTGGCCGCAGTTTTCCAAGTCTGGATATGGACTCTCCAACCTGGCGACACACTTCGGCATCGAGTACCAAGCTCATGACGCACTTGAGGACGCCCGTTGCGCCGGTTTGCTGCTACTCCGCGCTATTGCGGAAACCGGCCTCAGCCCTGAGCAATGGCTTAATCACATGGAACAGCCCTTTGATTCAGCCAACCACGGATATTCATCGAGTAAATGGCCGAGTCCATGCAAGAGAGAAGGCAATTCAGAAGGTGATCTTTTTGGCGAGATTCTTGTGTTTACAGGGTCATTGTCAATTTCTCGCAATGAAGCAGCAGAAATTGCAGCGGCAGCAGGGTGCTGCGTTGAGGATGGGGTCACGAAGCACACAACCATGCTGGTTGTTGGTGACCAGGACATGCGGGTGCTCGCCGGTCACGAGAAAAGTACAAAGCACATGAAAGCCGAACGGCTAATAGGCAAAGGTCAGTCAATACGCATTCTCGGCGAAAGCGACTTCATGCGCATCGTTTCACGCTCTGATGCAACAATCTGAATTTACGGAACTCTCATCTGCGGACCTCAACTGGAGCGGCGTCGGGCAACACTGTCTGGACGGCGCTCAACGGCGTGCAGTTCGCGTTCGCGCTCCCGATCCCAGGCTTCGGCGCGCCAGTTGCGCGACGCGTAGCGAGGCGACTCGTCGAGCAGCGGCCCGCTTGCTCCGGTTTGAAGCCTACTTGGCATGGCGAGCAACTCGGCTGCAGGCCGGAGCAATGGGCGAATAGGGAGAGTGGGCTCGGGCGACGTCAATAAACGCGCCGAAGACTCATCCTCCCCATACGCCGCGTCCGAGGTCAGGCTGGTATCGGTGGTAGCCGATAGCGGCGTTTCTGCCTCGCCTTCTGCCGCGACATCTGGCTGCAAACGCACTGCCAATATCCTGGCCATGAACTCATCCACCAGCTTGTGCAGGCAGGTTTGCCCGCACAGATGTTTGGTCCCCGCACGCAGGCGGTTACGCGAGCTCCAACCGCTGATGCGCAGTTCCCCTCCCTGGTCATAGGCCACAAACCAGTGATTGGTCTGCTTCTTTTCCGAGCCACAGATGTCGCACGATATCGCCTGCCGGATCACTGCATCTCCCCCAGTCCGCACGTTCTTGACGCGGGCCTTGTGATTCCGGTCTTCCCTTTCGGCAAGTGCGCGCCGGGCAGGATGGAACCCTGCCTACCGCGCGGCAAACCGATTGGAGAATTCCGAGAGTCGCACTTCCTATTTCATCGCGCGGCGCGGGAAACTGGCGAGGCTGGATGGGAACAAATCTTGAGGTGATTCAAATTTGGACAAGGAACGACTCACCTGTCCTGAAACGGGACTGAAAATATAGATGAATTCAATAAAAATGGGAGCCGGCGTTTAGGCCGACTCCCAGGGTGCAGAGAACGCTGGCTTCCTACTGCCGCGGCGCGAAGTAGCCTTTACGGGCGCGCACTTGGTAATGGCGGTCATTGGCAAACAGATAGATGGGCCGGAAGGAGCCGTCGTACTTGAAGTCGGCGGGCGTATAGGTCAGCGCATACTGGCTGCGCAGTTCCTCTTCAATGGAGTGGAAGCTGTTGGAGACCTCTTCGACCGAGGGCGGAAAGAAGACCTGCCCGCCGGTAGCTTCAGCCATCTGGCTCAGCACCTGATCGCCCTTGCCACGGCTCGGCGTCCAGTTGGTGCTGATGGCGTAAATGATGGTCTCAGACCGCTGGCACATCTTGACGGCCTCGTCCAGGTAGACGCGGCTCTGGTTGTCGTCGCCGTCGGAGAGCAGCACTATGGCCTTGCGCACTGGCTCCTGGCCGCGCGCCACGTCGAGCAGTTTGTCGCGGCAGGCGGTGTATACGGCGTCGCGCAAAGCGGTGCCGCCGCCGGGACGCAGGCGGTTCACGCCGGTCTCCAGCGCATCCAGATTGTTGGTCCAGTCCTGGGTCACCGTGGGCGTCACATCGAATCCCATGACGAAGGCGCGATCGCTTTTGGCCTTGAGCACCTGCAGCAGGAACTCATTGGCCGACTGCTGCTCGAACTTGAACCGGGTACGAATCGAGGTGCTAGCGTCGATGACGATGCCTACCCGCAGCGGCAGATTGATCTGCTGGCGGAAGGCGTTCACCCTGGCCGGAGCCTTCTGGTCGTCAAGCAGCGCAAAGTCGCTCTGCCTCAGGTTGGGAATATAGTGCCCATGCTTGTCGGTCACCGTGAAAATAAGGTTGACCTCATTGACGCCTACACGGATGACAGGCGCGGCCGTGTCGGCGGGCTGATCGGCGGACGCCGCTGGCGGAGTTGCCGGAGTCTGGGCCGTCGGGGCAGCAAGCGGAGCAGCGGGCTGCTGCGCGGGTAGCAGAGCCGCCGGAATAGCTGCTGCGAGCACAATACCTAAGAGCTGTCTGTTCATAGCTTCCTCATTTTAGCAATTGCTTGCGCACTGCGCGCCCAACCTTGAGAACTGTTGTGGGCGGCTCCTTCTGACTCTCATCGAGCATGCCCAGAAACGCCTCCAGTTCCGGCGGCAGCGGAGCCTTCAACTGCAGCAGCTTGCCGGTGATGGGGTGCGTAAACTCCAGCTCGGCGGCATGCAGAAAATTGCGCCCCAGCTTGAGTATTTCCGGGGCCATGTTGCGGCGCGCGGCCTTGGACGTGGCGGCCTGCGAGGCTACCTGGTCGGTCAACTGGCCGGACCCGCCATAGCGCGTATCGCCCACCACCGGGTAGCCAATCGACGCCATATGCACGCGAATCTGATGCGTGCGACCGGTCTCGATGCGCACCCGGACCAGCGTGAACTTGCCAAAGCGGTTGTTGAGACGGCGCACTACCTCGTAGTGGGAGACGGCGGTGCGGGAGTTTTCCTGGGGCTTGGTCGTCATGCGGGTGCGGTTCATCGGGTCACGGCCCACCGAGGCGTTGATGGTGCCCCGGTCCTTTTCCACAGATCCCTGCACCAGGGCGACGTAGGTCTTTTTCATCTGGCGGCTGGAGAACATCTCTCCCAGGGCTGCGTGGGTGCGGTCGTTCTTGGCCACCACGATGAGGCCGCTGGTGTCCTTGTCGAGCCGGTGCACAATGCCGGGACGCAGGTCGCCGCCAGTGGAGGACAGCTTTTTGAAGCGGAAGAGCAGGGCGTTAACCAGCGTGCCGCGGTTGCGCTCGTCCTCATTTTGGCCCGCGCCGGCGTGGACCATCATCCCGGCTGGTTTGTTGACCACGGCCAGGTCGGCGTCCTCGAAAATAATCTCCAGCGGAATGTCTTCCGCAATCGCTTTCAGGGGCGCGGGACGCGGTTCGCCGGTAATCTCGATTCGCTCGCCGCCGCGCAGTTTGAGCGAAGCTTTCTCCGTCTCGCCGTTGACCAGCACGTCGCCCTGATCCATGAGCATTTGCACACGCGAGCGGCTGACGCCGTCCAGTTGCGCGGCCAGAAACTGGTCCAGCCGCTGCCCTTTCGCTTCTTCGGGCACTTCGATGGTGCGCAGTTCAATCATTTTCTGCCTCGTTCTGTGTGCCCCGGTTGATTTGATGCATGTTCTTGCGTTCCCACAGCGCCAGCGCCCCGGCCAGCACCAGCAGGATGGCAGCGATTTGCGGCCCGTCCAGCGCGCCGCCCAGCAGCACGCCGCGGCCTTCGGTATCGCGTGCCAACTCGGTTAGATAGACGGCCACGCCGATCCCAAGCAACCAAAGCCCGGCCACATCGCCCGCCCGACGCCGCACCGGCAACCAGACCAGCAGGAAAATCGACAGGGTAAGAAAAGCCAGCGCCGCATAGGCTTGCACCGGATGCAGTGCAATTCCCAGCGGCGTGCCGCTCCAGCGCGCAGCCAGCGGGTTGGAATAGACGACCGCCCAGCGCACGGTGGTTTCGGTTCCGTAATCGGACCCGGCCAAGAGAGCGCCTAGTTGCTCAAAAGCCAACCCCAGGGCCAGCGGCGCGGCCAGAGCATCTGCGGTCGAAGCTAGGGGCATCCGCCGCCAGAGTGCATAGAGCAGAGCGGTAGCCGCGGCAGCCAGCGCTCCGGCAGCAGCCAACAGCGGGTGATGCACCATGGCCAGCGCCAGCATCCACGCGGGGTGGCGGCGCAGATCGCTCCAGTTGATGACCACCAGCAGCAGCCGCTGGCCAGCCAGAGCCGCGAACAATGACAGGATGCAGAGATTCCAGACCTGTGCGGGGTTTACGCCCGCAATGCGCGCCGTGCGCTGGGCAAGAAACAGCGCCAGCAGCACGCCAAGAGCGGCCACCGCGCCATAGGCCGGGATGAGGACTGCTCCGATGTGGAAGAGAACTGGATACACCTGTGTCAGGATACGGCATTTGGGCGCAACCCGTAGCCGCTGCCACTAACCGCAGTTGGGGAGGAAGGTAGAATCCGACCCGCTGGGCCGTGTGCGATGTGCTGGTGAACCCGTCCTTAGACGGTGGAGCTCTCCGCGGTTCATTAGGCATTCCGGACTGGCGGACACTGCACACAAAACCGATTGTCGAGTTGAGCCCCTGTTCATATGAAGTGGTTCATCCAGCGTTGACCGCAACACCTGCTTTGCAGGCCGGTTTCTATTGCGGATAGTACGGGTCTCCGCCGGGAATTACAAGTCTTGTATGAGGGGGGCGCGGTGTGTTACGTTCTTGCGCCCCCGATTTGGGTACGCGCCCAAAACGGCAAGCCGCCCAAGTCTCTTCACCCAGCCTGTTGGCCGGTTCGCGAACACGGGTCGCAATCGCACTATACCGGCGCGTAAACGGCATAGCCGCGCGGTGGAGCGGGAAACTCGCTCTTGCCCTCTGCATCCGTGGTGCGTTCGTTGGGAGCTGCCGTATCGTGGCCATCCCAGGCGACAGGAACAAATTTCTGATTCTTCCACTTTGTCTGCACCGTGGTGCCGCTCCACTTGTCGCCCAAGTTATTCAGCACATAAATCAAACCCGATTGTTGCGCGTTGGCCTCGAAATATCCGCCGCGCTGCATGATGTAAAGATCCGGATCGGCGTGCAGAATTTGTGAATCACCGCCAGCATGGCTGTGGTGTGCGGCGATGAGGGCATCAATGCCATTCGGTGTGCGCGGGCGGGCCAAGCCGTTGTTGTAGTAGTCGTACCAGAAGACGCTGGGATAGCCCTCATGCACCAGGATGTAGGAGTAAGCCAGCATCTTGTCGTTCACTATCGTGTTGTCGCCCATGTCGTGATTGTCGACAAACGTAACGGCATTCCTGGGGCAATTGGTGACGATAGCGCCATTGTCCGTCAGATTTCGCAGGTCGTAGTTGAGCGTGTCGCAGACATCTTTCAGTTTGTAACGCAGCGGAAAGTCGAAGGCGGCCACTTGATTGTCAGAGAAGCTGTTGACCTTGGTGAGCCACTGCTCAATGCTTTCGCCGCCCTCCCAGTATTCACCAACCACGAAGGGACTGAATTCCTTGCCGTCCTTGACGTAGCGATACTTGGCGATCGTGCTCACGATCCACGAGCCGTAGCCTTTGACAAAGTCGAAGCGGAAACCGTCAAAGCCCAACTCTTCGATGATCAGTTGGGCGTATTCCATGATGGACGTGTAGACCAGCGGGTTGCGATGGCAGAGATGCGGAAAGCCGGCGTAAAGTTCGCCGTCGGGGGTAATTTCATAACGGCTGGGATGGAAGCAGTTCCAGTCACGAGGGAAGTGCCCGCTCTTGGGGTTGAATTTGGTCCAGCGTTTCTGTCCGTCGAGTGGATTCAGTTCTTCTTCGTCGCCACCTGAGTTGTGGCTGATGACCATATCCGCATAACATCCCAGGTTGTGATCGTGCGCTTTTTTGATGAGCGCTTCGAGTTCCGCGCGATTGCCGTACCAAGTCTTGGCGCCGCCCTTCTGATCAAAGTCGCCCAAGTCGAAGTAGTCATAGGGGTCATAGCCCATGGAACGAGTTTCAGCGGCCTTTGAAATGGGGGGCAACCAGAGAGCGTTGAAGCCGGATTTTTCCAGGTCTGGAATATGCTCGGCGACAAAGTTCCACCAGTTGTGATCCTGTTTCTCTTTCGCGGGACAGTCCCAGTAGAACGCCTGCAGCATTACGCTCATCGATTCTCCAGACCACTTTTTCAGCGAAAAAAAACGGCAGCCAAACCTGGCATACACACGAGACCTGAGAGCAACTCGCGGAGCCTAGGATCCGGTTTTGCGCTCGTCATCCAGTAGTACTTCGTCCAGCAGGCCGCGCAGGCTTACGGCGCGGGCATGGCCCTCTTGTCGAGAATCAGCGCTGGCAAATTGGGAAAGCTCATCGGCCAGGTTCAACGCGGCCAGCACGGCCACACGCAGCGAGTCCACGGTGCGGCCCTGCGCCGCCACGGCGCGCATCTTGGCATCCACCCGCGCGGCCAGTTGACGGATGTGCTCTGCGTCCTGGCCAGAGAGGTGATAGACCTGATCGTAGATATCTACTGTGACGTAATCGGTTACAGGTTCGCCTTGTTCCGAAGCCATGGGTTGCCTCACAGTTCCAGCGCATCCAATTGCGCCAGCAGCTTTTCCACGCGCTGCCGCACCTGATCGCGTTCCAAACGCAGGGAGTTCAGGTCCTTCTGCAAATGCTCCACCAGAGGCGCCTGCTCACTCAGTTGGGCCTCCGCCTTCACCGCGCGCTCCTCGGCTGCGGCGCGGGCCAGCCGCTCGCGCTTGACCAGGTTCACGGCGCGCAGAATTCGATCTTCCAACTCGGAAAAATCGTCTACGCTCAAGGCCAGACTGCCCGGCTCGGCCGCTGGCTGCTGGGGCACCAGTTGCTGGACCTCCGGCTGCTGGACTTCCGCCTCCCGGGACACGGGCTCCTGGGACTCCGGTTCCTGAAACTCGGGTTCCTGGGGTTCGGACTCCAGGAATTCCGATTCCTGGGACTCCGGCTCCTGCTGCATTTCCAGCTCTGGTTGAGCCACTTCTTCGGTATCCGATTCCCAGAAAGTCTGCGACATAGTAAACCCCCAAATTATCCTGCGTTCCGTGCAAGTATAGCGCCAATTTGCCCCTGAATCCGAGCCTAGGTGCGCAGCCGTGCGCCTACCTTGCCAACAGCCCCGACCACCAGCGCCTGGAAGCTCTGCAGCTCTTCCTCGCGCAGGGTGCGGTCGGCGGCCTGGAAGGTAGTGCCCATCAGCAGCGAGTACTCGCCCACGCCCAGCTTGGCATCGCGAAACACCTCGCGTACTCGCCACTCCACCAGTTCGGGAATCTGCAAGCCAGCGAGGGCCTGGTCAATCTTTTGCCAGACAATGCTCTCGTCCAGGATCAGGGAAAAGTCGCGGCGCACCGGTTGGAAGCGGGAGATGTCGCGCGAGCTGGGTTCGCGCAACGGCAGCTTGTAGAGCCGATCCAGATACAACTCGCCCACCAGAACCGTGTCTTTCAGCTTGCGGACCGCAGCCTCGCGCGGATGAAGCTGGCCGAACCAGCCCACGGTCGCGCCGTCCACCGCCACGCGTGCGGAGCGGTAGGGGTGCAGCCACTCCGGCGTAAGCCCGGACTCAGCCGGGAAGCGGTCAAAGTAGACGGAACGCGCCTTGAAGCGCGCCAGTACCTGCTCCACCGCGCCCTTCACGTCGTAAAACTCAATAGCCCGCGAGGGATGCAGCGCGCCCTGCTCGGGCATGTTGCCCACCGCGCCAAAGGCCACGGCCGGGCGCTCGTCCACCGTCTCTGTGCTGCCGCTGAAAACAGTGCCCAGCTCAAACAGGCGCACGTCACTCACATCGCGATGCAGGTTGCCGGCAATCATCGCCAACATGCCGGGCACCAACGACGGGCGCAGCACGCCTGCTTCCTCGCTGAGCGGGTTGCCGAGCGGGACAACCTGCCCCGGCTGCGGAGCGGTCAAAGCCGCCTCGGCCGCAGAACAGAAGGTACTGGCAATGGCCTCGTGGAATCCGGCCGAGCGCAGCGTCTGCCGCACCGCGGCTTCACTCTGGGCCCAGGGCAGCGCATGAACGCCTCCGCCGAATGCTGGCAGCGTGTTTTGAAAGCGGTTGAAGCCGTAGACGCGCGCGACTTCCTCAATCAGATCGATCTCGCGATCCACATCGAGCCGCCAACTGGGCAGCGTGACCAGCCAAGCGGCGTCATCTACTTTCTCTGGCTTGGTGACTTCCAGTCCGCACCCCAGCGCCGTTAGCACGGTTTCCACGTCCTTGGCCGTAATTCCAGCTTCGTCTACGGTTGCGCCCAGAATGCGCTTCACTTCACTCAGATGCAGGGCAACGGGCTGGCGATGGGCGGTCTTCGCCTCGATGGCCGGAACACGCACATCGACAATATCGCCGTCGATCCATCCGCCGTTGGCCAGCAGGATGCTCGAAACCAACTCCGAGCCGGTCAGAGCAGCATTGAAATCCGCGCCGCGCTCGTAGCGGTGGCTGGCGTCGGTATGCAGGCCGTGGCGACGCGCCGTGCGACGCACCGCAACCGGATCGAACCACGCCGACTCCACCAGCACATTCCGGGTCGCGGGAGTAATCATCGAATCCCAGCCGCCCATGACGCCAGCCAGAGCCAGAGCTTTGCGCTCGTCGGCAATCACCAGATCTTCGGGGTCGAGCGTGCGCTCCACGCCGTCCAGGGTCTTCAGCTTTTCACCCTTCGTGGCGCGGCGCACCACGATGCCGCCCTCGACCTTGTCGCAATCGAATGCGTGGGTCGGCTGGCCGATGGAGAGCCACGCATAATTCGAGGCATCCACGGCGTTCGAAATCATCTTCTGCTCGAGCAGCTTGAAATAGGTGGCCACTTCGGCCCCGGCAAACCAGTCGCGCGAATCACCGATCTTGATGTCGCGCAGGATGCGGGCGCTGTAACGGCCGCAACCATCCTCGGCCTCGATGCGCACGGGAAAGGGCTTGGCCGCAGGGCGAAACGCGGGCAGCTTGTAGACCACTTCGGGCAGAGCCAGCCCATAAATCGCCGCAGCCTCGCGCGCCACGCCGTAGTGGTTCATGGCGTCGACGCGGTTGGTGGTCACATCCATCTCAAAGTACGAGCCGTTGCCCGCGCCCAGGTCGTAGACACCGTCCACGGCAATGCCGCGCAGGGTCAAGTCTTCAGCAAGCTGCGCATCATCGACCGTCAGTCCGGGCAGGTACGCTCTAAGCCATTTACTCAGTATCTTCATTGATTAATCCTTTGTAGCGGAGCTAGCGTTGTTCGCGGAGTTAGCGGAGTTAGCAAAGCTAGCTATCCTTTTCCTCTTGACTTTCGCCCCGTCCCAGAACCGAAAGCAATCCGTTGATCAGTCGTGCAACTTCCCATCCCTGATCCATCAATTTCTGCACAAACCGCTTGTCGAAGTAGCCAAGGTCGCCGGCCAATTCGAGTTGGGTTTGCATCTCGTAAAGCGATCCACGCGCGGTTCCCAGGAAATGCCGAAACTGCGAGTCAGTCAACCTTCCATGCCCTTCAGCAATGTTGCTAGGCACAGAGACGGCCGCACGTCTGATCTGGGAAAGCAGTCCATACGCCTCGGACTTGGGCAATTCCTGGCTGAGCGCATACACCTGCCGCGTCAGAGCCATTGCTTTCTGCCAAACAATCAAATCCCGATAGCTCTTCGACCGCGCCATCGCCCCCCCCCGTAACCGACTTTCGCTAACTCCGCTAGCCCCGCTAACCGCGCGCAGCGCAGCTAACTCCGCTGCTTCACGCAAACTGCTCGAGAAACCGCATATCGCCGGCATAGAACTGGCCGATTTCGCTGATGCCGTATTTCATCATCGCGATGCGTTCCACACCCATGCCGAAAGCGAAGCCGGAGATCTTTTTGGAATCGTAGCCGGGCTGCTTTTCTGCTGCGAAGGCGAAGACCGCAGGGTCCACCATGCCGCAGCCCAACAGCTCGATCCAACCCGAATCCTTGCACTTGCGGCAGCCCTTGCCGCCGCAAAAGATACAGCTGATCTGCACGTCGGCGCTCGGCTCGGTGAAGGGGAAGAACGATGGGAAGAAGCGCGTCTTGACCGACGAACCGAAGAAAGCCTTCATGGCGAAATCGAGCGTGCCCTTCAAGTCGCTGAAGGTGATGTTCGTATCGACGCAGAGCCCCTCAACCTGGTGGAAGATGGGCGAATGCGTGGCATCTGCCGCGTCATTGCGATGGACCTTACCAGGAATAACAATGCGCACCGGAGGCGGCTGTGACTCCATGGTCCGCATCTGGACCGGCGAAGTATGGGTGCGCATCAACAGGCGGTCGCGCTGCGGGCGGCGTTCCTGCCCGGCGATGACCAGCGTGTCCTGCGTATCCCGCGCCGGATGGCCCGGAGGAAAGTTCATGCTCTCGAAGTTGTAGAAGTCGGTTTCGACCTCCGGCCCCACACCCACCGAATAGCCCAGCGCCGCAAAAACGCTGGTGATTTCATTCAGTGTTTTGGTAATGGGATGCTCAGCGCCGATCAGCCGCCGCGTACCGGGCAGCGTAATGTCGATGGCCTCAGCCGCCAGCGCAGCGTCGCTCGGGCCCGCACCAGAGGCCTGATCGAGCAGGCTTTCCACCAGCGACTTGAGCGCGTTGAAGCGCTGGCCCAGAGGCTTTTTGGCCTCCACGGGAGCAGACTTCAGCCACCGGCCAGAAACCTCGTTGAGCCGGCCCTGCTTGCGTCCCAGCCACTCCAGGCGAAAAGCCTCAACAGCCGCTTCGCCGTCCACTGCGCTCGCAGCCTCACGCGCCTGCTGCTCAAGAGAAGCGAATGCCTCGCCGAGCGCGGCCTCATCAAATGCCGTCAAATTGGGAATTTCAATGTTCATAGGCGTAAGGATCAGGATAAACCACAGCGCGGGAAGAAGTTCGAGCGCGAATTGTTCAATTCAGCCGGTGCCACTGCCAGAAAACAGGAGAAGGCGCCTTAACTGCTCGGAAGCAATCCTATTTGATCCAGAAAATCGGCAAAAGCCTCTTCAACAGAAGCCGCACGCCGGACCGCCTGCAAGTCGATTCTGCTGGCAAGCTGCAGGGCTGGCATCGCCTTTTGATATTCAGGCCAAACGCTCTTCAAAGCGTGCGCTGCCAGGTCGCTTGTGGCGGGCCGTGCTGTTTGGCGTCCTTCCAGATGCCGCAGCAAGAATCCCTCGTGACAAGGTTCCTGCCAGATCAGATGCAGCCGATTCTGTCTCACCATCGGCACGATTTGGGCATCTCGCTCTGGCTTAATGCCCACCTTGTCTCGGTCCAGCAAGATTGCGCGAAAAACAAAAGCACCGCGTTTGGCTTCCTTCTCTTGGATGCGCCGGATGGCCAGTTCTACCAGAGCAAGAGGATCACCACCACCCGGGCGCAGCAGGTCGTTATCAAAATGAAGATGCAAGCAAGCCGCATCCGCGATCTGACTCAATCGAGCCATATAGCTCTGCTCGCTTTCTCCCTCGCAACCCACGTAGATGCGGGTACGCTGCTGAATTCGCACCCTGCTCATCCGATCCGCGGTACAGCGCCGTACACGCCCCCAAGGTATTTCTGGTAAAAGTTGTCCACCCGCCGTACCGCTTCAATGTCTTTGAGCCCATAAACCTTGGTGTGCCCCTGCTCATCCTTCTCCGTGAAAAAAATCTCTTCCTTTTTTAACTCTTCCAGCAGTGAAGCGCTGTGTCCACTGATCCAAAGTTGCGCCTGATGCTTATTGATCTCCGGGTCGTAGAACCACCGCAGAATCTCCGGAAGCAACACTGGATGAATGGTTGAGTCTATCTCGTCCACTACCGCGATGCCCCCGAGCTGCAAAACTTCCCAGAGAATTGGGAAAATTCGGACAAACTGCTTAGTACCTTCGCTTTCAACAAAGAACCAAAGAGGCGCTTGCAGTCCAGTATGTTCAAATTGGAATTCAGATCCATTTGGGGTCTGCACAATTGACATGGAACGAATCCCAAGGTCTACACGACCTAACTCTCGATTGAGCGCGTTAACTAAGTATGGCCTTTCCGCATAATGGCGAATCATCGAACGCTGGTCAATCGTTAGCATCTCTAAAAAGATGTTCGCGGAAATTCTCTTTGCCCATGCTAGGAGCATATCTGTGGGCGTATGTTGAGCAAACTGCGCTATTGTTGAAGTCACACTCACATTCGGTCGCAACTTTGCCAGCACATGCGCCAAGCCTTTCACAGAAAAACTGGAGCTACTCTCAACCTCGCCTACCTCGTTCCGGATAAAGATACGACGGGACTTTCCAGAGGCCGGCTGCGTACGGAGTTCTTCCGATAAAACGGACAGCTTTGGTGCGTTTTTATTTCCGAGCCGCACTTCATATATGTATTGTCCGAACGGTATTTGTTCAAGTGTCGCTGAATCAGACCGAGTCAAATCAGAGAACCACTCAAATTGCACCTTGATTCTTATCGGATCTGTATTCCCATCCATGAATGGAACTATAGGAAGATGATCGTCAGGTGACAGGTTAAAGCTATCTACCAAGAACCAGCGAAGAAAAGCCAGCGCTCTCAGCACATTCGACTTTCCCGAAGCGTTGGCTCCAAAGAAGGCCACCGTTTTGGGCACGCGCACACCGCTGCCATCTCGCAGGTGGCCAAACCGGCCTTCTTCCTCTGGAACTCGTTCGCCGATCGACAGGTCGATAACCTGTGTCTCGCGGATGGAATAGAAGTTCTCGATTTCCAATCGTCGAATCATACAATCCCCACTTGGAGAGAAATTTACGCCTATATACTCTTTATATCAACAGTATTTTGTCAAAATCGTTAGAATAGGTGATTTTCTACCCTTTATTCCAGACGCAGAACGGCCCGGAATCCTGTGGACTCCGGGCCGTTTTGTGTCTTGCAGAAAGTTCTAATCGTTACGCGGTCTTGGTCTCAGCCGCGAGCACTGCCTTGGCCTTGTCGACCAAAGCGGTAAAGCCCGCTGCGTCCTTGATGGCGATGTCGGACAGGATCTTGCGATCCAGCTCGATGCCGGCCTTCTTGAGGCCGTTGATGAGCTGCGAGTAGCTGAAGTTGTTCAGCTTGGCTGCGGCCGAGATACGCACGATCCACAAAGAGCGGAACTGGCGCTTCTTCTGCTTACGGCCGGTGTAGGCAAACTTGAGGCCGCGTTCGACGGCTTCCTGAGCTGCCTGATAGAGCTTGGACTTCGTGAGGAAGTATCCGCTAGCCCTCTTGAGAATCTTCTTGCGGCGGTCATTCCGCTTCGTACTGCGTTTTACGCGAGGCATTGGTGGTTCTCCATTTTGCGTTCGTTGTCATGCGGCTGGAGGCAGGAGGCCCAACCCCGTCAGGGGCGCAGGCGGTAAACCTCTTCACTCGCTCATTTCAAGCCTTGATCTCTCAGCTGAACCGGAAACTGTCCGGACTGCTGGGGGCCCGCGCAACGCGTTCGCTGGGGCCCGTATGCGCCGTCTCCGGAATGCGGAGAAGGCTCATCGATCAGGCGTAGGGAATCATGCGTGCTACCTTCTTGTAATCGCCATCGGAAACCATCAGAGTCTTTCCGAGCTTGCGCTTGGTCTTGGGCGACTTCGAAGTAAGGATGTGGCGCGTCTTCGTCTGGTGCCGCTTGATCTTGCCGGTGCCAGTCTTGCTGAAGCGCTTTTTCGCACCCGTATGGGTCTTCAACTTAGGCATTTGTCTTCTCTTTTGTCCGGCGGACTGGGTTACTCCGCCGTAGTGCCCGTGAAGCAGGGGTTTCCCTGCCCTCTTGAGGCTTCAACCAGTATACCGCAAACTCCGAGTCCTGTACGGTTTTGGGGCTCTGCAAGCGGAATCCGGGCACCCTGTGCATTGAGGGCGCGCAAGACCACAAAAAGCACAGGCCTCCCGGATTGGGCGACCTGTGCTTGTGAGAATTGCGGCTTACTTGGCCTGCGGCGCGGGAGCCGACGCCGGTGCAGCGGCAGCCACTGGCTGCGGAGCTGCGACGGGCTTGGGCTTGGGAGCTTCCTGCTTCTTGGAGGGCGCCAGAATGGCGTGCAGAATGGTGCCTTCCATGCGGGGCATGAACTCCACCACGCCAGCTTCGCCAATGTCCTGAATCAGACGATTGACGATGGCGTAACCCAGGTCGCGGTGAGCCATTTGCCGGCCGCGGAAGCGCAGGCTGGCCTTAACCTTGTCGCCGCCAGCCAGGAACTTGACCGCCTGATTCTTCTTGGTCTGGTAGTCGTGCTCATCGACGGTCACGGAGAACTTGACCTCCTTGACCACGATGATCTTTTGCTTCTTCTTGGCGGCGCGCTCGCTCTTGTCCTTCTCGTACAGGAAGCGGCCGTAGTCCTGGATGCGGCAGACCGGAGGGACCGCGCTGGGCGATACCTCAACCAGATCCAGTCCGCGTTCGCGGGCCAGCTTCAACGCCTCAAAGGGCGCCAGAATGCCTAGTTGTTCGCCGTTTTCATCGATGACGCGAATTTCGCGCGCACGAATTTTCTCGTTGATGCGGATAAAGGACTTTGCCGAACGTTTGTCGAGTGCGATGGTGCTCCTCCAAAAGTCGTCGCTGCCCGCCTCCGGGGTTTTCCGGAGTCGCCGCAGGCACACGGACGCACACTGAGTATAGCATTGGCCTCGTTCCGCTGGACAATCTGTTGCACAAAGGGTTTAAGTGTGAAGCAGGTCGGCCTGGAAAGTGGATTCTGCCTACTTTCCCAGCACTTCCCTGATGGCTGTGGCTGCCTGGGGAACCGCCGCGTGGTAATCCTCACCCAGCAGCGCTGCCAGCGTGGCCGCCACTTGGCTTTCGGTCACGGGGTCAACCTGCTGCCGCTCGCCTTTGGCAGCCGTGTCCGGCCCCAGATACGCCATCCAGGTCTCCTTGGACGCGGGAATCTTTTGCCCGTGGCTGGTCCACTCCGCGCCCACACCGCGGCCATGATCTGGCAATACGATCAGCGTCGTCTTGCCCTGGTACTCAGGCATCGACTGCAGCTGTTCCCAAAGCTGGCGCAGATAGCTGTCGTCCCGGTGCGCGGCGTTCAAGTACTCGGCATAGGAGTTTCCGTGCGCCCAGTCGTCGGTTTCGCCCAGCCCCAGGAACAGCACCCGCGGCTTGTTGGCCTTCACATACTCAACGGCGGTGTGAAAAGGCAGCGGATCAAAAGCCTCATCGGGCCAGATGCGCACCGTTTCCGCCTTCAGATCATTGAGCAGCTCAATCTGCGGCGTGGCGGGAATCGCCGTCAGAGGATCGTACCCCGCGTTGACCACAAAGCCGCAGCGCTCCCGGTTGAAGATGCCGTTGAATACGTCCCATGCGCCGAAGGCCGCCACCTTGCCCGCAAACGCCGGCTTGCCGTTCAGCCACTCGAATACGGTCACATTCGGGTTGGGCACATTGTCATTCGAATGGATACGCGGATCGGCAATCCCGGTGAGCGTTTCACTATATCCGGGATAGGAGAAGTTCAGCCCGTTGGTCACGTGCGAGTCCGAGGCCAAATCGCGGTTGCCGAAAATTTGCCCCTGCGCGGCCACCACACTCCACAGAAACGGCATCAGCGCCTGCCGCCGGTCGGCTGGCGTGTCGCGCCAATAGAGATGCTGCGCGTTGGCCGTGCGTTCCTTGGCATCGCCCAGGGCATCGGGACCGAGAGTCTTGATCAACTCCGGGTCCGCGCCGCGGAATACATCTTGCCAGCGCATCCCGTCCAGCATCACCACAACCACGTTTTCCGTTTTGTGCGCGGCAGGAACCTGAGCCGTTCCAGTCAGGCCGAAAAGCAATGCCACTGCGGCCAACATCCCACTGCGCAGTAAGCCAGAGACAACCCTTTTGTTTCCCATGGGCAGGATGCTATCACCCCAGTACAGGCCTTCTGATTAAAGTAAGTTTAAGTCTGCGACTATGCTAGCTGCGCCTCCAGCGCGCCTTCTGCATTCAGCCCGGTCACCCGCGCGCGCACCAGCCGGTTGGCTGCCAGCCGGCCCTCGATCTCCACCGGCAGAAAATTCTCGGTCAGCGCGGAGGTGCGACCACTCGCCTCCAATTCAAAAGGCGTATGCAGCGTGACAGCCTCGACTTCTCGCCCAATAAACC
>Ga0255354_1000767_pt1 | contig 19733 bp, 15 predicted proteins | sample HBST50metaG_FD_189942 | JGI IMG/M metagenome (GOLD analysis project Ga0255354, IMG submission 189942) | Peat soil microbial communities from Stordalen Mire, Sweden - H.B.S.T50 | ecosystem: Environmental > Terrestrial > Soil > Wetlands > Peat | place: Sweden: Norrbotten County, Stordalen Mire...
GAAGCGTACCGTCCGCTGATGGGCGGGCGGCGCAGACTGCCGATTGCGAGCGGTGTCGAATCGGAGGAGACGGCGGAATCGATTCACTTTGCACCTCCACTGACTGAGCGTCAGCTATGGCGCAAAGTTAGGGCTGTTTTGGGTCCGCGTCCAATGCTTTTTAGGAATGCGGGTATTCCCGCCACGCATAGATCGATTTCTCAGGACATTCGGAATCGAAAAATTTCAGGCAGGAGTCATTCTGGACACTTGCCTTATTGACTGAATCGAACCGTGGTTTGATTCAATCCAGCCTTTCGGCAAACTTCCGAGTCTCGGTCAATCGGTTAGGACTCGGAAGTTGGGGCTTCTTCGCCAGCAACGCTAGCTGAGTCGTAAGGTTTTTTGCATAGAGCCAGAACTCTTCAGGCGCAATTGGCGTCTTTCTGGACTGATCTCCTGCCGACTGGACGGCCTTCCCCTCCATCCGCGTAAGGCTGCGAATCGATGGGCACTGCATCATTGATTTGGGATGGCGTGCCACCCGCCATCGGCAACCTACCAACTGTAGAACCGTTTGATCTGAGGTCGGATTTTCGGGAAACTGCCTCCTCAATGGAGAATTGTGGTCGGCGTTCCGTGGAATAATGGGTGTACTTTCTGAATTAGGTGTTCCGTTTCCCCTCGAAAGGAATCAAGAGTGAGCCTCGACGACCTCGCTGATCAACTCGGCCCATTACCACAATCAGGTGAAAACGCACGTCTTCAAAGGGAAAGCATCAAAGCTCTGAACAAACTCCTAGTGGGGCAGGACATTCTCGTTCTCCGTGAAGAACCCAAGGAAGACTTCGGAGTGGATTGCTCGTTTGAATTGAATCTCGGTGGTCAGATGACAAACTTCCGTGCCCAGATTCAGATGAAGGCATCTGCACATCTTGTAATTACCGCAAAAGGCTATATTCCACTACAAGTCAGTAGCTCAAACCTTCATCATCTTCTGAATGGCACGTCTGCTATTTATTTCCTCTGGGATGCGAAAGCGGACGAGTTTTGGTATGTGTGGGCGCAAGACGAGAACCGCCGCCTGTCCGCGGAGAATCCTGTATGGCAGGATCAGAGCTCAATCACATTGCAATTTCGGGAACGCTTCACTACTGTAATAATCGAATCGATCTTCCGACGCATATTTGCGCAGGGCCGTGTTCAACGTGAGATTCAGGACCGCTTGGCAAAGGCGACCGAAGGTGAAACCGTAGTATTCCGGATTGATTCAGATTCGCTCAAGATCACAGATCCAAACATGGCGACGAGCCTGTTGCTCGCCAGTGGGACAGCAATCGTCGCCTCTGGGTATCCGCAAGAGGTTCTTGATCTGATGCGACTCATTGAACCTTCCATGCTCGATTTACCTAGGATGCAGCTCACTTACGGCTACGCCGAATATATGGTTGGAAATCACTGGAAAGCCCTTGCTCACATTCGCCAGGCGATGGCTCGAGGACAGGAACTTTCAGTACGCGACAACTCCTTCCTCGGCAACCTCAAGGATTCAAGCGAGCTGCAGGTAGGTCTCATCGATTCGAAAACGTATGAGCAACACATGGATGACCGCGCCCGAACGCTGACTGGCCTAGAGGCACTCGAAGCTGAACAAGACGCGCTTTACCGCCGATGTGTCCGCGAGACGGATCTGTCAGAGCTTTCGGAGCTGGCGAGAAAATTCCGTGACACGACCGAACGTATCCTTAGCAGCCCACAAGCTCCACGCACAATCAAGCTCGGCGCAAAGCTGCTTCTCTTGTATGTTGAGGGCGTCGAGGCCAACCTTGAGGCCAGCCAAACGGAGTCTGCTGCCGAGTTTCGAAGCAAGCTGTACCCAGGTGATGCCCAAGGCATTCTGAATAGGCTTCAGGGCGCACGGCAACTCCGTCTACAGTGGGAGTCTCAAGCGGACGAAGCGCTCAAAGAAGCCTACGAGCTGAACCATCCAATATTGATCTTTCAGGCGCTCGTGATTTCCCTTAGAATCCGGATCGGCAGACTATTCGAGGAGAGGCTGAATACGATAGTGGACGAAAAGAAGCCCTCAATCGTCCCCACATCACAAGCGTGTATCCAACGCATGCTGGACGAGGCTGCGAAGCTGAATGCTATCAACGGCTCCCTAGAAGGGCGACTGCAACTGGAAGAACTGCAGGCGGATTTTCTCGAACTGCGAGGCGACCTAGAAGGAGCAAAGACACTTGCTCGCAAAACTTATCCTCACGCGCAAGCTATGGGTTTTGGACCGATTGCAGAACACTCGAAGAGACTGCTTGACGATAATTCGCTCCTGCTCCAATGGGCGCGGAGCTACGAGGTCATTCGGGCAGAGGACAAAGATTTTCACAAGGCCAAGCAAACTGATGAGGAGCTAAAGAAAATTGCAACCCAACTCCTGCGCTCTGTCGAATCACCCCCAGCTCGCCTCGCAGTCATCGAGGCCCACCTGCATTCCTTCCGCCAAATATCAAATGAACGCATAGATTGGTGCCGCCACCTTCAGATCTTGGAGGATCTGGGGGCGGCGGGTGATCCAAGGACCGCATACAGCGAGCTGTTGACGCGCAAATGCCTCTGCGACAAATTCGATTATATGAGTGAGGACGCATCCTCGGACTTTGTGGCTGTCATTGCCGACTTCAAGCTTACCTTCTGTAGACCGTGCCCGGCACGTGATCCTAAGAGGAAGTGATAATACAGGGGAGGCAATCTGTGGTAGCTGCTGCCGATGAACTAAAGTGACTATCCATTGAGAGCGGACGATGTCCCTTGAGGTGTGAACCACTACTGCTATTTCGATTTAACTATCCTGCCGTGTTGAAAGTCATAAAGTTCTGCATCATGAAACAACTCTCCTTGATACAGTTGCACCTTTTCCCTAAACTGAAAACCTCGATTATCAATTGATTTCTGAAGTAAACCCTGCGCTTCGTCTGGACTCATACCCTGTCCCCGATTGTCTAGGTAGGTTAATGCTAATTCTGAATTTCCTCCCGACAAGTACCATGCAACTCCAGCAACCCCATAGTCAAAAGCAACATTTGGTACCAGGGAACCGTCTGCACCATCGTCGTTCATTGTATTCGGGTTGATTGGCTGAGAGGTTACAAGTGGCAATGCTTCTTTGAGAAACTCACTTTCAGCATTTTGCGGTGGAAATGTCCCTCCTGCATAATAGACACCTTGATTGAACATTGACATAAACATTGGGTTATCGCCAACCGTCTCGTTGCTCAATTCTGGAAATCCCCCCCGCTCCAATGCAAATATTGCCTGATAGGCACGGACGAGCCATGCATCGCGAGCGATCTTGTGGTACTTTGACGCGCCAAAGAGATGCGTCAGCTCATGGTCAAAGACACCTACAAGCTGATCGTCAGATCTGATCATTGAGAGGTTTGATTGGGACAAAACAATCGTATCCCCATCGACAAAAGCCCCTGCGATGTTCATACTGTGCTCATCCTTGACAACACAGCGTATCGCCACGAATAGGCTGGTGCCTGCAAATACTACAAAGAATACTATGATAGAGCGCCGCTTTGATCTGAACTGCGGGACGAAGAAGATGGTCGGCCAAGTGAGAACGCCAATCAGCATAATTAGCGTAAGCATTATCACCAACCTAAAGAGAGCTTTTTGTGGCCAGATTTGAATGTATGAACGACTGACAATTTGCTCACGTTCTTTACTAGACATAGATGGCAAATAACGATCGGCAAATCGGTTCGTTCGTTGCAGCAAGAGTACCCGATCATGAGCAGGAAGTTTCGATTTCCCGGCAACCTGGACTAGCGTAAGCAAAACAACACAGACTACGCCAATAGCTACTGAAGTAAATATGGCCCGATTGATTGCTTGATTCATTCCTCACCTTGCTTTGTCAGATAACTTTAGAATACAGGCGACAATCGCATCTGCTCCATTTTGGCACAGCGTGGAATCCTGTGCAGTTCACGTAGCGTCTGACGCTGCGTAGTCGCTGAAGTGGGAGATGATACGCAGCTAAAAGCCTTGCGTAGAGCGGTGATGTGGTCCCGGTAGTTTGGACTGCTTTTCAGCCATCAATCAGTGGAAGCACGGATCGTAGTCGTGGAGGCTCGTCTTTACTGCTAGATGATTTATGACTTCTGTGCCGACGATGCTTTACTTTTTCTGAAACAACGGGGTATGTAGATAGGCTCAGCGCTACCTGGATAATCTTCAGGCCAGTAGGGTGGACAGGCCAGCCTCACAGGTCTCCAGCAGTTGCGCAGGAGAAACCACTCTGCCTGCTGCCATTCTTGCCGCCTCACGGATGGCATCGCTGACCTCACCAAACAGAACCTTCGGAGCAGATTCAGCCGAACGCACAGCCTTTGCAGAAAGAAGTGGCCGCACCGATTCATTCCAGACTTTCTTCAATTCAGGCAGCGCGCTTCCGAAGACTTCAATCGTGTCGTGCATATAGAGCAGATCCTTGGCCCGATTACCTATCTCTCGCCGTTCATGGATCAAAATCTTTTGCACGAGATAGGCCACCGGGTTCGGGATTTGAACAAGATAACGATCAGTGGTCGGGAACCCTGTCGCGGGACCAATCTCAACCTGCCACGGTGCTGACAGCAGCAGTTCAAGATGGCGCAACTTCTGTGCAGAGACACCGGCAATCGACGCTGTGGCGTCACGCTTGCCGCGTTTATTCTCGCTGCCAATGAGCGGCGTCAGAAACTCTGCATAGAAGCCAGCGCTCCCGGCTACAAGCCGGTAGTGAATGGCAGGTGGACGCATATCGCCAAGCAGTTCTTCCGTGAACCCACTTAATGCCAGACGTGCTCCAATGCCTTCGCCGTGATGCGACAACTTGTCCGGCATGGCAACGTCCGTGTCAAAAGTTGCCAGAGGTTCATATTCGAGCGGCTGCGCCAGAGGGTGAAGCCGGTATAAACGATGCGCCCAACCGCCAACGATAACGACCTGATCCAACCAGGGGGCGAGTACATCCACGAGCCGGGCAAAGCTCTTGAGATCGTCTCTTGTATTGGTGTCCTGCATCATGGTCTGGCCTCCTTGAAGATCGGCGCAAGCACGCTCTTGCGCAGCTCATCTGCCTGTTCTGCGCCACGCGCGGGTAAGGCAGATACATCGAGCCACACCTGCAAAATGTCAGCAACTGGCGCGCCAGCACACTCCACTGCCGCACGGAAGACGGACTCGCGAAACAATGGTATCCGAACCAACACATCCGGCGCGTGCTCGGCACCTTCGGAAGAGAGTCCCAGACCTTTAAGGAAGGCAGCATCTGGCTTTTCAACGTAGAGATGCGGCTTCACGCCATGCACGAAGCCCTTCCCCAAAGCATTTGCCGCTGCAAAGAGTCCAAGACAAGCGCGCGGCTTGCCGCTATTGGATGCGCGATGCGCACGCAGCGCATCTTGTAGCCGCTGCTCGGAGCCGCCACGCACGATCCACCGCATGGGAAGATCGGTGACCGAGCGCAGATACATGGCCTGCCAACGGCGCATCAACTCTTCTCGACGAACAATTCGAAATTCTTCGTCTTCCTCATCCAGAAAGCCCTCTTGCCGCAATTGGCGAATGAAGCGAAAGGCACTCATCAGCGATACGTCTGCGGCCTCAGCCAACTGCGAGGCATTCCGATAGCTCCTGCGCGGCGAGGCCAGCATCTCTGCCGGAATCTCCGGGGCCAGCAACACCTTGAGCATCCACTGGTTCAAGTCAGAGAACAATTGCCCGGACTCAGGCAAGGCCATCTTTTTGAGACGTGACTGCTTCGCTGGCCGTTGGTTCAAATCTTCGAGACTCGCGCCACAGAATCGCAGCAGCCCCTCGTCATCCATAAATCCCGCCGCAACGTCAGGAGCATTGTCGGCAACGAATTGCTCCAGATGCGCGAGAACGGGCGCGGCGATTCGAGGAGCTGCCACAATGGCCAACGGCATTGCTGGCTTCGAGGAAGCCTTCGCAATAGTCTGGGCCTCAAGAATGGCTTGGGCGAGCAGCGGCACTAACCGATCCCGGCGTCCTTCCGATGCAGCCTTCAGCTCAATCAGGTATCGCTGGCCGTGTTTTGAGACGACCATGTCCGCTTGCCGGTCCGCTGCCCGCACATTCGCATCGACGCGCCAGCCACTCCGCTGAAAGGCATCTTTGAGCAGCACAGCGAACCGGGATTCTGCGTTAGGAGGGCGAATTGAATTGGAAGCTGACATAGCGCACCTTGGACATGATAATCACCACGGCCATGTTATTTATCATGGCCACTCATGCTTGCCTTGTCAACCAAATTTCCGTATGGACCGCTAAGGGCAGGTGCACCAATGTTCTTGACCACTGACACCTAGTCTTTGGCCGAAAGCGCGCAATGTAACGCCTGACTCAGTGCGCTTGCCATCCACAGCGGCAGCAGGGAGCTTTGCTGAGAAATCCGCTGGAACTCTGACCGGGGCACTTTGACCCCAATCTCTTTCAATGCCTGGTTGACTCCTTCGGGACCAGCCCAAGCGAGGGCGCGGACGATTTCCCCGGCTGGCTCTTTGGCGAGCGTGAGCTGCCATGCAGGCGCGTGCTGCAATTGAACGATCTGTTTGCCCAACGTGATTTTGCGGCTTCGTCCAGAGGTGAGATAGACCGTGCGAGTCGGCACCTGTGTTGTCAGCCCAAGGGCATTGGCTGCGCTTGCCCCGGAAGAAACAATCGTTTCACCGCGCTGTATAGACAGTTCTTCAACTACCTTCTGCGCGGCTGGAGCGCGGTTCCCGAAACGGCTGGCAACGGGAGCGACATACACGCCTCGCCCAGCGCGCAGGAGTTTGCCGCGACGCGCCAGCCGGGAAAGCGCTTGGTCGAGAGCCGCTCGGTTTCCAAGGTGAAGCCACATTTTGGCCGTGATCGGTGTTCCCTCGGGCAGAGCAGCCGTTTCTTGAAGAATGGATTCCGTGAGCCGCTTCATGTGAACCTCTGTCAGAAGTATATATCTTTTTCTGACACTTCATGAAACCTAAATTGGACAGTGATAGGCTACGCTCATCGTTTATCTGGACGCTCTGGCCCAAAAGTCCGATGAGGCGCAAAGGAGAGAATCGGGCTGATCCACACAATCAGCCCTTTGGCCCGCTGGGTAAAATTTGGCAGCATTTTGGCAGCAAATAGGGCCAATTATGCCGTTTTTGCCGGTCATGCCGGCTTGTAAGTGCTGTGCCGTCTATAATTTGCGATTTCGTGCTCACCATGGCATGGAAGAGGTCATCGGTTCGATCCCGATCAGGTCCACCAATTAAATCAATCATTTAGAAGCACCTCCCTTCCTCGACTTTGTCGCATTTTTGTCGCAAATTCCAAAACCACTCCGCGAACCGGCTTCGCAGACTGATCCTGCTTTTGCATTGCTGGCCTTTCCTTGCCGGGAACGATCCTCGTAGTGCTTTGCGCGCGGCTTGAATGGTCGGACTTGGCTGTCGCCGGCGGTTTCGATCCCCACGTGCCGGTGCCGCTCAACTCGTCGTAAATCAAGTTCACCGTCGATCGGACTCCGTCTTCAAGGGACTGCATATAGACATCCGTGGTGGTGGCCAGTCGAGAGTGGCGCATCATGCCCTGGATGTCCTTGACGTGGCCCATGTCCTTGGCCAGCGTCGCCATCGTGCGGCGAATGACCTGGAACGTCAGTTTCGGCAGTTCCATCTCTCTCGCCAGCTTGTGCAGCACCCGGTTGCGGTAGTTGCTCGCATCGATGAACCCGCCGTTGCGTCCTGAAAAAATGAATGCCTCGGGCGAATCCGCGGTCGGTCCATGCCAGTGCTTCTTTTGCCGTTGTTCTTCCTGGCACTGCTTGCGCCATGCCTGGAGCTCTTCCGCCAGTTGTTTGGCAATCGGGATCTTCGTGAGACTTCCCTTGGTCTTGCCCCAGGGACGAATCTTGCCCTTGTAGGCCGTCTCCTTGATCTCGATCTGGCAGTGCTCCGGATCGAAGCAACTCCACCGCAGCCCGAACAATTCACCTGGCCGCAGGGCGTTGGACATATCGAGCTTGAGCACAATCCAGTCCCGAAGAGGAAGCCTGGACAAGGCGGCCCGGAGCTGGTCCCATGTGAGCGTTGTTTTGTCGGTCTCCCGCAACTCTGAGGGAACTTTTATCGAACGCGCGGGGTCCTTGGGAAGAAAGTCCTGTTCGACCGCCTCCGCGAAGATTGCCCGTATATACGCTCTGGCTTGCAACACTCTGTCTCTGGACCGTGTTTTGGCCATCTGATTGAGGTGGGTCTGGAGATCAAGTTTGTCGATGTTTTCGAGCCGTACATCCTCGAAAGCATCAACGAGATCGGCCTGGATGAGATACTTCTTCGTCTTGGCCGTCTCCTCTTTCCAGTCCGCCTCTTTCAGCGGCAGGTAGCGGTTGTGAACAAACCAGCCGAAAGTGACGCTGCCGTTCTTGACAACCCCATCTTCCGTGATCTGTCCCGTCAGTCTCCTAATTTCGAGTTCCAGCTTTTCTCGCGCCTCGTACTTGGTCATCTCGGTTTTCAGTCCGAGCGCGACCGGAGTCGAGACGGTTTTACGTTCCCTTGTTTTTGGATCAATGACCGTCCGGCGGAAGTATCCGTACCACTTCTTTCCGCGGACTGACACCCATCCCTTCTGGTGCGATTTACCCATCGGTTCCTCGGATTTCTGTGTGGGAGGAAAAACGGGCCATCTCCATTTTACCGGCGTTTCCACCGTAAATGGGAGGCCCGTTCGCGTTCCTTCAGAAACTCATCGATTCCGCTCGCCCGGTAGCGCAGCGCGCCGTCACTCATGCGAATAACGGGCAAATAGGGCCATCTCCGTGAGGAATGATCCCAGACCCAATCCTTGCTTACTTTCAGCTTGAGGGCGACATCTTCGGCGGTCAGCAGCAGATCGACCGCCTCCTGCATTGTTGGCATTGAACCCATAAAGGCGTACCTCCATCGGCCCTGTCATGACTCCGAAATCCGCGGTACTGCCGAACGGAGGCACTCTCGATCTCAATCCGTTCCCGTTCGTGCAGGACTTTCGTTTCAGGACTTTCCGTGACTGCGTGTGAAGTTCCGAAAGTTCCACTTGCTATAGGAAGATTGGTTGACGACAAGGCAGCCGTCCAATGATTTTTTGAAAGGGCGTTATGCGATTTCTGCATAACACCAAAGTCACGTCCTATTTTGTGCAACCTGTTGACTCTCGGAGCGTCTTATGGTCATCATGATTCGTGCAGCATAGACTCGTATCTACGTTGCGAGAAGTTGGCTTACTGTCCTGCCTGGGTTCTCCCCCCAACAGCTAGGAGGATAGCCATGGTGCTTCCAGAAACACGGTCCATGCAAGCGGCAATTGTATTGGCGGAAGAGTTGAGCTTCTCCAGAGCCGCCGAACGAATGCACGTCGAGCAATCGACGCTGAGCAGGCTGATTGCCAAGTTGGAGAGCGATATTGGCCTGCGGCTCTTTGTGCGCAATCATCAAAATGTCGAGATCACCGAGGCTGGCCGCCGTTTTGTGGAGGAGGCACGTCACTCGGTTTTGCACGCCGAGCGCGCTGTTCTGAACGCAACGGCCGCTTCGCACGGAGCTGAGGAGATTCTCAATGTCGGCAAGTCAGCTTTCACCGATCCGTTCCTGGTGACGACACTTCAGTCCGTGCGGCTTCCCCTCTATCCCGGTCTGAAGGTGAAGCTGTGGAGCAGCTACTCGCAGGAACTGGCTCACAAGGTTGCGGCTGGAGAACTGGAGATGGCTCTGGTCACGTCCGTTCCCGATGCTCCCACTCTCAGCTCCCTGACGGTCGCTGAGACTCCGCTCTATATCGCTTTGTCCAAAGAGGATCCTCTTGCAGACCGCGCAGAACTGCGCTTGGAGGATTTACGCTCCTGCGAGTGGATCCTCCTCGGTTCGAACGTGAATCCATACGTCTTCGAGATGATCCAACGGGCCGCTTCCAAGAAGGGCATCACTCCTGCTGATCTCCATTACGTCATGACCGCCGAAGAAGCCTCGGAACTGGTTCTGGCACAGAAGGGCGTGGCGTTCCTGCCCCGCAATGCAGCGTGGCGCATTGCTTCTGAGGGGATCGCTATGCGGCCGCTTGTGGAGGAGCAACTCAAACTCGTTACCAGGCTGGCTACACGGTCCGATAACAAGAACCGGCTCGTGAGTGAGTATGTTCGCGCGACGTGGCGTAAGCTGAGCAGCATTGCACCGCCGCAGCAGGGAAGTTTGCCGCTAGCTGGGTGAGCCAGCGTCCGATGGGCTATCTTTATCTCCGGCGTGGCCTTCGACCTCACGTATCTCAACATTGAGGGGGCCTTCGTGGCCGCACTTTGGACACGCGTAGATACCGGATGTAATCGCTCTGGCTCCAAACTCTTCTCTGCGGAAAGCGCCGCCACATTGGACGCATACGTGAAAGTGCTCAAATCGGGGCTGCGGTGCGTTGGAATCATTTGGCATGGGAGAGGTCCCTTTCTTGTTCGATCATGGTTCGTGAAGATTCAGGTTTCTGATGAAGCAGTTCTTCGGAGGCGATGACGCTAACCGCTTATACATTGCGAAAGCTGGTGAGGTTGAGGGCATTCAGTTGAAGTTGGCCTGCGCATGCACACATTGATACGGGCCGATTACCGTGGAAATCTTCTCTGCGCTTCCGCCGAGCTTTCCGAACACCGAATTTAATCTCATCGCCGCGAGGTTCGATTGCGCCACCGTTTCGCCCGCGCTCGCATCGATCTCCGGAAGCATGTAGCTGAGCAGGCGTACTCTTTCCTCCGAGATTTACCTGCTCTCGTTGCTGTTGTCTTTTGCCGCAGGCGTGAATTTGCGCAAGATAAATTCTTGCGCAAACCCGCTAGCCATGCGCTCTACGGTACGGTACCGCTCATGCTCCCAGTCTCCTGCTGCGAGACGACCGAGGACGACGGTTGAGAGTTCTGGTTTTGTTGACCGGTAGTTTGTTTCACCGAAGATTTTGCCGGAGCAGACTGCGGTTTGGGAGCCTCCTGGAGCAACGCTGAGGCTTGGATCGCGCTCGATTGCTGAGCCGGTAGCAGAGCTGACAGCAGAGACAGGGGAAACACAGTAGCTAAAGTTACAGCGAGGCAGTTCGAAATCAATTGCATCCATTCCCCATTGGCTGAACGGTTGGCCCAGCTTGTGAAGCGCGATACTTCCTCACGGTGAATATGCCAAGTCCAACGAAGAGCAACATGACCATTGATTCCGTAATGAGGAACGTTAGCTTGGGTTGTGGTGGAATCAGCATTTCAAAGACATGCGCGATCCCGACCAGGATGTCCAGACAAAAAACGAGCATGATACTCAATAACTGCGGACATGGCGCCCCAATGTGTGGAAAGAAAGTGGTGAAAGGGAAACAAGTGACCGGTGATGCTTGCGACAAGGGCACATTTGAGAAAGACGGTGGCCCGCTTCTTAAACAACTTCCCTCTCAAAATGCCAAATAGTACCCAGGCTCCGGCACCGAGCGCGATCACAGCATCGCTCTCCCTTAGTTGATGGGCCCGAAGACGATTTACTTCCGTTCGGAAGTCCTTCTCGCCAAAAAGCTGTTTAAGCTTGGCAGACGAAGCTGTCTGAAAAACCACCCAGGGGTTATGCGTGATCTCCCACAGTTCCGGATCGATCCTCCCCCACAGCTTGTCAGAAGCGTGGCTCCAGGACCACCGCATATCGAGTGCCAGTTCGGCAAGGTCTTCCGCGCCGGGAATGCCCTCCAATGCGGCTCTGAGCTTTGTTGGCTGTGCCATATTTCTTCCTCTCTTTTCATCTTGTTGACCAGCGCGCCGAACTTACGCAAAATGCCTGGCCACACTGTTTGGCTCTTCTCAGCGCAGTTCCGAGACCACGGCCCGCGATTGCCGGGGAACAATTCGATACGTTCCGTAGTCAATTGTCAGCACTGCTGTGCCCCCAATGCGAACCTTTGATTCGCTCCGGTTCTGTTGCAGCTCGACTGCTACCAGCCTATTTTGTCTTTAATGTTTTGAACTTTTTCCCACAACTCCAAACCGGACACCCATGTCCTCCACTTCTCAACCTCTAACGATGCGTAATTGTTGAAAGCTTCAAATTCGCGCGGCCACATATTGGACATGACGAAGCGTCGTGACTCCGCTGTCTTGGGCATCGTTTCCTCCCCGTGTGCCGTCTGTTCCCGTGCCGCCGCGACCATGAAGTGAAGCCGATTCAGTATGTTGACTTCGCTTGACCCCGCATCCATGTCGAGGGAAAGCAGATTTAAACGAGGAAACATCTCCTTTAACTTGTTCTCTACACCCCTTCCGGTAATATGGTTGGCTATGCAGCCAAATGGCTGCAGGCAGACGATGTTATTGACCTCTTCCTTGAGCATGGCGATCATTTCGGCAGTCAAGAGCCATCCTTCGCCGAACTGGTTGGCTAGGCTTACCACCTCGCTCGTGATTTCGGACAGTTTCCTCAGGTTGTAGGATTTTCGGTAAAACCTGAATTCCTGCATGACTCGATCAATTTGTCCAAGGTGGTAATCGGAGAAAATCTCCAACAGTCTGAATTTGATACGATCATGAAAAGAACGTTTGAAAAGAGCCTTCTGATCAAAGGTCTCATTGATGAAACATTGCGAGAAATAGCTCTGTAAGGCCGGGAGAACCACCTCCACCCCTTGGGTGGACAACCAGTCGATGATGTTCCCGCTGGCAAAAAAATTATATTTGACGAAAATCTCGCCTACGATGCCGATTCTAGGAATAGGTTCCTGGCGGATCTCGATTCTGTTGAAGTCCGCTACGGCCTTTCTGAGAAGATTGAGTAGGTAAGGGTAGTCGGCGTTTTCGACACCCATCTCCATTTCGGAGAGATATTTGCCGTGAAGGTTTTTAGCTGCGCCGGGTGTTTTTTCCCTTGCCACGGTAGCCAGATACATCCGGGCAAGGGGATCCGCGAATACGACGCCCAGGGCAAACCGCTTGATCAGCTCCTTTGCGTCAGTTATGAATCCAGTCTGGGAATCGATCCCCTGAGCGAGTAAAGGGATTACAGGGACATTATCCAGACCCGCTGCGGCTAGTCCCTTCCTGATAAGGCACACGTATGAGGATGCCCGGCATTGGCCGCCGGTTTGGGTCAGAATAATCGCGGTGTTTTCAGGATCGTAGCGACCTGAGTCGAAAGCCTTGATAATGTCGCCGGCAATCAGGATGGCGGGGTAGCACATATCGTTGTTGATCGTTTTAAGTCCTAATTCAACCGAGGATTTGTCTTGAGGCGGAAGCACCTCCACCTTATGGCCAAGGGGGCTGAAAGCCGACGGGATCAGCGACGAATAGAATGGTGAGAAATAAGGGACGATCAGCGTTTTCTTGCTGCCTTTGCCCATGATTGAGCGGTTGATTTTCTTCTGGACTTTCCTTGTGACCTGTTTGTTGCCTTTATTCTCTTTTTCCGCCTCCAGCATCGAGCGCAATCGGATTCGGACTGCCCCCAGGTTGGCGATTTCATCCATCTTGATTAGGGTATGGATCTTGCCGCTGCTCCGAAGGATATCCCTGACTTCATCGGCAGAGATGGCGTCTGGTCCGCAGCCAAAGGAGGTCAACTGAACCATCTGGGCGTTGGGCTTCCCGTTTACCCACATGGCCGTGGCATACAGTCTATTGGTATAGCTCCACTGAGTCAGGACGTTGACATCGCTGAGGGTTGGCAGGTGCGTGTTTAAGAACGCTGCATTTTCGCTGATAACATCCACGCCCAAGTCCGCCAGAAGGTTGGGAACGCCATGATTGATGAGCGGATCCACGTGGTAAGGGCGACCGGCAAGAACAACTAGTGTCCGTCCGTGCTTCTCGGCCCCGGCTATCAGAGATCGCGCCTGTGCCTTCAGTTTTCCCCGGTAATCCTTTTGCGCAGCCATCCCCTTTCCCACGCCTCTGGCCACCGTCTTGTAATCTATTCCGAACTGCATAAAAAACAGATAAAGCTGATCCCTTAAGAACTTCAAGTTCTTGAAGCTGATGGCAGGGTTATCGAGCGGGATTCCGAATTTTCGCGCAGGATCTATGGCGTTTCTTACCAGGTCTGGATAGCCGGTCACCACCGGGCAGTTATAGGTATTGAGTGAATCCTCATATTCCTCTTGCTCATAAACCACGGTGGGGTAGAAGATCCTGTCCACCTTCTTCCCAACAAGATCAAGAATATGGCCATGAGCCAGCTTGGCTGGAAAACATATGTTTTCCGACATGACGGTCGAAGCGCCCTTTTCATGGAGTTTCAGGCTGGAAGGAGAAGAGAGAACCACCCTGAATCCGCATGTGGTCAAGAAAGCCGACCAGAAGGGAAAGTTCTCGTACATGTTCAGGCAGCGGGGAATGCCATAGGTGAGGATGGGCTTACCATCGGGCTCCATGTTTTGCTCGAACAGAAGCTTGATCTGTTCGTCGATCAGGTTTTTCCCCTTATGTTTTCGATCGGGATCATTGCTGAAGTATTGTTCGCATCGGTTCCCCGTATAAAAACGGTTGCCGTTCCCGAACATGAGCTCCAGAACGGCGCACCTGTTCTCGCATCCGTTGCAGCGAATTTCCTTCTGGGTGAAAGCGGCCGCTGTCTCCAGGCAGTCACGGGCGATCCGTGCGGTGGATTCCCCCTGTCCGGTGCGATGATTGGAAAGGGCTGTCAGAGCCGCGCCGTATGCGCCCATTAATTCCGGGATGTCCGGCCGGATAACCTCTTTGCCCAGTAAAAGCTCCGCCGCCCGCAACACGGCAGAATTGCGGAACGTTCCCCCCTGGACGACGATTTTGTCACCCAGAAGGTCGGTGTTATTCAATTTGAGCACCTTGAACAGGGCGTTCGTGACGATCGAATAGGCCAGTCCTGCTGAAATGTCGGAGATGCTCGCGCCCTCACGGAGCGCCTGTTTGACCCTTGAGTTCATGAACACGGTGCATCGAGTTCCCAGATCGAAGGGCGAGTTCTTCTTGCACGCGATTTCGGCGAATTCCTGGACATCATATCCCAGGGAATGGGCGAATGTTTCAATAAAGGAACCGCATCCCGATGAGCAAGCCTCGTTGACCTGGATCTCCGCCACGGCGCGATCATGAACGTAGATCGCCTTCATGTCCTGCCCGCCGATATCCAGGATAAAGGAGACGTCCGGTTCAAAGCGCCGCGCTGCCCGGTAATGCGCCATCGTCTCAACCACGCCGTCATGCAAGCCGAAGGCGGCTCGTATGAGGCTTTCCCCATAGCCTGTCGCGGCCGAGCGAACGATACGGGGATGGAAACCGACTTCTGCGAATTTCCCCATCATCTTGGACAATCCGTTGGTTGCTGCCAGGATTGGATCTCCGTTATTGGCGCCGTAATGTCCGAGGATCAACCTTCCTTTCTCATCGACAAGGACGATCTTGACGGTGGTTGACCCGGAATCTATGCCCAGGAAAAGATCCCTATCCCTGACATCAACCAGATCCACCCTCGGGACTCGGGCCTGTCCATGCCTCTCTAGCCATATTCGAAACTCGGCTTTGCTTTCGAACAGGGATTGAAGCCGTTGGGAGCGCCTGTTTGTTTCCCCAGTGACCTCCATTTCAGGCATGGATAAAAGTCTGCTGATCCTGGCCCGGAATGGTTCCCCATTCCTTATCATGGCCGCGCCCATGGCCGGGATCAGTTCCGGCTGGTCCGGAACGATCAAGTCATTCGGGTGCTCGATGCCGAGCAGATTCGCGAAGGTTTTTCGGAGGTTCGGATTAAAAGTCAATGGACCGCCCCCCATGAGGAATTTCCTTTCCATATCCCGCCCGCAGGACAAGGCGGTGATTACCTGAAGGGCAACCGAATGAAATACGGAAGCGGTAACATTTTCCTTGGATACGTGACGACTCAGCAGGGCTTGGACGTCGGTTTTGGCGAATACACCGCATCGGGATGCAATGGGATAGGTTTGTGTCGATTTTCCGGCCAGAGCGTCCAGCTCCGATACATCAACATTCAGAAGAACCGCCATCTGGTCGATGAATGCGCCAGTACCTCCGGCACAACTGCCGTTCATGCGGATATCGGGGCGACCATTGTCATCGAAGAATATGACTTTTGAATCTTCACCGCCGATTTCAATAAAGGTTCTGACCTCGGGAAAGACGGTTCTGATGAAGTGAGCCGAAGCCACCACTTCCTGCACAAAGGGCACCATGAAGGCTTCGGCCGCGCCCATGCCTGCAGATCCGGTTACCGCCAAATCAAGTTCCACGTCGCCCAGATTACGGAGCGCTTCCCGGAAAATGTTCCGTGTCGTTTCCACGGTTTTGCCCTGATGACGATAGTAGCGGGAAAAAACCAAGCCGCCGTTCGCGTCGAGAATGACCGCTTTGGCCGTTGTTGAGCCGATGTCGATTCCGGCAAAATAGAAAATGTTCGCCTTTTTCGTCATATCGGTTTATCTCCTGATTCCGAACCAACGCAAACAGCACCATCTTTTGCGGTCTTGCTGTGCGTCTTCACGGTCAGATAATCTTTGCTGGAACAAAATGTATCCACCAGGCAAACGACAAGCGACTCCGCATAGCGAGGCGGTACAATCGTAAGCGGCCACATGTGCCTTTTGATGATGTCCTCTTCCATTTTTGAGAGGTGGGTGATTTGGCGCGCATTTCTAAGAGCGATATTGGGATGCCTGAATCCATGCAATCGGGGACCTTCACGCAGCCAGTCGTAGAAGAAGAGATCGTGCAACAGCGCTCCTCGGACGATCGAATCACAATCCAGGGACAACCGCTTACCCCAGAGAAAGCTGATGTATGCAACCTCCTCGACATGCCCCAGTCTTGTTTTGCCCCTATGGTGTTCATACATAGACAGCTTCACGAGATCAGGGTGTTCAAGAAGCGGCATTGCAGCATTCCTGAATTCCGCGTCCGTCAGGATCTTGTCTTCCGGCGTCATGCTGAGAAATCTTTTGATGGAGACCGTCAAAAAATCCAACAGCATTATTGATAGCGTAACTACAGCAAAGATCCCTTTAGCAACGGGTGAAAGCTGATTGAGAAGGGTTTGATATGGCGGCAGTACAAGATATTCGAAAGCAAACGCTAGTAATATCCAATATATTGAAAATCCAAGACAGACATGACCTTTGTAGTTAAACCGCTGATCCGAATAGTCCCACAGATCAACATGAAAATAGTATTGGGCAATGAATCCCGAGATCAGTTCGAGTCCGGTTGTGGCCGCAAAATAGACAAGAATTTTAATGATCAAATTGGATGCTGATGCCTGTAGCAGGGAAACAGATCCAATGAGTATCAGGGAGGCAGCGCCGTAAAGAATGAGATACGGTCCCTTCAAGAGACCGGGATTGACAAACCGTTTGGCACGCAGCGAACGGTAGGCAACCTCCAGTGTCCATCCAAGAATGGAGAAGAACGGGAACGAAAAAACCAGGTTTAAAACGCCGAACCGGCTCATTTTTCGCCCCTAATCGCCTGCGCTGCGGCAATGTGCCCGTTGCCAATCGAAGAATAGAAGATGACGATTCTTTTGGAATTCTTCTGCACGATGTGAGTAGCTCCTGCTCCCGCGGCTAGAGGCAACATCCGTATGCCACCGATGACGGCTCCGATGAACCCAGGCGATCCGCACCTTCTCGAACTCGACGAAACCTCGCGGTAATCACACTGAATGAGATGCGCACATCCGAGTGCAACTACAGTTCCCCGATGGCGTATTTGAGTCGAAGACCGGCAAGGGCCGCGTCGTAGACGGCATTCGCGTGGTTGGTCGCACTGTTGACGCGCAGCGTTTCAGCTTCCAACACCTCAGTATGAGGAGTGAGGCCGTTCACATAGCGGTCGCGCACAACGCGCATATTTTCCTCAGCCTGGGTGATGGCGGATTGTGTGACGCTGATTCGTTTTCGCGTTTCCTGAACATCCAGCCAGGCTTGACGCACTTGTAATCCGATAACCAAAGCAAGTTCGTCCCGCTGCTCGGACAATGCCGCAGCTTGGGATTCAATAGCGCTCCCGCGATGACGTGCCGCACCGCCATCGAAGACATTCCACTTAATTCCGACAGCGACGGACCATTGATCCTCATGCACCAGGTAGCGATCCTGCAGGTAGTTGTAGCTGCCGGAAAGACCTACCTGGGGCGCGGTTTCTCTTCGCACGGCGACGGCTTGATCGCGCAGGGCGGCGGCTTGACGGTCCATAGCCTTTAACTCACTACGCTGATCCAGCGCCCGCTTGGTCAGGACAGGCAGTGCATCGTCTACCGATTCGAGCGAAAGCTCGTCCAGCATGACGGACTGATCCAATGCTCTCCCCAAGAGGTGGTTATAGGCAGCGCGCGCCAGGTCTAAGCTGTTGCCGGCCTGCAAAACCTGTTGCCGCGCGTCGAGCAGGGCCACCTGCGCGGACAGTTGGGCGTTTTTGGTAGCCATGCCCTGTTGAAACAGGTTGTCCACGTCGTGAGCGTGTGCTTCCAGGCTGGTCACATGACTTTCAGCCACCTTGAGCCCGCTGGATGCACGCAACACGTTCACATAGGCTTCGGCAACGCGTAGCCTGAGATTCTGTTCGTCGGCGGTCTCATTCAACTTGGCTGCCTGGAATGAAGAGGAGGCCGCTGCGATGCCATGCTCGATACGTCCACCCGTGTAGAGCGGCAGGGTTGCCGTCGCGTCATAGAGGACGCTGTTACGTTGCGCCAGGGGGATCTGAAACGATTGGCTCAGCAGGTCTGCCTTGAGTTCAGGTAGGTTGGTAAGCGCAATGTAGTTCGTCCCCGTTGACAGAACGGGCAAGCGAGCGGATTTTGCCGCCGCTAACTGGCTGGCAGCGGCGGCGGAATTGTCCCGCGAAGCCCTGAGACCGTGATCCGCGGCCAGAGCGGCGGCCCACGCCTGTTCCAGAGTCTCTGCGGCGGCGTTGCTGGCCATCAACGCTGCGAGCAGGCCCGCCAAGGTGAATACACCCAAGAATTTCTGTAAACGATAGTTATGCATCATCGTGTTTCATCCTTCACCGTCGTTGCCTGTTCCACCGATCCTTCCCGCTCTCTCTTGAAGTGCAAGAAAAGGAGACAGGGAACAACGACTAGAGTCAGTACTGTGGCCGCCACCGTACCGAAGATCAGTGAAATACCCAAACCGCAGAACACTGGGTCGGTAAGCATGACCATGCTTCCGAAAACGATGGCCAAGGTGGTCAGCAGGATGGGGCGCAGACGCACCGCGCCGGCTTCGAGAATAGCCTCCCTGAAATCCATACCTTGCCGCCGATAGTCCAGCACAAAGTCGATAATGAGCAGCGAACTGCGCACCAAGACTCCGGTCAAGGCGATGATGCCGACCAGGGAGGTGACCGTGAACGGCTTGCCGAGAAGCCAGTGCCCGGGAAAGATACCAACCAGCCCAAGAGGAATTGCGGACATCGCAATGATAGGCAAAGTGAAGGATTGGTAATAAGCGACCAGAATCAGAAAAATGCTGACGATCGACAGCGCTAGAGCGAACAGCAGGTCGCGATAGGAGTCCAGCATCAATCGCATCTCACCGCCCCAATGCAGGCTATATCCGTTGATGGTGTCCGGATCGGCCTTGTAGGGGCGCATGTTGCCGGTGGCAAGACGGCTGCCGTCGGGCAGCGCCATGCCATCCAGACGCCGGTTCAGGTCCAGCACCGCATAGACAGA
>Ga0255354_1000768_pt1 | contig 19715 bp, 16 predicted proteins | sample HBST50metaG_FD_189942 | JGI IMG/M metagenome (GOLD analysis project Ga0255354, IMG submission 189942) | Peat soil microbial communities from Stordalen Mire, Sweden - H.B.S.T50 | ecosystem: Environmental > Terrestrial > Soil > Wetlands > Peat | place: Sweden: Norrbotten County, Stordalen Mire...
GGGGGAAGATCACGGCGGCCACGCCGGTGACGAACAGCGGATAGCCCAGGCCCAACAGGACAGTGGTCACGATGGTGAAGAGGATTGAGGTCTTCCAGACGGATTGCTTCACCGGCGTGGCTTGCGCTGCTGAAACGGAAGGCAGAACGGATACGGAATGCACGGTAAATCTCCTTGCGGGGCGGCGCCCCTGCGTATTACGCCAGATGCACGGCTACCAGAAACAAATCGATGGCCTTGATGCCGATGAACGGAATGATGATGCCGCCCGCGCCATAGATCAGCAGGTTCTGGCGCAGCAGCGCTTCAGCCGGTTTGGGCTCGTACTTCACTCCCTTGAGGGCCAGCGGAATCAGCGCCACGATGATGATGGCGTTGAAGACCACCGCGGACAGAATGGCCGAGTGCGGTGAGGCCAGACGCATGATGTTGAGCACGCCCAAGACCGGGAAGACGCCCGCGAACATGGCCGGGATGATGGCAAAGTACTTGGCCACGTCGTTGGCGATGGAGAAGGTAGTGAGCGCGCCGCGCGTCATGAGCAACTGTTTGCCGATCTCGACAATTTCAATCAGCTTTGTTGGATTTGAGTCGAGATCGACCATGTTCCCGGCTTCCTTCGCCGCTTGCGTGCCGGAGTTCATAGCCACGCCCACGTCAGCCTGTGCCAGCGCCGGAGCATCGTTAGTGCCGTCGCCGGTCATGGCGACCAGCTTGCCCTTGGCCTGCTCGCGCTTGATCAGGTCCATCTTGTCCTTGGGCTTGGCCTCGGCGAGGAAGTCGTCCACACCGGCCTCGCGCGCAATGACAGCTGCGGTGAGGGGATTGTCGCCGGTAATCATGATGGTGCGAATGCCCATGGAGCGCAGCCGCGCAAGGCGATCCTTGAGCCCGCCCTTGACGATGTCTTTGAGATAAATAACGCCCAGTGCCGACGAATTCTCAGCCACCACCAGCGGTGTGCCGCCGAGGCGCGCGATCTCTTCAACTTGATCGAGAACTTTTCTGGGCAGCGACGATCCCTGATCTTCAAGGAAGCGGCTGATGGCGTCCGCCGAACCCTTGCGGATGCGGGTTCCTGAAAGGTTCACGCCGCTCATGCGAGTCTGCGCGGTAAAGGGAACGAACTCGGCGTCCGTGCCGCCCAGGTCGCGTCCGCGCAGGTTGTATTTCTCCTTGGCCAGCACAACGATGGAGCGGCCCTCAGGCGTTTCATCGGAGAGCGAGGCCAGTTGCGCGGCGTTAGCCAGCCGCTCCTGGCTCACGTCGGGCGCGGGAATAAAATCGGTAGCCTGGCGATTGCCGAGCGTGATGGTTCCCGTCTTATCGAGCAGCAGCGTATTCACGTCGCCGGCGGCTTCCACGGCTCGGCCGCTCATCGCTAATACGTTGTATTGCACCAGCCGGTCCATGCCCGCGATGCCGATGGCGGATAGCAGCCCGCCAATCGTCGTGGGGATGAGGCAAACCAGCAGCGAGACCAGCACAAAAACCGTCTGCGGAGCCTTGGCGTACATGGCGAAGGGCTGCAGCGTAACCACAGCCAGCAGAAAGACAATGGTGAGCCCGGAAAGCAGAATGCTCAACGCAATCTCGTTGGGCGTCTTCTGGCGAGTTGCGCCTTCCACCAGCGCAATCATGCGGTCGAGAAAAGTTTCGCCGGGATTCGAGGTGATGCGCACCTTGATCCAGTCCGACAAAACTTTAGTCCCGCCTGTCACGGCTGAGCGGTCGCCGCCGGCCTCGCGGATCACCGGCGCCGATTCGCCGGTGATAGCCGACTCGTCCACCGACGCCACGCCCTCGATGACTTCGCCGTCGCCGGCGATATAGTGGTTGGCTTCGACGTAAATCACGTCGCCTGCGCGCAGCAGGCCGCTGGCAATCTCTTCAAACCCGCCGTCTGCCGTGTACCGCTTGGCGATGGTCTCGCCCTTGGCCTTGCGCAGGGTGTCGGCCTGAGCCTTGCCGCGGCCCTCCGCCATAGCCTCGGCAAAGTTCGCGAAGAGCACCGTGAACCATAGCCAGAGGGTGATCTGGAGGTTGAAGCCGAAACCGGTGCGGTGGTGGATGGTGTTGTCAATCAGCAGCGCCGTGGTCAGCACACAGCCAACTTCGACCACGAACATCACCGGATTCTTGACCATCCAGCGGGGATCGAGCTTGCGCACCGAGTCCACCAGCGCCTGGGCCATAATATCCGTATTCCAAAGACTCTTTTTTTCAACCATGACAGTTCGTCTCGCCTTTTCCTGATGCGGTATCGGTTAGTAAAGCTGGCCCGCGTGAAGTTGCAGGTGCTCCAATATCGGTCCCAGGCTCAGCGCCGGGAAGAACGTAAGTGCGCTCAGAATCAAAATCACACAAACCAGCAGCACGGTGAAGAGCGTCGTATTCACAGGGAAGGTTCCGGGCGAAGGCGGTACGCTCTTCTTTTGCGCCAGATTGCCGGCCAGGGCAAGCACGGGAATCATCATAAGAAGCCGTCCGATGAGCATGTCCCATCCCAAAGCCACGTTGTACCACCAGTTCGAACTCAGTCCGGCGAAGGCCGAACCGTTGTTTCCCGCGCCGGATACGAACGAGTACAGGATCTCCGTAAACCCATGCGGCCCGGGGTTGGCGATTGACGACAGGCCATAGGTCGGCGACAGCACGAAGAAGGCAGCGAGCGAAAGGATGATGAGCGGAAAGATGAGCACGTAGAGCATGGACATCTTCACGTCGTAGGACTCAATCTTCTTGCCCAGGTACTCGGGGGTGCGGCCCACCATAAGTCCCGCGATGAAGACCGCAATCACCACCATAATGAGGATGCCGTACAAACCTGAACCGACGCCGCCGAAGACCACTTCGCCGAGCATGATGTTGGTCAGCACGACCATGCCGCCCAGCGCGGTAAAGCTGTCGTGCGCGCCGTTGACCGCGCCGCAACTGGCGTCCGTGGTCACGGTGGCGAACAGAGCGCTTTCGGCAATGCCGTTGCGCACCTCTTTGCCCTCCATGTTGCCTCCGGGCGCGGTGAGTGCGTGGGTTTGCTGAGCGCCATGGATCATCGGATGAGGCTGCGACTCGGCCCAGTAGACGGCGGTGAATCCCGCCGAGAAGAGCACGAACATGGCCGCCAGCACGGCCCATCCGTGTCCCGGCGAGCCGGTCATGCGGCCCAGCGTATAAGTGAGTCCGGCGGGAATTATGAAGATGGAGAAAATCTGAAGAAAGTTCGAGAAGGGCGTGGGATTCTCAAAGGGATGGGCGCTGTTGGCATTGAAGAAACCGCCGCCGTTGGTGCCCAGCATCTTGATGGCTTCCTGCGACGCCACCGGCCCTTGGCCTATGGTCTGCGTCTGCCCTTCGAGCGTGTGCGCTGTCGTATAGGCAGAAAGGTTTTGCGGAACGCCCTGGGCAATCAACAGTAACGCATAGATCAACGACCCAGGCAGCAGCACGTAAAGCAAACTGCGCGTCATGTCCACCCAGAAGTTGCCGATGGTGGCAGAGCTGGTCCGCTTGATGCCGCGAATCAGGGCCACGGCCACCGCGATGCCCACAGCCGCCGACCAGAAGTTATGCGTGGCGAGGCCGGCCATCTGCGTCAGATAGCTCATCGTCGCCTCGGGCGTATAGAACTGCCAATTGGTATTGGTGGTGAAGCTGGCTGCGGTGTTCCATGCCAGATCGGGGCTGACGCCGGCCAGATGCTGCGGGTTCCACGGCAAAAGGGCTTGCAGGCGTTCAATGCCGTAGGTGAGCAGCAAACTGACGGCCGAAAAACCGAGCATGGCAAAGGCGTACTCGCGCCAATTCATCTCCTGACCGGCGTGAATGCCGCACAGCTTGTAGATGAACCGCTCGACGGGACGAAGCACCGGATCAAGCCAGGTGCGTTCGCCTTCCAAAACGCGGGCAAGATAAATGCCCACGGGACGAACGCTTGCCAGCAGAATCACAGAGAAGATGGCGAATTGCAGCCAGCCATTGACGGACATTTAGAATTTCTCCGGGTAAAGCAGGGTGAGAACCAGGTATCCAAGCAGCAGAACGGACAGAGCCAGGGCAACAGCGGTGGTGAAATCAATCTGCATGGGTTACCTCAGCTTCTGGCAGGCCTTGACGTAGAGAAACGCCAGGGCGAAGAAAACTACCGTGAACAGCAGCATCACTAAATCTTGCATTGCGGGTCTCCCGAGTTGCAGGTCCGAGTTCCGTGAGTATTGTGCCGGTGAGGTCTTTGGCGGAGGCGCTCGCCCGTTATTCAATCCGGTCCAGCTCAACCACCCCGAGGCAGCATCCTTGCACAAGAATCATTTTGGCTTGCGCCAGCTTTTAGTATCGAAAAGATTTCCTAAGTAATCCGTAAGGAAGGGAGGAATTTACCAAAATTTCGGCGTTCGCTCCTAGTACTACAGTTGCAGATAGCATTTGTGGAGGGAGCAGGGGGATTTATCCCCCTGAAAATGGGCGCAAAGATCAGGGCCTTTAGGCCCGGAGCAGGGCGATACAACGCAAATACAACTGCAGTACCGGAAGCTGTTTCATAACCTGGTTTTGAAAGGGCACGGCTTCAGCCGTGCCGTAAACGTAACAAAACGATGGCGGGCTTTAGCCCCTGAGGGATTCTCCCGCAAGACGCCAATCCAGTTATGAAACAGCTTCTAAAGTTTCTTTCGAAGATATTCAAACATGCCATGCCCAACCACCGCGGCAACCATCGCGATGGCAAAATTCGTGACGGTAAGAATGTCGCGCACGGCGAAGGCCAGGGTCTTCCCTTGTCCGTTCGCCAACGTGAATTCGCCCATCAACAAATTGGAATAAAAGAGGAAGATGATAAACGCAACCTCAATCAGGGCGCGCCTGATCCGGGCGAGCGGCCGGCGATCTTCTGGTTCCGGATAACCCATGAACGGAAAATATCAGCAGTCTCGGAGCGCGCTTCTGCTTCATTCCTCGTTGCCGGTCCATCCCTCGGGAACAAAGCGGTAGCCCACCCAAGGCTCGGTCTGGATGTACTGCTTGCCGGTTTCAGCTTCGAGCTTTTTGCGCACCTGGCCCACAAAAACGCGCAGATATTCCGGCTGATGGGCCGACTGCGCTCCCCAAACCGCGGTAAGCAGCACGCGATGGGTCATCACCTTCCCGGCATGGCGAGCCAGATGGAACAACAAGTCAAACTCTTTAGGTGTCAGGTGAATGGGCTTGCCCTGCACGGTAATGGAGTGGGCAGCCACATCCACCACAAAATCTCCGGTTTCGATGGCTGCCGTGGTCCGCTCGGGAGCGCGGCGCAGATGAGCGCGCACGCGGGCCAGTAGTTCCTGAATCCCGAATGGCTTGGTCACGTAGTCGTCGGCCCCTGCGTCGAGAGCCTCCACTTTCGAGTGCTCGTGGTCGCGAACGGAGAGCACCAGTATTGGAATCGCGGATTGCGCTCGTATGGCGCGGCACACCTCCACGCCGCTCAAACCGGGCATCATCAGGTCGGTCACCACTAGGTCGGGCTTCCAATCCTTGAAGGTCAAAAGCCCCTCTTCCGGGTCGTTGGCGGTGCGCACGTCAAATCCCTGTGCTGATAGCGCGGCGCGCAGCACCCGCGTTATCTGAGGCTCGTCGTCGATAACCAGAATTCTGCCGGGCATAACTTTCTTCTTTCAACCGAAGATTACATCATCCGGGCGGGAGTATCATTCCTGTGGAGAAGCTGATGAACCCACGCAGTCGTTTGCAGCACACCGTCCGCTGGTCAGCCGCCACGCTCGCTGCGGCGCTGGCCACATCGTTGCTGGTCTCGTCTGGCGTCAACTCTACCACCGCCGGGCTGGTCTTTCTCACGCTGGTGGTGCTTTTCGCGGCTGAGGCGGGAATCTGGCTCGCGTTGTATGTGGCCCTCCTTTGCGCGATTTCCTTCGACTATTACTTTCTGCCGCCGGTCCGCACGTTCCAGCTTGTCGGAGTTCAGGCGTGGTTGGCTATGATCTCGTTCATGCTCAGTTGCGCGGTGGTGGGCCGCGTGGCCGAGCGGGCGCGCGGCCAGGCTCGCCAGGCCGAACACCGCCGCGAAGACGTCGAGCGGCTCTATACGCTTAGTCAGGAAATGATGATGCAGGAGGATGCTGCCGGGCTCACCCGCGATCTGCCCCGCATGATCGAGCGGATCTTTGCCTTGGATGGGGTGGTGCTTTACGTCTGCGACCGGGACCAACTCTATTCCTCCACCTCCGATCTGCCCATGAGCATCCAGGCCAGCCTGCGGGCGATGACCGACAGTCGCAGCACTGCGCAAACCATTCCGGGCGGCTTCGTGGCGATGACCTTGATGCTGGGGCTGCGGCCCGTGGGGACACTCGCCTTGCGCCCGGCCGTGCTTTCCCGCGAAGTGGCCACGGCGGTCAGTGCTCAGGTGGCCATCGCGCTCACACGCGCCATGGCTATCGAAGCCTCCACGCGCATGGAGGCTTCGCGAGAGGGCGAGCGCCTGCGCACCGCGCTCATCGATTCGCTCACCCACGAGCTGCGCACTCCGCTCACCTCGATTCGCGCCGCCGCCACCACGCTGATCGAGAGCGAGGGCCTTGACGACGCCAGCCGCCTCGATCTGGCCACCATTGTCGATGAAGAGGCTTCACGCCTCGATGCGCTGATCGGCGAAGCCGTCGAGATGGCTGAGATTGACGCGCAGGTGGTCAAAGTCCGCCCCGTGGCGCAGCGTCCGCGCACCCTTCTTGACCAGGCAGTAGCGGAGTCGCACGTTGCCCTGGCCCGGCACCGCGTCATCATCAACGCCGATGAGCCGGACAAGCCCGCCTGGTTCGATGCTCATCTGTTGGGTCGCGTCTTTCGCCACTTGCTTGAAAATGCGGCTCGCTATTCGCCTCCCGGCAGCCGCATTACTCTGCGCAGCCGCCGCGCCGGCGGGCGCCTTGAGTTTTTTGTCGAAGACAACGGCCCCGGCATCGACCCGGTCGACCTGCCGCTCATCTTCGAAAAGTTCTATCGGGGCAGGGAAGGCACGGCCAGCCGCAAAGGCACGGGCATGGGCCTGGCCATCGTCCGCGCCCTTCTCATTGCGCATGGCGGGGCCATCGAGGCCTCCAGCACGCGCAAGGAAGGCGCCAGCTTCCGGTTCTGGGTGCCCCTGGTAGAAGAAAACCCCGCATCTGAATTGGCCGCGCCGCGCACTGGCAGCGTCCAGGTCCTGGAAAAAGAGTCTTAGCTTGTAGCACCTCAGCGAGTGTTGTAACACTTCGGCCAGATAACTCGCTTCATATCAGGGCACGGCTTCTCAGGCTGCCGGAGAACTCATTGTTTTGAAAGGGCACGGCTTCAGCCGTGCCGTAAGCGCAACAAAACGAGGGCGGGCTTTAGCCCCTGAGGGATGTATTTTCAAATCATGCCAGAGGATCGTTGTCTTTCCGCAGCCTCTTCAGTCGCGCCGAAAAGAGTCTTCTTTAGCGCGTCGCTCGTACTTGATCGAGTTCGCTGTCCTTTGGGAACTTACAAATCGTTTCCAAACGGTCGAACAAGGCGCAGGCTTCCCTCTCGGTAATTCCACCCGCGAATCTGATTGTTTTGTTCTTCGCCTGAAACTGGATTTTGCTCGTGTTTGGATCAGTGTCCGTTCGGAACGCCCAGATTTCAGTGGGAGGCAGGTACCTAAGATTTCGAACCTCAAAGGTGGCAAACCGGCGCGTGTCCCATTCGAAACCCAAAACTCTGCGCTGAATCTTTAATTCGTTTTGATTGACAGAAACAATGGTCTTGCCCGTGAAACTCCAGGAAATCCAGGCAGCCATGAAACAAACTCCGACACCGACTACCACGGCGCATAGGACTCCGAGCCTGAAGCGAGCCTCGTCGGATGGGATATTCCATTCAAGCTCCAATTCTTCTAAGGCACCGCTGACCAGAAGAACAGCGATGAAAATGGCTCGCCAGCTCCATCGCGCCGGAATCTCAATACGAACACCCTGTTCTGAGCTTTCCCATTTGAGTCGCCCCGCCAATCTTTCAAGCATTTTTGGCTTCCTTTGTGTCGGGATGTTACGCCACCAACTGCGTAGAGCGCTACCAAGCGGCACGGTCAAAAGGGCTGCCGTCAACCCGCGAACAGGTTCTGCAGCAAGCCTTCGATGGCGCTGTTCAGGGCGCGGACCCCGTGGTCGTGCATGTAGCGGAGGGCGGCCTCATGGACAAGGTTTGGCGGCATCTGCACCATTCGACCGACAACGGAGGCTTTTTCCGACCCCGGCGCAGGCGGTTTCGATGGATTCTTGTACATGTCCGACACTAGCTGGCCCTTTTTGATTTGTTCGCGGATGCCTGGAAGAGCCTCGGGCTGGTTGCCGAGCTCCCAGAGAACGTTGAGGACTTCGAGGGCGCGGCAGCCGTTAGCGACTTTGCCGTCCTGTCCAACGGCGTAGATGTTGGGAACCGTCCAGATGTTCTGATTGCCGCGCGTCCAGGAGAGCTGAGAGGTAACGTAATAGCTGTCCCGCAGGGTGTGGATCTCAACCGCGGTGACGTAGGACTCCTGCGGCGCGCCGATTTTCTGGAGGTAATCGTTCCAGGCATCGGCGATATGCTGCTCAGGGATGAGCGAGCCGGGTTCGTACGCAGCTTCGTATTCCGCGCGGGCGATGCGGTTGCGGAGGGATCGAGTGGCCCACCTGGGTGGAAGCTCATGGGAAAATTCAGCGGCAACCAAGTCGACGAGTTTGTGCGCGTCGCCGAGCGACTGAATCTGGCCGGCGAGGTCGTTGATCGCGATAGCATGGGTGCGACCGACCCGCCATGGCTCGGTCGCCCGGCGCAGGGCTTCGGGGCTGAGCTGCGGGAAGCCCCCACGGTTCGTTTGCTGCGGAGCTTGCGAATCCGGCTGCTGTGCAGACAGGAAGCAGATAGGCAGAAGCGCAACCGCGGAACGCCAGAGTTTTCCATTCATGGCCGGGAGTCCTCCGTTGAGAAGCAGGGCCCAAAGATACCACGTGGGCATTGTAGCGCGGCGAAGCGGAGTTCATGCGGTTCGGATTCGGTGCCAGCGGGTTCGTACCTTCCCAAACCTCAAAAGCTCATCCCGCCCAAAAAAAGGAATCTGCACACCCGGACTCGTGTTACCATCTCGGCAATTGGCCTTACGCTAGCCCCAGGCCGGAGGCTGAAAATGAATGGTTACTCGAGACGTGATTTTCTAAAGACAAGCATCGCTGCCGGAACGCTTGCGAGTGTTGGAGTTCTGCCGCTCGAGGCCGCGCCGCGGACCGCTACCGGCAAGGTCACCCTTGGCAAATCCGGTATCGAGGTGACAAGGCTGGCCTTTGGTACCGGCAGCAACAACGGCCACGTGCAGGCTGCGTTGGGCCAGCGTGAGTTCTCCAGGCTGATCCACTATGCGTACGATCGCGGCATTCGCTTTTTCGAGACGGCGGAATCGTACGCGACGCCGGCCATGCTGGGTGAAGCACTCAAGCCTTTTCCGCGTGACAGCTACGTATTGATGAACAAAGTCACGACTGACCCGGGCGTCGCTCCGCAGCAACGGTTTGATGAAATGCGCCGCGTTTCAAACACCGAATACTTCGACATTATGCTGTTGCATTGGCAGCACACCGGCAACTGGGTGGCCGAGACCGCGCACTGGCAGGACGGCATGATGGAAGCGCAGTCGAAAAAGGTGATCCTGTCGCGCGGAGCGTCAGTGCACGGCCTCCCTGCGTTGCGTCAGGTTCCGGGAAACAAGTTCCTGCAAGTCGCGATGATTCGCATGAACCATAACGGCACAAGCATGGACGGGCCGGTGCCGGATGACGGCAATCGCGGTAACGTGCCTGAAGTTGTAGAGCATGTGAAGCAGGTGAAGAAGGAAGGCATGGGCGTGGTGAGCATGAAGCTGTGCGGAGAGGGCACGTTCATTCGCCATGAAGATAGGGTCGCGGCCATGCGCTTTGCCATGCAGAACGCAGGCGTCGACTGCGTCACGGTGGGATTCAAAAACAACCAGGAGGTCGACGAAGCCATCGACAACCTGAATCTGGCGCTGTCCTAGAAGCTGTTTCATAACCTGCCCTGTGTCAGGGCACGACTTTAGTCGTGCCGAAAAACGCCCAAAAGCAACGGGCTTTAGCCCCTGGGAGACGGTTGGAAACCGGTTATGAAACAGCCTCTAGCCATGTTCGAACATGCCTGCCTGAAGGTTGTTGAGAGATAAAATCCCAGCATGGTGACGAATGGAACTCTGAACCTTTGGAAGAAGAATCTTGGGGCGATACCGGTCGAGATCTGGGAGCAGACCGAAGTTGCGACACTGATTCTGGCCGACAACGGCTTGACCGAGATATCGCAGCGGATTGGCGAGCTTCAGAGGCTGCGTACTCTCGATTTGGGTCACAACGAGCTTGTCGAATTGCCGGATGCGATTGGAAACCTCGCGGAACTCAGCGACTTTCTCTATTTGCACGATAATCGACTTGCCTCACTGCCTGCATCGATGGGAAGGCTACAGAAACTCAGGTATCTGAATATCAGTGAGAACCAGTTCTCCATCTTCCCTGATGCCATTTGCCATATGTCCAGCCTGGTCGAACTGCGCGTCACCGACAATCAGCTCTCGCATCTGCCGGATTCCATTGCTGGTCTCTCCCATTTGCGCGAGCTTCATCTAAGAAACAATATGCTCGGTACCCTTCCAGAGACGATTGCAGAACTATCGGAGCTTCACCAGATCGACTTGCGCGGAAATCCAATCGACACGCTGCCCGACTGCATTTCTGAATTACCCAAACTAGAAAAACTAGATCTGCGCTGGGTCAGTACACTGCGGCCGCCCTCGTGGTTCGATGCTCTGGCAGAGCGCGGCTGCCTCATATACAGGTAGTGCGCAGTCGCTGAGAACGGGCCGAGGCCTCATCCAATCGCAATTCGGGTCACAATGAAGGTTAAGGATGAATCGTCTCCGAGCAGGAAATTACCGAGTCGCAATTTCCGGTTAGCCGGTCATACATCCGCGACCGCTATCCATGGCCGGCTGCTCGTCCAGAAGCAGACCCGAACCGGTTGGCCAAGGCTTTTCGTCATCATTTACGAGTGCGAAGTAGAAACGCAACCAGAACAGCCGAAACCCAATAAACTGCAGAGAAGGTAAAGACTGTCGTTAGCATATACATGAAGGCGAGCTTCTTCCCTTGAGGGCTTTTCCGCACAACGATAGTACATGCAAGTATCCAGCCTGACCAAACGGTCAAACCTATCACAAAAGCCATTGCCGGAAGCAGAGCAAAATATCCAACCAAGCAGCCTGTGAGAATTGGGAGCACCGCCCCCAACCAGGCAACAATAATCTGTGCCTTCCCCTTGAGTGGCGCTGCCTTCCAGGGGACTTCCTGAAACCTCCCGTCGTCCGTGAGCATTTTCACAGCAAGTCGGACAGGTAATCCAGTCGTTCCGGAAATGGTGTCAGCCAGCCTTAGCGACTGGGGTAGATTGAGACTGTTCAGGCAAGTACTCTTCAGCGTGTGTTCTACATCGCTCCCATCCCGAATGATGATCGAGTATCCAGATGTCAATCCTAGCGCCGATGAGTGAAAAAGGACCACCTCTTTCGATTGGCTGGGTATTATCTTCTCGACTGGCGGGTCGCCAATGAACCGCTGAATGCGGTCAGGAGTAAGCCGAAGCCGGTCGTGCCAGATTTCAAGTCTGGCCAGGGAAGTGCGCGGCGGCAAAGCCATACGCAGAAAGAGAGAGATCACTCCCATCAGCATGATGAACGGCACCCACATTTCTGGATACTCAGCAAACACGCTGATGGTACGGTTGACGCCCGCCTTCAAAGGAATGTAGGCAGCAATACCAGAGAAAAAGACGATTGCCACAATTGGAACGACCCGGCGTATCCGAAAAGGTGGAATTATGAAAACTGTCGGCAAGTCCTTCGACCCAATGTCTTCCATCCGATATATCTTATCGTCTTTCTTAAAACCACAGGCTTTGATCCTCTCTCCTCCGCATTACAGTGTTTTCGATTCTTGTGCATACAGAAACCACGATGCCGAGGCTTTTTCCTCAAGAAAATGCCACCTTGCACGATTTTCAAATAGCAACATGTGAATCGAAAACGCTCTAATCATTGCGGACCACACCTCAGTTCGGCAGTTCCGGTTGGATCGTCCCCAATTCGGAAGTTTCCATGTGTCAGCCCCGTGAGACCGGCAATTTCACCCTCCGCCTTCCCGCCACAGCCCTTCCCAGGGATAGGCGCAAAATGGCACAATAGATGTTCTCCGACTTTTCATTATTTTTCGTACTGAAAGGGTTCCACCATGGCAAGTCTTGCTGGAGTTGGGTCGCTGGAGTTACTGAAGGGGCTGACGGCAGGGGCGCGCGTTCATGCCAACCTCCCTGTATCGCAACTATTTGAGACTGCGCTCGTTAGAGGCGAGGCGCGACTGGCCGCCAACGGTGCTCTGGTAGCCGTGACCGGGGCGCGCACAGGCCGCAGCCCCAAAGACAAGTTCATTGTGGACGACGCGGCAACCCACGAGCTGGTTCACTGGGGCAAGGTGAACAAGGCGATTTCGCCGGAGCAGTTTGGCGCGCTGTTTGAGCGTGTGGTGGAGTTCCTCAAGCCGCGCGACCTGTTCGTCGAAGACCTCTACTGCGGTGCCGATCCGGCTTACCGGATGCCCATCCGAGTGGTCGCCGAGCAGGCCTGGCAGGCTGCGTTTGCTCGTCAGCTTTTTGTGCGGCCCGAGGCGTCGGCTCTGGCCACGCATGTGCCCGAGTTTACCGTGGTTGCGGCGCCCAGTTTTGAGGCTGTGCCGGAGCGCGACGGAACCGCTACCACAGCCTTCATTCTTGCCGATTTTACCCGCCGCATTATTTTGATCGGCGGAACAAAGTACGCCGGCGAAATCAAGAAATCCATCTTTGGCGTGATGAATTTCCTCGTTCCGCAGCGCGATGTGCTGCCCATGCATTGCTCGGCAAATGTGGGCGCGGATGGCGTAACGGCGCTCTTCTTCGGTCTTTCGGGCACGGGCAAGACGACGCTCTCGGCAGACCCTGCGCGGCGGCTGATCGGCGACGACGAGCACGGCTGGAGCGCGAAGGGCATTTTCAATTTTGAAGGCGGTTGCTACGCCAAATGCGTGAACCTGACTGAAGAGAGAGAGCCGCAGATTTATCGCGCAATCCGCTTCGGTTCGGTGCTGGAAAACGTGATTCTGAACGAGGCCACGCGTGAGCCGGATTTTGCCGACATCAGCTTGACGGAAAATACGCGCGCGGCATACCCGGTCGATTTCATTGAGAACGCCGTGATTCCTGGAATTGGCGCTCATCCGCGCAATGTGATGTTCCTGACCGCCGATGCGTTTGGCGTGCTGCCGCCTATCGCGCGGCTGACGCCGGAGCAGGCCATGTACCACTTCCTCTCAGGGTATACGGCGAAGCTGGCGGGGACGGAAACGGGCGTCAAAGACCCAACGCCGGAGTTTTCAGCTTGTTTCGGCGCGCCGTTTTTGCCTCTGGCTCCGCGGACATATGCGGAGATGCTCGGCAAGCGCCTCAAGCAGCACAACGCCTCCTGCTGGCTGGTCAACACCGGTTGGTCCGGCGGAAAGTACGGCGTGGGCAAGCGCATGAGTCTGAAGATTACGCGCGCATTAGTGAACGCTGCGCTCAACGGAAGCCTGGATAAGGTGCAGTTTGTCACCGAGCCGGCCTTTGGCCTCAGCATTCCTGTGAGCTGCCCCGAGGTTCCGGCAGAGATTCTGAACCCGCGCAACGCGTGGGCTGACAAGGATGCCTACGACCGCCAGGCGGCGGATCTGGCTGCGCGCTTCGGAGCGAACTTCGAAAAATTCGAAGCGTCCGACGAGATTCGCGCCGCAGGACCCAAGGCCAAGTAATACACGGTAATACAAAAGGGGCCCCGATCGGATTAGCTGATCGAGGCCCTTTTTTTGCCCGCGAGACTCAGATTCCAATCGCACGCGAACATCGAAAATAACAGCCCGAACGGATCAGAAGCACTCCGCCCTCAATGCCCAGCCTTCGCGGCGGGAATGGGCTTGTCTGAATTCGGTTTTTGCTGCGCGGCAGCCCTCATACCTGCGTTGGGTTTAGTTGCCGGATGCGGCCTGGTGCCTTTCGCATCAATCGCCGTGGGAGCAGGCGTATCGGCCGGAGGCGCTGCCTTGCCGCCACCAGCCACAGGCGTACTAAGAGCGAGAAATGCGGTCAACGAGCTATTCGTTACGTAGTCAAAAGTCGCATTGGTGCCAACGAGCTTGTTGGCTGTTGCAAACGTGATGAAATCAGCGTCCTTTTCGATGTGCACAATCTGCATTGCATCGCTCTTCTTTATCAATAAAGGGAACATCTCGAGCGTTGTCAGATTGCTGTAGTCGATTTTGCTCACGCCGGGCAGCGCAACGGTGCCAATCAGCCGGTCCGTAACAGCAAAGAGACTCTTGCTCGTTGAGCTTGGTGGTTTGTTCCATGCCGAGATGGACCGGCCGTTCACGTTGATGCTCGCGATGTCATTTTTTGTTTTGAGCAATAAAATACCCGTTTGAATTCCCAGTATCGACGCCGGTCCGCTTGCCCTCGCGGAATCGCTTTTGTTTGGCCGGAAATACCAGCCGAAATCACAGTTTCCGTTCATGTGGGAGTATTCGTACGCGACCGGCTGAGGCGAAAAAATGCCCTGGAAGACCACGTTCATGGCTTTCGTAGCCGCCGTTGCTTGATTTTGCGTGCCCTGATAGAAGCTGGCGAGTGCTCCGGCTACATCATTAACACCGGTGGCAACATCCGCGATGGTTTGATTTTTCATCGCGGTAATAGTCTGCTGCGGAAGCAGACCAAGAATTTGGACACTCCCATCCGCGCACGCACCGTCTATCGATTTCCCATCCTTATCCAAAAAGGTCAAGGTGAATGAGGCGTCGAGCCACAGCGGATTGAGATATGTCTCATCCTTCTGAATTGTTGCGTCCTCATTCTGAATCACGCTGTCGCCACTTGAAATGGTGGGCAGATTTACCAATGGAACAGCAGAGATGTAAAAGATGATCGATGGGAAATTATAGCCCTGACTCGAAGCCAAAGCTTGCTGCTGCGCGGACTGGGACTGCGCCGCGGAACCGGGGGAAGGGGGCGCAACATATCCCATCGGACCGGCAACCGCATTTGCGGAAACGATTACATAGTCGCCTTCTATGGTGGGAGACTTGGAACCTGGTGTGTCTGGCGGAGCTACCGCAGTTGAGGAGGCCGCCCCAAAGCTGATGGAAAGAACCGCGTTTTGCGTCACGTTCTCACCAGCAATCACATTCACGGCGTTCCGGAAGACAGGAAAACCTTTAGCAGTAATGGTGATCTTGGCAGCGCCAGGTGGGAGATTGAGAATCCTATATCGCCCGGATACATCCGTATTCGTTGAGAATGGCTGGCCGGTTGAATTGTTGATTAACATAACCTTGGCGCTCAGAACGGGTGTGCCAGTCTCGTCTGAGACCCTCCCTGAAATACTGCCGGTAGCGACAACCGCTTGCGCCGTGCTTGATGCCACTCCAACGGTGCCGAGAAAGAGGAACACGAGGAAACGGGCAGATAAATACACGACCCGGCGACAAGTAAGCTGTTCGTTGAACATTCTATTGACCTCTGCTTGAGGGACGAAGATGTAGATGATTGATTCCGAAAAGGGGCGGAATAACCACATCGTCCTACCTAAACGGACAACAGTCAACAGAATTGTGTGAAGGTCGCATTTCCTGCCATCAGCCCGCCAGACGTATACTGAATCTGCACGTATCAGGTGGCATCCGCGCTTCTTGCGGAGCTGCACTGGAGAATCCAAATGAGTCTCATCCAGCTTCCCCCCAGGGAAGATTCTGTCCCCGCGCCGAAAGTCACAGCGCAAACCCTCCTCGATAGAAAACAAGCCCACCAGCCGATCACTGCGCTGACCGCCTACGACTATCCCACTGCGCGCCTGGTCGATCAGGCTGGCATTGACGTGGTTCTCGTCGGCGATTCGCTGGGCATGGCCGTGCTCGGTTATGACAGCACTCTGCCCGTCACCATGGAGGAGATGCTGCACCACACGCGCGCCGTGCGCCGCGCTGTGCTGGTGGCCGACATGCCCTTCGGCTCCTACCACTCCTCAATCGGGGAAGCCCTCGCAAACGCCACGCGCTTCATCAAGGAAGCTGGCGCCGAGGCGGTGAAGATCGAAGGCGGGCGCAACCGCGCCGAACTCGTTTCCACCCTCACTCAGTCGGAGATTGCCGTGGTCGGCCACATCGGCCTCACGCCACAGTCGGTGCATCGCATCGGCTATCGCGTCCAGGGCAAATCCGCCTCCGCCATCGACGATCTTATCGCCGATGCGCAGGCTTTGGAAGAAGCTGGGGCCATCGCCATCGTCTTGGAGTGCATTCCTCGCGAGGCCGGCGGCCTCATCACCTCCGCGCTCACCATTCCCACCATCGGCATCGGCGCGGGCCCCGATTGCGACGGCCAGATCCTCGTCTTCCACGATCTCGTCAATCTCACCGGCGCTCAGCCCGCCAAGTTTGTCCGCCGCTATGCCGACGCGTCTGCGCTCATCACTGAAGCCATTCAGCATTACGCGAGCGATGTTCGCGGCGGCGCGTTTCCCGCCGATGCCGAAAGCTACCATCTTCCCCGCGAAGCTGGCGCGGAGCTTCTTGCGCGCGAGCCGCAGAAGCGCAGCCGGTGATGATTTTTTAACGCCGTCAAATCGAAAAGAAAGCATTGATTCAATCCATGCGTATCATCACTTCCATTCCCGAAATGCAAGCCGCCGCTCGCGAACTCCGCCGCGATGGCACGCTCGCCCTTGTGCCCACTATGGGCGCACTGCACGCGGGCCATCTCTCGCTCATCGATGCGGCGAAGCGCGATTGCACTCATGTCGCCGTCAGCATCTTTGTCAATCCCTTGCAATTCGGTCCCAACGAAGACTTCAGCCGCTATCCACGCACCTTTGACGCCGACTGCGCCGCGCTCACGGCTGCCGGTGTTGACTTGCTCTTCGCTCCCGCTGCTGAAGCGCTGACGCCCGCCGGCGCGACCACATTCATTGAAGTCGCGGGCATCAGTGACCGCCTCGACGGCGCGAGCCGTCCCGGCCACTTTCGCGGAGTGGCCACCATCGTCGCCAAGCTCTTTCACATCGTCGCGCCCCACCGCGCCTACTTCGGCCAGAAGGATGCTGCGCAGGTTGCTGTGCTCCGCGCCATGGTGCGCGATCTCAATTTTCCTGTGGAGATTGTCGTCTGCCCCATCGTTCGCGAACCCGGCGGCCTCGCCCTCAGCTCGCGCAATCGCTACCTCACGCCCGGGCAGCGCGGCCGCGCCACCATCCTTCACCGCGCACTCGACGCTGCTGCCGGTCTCCACGCCAGCGGCGAACACAACTCCCAGGCGCTCACCGCGACCATGCAGCGAGTCTTCGCGGCCGAACCATCGGTCAAGGTGGAATACGCCGCTGTGGTTGATCCCGGTACTCTTCTGCCGTTGGCTGACACCACCGGTGGCGCGCTCATCGCCGTCGCAGCCCATTTCGGAGAAACGCGCCTGATTGACAATCACCTCATAGGAGCAGACCATGACTAGCTCGCTCCCCTTTAAAGTCACCCTCGGTGTCACCGGCGGCATCGCCGCATACAAAGCCGCCGAAATCGTTCGCGCTCTGCAACAGCACTCACTCGACGTCCACGTCGTGATGACGCGCGCCGCCGAAGAGTTTGTCCGCCCGCTTACCTTCGCCTCGCTCACTGGGCACAAGGTCATCACTTCGATCTGGGAGACGGATGCATACGACGACGCCGGTATCGAGCACATTTCCGAAGCGCAATCGACCAATCTGCTCCTCGTGGCGCCGGCCACCGCGCACACACTCGCCAAATTCGCGCATGGCCTGGCCGACGATTTTCTTTCCACTCTCTATCTCGCCACCACCGCGCCCGTCATGGTTGCACCGGCGATGAACGTGAATATGTGGAACCACGCAGCCACGCAAGCAAATCTGGCCACGCTGTGCGAGCGCGGCGTGGAAATCATCGAGCCGGGCACCGGCTACCTCGCCTGCGGCATGACCGGCAGCGGCCGCCTCGCTGAGATCGACACAATCGTTACCGCCGTTCTCGCTCGCATTCAGCGCCTCGACGAGAACTCGCCACGCGATCTTGCAGGTGAGACGGTGATGATCACCGCGGGTGGCACGCGCGAGCCAATCGATCCCGTACGCTTCATCGGTAACCGCTCCAGCGGCCGCATGGGTTACGCGCTCGCCGAAGCAGCCATCACGCGCGGCGCAAAAGTCGTTCTCATCTCCGCGCCCACCGCGCTGGCCGCGCCCGCCGGTTGCGAACGCATCGACGTTACCACCTCCAGCCAGATGCACTCGGCCGTCCTTGCCCGCCTGCCGCAAGCCACCATCGTCATCAAAGCTGCGGCCGTCTCCGATTTCCGTCCCGCCGCCGTCGCTACGCAAAAACTCAAGCGCAACGGCCCTCTCACGCTCTCGCTTGAGCCGACAGAAGACATTGCGCAGAGCGTCGCGGCCCACCGCAACCCCGGCACATTGCTCATCGCCTTCGCCGCCGAGACCCCCATCGACGCGCAAGACCTCATTTGCAAAGCCCGGGAGAAATTGGAACGCAAAGGCGCCGACGCCATCGTGGCCAACGATGTCTCCCAGCCTGACCTCGGCTTCGACTCCGAACGCAACGCCGCCACATTCATAACAGCCACGCGCGAAACCGTCTTTTCCGCGCAATCGAAGTCCAGCCTCGCGCATCGCATCCTCGATGAAGTCGCGCATCTGCGCACAGGCACGGTTCTCCGCAGGCTTTGAGGTTGCGCCCTGACACAGAGCAGGCTATTGAAAGACACTGCACTGGTTTATGAAATTCGCCGCGTGGGATTGCGATGCTCAATGCTCCCGGTGAACAAAATCTCTGGGCTGCATGAGGTGTGCGAGGTAGCGGGATTTCATTTGCTTGCTGGCCATGATTTGCTTGACGGGCGGAAGTTTGAGAATCACTCCGATGATAGCTGCCATGGCGCGATGATTCGCCTGCGCCTGGTTGTCGAAGATGAGGTTCTGCAACTGGCCGCGCTCGATGGCCATGAGCACAGCGCGGTGGGCGGTTGTGACGGGAGTGAGCACTCGCTGATTGCGGGCGTGGAGCGAGATTCCGCAGTTGGGGCATGTGCGAACGCAGACTCCGCAACCCAGGCAGAGCGATTCATCGATGCGCGCCTTTTTGCGTTTAGGCTTCTGCGGGTCGCCGGCTGAGACAAGCGCCATGGCCTCGACGGGACAGGCCTCCGCGCATTTGCCGCAGCCATTGCAGGACTCAGCGGTGATTTCCGGCAGGAAGTTAGTGGTGGCGATGGGGTTGAGCACGGCGAAGCGCTTGGCGGCGAGCATGGCCTCGCAGCAGCATCCGCAGCAATTGCAAATGAAGGCCGCTTTGTTTTGCACGTTTTCGCCGAACTGGACGAGGTTGTGCTCCACGGCCTTGTCCAAAAGATCCAGGCCTTCCTTTGCGTCAACCTGGCGCGCGATGCCGTGCTTGATGAGCGATTGCGCGGTGCCGCTGAAGGTCATGCAGATGTCCATGGGGGCGTTGCAGGATTTTCCCATGTGCTGCATCTTGTGACGGCAATAACAGGCG
>Ga0255354_1000777_pt1 | contig 19624 bp, 15 predicted proteins | sample HBST50metaG_FD_189942 | JGI IMG/M metagenome (GOLD analysis project Ga0255354, IMG submission 189942) | Peat soil microbial communities from Stordalen Mire, Sweden - H.B.S.T50 | ecosystem: Environmental > Terrestrial > Soil > Wetlands > Peat | place: Sweden: Norrbotten County, Stordalen Mire...
GGTGGAGAGTGAAAGGGCTTGGGCCGCAGTGCGAAAGTCGCGCAGCTTTCCCTGGTTGGATGTGGCGGCATAAAGGCAAAGGGCCATGGGGAGAGTGTAATGCGGCTGGGCGCAAGTGCGGAGATTCTGCGCGTCGGCAAAGTCGCGCGATGGTCAGTGCATAAGGGCTATGCGTGATGTGCCGTCGCCAATCGATGGCGCTTCCGAAGTCAGACCTTTGACAATGGAATGTTGGCTTGTTTAGTGTTCTTCTGCTGGGAAATTATTTCATTTGAGAAAATCTACGTCGTTTGAACCCCCGCTGACCAAGGGCGTCTAGCAACTCGATTGGGCGGGGTGATGCCGGGGCGGACCGGCCGAGTGCGAGAGGGAAGAAAGAATGCCGGCAATTCTGGCGGGGATCGGATGGCACATGGTGGGCGCTGCATCGGCAGCGTCGTTCTATGCGCCCATTGGCAAGGTGAAGAAATGGTCGTGGGAGACGACGTGGGCGGTGGCCGGCATCTTCTCCTGGATCCTGCTGCCGATCACGGTGAGCCTCTTCCTGCTGCCGGAGTTTCTCGGATTCTATGCGTCGGTTGACACGCATGTATTGTGGCGGGTTGCGCTGTTCGGGGCCATGTGGGGCGTGGGCAACGTGAACTACGGTTTGGCGATGCGCCACCTGGGCATGTCGCTGGGCATTGGTGTGGCCATCGGCGTCACGCTGGTTGTGGGAACGCTGATGCCACCGCTGCTGAACGGGCAGGCGGCGGTGCTGTTCGCCACCCGAAGCGGCCTCATGACGATGGCCGGGGTGCTGGTTGCGTTGATTGGCGTGGCCGTGGTCTCGTATGCCGGCCACCAGAAGGAAGTGCAACTGCGCGGCGAAGTGCGGGAGTTCAATCTGAAGCTCGGCATTCTGCTGGCGGGCATGTGCGGCGTGTTTTCTTCCGGCATGTCGTTCGCAATCAATGCGGCCAAGCCGATGGAGACCGCGGCCCTGCATCTGGGCGTGAATCCGCTCTACGCGGCGCTGCCGAGTTACGTGATCATCATGGGCGGCGGTGCCTTGGTGAACCTCACCTACTGCTTCGGGCGGCTGGCCTTCAAGAAGGCGCTGTCGCTCCGGGCCGATTTGAGTCAGACGCGCGGAACGCTGGTGAAGAACGGCAGCCTGGCAGCGACGGGCGGAATCATGTGGTATTTGCAGTTCTTCTTTTACGCCTGGGGCGCGGCCAACATTCCACAACAGTTGTCGTACGTGAACTGGATGCTGCACATGAGCGGCTACGTGCTGTGCGGCGGACTGGTGGGGCTGGCGCTAGGCGAGTGGGCCGGCGTGGGAACCAGGCCGGTGCGGCTGCTGTGGGCCGGGATGCTGATCATCATTGCGGCCGCGAACCTGGTGGGGTTGGGAATGGCGTCGTAAAGACAGGGATCAGGGGTCAGAACGGCGCTGAGTGGGCGGCAAACGGCTTCGATAGTTGAAGGAATTGGCCTTGAGAACAGAAATGCCGGAGTCTAAGCTCCGGCATTTCTGTTTGGGTGGCTCGCTTAGTCGATGGTTTCGTTTAAGCGGAGGTCGCGGGACGATGCGCCGACGCTGACCGTGCGTTTGCCGGTTGCGGTGACCCACTTTCCTTCCTTGGTTGACCAGTACTGCAGCTGGCGCGGTTCGACGTTGAGGGTGATCGTCCTGGCTTCGCCTGCGGCAAGGTGAATGCGATCAAACGCGGCCAGCGCACGCACTGGGAACTGGACTCCGGCGGGAACCTCGCTCGATGCGCCAAGATAAACCTGCGGCACTTCATCCGAATCCACGCTGCCAGTGTTCTTGATGTTCACCTTGACGGCGAGCCCGCCATCGGCGGCCTTTTCAACTTTCAGAGCGGAGTATTCGAACTTTGTGTAGCTGAGGCCGTGCCCGAAGGCGAAGAGGGGAGCAATGTTCTCCTTGTCGAACCAGCGATAGCCGACGTTGACGCCTTCGCTGTAGGTGGTTTTGTTGTCGACACCTTTCAAGGACCGTTCCGGGTGCTTGGGATCGGTGGCAGCGTAGTCTTCCAGACGCTTGCCCCAGGTGACAGGCAGTCGGCCGGCGGGGCTGGTTTTGCCGGCAAGCAGGTTGGCCGTGGACCAGCCGCCCTCGTCGCCGGGCCACCACATTTCAAGCACCGACTTCACCTTGTCGATCCAGGGCAGAGCGACGGGCTGGCTGGTGTTGAGCACCACGATGGTGTTGGGGTTGACCGCGGCCACTTCTTCGATGAGTTTGTTCTGCTCGCCGGGGAGACCAAAGATGGGCGTGAGCCGCGTCCACGCGAAGACCACGGCGACCTTGGCGCTCTTGGCGGCGGCGATTGCGGCTTCGTGGTCGGCCTTGCGCTGCTCGGGGGTGTACCAGTTGAGGCGCACCTGAACCGGCGAGTTGGAACTGTCGGGGCTGGTTCGGACCTCGATCTGGTGCGGACCGGCGGTGAACTGAACGGCGCGGCGCACGTTATCGAGGTGATCCGTCGTGGGGACAACGTTGTCCTGGTTGGCTTGCAGGATGTCGCCGTGCACGCCGCCCTGGAAGGCTCCGGTGCCAACCAGGCGCTTGCCGTCGAGGTAGATGCTGGCGTTGGTTCCGATGGCCTGGAGATAGAGCCAATAGACGCCGCTGTGCGGAGGTGTCAGCGTGCCCTTCCAAGTCACGGTGGAGTTCGGAGCCAGCGCGCTGGTGCCGGTGAAGTTGAGTTGAGCGTCGATTTGGCTCGCCCCTGCGCCGGAGCGCTCAAGGCCGGGCTTGCCGTCGTGGCTGAGGACTGCGGCGGGGATGGGGGCGCCGGTCATGTCGTCGTCTACGGCAAAGCGGATGTTAGGGTTGCCGGTGATCTTCTTCAAAGCCTCAAGGGGGCCGACCTGACGCTGGGGCAGGCCGACGGAGCGCTCGCCGTTGATGCCGATCGAGTCCACCTGCAGGGCTGTGGGGCCGATGAGCACCACCGAGTCGAGGTCGGCGGCCTTGAGAGGCAACGCGCCGCCTTCGTTCTTCAGCAGCACGGCCGCTTCTTCGCCGGTCTTCTCGATGATCTTGGCGTTGGCCTCGATAGACTGCGGCGTAACGTCGTGCTTGGATTGGCCGTCGAGGTAGCCGAAGTGGACGATTTCGTAGAGCACGCGGCCGGCGGCGCGGGTGATGGCGGCGTCATTCACTGTGCCGTCCTGGAGGGCTGCGGCCATCTTTTCGGGGTTGGGCTTGCCGGAGTCGCCGTCGGCTCCGTTCTCGTCTACGGGCGCAGGCTCCTCGGGAATGAGTCCGCCGAACATGGCGGCGTTGGCGTTCTCCTGGTCAGCCGGTCGAGCGGGCGGCGGAGGAGGGATGGGTTGCAGATCGAAGAAGGAGTGGATGTCGAAGGGCGCGGCAGGATCGGGTTCGCCGGGCATCTCCATGTCCAGGCCGGCATTGATGTAGTTGACGGCGTGCGTTGCGCCCCAATCGGAGGTAACGAACCCCTTGAAGCCGATCTCGTCGCGCAGGATCCTGGTCAGTGTGGACTCGTTCCCGCAAGCGTAGGCTCCGTTGATGCGGTTATAGGAACACATGATGGAGGAAACGTCTGCCCGCCGAATGGCCGCATCGAACGGCGCTACGTAGACTTCGTGCAGGGTCTGGTCGTCGACGAAGATATTGCCGCTGTTGGAATCGTAGGCGACATAGTGCTTGATCTGCGCCATCACGTGTTGCGACTGAATCCCCTTGACCTCGGCGACGCCCATTTCGGATGTGAGGAACGGATCTTCGCCAAAGGTGTTGTAGCCCCGGCCGAACTTGAGGTCGCGGTCAATGTTCACAAAGGGCTGCAGCGAGACATCGATTCCCAGGGCGCGGTCTTCGCGGCCGATCACCAAACCGTTTTCCTCGGCGGTTTTGCGGCTGAAGGTGGCGGCTACGCCCATGGTTGCCGTTTCGCCCTGCGAGGGGTGGCGGGTGAGCACGCCCGGAGGCCCGTCGGCGAAGCGGAGGCCCGGAATGCCAAGCCGCGGAACGCCGCCCAGGTAGCCGGCCTGGCCCTGGTAAACCGCCGGATTCTCGTGCGTGCCATGGATCAGTGTCAGTTTCTCATCGCGTGTCATCTGGCTCAGCAGCTTGTCAACCCGCGCATCTCCGGTGACGACGGGCACGCTCTGGGCGAGTGATTTGCCCGCGCTCAAGGCCAATAAAGATCCCAGCACGACCGCGGCGGCCGTGCGCAATGCTCTCTTTGTCTGCAATGGATTCACCTTTTTGGCTCCCGGCCGGTGACCGCGACGGAGAATCGGCCGCAGGGGCGCGACTGAGCAAACCCTCGGTTCCTGGCTTCGGCGCTCCGCATAAAACGGTCTTGCATCCCGTAGTGGAAACCCAAGAAGTGTAGAACAAGGCACGGACGGTTGTAACTTTTCGAGCGGTCCTGATACTACAGCCGTATTTCCTTCCGGCAGCCCAGAAACTGCAAAAGCCTGGGCCTGAACAGGCTACGGAAAAAGGGCAGATCTGGAGGCCAATGCCCGAAAAGCGTACCCCAGGGGCTGAAGCCCGCATTGATTTTGCTGAGTTTATGCCGGGACTAAAGTCCCGGCATACTGCGCGAGTCGAGTTTTTCCGCAGCCTGTGAAGGCCCGCAAAGCCTCGCTATTCCTGGGGCTGAAGCCCCAGGCTCCCTCCGGAATTCGCGATCTACAACCGTAGTCCCGAGAGCACGCTCAGGCTGGCAGCGGCAGCTCGGTGTCGAATCCGTGGGCGATCAGATCGGCGCGCAACCGCTCGACGGTGGAGAACGCCAGCGCCTTCATGCCCAGGGCCCGTGCGGCTTCGACGTTGACCAGTCTGTCGTCGAGGAAGAGCGTCTCTTCGGGCTGGGCGCCGAGTTCGTTCAGCGTGTAGCGATAGATGGCAGGATCGGGCTTGGCCATGTGCAACTGATAGCTCCAGACCAGAACGTCGAAGCGGGGCAGCCAGTCGAACTCGCGCTTCATGTTGTCGAGCACGTTGTCGCCCATGTTGGAGAGGATGGCGGTGAGCAGTCCGCGCTCCTTGAGGCTCAACTGCCAGGCAAGCATGGTGGGATTGGTGGTGGTCCACATGCGCGCATCCCAATGGTTCAGCTCTTCGACCATCTGCGGATCGTCGGGAAGGCCAGCCTGACGGACAAACTGGTGCCAGAAGGCCATACCGGTCAGCTTGCCTTCGTCGTAGGCGTGGCGGTCGGCCCAATAGAGGCTTTCGAACCGCTCGAAGGGCAGGCCGGTAATGCGCATCAGGGCCGCATGGGCCTCGGGGTCCTGGGGACCGGTCAGCACCATTCCATAGTCGAAGATCACCGCGCGCAGAGCCAAAGTTCCTCCTGTGGGCGCCGTGTAATGTTGTAAGAGACGCCTGTTTCTATTGTGCCTGATGCTTTCTGCGCGGGCCGGCGGAGCGTTGAAAGAACGGAGTTTGATGCGCTTTTCGCGAAGAACGGACTGGAATACGGAAGAGAGCGAACTGGCGCGGGCTCATCGGTTGCGCATCGAGGCGGGGCTGCCCATCGCCGACCTGGCCGCGTCGAATCCCACGCGCTGCGGATTCGCTTACGACGCAACACTGCTGGCAGCGCTGGCCAATGAGCGTGCGTTGGACTACGATCCGCAGCCGCGCGGCCTGCTGCGTGCCCGCCAGGCTGTCTGCGGCTATTATGCCGACCATGGCGTCGCCCTTGCGCCGGAGCAAATTGTGCTCACCACCAGCACCAGCGAGGCATACAGCTTCCTTTTTCGGCTGTTGTGCGACCCGGGGAGCGAGATCATTGTTGGGCAGCCGGGTTATCCGCTGTTCGACTTCCTGGCGGTGCTGGACGATGTGCGTCTGAAGAACGCTCCGCTGGTGTATGACCAAGGCTGGCAGATCGAGCCGGAGGGGTTTCGGCGAGCCATTACGCCGGCAACCCGTGCCATCGTCCTGGTGCATCCCAATAACCCCACCGGGCACTTTACCAAGCCGTGGGAAGCGGAAGAGTTGGGGCGGCTGTGCCGGGAATTCGATCTTTCGCTGATTGTGGACGAGGTCTTTCTCGATTACGGCTTTGGGGAGGCCCCGGCGAGCTTTGCCAAGGGACTGGATGGGGTTCCCGTCTTTGTGGTGAGCGGGATGAGCAAGATCGCCGGCCTGCCGCAGATGAAGGCCGCATGGATTGCTGCGACAGGGCCGGAGGCCAACGCGGCACTGGAGCGGCTGGAAGTGATAGCCGACACCTTCTTGTCAATGAACGCGCCGGGCCAGTGGGCGCTGCCGGTTTGGCTGGACGGTCGCTGGGAGATTCAGCGCCAGATTCGGGAACGGGTCGCCGGGAATCTGGCAGAATTGGACCGCCAGTTGGGCACGCTGCCTGAAGTGAGCCGGTTGGAGGTCGAGGGCGGGTGGTATGCCGTGTTGAGAATTCCAGCATTGGAACCTGACGAGCAGACCGTGCTGGCGCTGCTGGAGCGCGGTGTGTGGGTCCATCCCGGCTACTTTTTCGGCATGCCGGGCTCGGGCTGGCTGGTCGTGAGCTTACTTAGCCCGACGGGCGAGTTTCGCACCGGAGTAACGTCCTTGGTTGAGTATTTAAGGATGATCCAGATTGGTAACAGTACCGGCCACCGAGGTGAAGTTCTCCCTTAAGAACTGTCCGGTTGTCTTTGATAAACAATGAGTTACACGGAAAAAGAGTCTTCGCCTATCGAGTAACCAGGAACGGATTACCTTGCCTCTCCTCGCCTATGGTGGTGGCGGGGCCGTGACCGGTGAAGACGCGCGTCTGGGCGGGAAGTGGGAGCAGACGAGTCGTGATGGAGGCGATGATCTGGTCGTAATTCCCGCCGGGCAGGTCGGTGCGGCCAATGCTGCCGGCAAAGAGTGTATCGCCGGCAACCAGCAGATTGAGCGCGGCAAAGTAAAAGCAAACGGAGCCCTGGGTGTGGCCGGGGGTGCACACGACCTTGGCGAAGAGGCCCTCGATGCCGACGGTCTCGCCGTCCGTAAGGAAGGCATCGGGGGGCGCAGTCTCGGGGGGCGCGATGCCGATCCAACCGGCCTGCATCTTCATATTCTGGAGCAGGGGCAGGTCGTTCTCATTGAGCAGAATGGGCGCGCCTGTCAGACGCTTGAGCGGGAGCGCGCCGCAGACATGGTCGATGTGCGCGTGCGTGAGAAGAATCTGCTTGAGCGTGAGACCGAGTTCGGTGAGACGGCGGTGAATGCGCGGGGCTTCATCGCCTGGGTCGATGACGAGGGCTTCACGCGTTTCTTCGTTGCCGAGGATGGTGCAGTTGGCTTGCAGCGGACCGACGGGGAAGGTTTCCAGGATCATGCTTCTATTTTAAGGGGCAATGGGGTAGTCAGGGGTCTGATTCCGGAGTGAATGCCGCCGCCCAGACGAGCAAGCGACTGAAGACGCCGGGCGGGGTGGAGGGTAGTTCGGGCAACCGGGCGGCCAATTCCCACAGGCCGATCAGCGCCAGCGCGACCAGGTTGGGGAAGAGCAGCGGAGCCATGGGCGGGGCACCGTAGACGGACTTCTCAAAGAGGCTGACGCCCGGGGTGTAGAAGTTCATGCGCAGATGGAACCAGAATCCCACGACACCCACCAGGGCCTGCAAGCCGAGCACGGCGAGGCATAGGTCAAGATAACGGCGAGTTACCGGCATGAGCACCGGGACGATGAGAAAACCGGTGGCAAGTGCGCTCGAGACGACCGGAATCCACTCGGTTTTGAGAAAGAACCCGTTGGTGGCGTGGTCGGTGAGGCAGAGAATGAAGTTCCCGAAGAAGCCGCCTGTGGCCAGCAGAATCACCCAACGGGCCCACTCGGCAGTGCGGGCTGCGACCATGCGGTTGAGGATGAGCAGAAAGCCGAGGCCGGCATACGCCAGCGGAGCGACAAACGGGGCGGCGTAGGTGAGACTGCGCAGGGTGTGTTCGGCGAAGAAGCTGCTTTGCAGGTGATAAAGGACGCCGGCCAGGCCGACCAGCACCGCCAGCCAGCCCACCAGTAGGCCGAGGTCGCGCCAGGCGGCTTGGAAATGCCAGCGCACTTTGGCCAGCAGGCCGGCCGCGAGCAGCAAAGGCGCTCCGGCGGAAAAATAGAGCGGGATGTACTCGGCGGGTTTGCGGAACTGGTTGACGGAATGGGCGAGCACGATGTCGGCGGCCAGCACGGCAAGGTTCGAGGCGACGAACAGATCCAAAAGCGGCTGTCCGTCGAAGACCCAGGCGACGAGGGGCGAACCGAGCAGGCGATGAAAGGCCCTATTGGTGGACGCCATGCGCCCTCCGCAACTCCTCCGCGTCGTGCTTCAGTTGGACTGTCTTCTGGAGAAGCCCATAGTTGCCGTGCCATTGCACGAAATCGGCTCCGCCCATGAAGGCTCCGTGCTTGCTGGTGCGGCCGTCGTAGTGCCACAGGTCAAAGTAGGTGAAATCGATGGGATTCGAGAAGGGCGGCCCCGCGAGAAGACCGTCTTTGTGCAGGCCGTCGACGATAGCCTTGGCTGCCAGGACCTTGTCGTTGGTGCTGGCGACGGTTTGCTCGGCCTGGGCATAGACCTTGTCAATGAGGGCCTGATTATGGCACTGGGAGCAAACCTGTTTCATGCTGGTTTGGGCGCGCAGGTAATTGGGGCGCTTGGTGCTGACGGCGTCGGCCAGGTACCAGCCGAGGCGGTCGGAGGGGTCGTGGGTGACCTTGAGGCCGTTGATTCCGCTCATGTGGCAGGTGGCGCAGGTGGGCACGAACATGTCTCGCGTGCTGAGGGTTTTGGGATCGGCGTTGAGGTTGAGCAGGTGCTCCTGGGCGGCGAACATGACGCCGTGCTTTGACTCGTCGTAGATTTCGATCTGCGAGTGGTCGGGGCCCATGTGGCACTGGGCACAGGTGGAGGGCCGGCGGGCGAGGGCGACCGAACTGGTGTGGCGGGAGTGGCAGTTGGTGCAGGTGCCGATGGTGCCATCGTCATTGGGCTTGCCGACGGCATGGCACTGTTCGCAACCGGACGACATGGCGGAAGTGCCCTCGGCGGTGACAAAGGGATGCGGAGGACGCTTGGTTCCGCCGGGCTGATATTGCTCGCTGAAAGCGACCTGCTGCGGACTCAGACCCTTTTCGCCGTAGATGGCGGCCCAACTGGGCGCAGCGTGGCGGCTGTGCAGGAACTCCTGATAGATGGCCTCGTGGCAACTGCGGCAGTTTCCGGCCGTGAGTTTGGTGCTGATGACGAAGCCGTGATGGTCCTTCTTCTGCTGGCCTTCGGCTGCCTGGTGGCAATCCAGGCAGTTCACGCCTTTTTTGGCGTGGGCACTCATCTCGTACTCGTGAACGACCGAGTACTGGAGCCGGGCGTGGCACTCGGCGCACTTGCCGCTGGCGCGAACAAAGTCGGCCGTGGGCTGGTCTGTCTCTACTTTGGGACGGGCGCGATTGACCAGAAATGCGGCCAGAATCAGAGCAAAGGCAACGGTAACAGCGATGAAAACGGAGCGGAAGGACATGGGGGACCCCGCGGGGAGGAACTCGGACAAACGGTCTCCGAATCATCCGAGAGTAGCTCACGTCGAAGGCTTTGGGAAGGGACTTTTGTCACTGCGGCGAGGGGCAGGCCGGTCTATGGAGAGGAAAACGGATCACGAAAAACAAAAGGCAGACCCGGTGGGCCTGCCTTCTTCAAAAAACAATACGATGCGCGGTGGCTACTTGCCAGACTTGGCTGGTGCCGAAACGGGCGCAGGCTTGGAGCTGTCGAGCACGGAATGCGATCCGGTAGAGCGGACGTAGAGCACCGTCAGGCTGATGGAGGTGATCATGAAGATGACCGCCGACCAGGTCGTCAGCCGCGTGAGCACATTGGCCGCGGCGCGGGGACCGAAGGCGGTCTGCGAACCCTGTCCGCCGAAAGCGCCTGCGAGGTCGGCCGAGCGGCCCTGCTGCAGAAGAACGACTCCAACGAGAAACAGGCACACAATCACGTGCAGGACGACGATAAAGTAAAGGACGAAAGTCATCGTGGAAGCTGCTTTCCGAGCCTCACCCGGTTGGCCCGGTAGAGGAGAATCTCTGGTGCGGAGGAGGGGACTTGAACCCCTACGCCTTTTGGGCGCCAGCACCTCAAGCTGGTGCGTCTGCCAATTTCGCCACCCCCGCATTGGTGGAACTTCCCGAGTATACCAAAGCTGCGGACGTTAAGAAAACCCGGTTGCAGAAATAACGATCATGAAAGGGGTTGCGTCTGCTGATTGGCCGACCGGCGCATGCAAATGGGGGCAAAGTCTCAGGCAGATTCGTTTCCTTCCAGCCGCTTCATCCATGCAGCCAGGGCCTGCTGGTCCGCGGAGCCAGCGGCGTGGGCGGCGTGAACGTTGCGGCGTTCTTCGGGATCGCGGTTCTGGCTGATCTTGAATTTACCCTCGATGCGCTCAATGGCGATGTGGAAGCCGACGATGCCGGCGAGCATCGAGCGGCGAAAATCTGCGGGCATCGCACGCCATTTCTCGGCAAATGGAGGTTCGTGGGTGTGGATCAGGCCGGTAAGCAGCGCATCCTTGCCGGGCTCGTCTTCGACCAATTCAAGTTTCCCGTAGGCGTGGACGGCAATGTAGTTCCAGGTGGGAACCGAGAGCGGATCGACATAGAACGTGGGCGAGACGTAGCTGTGCGGACCAGGGAAGACGACGAGCGTCTCGCGGCCGGCGAGGGACCTCCAGTGGCGATTGGCCATGGCAAAGTGGCCTTCGATCAGGCCATGGGGTCCTTCGTCCTTCACGACCAGCGGGAGGTGCGTGGCGACTAGAGGCGCGTCGGCTTCAGCGCTGCTTTGCGGGCCAAAGAGGATGGCGAAGGAATAGGCCTGCATGGCCTCGATGAGGAGGGCCCGGTCGGCGACCTGATTGAACTTGGGCGTATACATGAAGTCCCCTATTGGATGCGTTCGAAGCGGAAACCTGCTTCGCGCAGGGCGTGGCTGATGGCGGTGATATGCGTGGCGCCGCGGGTTTCAATGGTGACGTCGATGACGGTTTCGCCCAGGCTGACGCCGTAGTAGGCGCGGTTGTGAATGGTTTCGACGATGTTGGCTCGCTCGCGGGAAAGGATTTGCGTGAGGGCCAGCAATGCGCCCGGCCTGTCTTGCAGATAGACGCGAACGCGCAGCAGGCGGCCGTCCTTGACGAGGCCGCGTTCGATGATCTTGGCAAGCAGAGTCACATCGATGTTGCCGCCGCAAACCAGCACCACGGTGCGCCGATGGCGGAGATTGGTTTTGGACTGGACAACGGCGGCCAGGGCTGCGGCGCCGGCACCCTCGGCCAGGGTCTTTTCCTGCTCCAGAAGCATGAGTATGGCGCTGGCAATCTCCTCGTCGTCCACGGTGACAATCTCGTCCACGTAGCGCGAGACCAGGGGCAGGGTAATGTCGCCGGCGCGGCGGACAGCGATGCCGTCGGCGATCGTCGCTTCGGCGGCGATGGTGACCGGAGCTCCGGCTTCGCGGGCACGCAGCATGGAGGGCAGCAGTTCCGGTTCGACGCCGATGACGCGAATTTTGGGATTGGTTTCCTTCAGGGCGCATGCGATGCCGCTGATGAGGCCGCCGCCGCCGATGGGAACCACCACCGCTTCGATGTCAGGAACCTGTTCGAGCAGTTCCAGCCCGATGGTGCCCTGGCCGCTGATGACCTCAACGTCGTCGAAAGGATGGATGAAGGTGCGGCCTTCTTCGACGTGGAGGCGCAGCGCTTCTTCGCAGGCTTCGTCGTAGCTCGCGCCGTGGAGAATGACTTCAGCTCCGTAGCCGCGGGTGGCGGCCACCTTGATCTGCGGCGTGGCCAGAGGCATGACGATTTGCGCGCGAATTCCTCGGGCCGTCGCGTGGAAGGCGACGCCCTGGGCGTGGTTGCCGGCGCTGGCGGCGATGACGCCGCGTTTGCGCTCCGTTTCGCTGAGAGTGAGCAGCTTGTTCAGAGCACCGCGCTCCTTGAAGGAGCCGGTGCGTTGGAGGTTTTCAAGCTTCAAGTGGAGGGGCAGCCCGGTCAACTCGGAAAGATGGTGGGAGAGCTGGCAGGGCGAACAATGAATGGCGTCGGCGATGCGCGCGCGGGCTGTCTGGATGCTGGCGAGAGTGACGGATGGCAAGAAGTAGCTCCTTGGTTGCAGGAAAGCGCTGTTGGAAGGAAATGCGCGATTTGAACGAAAGCTGCTGAAAAGGTGTATGAAATGAAAAACCACCAGCCGCGTTTGCGGGTGGTGGCCTGGGTGCTGGGTTACTGCTATGTCCGGTTCGTCAGGCTTGATTTCCCGCGTGCGCGTTGGGGTTGCTAATTCGGGGGGCGGGAATCGACACACGGATGCGCGGGATCAGGGAGAGGTTCGTGTTGGCGGCAAACGTGTGCATGACCTTGAACGAAGTAAAGCAGAGGGGCGGGGGGAGCGTCAAGACAGTCGGCCTGGGCCAGAGGCTTTTGACGCCACGGAGGAGGCGCCGTGAATGCGGATCGACGCCCCGCGAGGACACTTGCCGAGGGGGCGTATCAAGACGTTGATAGTTAGTAAATTGGAGGTAACTCTATAGTTAATTGGAGGCTCTTGAAAATTTACCAACAGGGTACGGGCGCAGCAAATAAACGATCGATGAATGCGCGGTGGGTAGCCCCTTAAACTCTTGCAAACGAGGTGCTTGCCGGATGTCGTAATTTGTGCGCGTTGTTGCCCTCAGGAAGTTGTTGACAGCGGAAAAAGCTTGGGGTATGGTTTGTGCACTTGGCCGGTGTTTTCCCACCCCAAATGAAATGGAACAGGTATATGGCGCAGATACGCATTTTCTTCGCGTTCGCCCTCGTCGCCCTGGTGACATTATTCAGTGTTAGATTAGATGCCCAGGCTGGCGATCCGGCAACGCTCATCCAGGAAAAACTTGTCTCCCAGATCAAGCTCACCAAGGCGGCCGCGGACCATACCGATGTCGTCACCGCTGGTGACATTGTGTTGCTGCACAAGGATGGGCTGATGATGTGCAGTTCCACCTCCTCCTATGCGTTCTCGAACACATATAGCGGCGGAGTTTTGGCTGCGAATTACAACAACCGCGCCAAGTCGGCAGCAAAGTCCTGGGCATTGGGTAAAGTCCCGGTGTTCGGCGGCGGGAGCAGCATGACCGATGCGGCCAAGGCCGGCTGCACATCGCGGAAGTTTGTCGCCGGCGAAAAGTTCTGGATTACCGGGATTACTTTGCAAAAGGACGGCATCCTGGTCAGCACATTCAGCGACCCCTACAACGACACCCGCTACTTCGGGGAGATCAAGTTTCCCTTTCCCAAGGGTTCAGTGCCCCCGGTGGACGATTTCGTGAAGACGGTTGGCGAAGTGATCACGGTCGTGCCCGGGGACGACAAGGACCAAGCCAGCCAAGGCAACCAGGGAAGTCAGCAGACTCAAACTGCGGGGCCTGCGGCTGCCCCCGCAGCGCCCGCGGCACCCATGGCGGCTATTGCGCCTCCGCCTCCTCCGGCCGATGCGCCGCCTCCCACGATTGCCCTTGGCCAGACCAAGGCCCAGGTCACGGCGGCCTTCGGTCAGCCCACGCGGGAAGCGAAGCTGGGAGCAAAGGAAATCTTCTATTACAAGGACATGAAAGTTACTTTTACCAACGGAAAAGTGAGCAACGTTGATTAGGGCGTCCACGCGTGCGCGAAGCGGCGCGGGCCAGCAACAGGAATGAGGTTTTGATGAATCTGTCTCATCTTCGCGGGTCCAGGAACAAAGGCCCCGCAGTCGTGATCGTTGCCATGTTTCTCTGCTTGGCGGGCGCGGCAGGCGCAGCGGCGGACAAGAAGAGCAGTCCAGCTCCCGCGAAGGCGCCGGCGCCAGCCAGGCCAGCAGCTCAAAACCCGAAGCCCGGAGGGGCAGGGCATCCGACAGGAGCGGGTGGCACGGCCAGCCATAGTCCGAGCGCGAGTGGTACAACGAGTCGCGGCCCGACTGCCAATGGCGGCGCGTCCACAAAGGGACCGACCGCGAACGGTGGTACAGCGAACAAGGGACCGGGCACAGCCGGAGCAAACAAGGGCCCAAGTGCAACTGGCGGAAACAAGGGTTCAGCCACTGGAGGCGGCAAGCCTGGTGGCGCCGGCACCGCGCATTCGACGATCAAGAGTGGCCCCGCACCCAAGGGAAGCAGTGAGCATGTAACCAAGACTGGCAGCGCGGTTCGCACCCGTCCCAACGGCAAGGTCAGCGATGTGCACGATGCCAAGCGCGGCATGGACGTCCACCACGGACTGAATGGCGGTCGCAGCGTCTCGGTGGAGCGCCCCGACCACAGCCGGGTGGTCGCAGAGCGGGGTCGTCGAGGATATGTGGAGCGCGGATACAGTTACCACGGCCACGACTTTGCGCGGCGCAGCTACTACTATCACGGCCGTGCATACGACCGCTACTATCGCGGCTACGGGTATCGCGGGGTGTATTTGAACGTCTACGCTCCGGGCTACTACTATGCGCCTGCCTTTTACGGATGGGCGTATAACCCGTGGGCGGCCCCGATCACCTTCGGGTGGGGATGGGGTGGCAATCCCTGGTTCGGCTACTACGGCGGTTTCTTCCAGCCGTATGCGGTGTATCCCTCGGCCGCATTCTGGCTGACGGATTACATCATTTCGCAGGATTTGCAGGCCGCCTATGCTGCGCGTCAGGCGGCAGCCGAGGCGGCGAGCGACGCTCCGCCGGCAAGTGGTGGAACACCTGTGCTGACGCCGGAAGTGAAGCAACAGATCGCCGATGAAGTCAAGGCGCAGTTGGCTCTTGAAAACCAGGAGGCGTCGCAGAACGCGCAGAGTGCGGATGTGGATCCCGGTTCCAGCGGTGTCGCGCGCATGCTGAGCGATGTCCAGAGCGGCCATCCGCATGTCTTCGTGGCCGGAGGCAACGTGGACGTGGTGGATGCCAATTCTGGCACCGAGTGCGCCATCACGGACGGCGACGCCGTGCAGTTGGCGGTTGCGCCTCCTGCGGATGCAACGGCCGTGAATGTGGTGGTTCTGGCCAGCAAGGGTGGTCAGGAATGCCCGAAATCGAGTACCGTCACGGTGCAGTTAGCTGACCTGCAAGAGATGCAGAATCACATGCGGGAAACCATCGACCAGGGCCTGCAGGACTTGAAAGACAAACAGGGCAAGAACGGATTGCCGCAAGCGCCGCCTTCGGCCCAGGGCCAGACGGCTCCTGCGCAGTTCGCCGCAGTCGCGCCTCCGCCTGATCCGAACGTGGGTGCGGAGATCCAGCAGGTGGACCAGCAGGGAGACCAGTCAGAGAAAGAAGTGACCGCCGAAGCGTCGCAGGATAGCGGCGGCGCGGTGGCTGCAACCCCCGCTCCACCCGCGACCGTAGCACTGGGACAGACTCCCGGCGAGGTGGAAGGGATCCTCGGTCAGCCGGTCAGCAAGGCGCTTCTTGGACCAAAGGTTATCTATAACTACAATGGGATGAAAGTTATATTTAAGGACGGAAAAGTAGCCGACGTGCAGTAGCTGGTCGTTCTGGCGGGCGCGGGAGGAGTCTGTAACTCCTTTTCGCGCCCCCGCAGGCGGTGTCAGCGATCGGCTCGCGTTGCTGTTCGCAGCAGTTAAAAGATCGAAGCAAGTTTTGCGAACGAGTCCAGCTCGAGTAACTGCTGACCTTGGGGCGCGGCGTCGATCTCCGCGTGTTCGAGCACCCATGTGTCTTTGTGGAAGAGGAAGATGGCGTGCAGACCCGCGGCGAGAGCGGGATTGATGTCGCTCTTGGGACTGTTGCCGATCATCCAACTGGTATGTGGCGCGAGTTCGTGGCGATGGATCACTTCGCGATACGTGGCAGGGTCTTTTTCGGCCACGATTTCGACGGCCGAAAAGTAGCTGGAAAGGCCGGAGCGCGCCAGCTTGTCGGCCTGCTCCGCCTCGTTGCCCTTGGTCATGAGGATGAGCCGATGGCACTTGGCCAACTCGGCCAGGGTCTCCGCCACGCCGGGCAGAAGCTCAATCTCCTGTTCGGCGATGGAGCGCGCGAACCCGAGAATACGCTCGGCCTTTTCTTCGCTAACCGGGACCGGGCTGAGACGCTCGAAGCAGGTAACCAGGGAACGGGTGAAACTGGTCAGCCCGTAGCCGTGAGCCAGGATGGTTTCGCGCTCGACGGCATTGAGGGCCTTGCGCACCTCGGCGGGCGAATACTCATGGTGGTCAAGGTAGCTGATGAACGCGACAATGGCGCGCTCGAAGTAGACGTTGTTCTCCCACAGAGTATCGTCGGCGTCGATGAGCAGGGTCTGTCCTGGAGCAAATTGCGGCATGGCTCTATGGTAGCGAATCGGAGTGGGTAGGCTGAAGTGCGAAATGTGTTTTTTGGTTTCCCACCCATGCGCCGGAAAGAAGGCGCATGGGTGGGGCACGGGGCTTATTCGACGGGCCAAGGCACCGGCTTATTGCATGGCCGCCGGTAGTGTGTATTCGAAGTCGTAGGAATGCTTGCCGGCAGCGATGGTGATGGTCATGGTTCCGGCGATGCCGGCCAGTTCGCCTGTGCCCGAGCCGGGCACAACGGTGACGGTGAGATGAAGGCCGCTGTGATCCATCGCGCCGTTGTGTTGGAAGGCAAACTCGCCGCGTTTGCCGTTCAGCGTTCCGGTGACATGCTCCATGGCGACGTAGCCGGCGGCGCCTTTAGCGGGGTCGCCGGCCGCCAGCATCTGGCCTTTGCTGGCAGCTTCGAGATCGCCGTGGAATTGCTTGTCGAGAGCATAGCGGCCGATGGCCGGGCCTCCGGTTGCCTCGTCCGGCGCCAGAGCTGTGGTGGTTACGTCGAAGGTTCCTTTTGCATGTCCGGTCAAGGCGGAGTCCTCCCCTGCGGTTTTGGATGTTAGGGCCTGGGGATGAGCAGCCTGGAGGGCTAGGCCCAGGCAGGCGCAAACGAGAACGATTTTCGAGCGTTGCATATTCACCGATCCTCTCATGAGAATTGGCGCCCACTTTGCTCCCCATCATATCTTGCATTTGCGCGAGTGGGCATTGCATTGACGGTGAATTGACTTGCCGGGCGATTTGCGGGTCTGGTAGAACGAAGCCTGAGCAGGCGAGTTGCACGCTGACTCTCCACGATGAACCCTGAGGAGACGAAATGAGTGCCCAAGTTCCCCACGCAGCAGTTTCCCCGGCAGGGCCGCTCGCCGAGTTGGATCAATGGGACGACTTCGTTCAAGGCCGTTACCGGGAAGGGAAGTCGGAGGCGGAGTTTCGCGTTTACGATGCTGCCGCTACACCGGGCGTGGCTGAGTTCTACCGGCTCAATCACGAAGGCCAGACGGTGGCGTACGTTCTCGAAAAAGAGCAGCAGTACTTCGGGCTCAACAAGGGGATGAAAACGATCTGGGAAGCGGCGGAGTTTCTGAATACGCTGGTGGACACGAGCGACCCGGACACAGATCTGACCCAGATCGAACATCTGCTGCAAACTTCGGAGGCGATCCGAAAGGACAACCATCCGCGCTGGATGGTGCTGACCGGATTTCTGCACGACCTGGGGAAATGCCTCTGCCTTTACGGAGAGCCGCAATGGGGCGTGGTGGGCGATACGTTTCCGGTGGGATGCGCGTGGTCGGAATCGATCGTTTTTCCGGAGTACTTTGCCGCGAACCCGGATCGGATGGTGCCGGAGTATCAGAGCAAGTACGGAATCTATGAGCCGAACTGCGGGCTTGAGAAGCTGCATATGTCGTTCGGACACGATGGCTATATTGCCGAGGTCATGAAGCCTTGTCTGCCGGTGGAGGCGCTGTATATGCTGCGCTTTCACTCGTTCTACCCGTGGCATCGGCATGGAGCGTACGACCATCTGGCCAACGAACAAGACCGCGCGATGCTGACCTGGGTGCTGAAGTTCAATCAATACGATCTCTATTCGAAGGGCCACGCGAAGCCGGATCTGCTTGAGCTGAAGCCGTATTACGACGAGCTTTTCGCTGAGTTTCTTCCAGAAAAGGTGGCCTGGTAGGAAGCGCCGCTTCTTCGCAGCAAAGCAAAATGGCCGTCCGGTGATTACCGGGCGGCCATTTGCGTTTGACACGAGTGTGGAAACCAGGTCTATGACCGCGGTCCCAGAATCGGGACCTGGGGCACCCGCAATGCAGTGGGAACAGGCTAATTTGTACTTCCCAGGACTCACAATCGAGACCCTGGAGCACCCGTTCTGTTCTGGCTGTCATTTCCAGATCAAGTGGTCACGGTGTTACTGCTTTGGTTGCGCGGCCAGCCAGGTCTTCAGATTCGATTCCTGGAGAGAGCGAAATTCAATGCACCCGTTGATGTTCTCGGCAGAGTGCTTGAGAGCTTTGGCGGATGCGGCGACCTTGTGGGTGGCGAAGAAGTTCTGGACGCTGTCACGAGCCTCGGCCGAGCAGAAGGAGCTGGTGGAACCAACCAATGCTCCGCCCATTTCCGGGGTCAACAGGGCCTGAACCTTATCCCAGTTGTCCTGAATGTACTTCCACGCCTGGTTGCGGGAGGCGTCCACTTGCAGGGCGATGGCGAACTGGATGGCCGCGTCCTGGTTGCGGACCTTGCCGGAGACGGCGTATTCGAGCGAGCGCTGGACCAGCGCAGGGTCTTCAAACTGGGCCAGCAGGCGCAGTGCGCCCTCCTGGAACTCAGGATTGGTCGAAGTTTCGAAGACCTTCTGCAGGCGGTCGAAGAGCTGGGCGTCGCCGTTGCGGGCGGCGATGGTGAGGGCTGTCTGGCCGAGGGTTGGATCGACGGACGTGGGATCGGCGAGGAACTTCTCGACGATCTCGCGGGCCTGGGCCAGAACGGCGGGGTCTTTGCCGTAGTAGCCGAGGAGGGAGAAAAGCTCGGAGCGCAGTTCCCGCGTGTTGGCCGAATCGGAATCCGAGGGGGGGCCGAGTTTGGCGTACTCCGGTGCAAAGGAGGAGCGAATCCAGGCAGCCAGCGCGGAGCGTTCGTCCGCAGAAGCGGCAACGCGTGCGTTGATTGCGTTGACGCCGCTCAAAGCGGCGCCAACAACTTGCGCGCTTGGGTCGGCCTTGAGAGCGGTAACGAGATTGAGGTAATCCCCGACAGTGGCTTTGTTCGCGCGCACCTGCGCCCACTCGTCGCCGATCAGGCTGATGCGCTCGGTGGGAGTGAGCTGGGTTTCAGCATTGGCCACGATTTTGTTGTAGACGTTCGCCGGATAGGCGCTGCGATAGTAGCCTTTTCCGCCGGCATTGGCGAAAAAGAAGCCCGCGCCCGTGGGGGCCTGCAATGTGGATTCGCCGGGGGTGAGGATCTGGCACTCCTGCTTGTCGGGACCCGTCTTGATGCAAACGGGGAGGGTCCATTTCTGCGCAAGGTCAGGCTGGATGCTGGGGCTCAGGAAGAAGCGCTTCTGGTCCACCGTGACCTTGCCGCCAGCCGGCTCGCCGAAGGTGAGTATCGGGACGCCGGGCTGCACGACCAGGCTCTCCATGATCTTGTCGACAGGCTTGTGGCTGTTGGCCGTTTGCGCGCCCCAGAAATCCTCGGCGGTGGCGTTCGAATAAAGGTGGGCGGCGAGGTAGTTGTGGACGCCCTTGCGGAATGTTTCGGGGC
>Ga0255354_1000783_pt1 | contig 19483 bp, 10 predicted proteins | sample HBST50metaG_FD_189942 | JGI IMG/M metagenome (GOLD analysis project Ga0255354, IMG submission 189942) | Peat soil microbial communities from Stordalen Mire, Sweden - H.B.S.T50 | ecosystem: Environmental > Terrestrial > Soil > Wetlands > Peat | place: Sweden: Norrbotten County, Stordalen Mire...
TTCCGCGATAGACGTTGATGGGATTGCGCGAAGGCCGCAGTAACTGTTGAAAAGGCACGTTGCTTTGCGCAGCCGGCGCAGCAGGCGACGTTTGCACGGAGACAGCCGCAGACGCTAGTGGCGCGGGGTCCATGGCCAGAGCCATATTCATTTGCAGCAGAAAGATTGCGACGATCACTTGAATACGCTTCACTGGGCACCAACCTCCGTTGACTTGACCGGCAGAATTTCATCGCGCGTGAGCCATCCGTCGCGCAGCTCGAGGATGCGCTTGCCGTAGTGCGCGTTCTCTTCGGAGTGCGTAACCTGGACGATAGTCGTGCCCTGTCTGTTGAGTTCGCGGAACAGCTCCATGATTTCGCGGGCCTGCGTGGAATGCAGGTTGCCGGTGGGCTCGTCAGCCAGCAGCAGTGCTGGCGCATGAACCACGGCGCGCGCAATGCCGACCAGTTGCTGCTGACCGCCGGAAAGCTGCGAGGGATAGAGATCCTTTTTGGCAACGATCCGGAAGCGGTCGAGAATGTCGGCCACCATGGCTTGCCGTTCCTTGGCGGGCATGTTTTTGTAACTGAGCGGCAGGTCGATATTCTCAGCGACAGTGAGATCGTCGAGCAGGTGATAGCTCTGGAAAACCATGCCGATGCGCTGGCGGGCCAAGTCGGCGCGCTGCTTGCGGTTGAGCGTGTGGACCGGAGTTTCGCCGAACCAGTACTCGCCCAGCCAGCCATCGTCGAGCAGCGCCAGCACGTTCAGCAGCGACGACTTCCCTGCTCCAGACGGGCCCATCACGGTGACAAACTCGCCTTCTTTGATGGTGAGCCCAATCTGGCGCAGTACCCAGGTTTCAGTGTGGCCGTTCTTGTAACTACGCTCTACATGTTTCAGTTCGATCATTGAAATTTACTCCGATCTCAAAGCAAGAATAGGGTCGACGGAAGCGGCGCGGCGTGCGGGCAGCCACGCCGCAACAAGAGAAGCAGTGGCAAGAACAAGGATGACCGCGGCAAAGGTGAAGGTGTCGTGCGCCTGCACGCCGAAGATGTAACCGCTGGCGAACCGAACCGCAAACCATGCCAGCACGCAGCCAAGCGTCAATCCGACGCCGACAAGCAGTAGCGCACGGCGCAAAATGAGGTTGAGGATATTTATCTGCGGCGCGCCCAGCGCAAGCCGTACACCAATCTCTCGCGTACGCTGCGCCACGGTAAATGAAAGCAGCCCATAGAGACCGACGGAAGCAATGAGCAGCGCGAGGCACGCAAAGCTCTCCAGCAGATGCGCAATCAAGGTCTGACTGCCGAAGGAGTCTTCGACCGCTTCGTGAATGGTTTTCACGTCGGTCGTCGTAGCATCGGGAGCAACCTGATGCAACGCCTTGTCGAACTGCGCCCGCAGTGTATCGGCTGGAACTGCGCCGCGAATGGCCACCTGGATGAAGGCGATTGCGACACCGTAAAGGGGTGTTCCCGGACCTATCTGCGCAAGGCAGAAGTACATTTCTGGTTTTGTGGCGTCAGTCACCTTGGCCTGTTTCACATCCCCTATGACGCCAACAATGCGCATGCCTGCGAATCGCCCCTTGCCCATGTTAAAGGTGTGACCGACGGGGTCAATGCCCGGCAGGAAGCGGTTGACGAAAGCCTGATTGACGACCACGACAGGCGGCGAAGTGGAGGTGTCATCTTCAGAAAAAAACCGGCCGCGCAGCATAGGGATTCCCAGTGCATCGGCAAGTCCTGCTGAAGCCAGGCGGCCCGCGAAGTTCGGCTTCTGTCCCTTGGGAGCCTCTTTGTGGTCAAGGTTCCCCGCGATCATCACTTCGAATTCCGCGCGCAACGGTAATACGGAACTGAGTGCGGCAACCTTAACGCCGGGTATGGCTCGCAGGCGGTCAAGAAGCGGCAAATAGGAAGTGCTTACTATATTTGTCTGCTCAAAAGCTTTGACTTCAGACTCACTGGAGTATGGGTGCAGGATGATGCCGCCAGTAAGCACGTTCTGCTGCGTGAAGCCGAGCGGGACCAAGCGCAGCGCGTGAATGGTACGCAGGAACAGTCCAGCACCCACAAGAAACACAAGCGTCAGCGCAATCTGCGCCACGACCAGCGCTTCACGGGTGCGATTCTGGCTTGCCGAAGCTGTGGTGTTGACGCCCTGAAGACTTCTCTGCACGTTGCGGCGCATAGCGCGCAATGCAGGATACACGCCTGTAACCACAGAGGTGAGGAGCGTGAGCGCTACCACGCAAAGAACCACGCGCACGTCCAAGTGAATCTCGCTGGTCAACGGAAGGCTGCGATCAATCTGCCGCCACAGAAGCTTGATGGCACTCTGCCCCAGTAACAACCCGAACCCGGCGCCGATGCCACTGAGCAAGAGGCTCTCGACAATGGACTGTTGCAGCAATCGGCCGCGACTGGCGCCGAGTGCTGCGCGTACTGCCTGCTCGCGCGTGCGGACCAATGCGCGGGCCAGCATAAGGCTTGTGACATTGAGGCAGGCCAAAGCCCATATGCCGAAGGCCACAGCATAAAGAAGCATGAGCGGCTTGCGGGCGTGCTGATTCAACGAATGCTGGTAACCTGTGACTTTGATTTGAACCGGCAGGTCGTTGTCCGTAACCTCTCCGGCAATTATGGCCTGCGTGCGGCTCAGTTGATCGGCCAGTTGCGCTTCGGTCATGCCGCCGGGCAGGCGGGCATAAAAGTCTCCGAAACGCATTTGATCGCCACTCATTGCCGACCTGTTGGCCGCATCCAGATCCACGGGAGTCCATATCTGCATTCCGTTATGGATAGGAAACTGGAACCCCTTGGGCATAACGCCGAGAATGGTGTATGCATGTCCCTGAATGGCAAGGCTCTGACCCACGGCATGCGGATCTGCCTTATAGAGTTTGTGCCAAACATCGTCGCCTATGAGCACTACGTGACTGCGCTCTGGATCGTTCTCGTCATCGCGGAAGACACGGCCCAAGGTTGGCTGTACACCGAGCATTGCTGGCAGGCCTGCGGTCACATTCTGACGATCCACCTGGAAGCGGCCACCTGGGCCAACGATACTGGCCATGGAGTCACCCAGCGTAGCGCCAATCTGGAGCCTTGCTCCCACGGCATCACGCAATTGCAGCATGTTGGCATAGCTCAAGCCAAAATAGGGCCGGGAGCCTACGCCTTCGATCCTTACGATGCGGCCCGGCTGAACATAAGGCAGCGGACGCAGCAGTATTCCGCTCAGGACGGTGAAGACGGCGATATTTGCACCCAGGCCCAGCGCCAGCACGGCCACCGCGGTGAAGGTGAAACCCGGAGAGTGGCGCAACTGGCGCAGTGCGTAACGCAAGTCCTGAAGAATCGATCGCATGGTACCTATCCTTTCTATTGAAGATTCGTACACGTGTTCCTATTCGTTGCGCAATGCCTGCATGGGTTCAACGGTTGCTGCACGGCGCGCGGGCAGGGCCGAGGCCAGCACGACCATCACGGCGGTCAAAACAACCGCGGCGGCCAAGGTGATTGGATCGGCAAACGTGACGCCGTAGAGTTGGCTGCGGAACAGCCGTGCCAGCGCGATGGTAGACGGAACCGCTAGAGCCGTGGCGATAGCCGCAATCATCACCATCTCGCGCACCACCAGGACAACAACGTTGGAGCGCTGCGCGCCGAGCGCAAGGCGCACGCCGATTTCGCGGGTACGTTGCGCGGTGGAGTAGGCCAACACGCCGTAAAGTCCGACCGCGGCAAGCAGCATGGACAGCACGGCAAAACCGATGGCAAGAATGGCCAGCGCATGTTCGTCCGAGGCGCTGCGGTCAACCTGGGCGTCCATCGTGCGCAAGCCGTCGACCACCAGGGTGGGATCGAGTTGATGAATGGTCTGGCGAATTGCCGCTTCGACTGTCTCCGGCGATGGAGTGGCGCGCAGATAAATCTGCACGCCGGTGGGGTGCTTATCCTGCAGATAGGGCCGATAGACGGCGGGACCTATATCGGTGCGCAGGTCGGGGTGTTTGATGTCTCCCACTACGCCGACGATAGTCGTGTCGGGCTGCACCTTGGGACCGTCTCCCTCGGCAACCGCACGGCCCAAAGCATTTTGCGCCGATCCGTAGAAGCGTTTGGCCAGGGATAAATTGACGACGGCCACTTTGGGCTGGCCCTGTGCGTCTGATGCGGTGAACTCCCTGCCCGCGAGCAGCGGCTGGCGCAATGTGACAAAGTAGCCGGGCGTAATGCTCGGCACTTCGAAATTCATGTTCTCGTCTTCCGCCGCCTTGTAGCCCTGCACTGTGAAGTTGGAGTGGTCTGAATTACCTTGGAGTTCCGGATCGGTGGTGGCGGCGACAGAAGCGACGCCGGGAATGCGGCCGAGCGATTCAAGCGCGTTGGTCACGATTTGCGGCATGCGGTCTTCGCCATAGCCAGAGATGGATGGATCGAGCGAGAAAGTGGCCAGATGGGTAGTTTCGAATCCAACCGGCTGATAGCGAAGATTGTCGAGGGTGCGCACAAACAGACCCGCGCCGCCCAGCAGCATGACGCTGAGAGCAATTTGCGCACCGACGGCGACCTTGCGGAAACGCTGCGAATTCTTCGATGCGGTTCCTGCATTCTGGCGCAGCGTCTGGGCCAGATCGGGACGCAGAAAATGGAGCGCAGGAGCAATGCTGAAGAGAAAGCTGATAATGAGCGAAATGCCCAGCGTAAACAGCAGCACACGCATATCGACAGTGGCCGAGTAAGGCTCTTCACCGGGATCGGCGTTGGTCATCATGCGCACCAGGGTTTGAGCCACCACGGGCGCAAGCGCCAAACCGGCAGCAGCACCAGCAAGACCCAACAGACCGCCTTCGACCAACAATTGAGATACGATGCGGCTGCGGCTGGCGCCCAGGGCGTAGCGCATCGACATTTCCCGCGCACGGCCCGCGGCCCGGAGCAGCAGCAGCGTGGCAACGTTGATGGCGCACAGCATCACCAGCAAGCCGGCCATGCTCATGAGGATGATGAGCGGCGTTTTCAACTCCATGCGGGAAGGTGAAAAGCCCGTGGAATCGTCTTTGACCTGGAGGCGCGAATCGTCGAGGAAGTGCTTTTTGAAGCGGTCGGAACTCGACTTGTAGAGCGACAGTTCCTGCGCCCGCAGCGCGTGCCATAGCGGTGCAAGACTGGCTTCGGACTGGGCGATCGTCATTCCAGGCTTGCGTCGCGCCACGAGTGTGAGCCAGAGGGATTTGTGATTACTCAGGTCGTCCAAGGGCGCTCTCCACGGCATGGCAATCTCCTCCATGCTGATGGGAATGAACAGACCAGGCTTGTAGCCGCCGATGGCCGAGGTAAAGCTCTGGGGCGCAACGCCCAGGATGGTGAAGGAGTGGCCGTTGATGAGCACGGATTGGCCGATTACCTCGCGCGATGCATTGAAGCGCGTCTTCCAGTAGTTGTAGCTGAGCACCACTACGGGGTTGGCATTTTTGGCTGTGGCGTCCTGCGGGGTCAACAGGCGGCCGGCCGCGGGCTGCAATCCCAGTACTTGGAAGTAGTTGCCAGTGACGACTTCAGCGTCCTCGTTCTCCGCCTGATTGTGCCAACTGATGCCCACACTGGTTTTGTCGGCCGCCAGCATCCCAGTAAAAGCCTGATTGCGATCGCGCAGGTCTTCGTACATGGGATAGGAGAAGTAGTTCGTCGCATCGCCTCCGAAGCTGCTAGCCGAGCCGGAGAAGCCGCCGGTCCATACGAAGCGAACAAGTTCCTTGGGCCGCTCGACGGGCAACATGCGCAGCAGCACTTGGTCGAAGAGAGTGAAGACGGCCGCATTGGCGCCGATTCCAAGGGCTAGCGTCACGATCACGGTGAGCGTAAAGGCCGGCGACTTGCGCAACTGGCGTAATGCGTAACGAAGATCCTGAGTCAGCTTATTCATTCCGTCTCTCTCCCTAAAGAACAAAATCTGTTGGTCGTTACTCGGTGCGCAATGCCTGCATGGGTTCAATGGACGCGGCGCGGCGTGCGGGCAAAATGCCCGACACAATCACTGTGAGCAGAAGGAAAGCCGCGGCAACGCAATAGCTCGCAGGGTCAAAAGGAGCGACGCCAAACAGCATGGAGCGCAACAGACGTACTGCGGCGATGGAGCCCAGGCCTCCGGTCAGCAATCCCACCGCGGTAATCAACGTACTGCTTCGCAGAACGAGGCGGAAGACTCCCCAGCGCGTCGAACCCAAAGCGATGCGGAGTGCAAACTCGCGCCGCCGCTCGATCACCGAATAGGCCATGACCGCATACAAGCCCAGCATGGCCACCAGCACGCTCGACAGCGCATAGACACCCAGCAACTCCGCGGGGATGCGCGAGAACTGATAGCGCTGACCCACAACTTCTTCGAGAGTCTGCACATTCTCAAGCGGCAGCGAACTGTCGAGGCTCGCAACGACCTGACGCAGTTGCGCAGTCACCGCAGATGCCGTGGTCCGGGAGCGAACAGCAACAGATACATAGCTTTCATAGTGCTGCGCGGTGGGCAGGAACAGAACCGGCAAAGGCTCGGTCGCATCCGGACCAGCATAGGCGTAATTGTGGACGACGCCGACGATCTGGCGGGGTTTGCCTGCGACCACAACGCTATGGCCGAGCGCATCGCCCTTGGGCCAATAACGGCGCGCCATCGATTCGTTCATCACCGCGACATTCAGAGCGGAAGCATCGTCGTGCGTAGTAAAGTCGCGCCCTTGCAACATGGGTATGCCCATGATGTGGAAGAAGTCCGGCCCATCGAAGTCCGTCACCACCTCCATGTCCTCGCCCTTGGCCGGCACATAACCGGGAATGCTGAAATCCTGTGTATTTCCCGAACCTTCGTCCCCCATGGGCAGGTGGGAGGTCACGGTGGCTCCGGTCACACCGCGAGCATTCCGCAGGCGATCGAGAAGCGCTGCCTGAAAAGCCAATCCGCTCTCCTTGGTGTACCCCGAACGGGAGAGGTCGATACTCGCCGTGAGGCAATTGGCACGATCAAAGCCGATATCGCGACTAACTATGTTTAGCACCGTACGGGTAAGTAGTCCGCAGCAAACCAGGACCACAAAGCAGATGCCCAATTGCAGGCCAAGTAGAATGCGCTGCCCCATTTTTTTGCGCGAGCCGCCAGCCACGGCCGCACCGCCTTCATGCAGCACCTCATTCTGCGAGACACGCAGGGACTGGCGTACGGGATGCATTCCACATACCAGTGTCACCACCATGGCGACCCCGCAAACAAACAACAGAATATGCGCGTCGCTTTTGAGGTTGAAGGCCAGCGGCATGCCTAAGTTGGGGAGCAGCACGTAGAGCGCCCGCGACATGGCAGTGCTGGCGGCCCAGCCGGCCAAAGCGCCTGTCAGTGCCAGCAAGCCAGTTTCGACCAGCACCTGCGCAGCAATCCGGCCGGGCGCTGCGCCGAGTGTGGTGCGGATCGCGACCTCGCGCCGGCGGCTGGCCGCGTGTTGCCCGAGCAGCGAGGCAATGTTCATGCAGACCAGCACCATGAGCAAGATGGACGCGCCCAGCAACACCGGCAATTGCTCGCCGATGGCGCCAAAAAAGCCCCGCTCGAAGTGCGCGGAATCTCTCAGATTCAAATCCCAGCCGTTATAGTTGCTGTCGTGTTGCTGCTGCGCAAAGGTCCGCGCCAGCGTGTGCAGTTCCGCGGCAGCCACAGAATCCTGTACGCCGGGATGGAGCCGAGTGACAACCTGCAAACCGTAATGAAGAAGCGGATCGGGTGCGGCGTCAGAAGATAGATCGCGCAAACCGGAAAGCGGGATCCACGCCAATTCTCCCAGCCCGCCAAAGATTCCCGCAAACTCGGCAGGAGCGATACCGATCACGGTAAATACATGGCGATTGATTGAAACTGCGCGGCCAATCATGTTGGGATCCGCGCCAAAGCGCTCACGCCACAAACTATCTGACAGCACGATCTCATCGTTCGCGCCATAGGCTCGATCGTTGGCCCCAGGTTGAAAGAAACGGCCTGTCTGCGGCTTGATCCCAAGCAGTTGAAAATAGTTCGACGACACGATGCCCGCCGATATGGCACGGGGTTCGCTTCCGGGTATGGCAAGGTTCACTGAGGTAATGGCAAACGCCGCCGCATCTCCAAACGAATGTCCTTGTTCGCGCAAGAAACGGTATTGCCCATAATGCACCGAATAGCCCTGGGAACCGAGTACCGTGGCATCCACAAAACGCAGGGTGCGCGGCGCGACAACATGCGGCCATGGGTTATACAGAACCGCATTGGTCCACGTAGCAACCGTGGTGAGCGCCCCAATGCCCAGTGCCAGAGTTAGCACCGCCGTGAGCGTGAAGCCCGGCGAGCGGCGCAACTGGCGCAATGCGTAGCGAAGATCCTGAAGCAGTGTATTCATTCCGTATCTCCTCGAATGGGGTGTTACTCCGTGCGCAGTGCTTTCATGGGTTCAATGGATGCGGCACGGCGCGCGGGAAGAAAGCCCGCCACTGTGGCGCACAGGCTGAGCACCAGGATTGCGCCGGCCAGCGACAGTGGATCGTAACTGCCGACGCCATAAAGTTGGCTGGCCATCAGGTGCCCGGCAAACAGCGCGGCGGGAATGCCCAGGGCCAGGCCGACCAGAACTTGCCAGAGCGCGCCGCGCAGCACCATGACCACGACGCTGGGCCGCGTGGCTCCCAGCGCCATGCGGATGCCGATCTCGCTGGTGCGACGAGCGACGAAGTAAGACATGACGCCGTAGAGGCCGACCGAAGCCAGGATCAACGCCAGAATGCCGAAGAGGCTGGTGAGTTGCGCGATCAACCGCTCCTGAGTGAAGTTGCCTGCCACCTGCGCATCCATGGAGCGAAGATCCTTCACGGTGAGATTAGGGTCGATGCTAGCAAGCGTGTGGCGGATGAGAGCGTCTACATTGGGTTGTGGGGCATTGAAGTTGAGGATCATGGCGTTCATGAACATGGAACTTGCTTCGGTGGTCATCATCTCCGGCTCCTTGAAGCCGGGGAACTTCTGCGAGAGCGGGCGCAGATAGACAGCGTGCACCGAGCTGCGCGGATTGTTCATTTTGAAGTCGGCAAAGACGCCCACTATTTGGTAGCTGCCCGAGTACTGCGGCATATCGATGCCGAAGTGCTGGCCCACCGGGTCCTGGTTGGGAAAGAACTTCTTTGCGAAAGCCTGATTGACCAGGGCTACTTGCTGCGAGGTTGCCGTATCCTGCTCAGTGAATCCGCGGCCGCGCACCATGGGCACGCCGAGAGAATCGAGGAAGTGATTGCTGACGCGGTCCCAGGTGGAGCCACAACGAGCATTCGGACCCGGCGCAGGGTGGCCCTGCTGGATAACACACTCACCCCAGTTATCGTCTTCCAGCGGGCTATACATGGCCATGCCGATGTTGGCCACTCCGGGCAGAGCTGAGAAACGGTCCTCGATTTGGCGATAGAGCGCAGGGAGACGCTCGGCGGTGTAACCGGCACCGGCCGGATCGAAGTGCAGTACGTAGCGGTTGGCCGTAACGATGCCGAATTTCTGATGTTCCAGATTGGTCAGCGACCGGGTCATCAGAATAGCGCCGGCAATCAGCACCACCGACAAGGCAGCCTGCACCACGACCAGAGCTTTCTGCGGAAAAGAGGAACGGTCGCGTGTGGAGCGGTTGACGCCGCGCAACGCCTCGGCCGGCTGCGCGTGTGTGGCAAACCACGCCGGAGCCAGTCCGAACAACACGCCCGTTAGCAACGAAACGAGAAACGCAAAGCCCAGCACCGGCAGAGACGGATTGGCGTCAACGGGCATGTTGCGAGCCTCAGGAAAGGCTAAGCCCAGAATGGTATGCGAACCGGCATAGGCAACTATTAATCCAGCCAGCCCGCCGATGCAGCTGAGGAGCACGCTCTCGGTGAGGATCTGGCGGATGAGGCGGCGGCGGCCCGCGCCTAAGGCCATGCGCACCGCGACTTCAGCGCGGCGCGCTGTGGAGCGCGCCAGCAGCAGGTTGGCAATGTTGGCGCAGGCAATGAGCAGTACAAACGACGCGAGAATCATGAGCATCTTCAGCCCCTTGCCGGTTTGCTGCTGCAGGTTCTGGATACCTCCGCCGCCGGGCACGATCACCACATGCTGCTTGGCAATAATGGACGAGCCGCCGTTGGCTGTCAGCAATGGACGCGATGCAATCCACTGGCGCAATGACCCGGAGACCTTGGACTGCAGTGCGCCAATATTGGTTCCGGGAGGCACCCTGCCCAGCAGATAGAGCCAGTGCGATTCCGGATGGTGCAGGATGGAACTGTCTCCACGAACATAAGGCTCCGTCTGGATTGGCATCCAGAAATCGGGCGGATTGTCCGATACGCGATCCCCAAAGAAGCTGGGCGGCGCGACTCCAATAACAGTAAAGGGACGTGTCTGAATGAAGATAGTTGATCCGACAATGGCGGGATCGGCGGCAAACTCTCCCTGCCAGGTCTTGTAGCTGATCACAGTGGCGGGCGCCGCACTGGGCGTGTCGTCATTGTCGGTCAGCGTACGTCCGGCATAAGCACCCATACCGAGAGTGGAAAAATAGTTGCCCGAAACAAATTCGCCGTGCAGAGATTTCGCCAGCGCATTGCCGCGGCGCACGTTCAAACTCGCCTGGCCGCCTTGCACAGCGGACATTTGCTCAAACTCCGGGGTGGCGCTCTTCAGATATTGATATAGGTCGGTAGAAAAGATGCTGAAGTCGCCAGTGTCGCTAGCGCCGCCGGGGAAGCCGCCTTCGACACAGCAATCGTCGTTATCGCCGACTCGATATAGCTGGGCTGGATCGTTAACCGGCAGCGAGCGCAGCAGGATGCCATGAATCAGGGAGAAGATGGCCGTATTGGCGCCGATGCCCAGCGCCAGCGTGATCACCGCGGTCAGCGTAAATCCAGGTGATTTGCGCAACTGGCGCAGAGCATAACGAATGTCCTGAAGCAATTGATTCATCCTGTGTCTTCTCCTTGGCCATTTTCCGCTCGCTGGCCGATTGCCGGTTACCGGGGTATACGTGCTATTCGGTTCTAAGTGCGCGCATGGGATCGACTGAAGCCGCGCGCCGCGCCGGAAAATAGCAGGCGGCCAGCGCGACCACGCAAAGCGCAACCGCAACCGCGGCAAAGATCAGCCAGTCAGCTGCGCCGACACCGAACAGCAGCCCGCTCAGGAAGCGCGTAAGAACCACCGAGACAGAAATTCCTGCAACCAGTCCTGCCAGCGTAAGACGCAGTCCCTGGCCCAGCACCTGGCGAAAAACATCGCCCTTACCCGCGCCCAGCGCGATGCGAATTCCAATTTCATGAGTGCGCTGCCGGGTTGTGTAGGCAACCACTCCATAGATCCCCACGGCGGCCAGCACCAGGGCCAGCAAACCGAACGAACCAGCGAAGGATGCCGCAATCCGCTCGAAGACGCTCCCCATCTGCATGTTCTGTTTGAGAGTCGTCTGGTTGAACAGAGGCAGATCGGGGTTGAGGCCGTGGATGGTCTGCTCGACCGCCGCAGCCATTGCTTGCGGATCGCCGGATGTACGCACATGAAGAATGGCCTCGGCAGGAAAGCGCTGCATCATGGGCACCAGAACCAACGGCGAGGGGTCGTAGGTCATACGCCGGTACTTTCCGTTAGCCGCCACTCCCACAACGGTGAACCATCCTCCCTCTACCTGGATGCGTTTGCCAATTGCGTTCTGCCCTGGCCAGTAGCGATTCACCAAGGCCTGATTGACGATTGCGACCGGCTGCGTCGTTGCAGTGTCCTGAGTGGTGAAGTCGCGCCCAGCAAGCAGCGGCGTACGCAGTGTCTGCAGATAGTTGGGCCCCACCTGTCCGCGATCCACTCCCATCGATTCATGCGGATGAGGGACATAGCCTTCAGGCTGCACGAAGTCGGAGTGGATGGTGAAACTGAGAGGCGAAAAATCCGCCAGGGTCGCGGACTGGACGCCGGGCAACTGCTGTATACGCGAAAGAAGCTGCCGATCGAATTCCATTCCGGTAGCCCGGCTGTAGCCCACCGGAACCAGGTCGAACGACACCAGAAGGACATGGTTGGGATCGAAGCCCGGATCAGTAGCCTGCGCATTCTGCAGACTGCGCACGAACAGCCCGGCGCAACTGAGCAGCAACAACGACAACGCAATCTGCGCCACCACCAGACCGCTGGTCAGACGCGACTTCGATAGACCGCCGGAAGTGTTCAGCGCTTCGTCCTTCAGAACCGACACCGGCGAGAGGCTGGCGGCGCGCAATGCCGGAATGACGCCAGCAACCACTGCGGTAAGAATGGAGACCAGCATGGTGGCCAGAAACACACGGCCGTCCACATGACTGCTAAGCGACAGAGGCAGAGTGGTGGGAGGCAGGAAGATAGCGAGTGCGCGGGCTGTCCACACTGTGAGCGTCAGCGCCAATGCGCCTCCTGCCAGGGCGATCAGCAGGTTCTCAACCAGAAGTTGGCGGACAATGCGCCAGCGGCTGGCTCCCATCGATAAGCGAATGGCCATTTCGCGACGTCGGCCGACCGAGCGCACCAGCAGCAAATTGGCCACGTTGGCGCAGGCCAGCAGCAACAAAGCACCAGCCAGTGCCAGCAGCATGGGCAGCGTGCCATACAGGTAAACGTTGGCCCCGAAGGGCGAGCGCCAAAGCGGATCGGTGGAGATCTGGTTGGGGCCCTGATGCTCGGCCGGATAACGCGCGGCAATGCGCTGCATGATTACATTGAGTTCACTTTCCGCCTGAAAGTGATCGACCCCGGGGCGAAGCTTTCCTAGCACATTGAGCCATAACGCATCGCGATAGTTGATGCGGTCAATGGAACCCCAAATATACTGATCCATTCCCAAGGGAATCCATATCTCCGAGCGCAGCCCGGATTTGCATCCTTGAAAGCCCTTGGGAGCAACGCCGACAACCGTATACGGACGGAGGTTGATCTGAATCGTCTTGCCGACAATCGACGGATCGCCAGCGTAGCGGTTTTGCCAAAGGTCGTAGCCCAGCACGGCCTCTGCCGAGCCGGCACGTTCCGTGGCCAGGGACGGCAAAAGCGTTCTGCCGAGAATGGGCTTGACGCCCAGCACCTCGAAGTAATTCGCCGTGGCCAGCACGCCATAAATGCGCTCTGGCTTGCCCGAGCCAGTGAGGGCCATGTAGTCGTCGTGATAACCCGTCAGTCCCGAGAAGCTGTGCGTGCTGTCGCGCAGGTCCACAAAGTCCAGGTAAGAGAACGGAGGCGTCGGATGCTCGCTCCGTTCCCCACGCATGATGGTGACCATGTCGCTGGTGTGCGCAACGCCATGGATCGGGTCTAGCAGGGTTGAGTTGATCCAACTGAATACGGTGCTATTGGCGGCAATACCCAGCGCCAGCGTGAGTACCGCAGTGAGCGTGAACCCCGGCGACTTACACAACTGGCGCAGCGCGTAACGAGTGTCGCGAAGCAAAGTATTCATTTCCGATCTCCTCTCGATGGAACGTTATTCAGCGCGCAGCGCCTGCACGGGCTCAATGGACGCGGCGCGGAACGATGGAATCAGCGCCGCCGCAAGGCCTGCGACCACCAGAAGCAAGGCCAGCAACAGGAAACCACCGGCTTCTTTCTGCGCGTCGAAGTAGATGACCATGCCGATAAGCTTGCGGGCAAAAAAGGTTAGGACCAACCCAACCGCAACGCCCGCCACCAGCATCCACGCCACACGGCGCAGAACCATGCCTAGAATGCGATTGCGGGAAGCGCCCAGCGCCATGCGCACGCCGATGTCGCGCGTGGACTGCTCAACCTCCTGGCTGACCAGTCCGTAAAGGCCGACCATGGCCAGCGCCAGAGCCAGCGCGGCAAAGATGCCGAACAGCCAGCTCTCCATACGCTCAAAGACCAGCGTCTCGGCAACCACATCAGTCATAGTGCGCGGCTCACCAAATGGAACCGAGGGATCGAGATCGTGCATCACGGAACGTACAGCGGGAATCACCTGCGTTGGATCGCCGCTGGTACGCACCAGCAAGGTCATATTGGAGAACTCGTCGGCACGATCCTTGAGAGGCGTTTCATCCATCAACCAATCGAACTCGGCCAGGGGCTGCTCGTAGATGTCCTGACGCACATTACCGGTGACACCGACGATTTGAATCCACTTTTCCGGATTGGGGTCGCCGTCGATTTTTTGCGTCGTTGGATCGAAGCCAGTGGGGATGAACTTATGCACAAATGCGTCGTTCACCACCATTGTCGGCGCGATGTTTTCCGATCGGTCAAGGCTGGGCGAAAATTGCCGTCCGCGATGCAGAGAAAGTCCCATCACATCGAAGTAGCCTGCGCTGACAATGCGGTATTCCGCCAGCTTCTCTTGGTTGGGTGGATAGGGCGGCTGACCAGCGATGTGAATCTCCGAGTTGTTGCCGTTCATATCGATGGGCAGCATATTGATGAAGCCCGCGGCCTGAACGCCCGGCAGATGTCTTACCCGTGCCTCCATCGGCTGATAGAAAGCGCCGAGCACGTCGCGCCCCTGATAGCGAGTAGGAGAAAGGTTGATCTTGACCGTGAGAATATGCGACGGCTCGAAGCCCAAGTCGGCGTGGCGGTAGCGCATGACCATGCGAACCAGCATCCCAGCCACGACTAACAGCACGAGCGTGAGCGCAACCTGAGTGACGACAAACCCGGAGCGGAGGCGATGCTGTCCGCGCTCGGTGCCCGCACTTCCACCAGCTTTTAAAGTGCGATTGGGATCAATGCCGGAGAGGCGCAGCGCAGGAAACAGCGAGGCAGCCAAGCTGGCAACGACTGCTATGGCTATGGCTGCGGCCAGCACCGTCCAATTGAGATGAATATCTGCGCCGCGTGAGAGGGCCTTGATGAGGAATGCGCGCATGGCGCCGAGTAATGTCCAAGCCAGCAGCACACCGCCGCCTGCTCCTAGCATGGCCAGTAACAACCCTTCAGTAAACACTTGGCGTAGCAAGCGCAAGCGCCCAGCGCCAATAGCCACGCGCATGGCCATTTCGCGTTCGCGCTTCACGGCACGGGCTAGCAGCAGTCCGGCCACATTGACGCAACCAATCAACAGCACCGCCAGCACCGCGCCCAGCAGCGTCCACAACGGCCCCTTGCTTTTACTGACGACACTCAGCGTCAGCGGCTGCAGTTGCACCCTGCGGCCTTCGTCGGAGGGATAAGTGCGCCCAAGGTCATTGAAAACATGTGCCAGATCACTCTGCGCCTGCGCAATGGACACGCCATCCCGCAGCCGCCCCACCGTTTGCAGCCAATGGGATCGGCGTTCGCTTACCAGAGACGGGTCAACATGAAGGGGCATATAGATGGCGCTGTGCACGTTGAGTGGAAAGCGGAATCCGGCGGGCATTACGCCTATCACCGTGTAGGTCTTGTTATTCAGCTTGACTGACTGGTTCAGGACATTGCGGTTGCCGTTGAAGTAACTCTTCCATACGTCATAACTCAGGACGGCAACATTTGTTCTGCCGTCCTGCTCTTCGCCGGGCAGAAAGGTGCGCCCCAGCAGAGGCTGAACACCGAAGACCTGAAAAAAGTTGTCGGTCGAATGTATGCTGTTCAGAGAAACCGGGCCATTGGAGGGGGTCTCCAAGGTGACCTCCTGAAAGCCACTGCCGTTGTAGGCTGCCAGTGCTGCAAAGCCCTTGGCCTGCGCGCGTTCGTCCTGAAAGCTGGGCCACGAAGCTGGCTGCTGATAGCCGCTGCGGCTTTGGCTTTCGATAGAAACGATCCGCTCCGGATGCGCATAGGGCAGCGGTCGCAGAATCACCGTATCGATGACGCAGAAGACCGCCGCGGCCACGCCCACGCTGAGAGCCAGCGTGAGGACCACGGTGAATGCAAATCCGGGTGCGCGACGAAGCTGACGCAGCGCATAACGCAGGTCCTGAAGCAGCATGTTTACGCCTCCACTTCTTCTTCGAGCTTCTTCAACTCGGACTCGGAAACCACCTTGCCGTCGAACAGGTGCACTTCACGCTGGGCGTGCTTGGCAAAGCGCGGATCGTGGGTAACCATGCAGATGGTGGAGCCCTCGCGATGCAGATCGGCTAGCAGGTGCATCACCGCTTCGCCGTTCTTCGAATCCAAGTTGCCGGTGGGCTCGTCGGCCAGCAGAATCGAGGGCGAGCCAGCCAGGGCGCGAGCCACGGCCACACGCTGCTGTTGACCGCCGGAGAGTTGGGCGGGATAGTGGCGCATGCGGTGGGCCATGTTGACCCGCTCCAGGGCGTCCTTCACGCGTTTTTTGCGTTCCGCCGAGGGCATGCCGGCGCGATATGTAAGGGGCAACTCAACATTCTCTTCCACCGTGAGATCGCCGATCAGGTTGAAACTCTGAAAGATAAAGCCGATCTCCTGGTTGCGGATGCGCGAGCGGTCGCTGAAGCTCAGGTTCTCGACCGGCTGATTGTTGAGCAGATACTTGCCGCCCGTGGGTGTATCCAGCAGCCCCAGGATGGAAAGCAGTGTGGACTTGCCGCAGCCGGAAGGACCGGACATGGCCAGAAACTCGCCGCGTGTAATGGTCAGGTGAATGCCGGAGAGCGCATGGGTTTCAACTTCGTCGGTGTAGAAGACCTTGGTCAGGTCCTCAATTTCAATGAGCGTGTCGTTCGTTGCCATTTTTTCCCTTTCTTTTCTTCCGTCCCGGAAAAGCTTTCTGCCTTAAAATCCTGGCTCCAGTGCCTCAATTCCACTCTTGTCTTGAACTGACCGCCTGCTCCAGCGCAAAGTGATTGCAATGGCAGTAACGATCGAGGTCAACTGCAAGGCAAATGCAAACCAGCCTGCCAAAGCAGTATCAGAGACACTGAAAACCGCCCACCACAGATTGGTCAGGATATGCACGCTGATGGGAAACCAGAGGCTCTGCCAACGATAGGCCAGCCAAGCAAACAAAACGCCTCCAGTGCCCGTCAATAAAAGCAAACCAGCCATCTCGACCATGTTCTGACCCTTTTCGATATGGCCAAGCCCAAAGAGCAGCGCCTGCGGCCACACGACCACCCAGAAAGGCCAACCTGTTCCACGTCGGAAGACCAGCACTCCTAGACCGCGAAATTCGATTTCTTCAACGATTGAAGATAAGACTGCCAAAAAGAGGATCTCCACCACGTTCATATGAGGAGTAATTTTGTTGGCCAAAGCGAAGCCAACCAGCAAGGGCAGTGTTACAGCAAACCCGAAGGCGATACCGGGCAAAAACGACTTGGCCAAGCCCAGTTCACATGCGATATCCTTCCAGCGCGCACGCCGAAGTAGCCAGATAGCCACCACGCACACGACAACTCCACCGATCTTGTCGATACTTTCGGCGAAGTAGTATGGATAATCTCTATGAAAACTGCGATAAGCAGCGAACGATGCAAGGATGCTGTGAATCCAGCTCACAGCGGCAAGGACTAAAAGGATGCCTACTGAAAACATCCATCGCCGTCTTGGATCGGTAACATCACTCTGTGCCATCAGTGAAATCTCCTTCTTTCTCGACTCCATTGCAACGCTGATAGTCCACAATCTAGTCAGCGAAATCCAGGTTTTCTGGTTATGCGCGAAGCTCTGCCCGCGCAGGACTACTCCAGCCGGATGCGGTCTACGCTGTCCCAGCGCGACATGTCGGAAAGAATCACAGTGTCGCCTTCCTTGAGCCCCTCGATCACCTGAATGCTGTTGACCGAGGCGCGTCCCACCTTGACCGGCACACGTGTGGCGCCCTTGCCGTCGGCGTCCACCTTGAACAGGCTCAGCGTGGAGTTCTCGTTGCCGAGTGCGGGACGGCCGACATACAAGACATCGATCATCCGTTCCAGATCGATGGTGCCGTCCACGCTCAAGTCAGGCCTCGCGCCTTGCGGCAGAGGCCCAGTAAGCTCTACGTCAACGGTGACCGTTCCGTTCTGCACGGCAGGATCAATTCTCTGCACGCGGCCCGGAATCACGCCATTGTGTGTATCGATGGAGGCAGGCTGGCCGATCTGGATGTCGCGGGCCTGGGTCTCGGCAATCTTGAGACTGGCCTTCAACTGATCGGGCTGAACCACTTTGGCGAGAGTGATGCCGGGGGCCACATGCTCACCCACCTGGTGAGGCAGGTCCACTAGCACGCCAGATATGCCGGCCGTCACGTGCAAGGCGCTCAATTGCTGCTGCTTGAGCTGGTAGAGGGCGCGTGCCTGGTCCACCATGGTCTGCTGCACAGCCAACTGCGACACGATCACCTTCTCGTTCATGGCGATGCGGTCGTCTTCAATCTTGTTGCGGGTAGTCAGTTCGTCGGCCTTGCCCTGCGAAGCCTTGTAGGTGAGGCCGGAGATGACGCCCAAGTTATAGAGCGCCTTGTCGGTCTGAGCCTGAAGTTGCGCCTGGCGATAGTCCGACCCCACGGTAGCGGCGCCGGCCTTCTGGGTCATCAGGTCGCTCTGCAGCTTGACGTGGGTGTTGTGGTACTCGCTTTCGGCGGCCTTCAACGCCAGACTAGCGTTCATGGCCTCCTGCGAGAGCTGCGGATTAGCCAGGTCCATCAGCACCGTGTTGGGCTCGACGTGCGCACCCGGCAACACCAAGATGCGAGTGACCGTGGCCTCGGTTTCAGCGGGGATCAAACGGAGCTTGTCCTCGCGCGGAACCAGAGTTCCCGTCGAACCGCGTACCTGGCGGACCATGGGCCCGCGCTTCACTGTATCCGGCCAGATGGTGGAGCGATCCACCGTGGGCGCCGCCGGTTTGAGCCGGGACACGGCCACCACGGCAACCGTCAACAACACCACCGCAACGCCAGCCCATACTGCGTACTGGCGTATCCTCTTTTTCTTCAAGTCAGGGCGCGCTATATCCATCACACCCTGGATAGAGCATTTGCCGTGCCAAAGAGACACCCACCTGAACGTTCTGATAACACAGAGTTTAATGGGCACGTGGACGCATTGTGAGCGATTGAAAGTGACCGGTTCCGGTGCGACACTGTTCGATTCCGAACACCGGAAAATTCAAGGGGGGAGAGATTTGAAGAGGGAGTGAAACGGGAGGTGAACTATGTGGTATCTCCTGAATAATCCAGAAGATCGCCAATGCTGTGGTAGGCGAGGAAGGGCTCGAACCTTCAACCCCCGGCTTAGAAGGCCGGTGCTCTGTCCAGTTGAGCTACTCGCCCACGCTTTTCCATTGTAGCTTTGTGGCATCGGTTGTGGGGACGGCCGCGGGTGGAATTGAACCGGCAAAGACAACCAGCGCAGCCTCCAGGACCCCAGCAGCAGCGGATCGGTCCTTGCCCGTCCCGGAAAGGTAGGCGGTGACGCCAAAACCGTCGATCTCTCCTGCTATCGCTTGACGCACGACAAGGTCCACCCGGCAGTTCGGCAGCGGCAGCGGCTCCAGCCGAAAAATCCACTCTCGGCAGAAGGCTTCCGCCTGCTTCCAC
>Ga0255354_1000787_pt1 | contig 19407 bp, 14 predicted proteins | sample HBST50metaG_FD_189942 | JGI IMG/M metagenome (GOLD analysis project Ga0255354, IMG submission 189942) | Peat soil microbial communities from Stordalen Mire, Sweden - H.B.S.T50 | ecosystem: Environmental > Terrestrial > Soil > Wetlands > Peat | place: Sweden: Norrbotten County, Stordalen Mire...
CCGTTGTAGCGCAACCAGCCCGGCCCCTGCGGAAATTCGTGCTTCAGCACCGCATCCACCACCTTCAGCGAGTCCACCATCAGCGGATCGTCGGCCCTCCGCACCCCGTAGCGCACCAACTCCAGAAAACCCGCGTCCACAATCTCCCGCGCCTCGAACTCGTACCGTGTCCCCGGTGGCCGGTTCGACAGCCGGAGCGTCTCCGTGCCGCAGCTCTCGCAGGCGTACGCTTCGCCCTTCTCCGGCGGCCGGATGCGCATGTAGTGCCGCTTGACCTCGGGCAGCAGAACGCCCTCGTTGGTCACCGTCCAGTCCTCGATGTGCCGCTCCACCCAGTCCGCAAACTCCTCGTAAAATACCGCCAGTTCCACCTCATCCCGGGCTCTCGCCATATCCGCCGCGCAAATCAGCCCGGAAATCACCGCTGCCAGCGTCGAGGGCGAATAGCCCGCGTTCTCTTCCCATCGCTCTTGGTGGGTAATGGGCGCGTGCTGCAGCAGGAATCCCGCCGCCCGCTCCACAAATGGAAATACATCCATCGTGCCCAGCCCGTCGGCCTTCCACAGCCGCCACGCCAGCATCACCGGAAACGCCACCTCGTCCAGCTGCAGTCCCGACCAGTAAGGCCGCCCATCCACCCAGAAATTCTGCGCAAAGCTGCCATCCGGCTTCTGCGTACACGCCAGGTAAACCAGCGCCCGCCGCGCCGTCTCCGCCCGACCGCAGGCCAGCAGAGCGGTGGCCGTCTGCACCATGTCCCGCGTCCACACCAGGTGGTAGCCGCCCAGGTCGTCATCCCCATGCACCTGCCCCCACGGAATCGATGCCGACGCCACAAACGCCCCCGAAAAAGTCTTGTCCTCGTGCGCCAGCAGAACGTTGTGGCTGGCCCGCATCAGCTTGCCGCCATCCTTGGACTTGGCCCCCAGCCACTCCGGATTCGCCACCCGCCGCCATTGCCCGATAAACCGCGCACGATGCTCCTCGAACGGCGTGGCCAACGCGCTCACCGTCTTTTGGAGAGCCGTATGGTGGCCCTCCCCAATGCCGATGGCCACCGTGAACGTCCGTGCGCCGTCCTCGCCCGCGGCCTCCAGGTTCAGTTCCCCCAGCAGCGCCAGGTTGCCGCCCGTCGCCGACCCGAACTCCCAATCCATCCGGTTGTTCTCCATCAGGTCGCGCCACCCATCGCTTGCGCCCACAAATCCGCAGCTCACTCGCGAAAAGCCGCAACTGCTGCCCATGGCCAGCGACCACCGGTTCTTCCACGCCAGCAGCATCCTGTGTCCGGCCACGTCCAACGCCCGCGCCGAGTTCCCGTCCCCTCCGCCGTCCAGGTGCGGCGCCAGCAGCGCGTACACCTTCAGCCGCGGAACCAGATCCTCGTGCCCCTCCAACCGCACTCTTATCAGCACCACACTATGGTGCGGATCGCAGATGATCTCCTTGGTCAGCGTGTATCGCCCATCGGGATCGCGATTCACATACCGCGCCCCCAGTGCCTCCGGATCGATGTACTCAAAACCGCTCTCGAGGTCGCGCTTCTCTTCGTGCGCAAAGCTCTCCCCATCGGTAATCAGGAACTCCATGTCCCGCACCTGGGCGCTGTCGATCGTGGGGTGGTAGATCTCGTTCAGGATTCCGTGCGAGCAGGTGAACCACACCCGGCTGGACGCCGAATAGGCCGTCCCCACCGTGTCTTTCACGCTTGAAGTCCAGCGCGCCTCCAACCCCGGCGCGCCAAAAGCCTCGCCCTGCTGCTCAAGCCATCGATAGAAAGGCTGTTCGCTCATCGTTTCTCCACCATGGGTTTGAGACACTTCCTGGGGGGACGTCAGGCAAGGCGTGGAAAGGGGGAGGGAAAGGAGCCTTGCCGTCCGTCTCCACTTCGATGTTTCGCGCCAAAGGAAAGTTTCGTCGCCGGAATCGAAACAAGGCAGCATCCTGTCCCTCCTCTGCCGCATCCATTTAGGCAGAGAGTTCTACAGGTTCTTCTAAACATTGCGTTTCACCCGTCGCGAGTCGAGCCCCTGCCTCTTCACCCCGCAGGCTCGAGAACCCGCCCCAACAACAGTAGAATTCGACACGAAGGAGATTCCCCTATGGCGTATGAACTCGCACCGCTTCCCTACGACTACGCGGCTCTGGAACCATTCATCGATGCGGAGACCATGCATCTGCACCACGACAAGCATCACCAGACCTACGTCAACAATCTGAATGCCGCTCTCGCCAGCCACCCCGAGCTGGCCGCCAAGCCGGTCGACGACCTGATCCGCGACCTGGCCCACATTCCCGAAGACATTCGCACCGCGGTCCGCAACAGTGGCGGAGGCCACGCCAACCACAGCGCTTTCTGGGCTCTGATGGGCAAGGTTGGCTCCGACGGCGTGGGCGGCGCGCCCACAGGCGCCATCGCCACCCAGATCATCGCCGACTTCGGCGACTTCGAGGCCTTCAAGAAGACCTTCAACGAGACCACCGCCAAGCAGTTCGGCTCCGGCTGGGGCTGGCTCGTCTTCACCGCCGGCAAGCTCAAGGTCATCTCCACGCCCAATCAGGATTCGCCCCTCTCCCAGGGCCTCTTCCCCATCCTCTTCAACGACGTTTGGGAGCACGCCTACTATCTCAAGTACCAGAACCGCCGCCCCGACTACCTGGCCGCCTGGTGGAGCGTCGTCAACTGGAACGAAGTCAATCGCCGCTTCTCCATCGCCAAAGGCTAAAACCAGGGAGTAGGGAGTAGGGAGTAGGGCTCGGAGTTTAGCCTTATCCTGGCGCTACTCATTCCATCTGGAGATTGAGCCTGAATTTGGGCTCCCATATCTCCGGGTGCGCCTTCTGCACCCGGAGATGTGGACTCAAAGCTCGAAGGAGCCCACAGCCCCCGATCCCCTCAACCCCACTACTCCCTATTCCCTACTCCCTGCCTTTTCACAACTCTTTCCCCCAACCCGTGTCTAAACCGACAGTATCGATGGGGAGCGTTGTGCGCGCATTCACTTTTTTCGCCCTTGCAAGCTTTCTTGCCTTTATCTCCGCCGCCTCGGCCCAATCCGGAAGCTTCGTGATCTCGCAGCACGGCACCCCGGTCGGCACGGCCGCCTTCCAGTTCACATCCGGACCGCATGGCTACGAATCCACGTCCCAGGTCCGCATTGCCATGCAGGGCCTCGACTACGCCCTTTCCAAAACCGAGCAGCTTTCCCCGGCCAACCATCTCCGCCACGTACAGTTGAGCGCCACCGTCAACGGCTCCGCCGTCAATGTTGTTGCCACTCCCGACCCCGCCCAGATTCTTTTGAACATCTCGGCCAACGGCCGCGCCGCCACCACCCGCCTTGACCGGCACCCCGCCACCGTCTTCCTCCCCGACTTCGACCCTGGAGCCCTCGAAACCCTGCTGGCCCTGGCCGTCACCCAGAACAATCGCAACCTCTGGGCCATCCTCCCCAAGCACTCCGGCTCCATCGAATCCATCCAGCTTGCCACCTACGCCGACGAGCAGGGCTCCCTCGACGGCAAGCCCATCGCTGTCCACCACCTCATCGCCACCATCGCCGGCGCCTCCACCGACATCTTTTCCGGCCCTGAAAACCAGCTTCTCCAGGCGGAACTTCCCCAGGCGGGCTTCGCCCTGGTGCGCAAAGGCTTCGTCCTCACTCCGCCCGTCACCCCCGGCGCTCCGCCCACTGAATAAGATGCCATCCCTGTGAGGAATCTATAGAGCCTCCGCATTGTAAATTGTTGATGTTATATGTTTTATATAACTTTACGCTGTCATCCTGAGCGTAGTTGGGAGCGCTTTTTGCTCCCAACGAAGTCGAAGGAGCTGCGTTTCCGTCGCTCGGCCCATGCGAGAAGCCTCGGAGAATCGAACCGAAACAGTCCCCCACTCCAAGCCTCCGCAAAGCCTCTCTAAAATCCCCGAATCTTCGCATCCGCCAGCGGAGAATCGTGGAACAATGGTCCCGCCTCGCCCGTAGAGGAAAGGGGCGCTCCTAAACTTTGTTGCTTCCGCGCCCTTGAGGTCAAAGGAGAAATCCCGTGCACAGAATCATCCGCCTTACCGGCCTGACCACCCTGCTTGCTCTCACGGCTGCCTCTGGTTTCGCCGCTCCGCCCTCTTCTTCCGGCTCCGGCCAGGGCTCCCTCGTCATCGTCTTCAAAGACGGCCACAAGCAGAGCTTCAACTTGGCTGACATTGCGCACTTGGAGTTCCCCGGAGCCGCTCAGGCCGGCGTCGCCACTGCCTCTGGACCGTCCCGCGGCCATTACATCGGCAAGTGGGAAGTGGGCGATGGCAGCGGCGGCAACTTCTACATCACGCTCAAGGAAAGTGGCGATGCCGAGCGTTCGTTGCGAGGCCCCGTTCACGGCAAATGGGTCTACGTCGATGGCGAAGCGCGCGTCACCTGGGACGATGGCCCGCAGGACGCCATCCGCAGGGTCGGTTCCCGTTTTCAGAAGTTCGCCTATGCGCCCGGAAAATCCTTCACTGACGCCCCGGATAACACGACCGACGCCCACAACCTCACCCCCAAGCCCATCTAGGGACCCGATTTCCAAAATTCGCGCCCTAACTGCGATCGCCCCTTGGCCCTTGTCATCCTGAGCTTAGCGAAGGATCTGCATTTTCAACATTTTCCGCAAGCCCAGCCAACCCGCCAACTTGCCAACCGCGGGCAAGCAGGGGCCAACTTGCTACCAATTCAGAACCCCAGAGACTGGCGCCCCCGTCAATCCCGCGCCTTTTTCTTTCCGGACGCGAACCAGCCGAAACTGCTTGGCCGCACAGCAGGTGTTTGCAGATGATTGTCGCCATCCCGCGGACAATCAAGATAAGCAGTTCAAAATGCCAGAGATGTGACCGTTCCGTACCCTGGAAGGGGTACCCCACCCCCCGGGAGGGTAAATTCACTTTCTCTTCGCTTTCTGTTTGGTAAAATGCTAAAAATAAACATATTACTCAAACTAAATCGAAATATTTCCACAGCGAAAAGGCTCGGAAAGCACTGTTCTTGGTGCAGAATGAGGCCAAAAGCGGGGGGAAATGGCCCGAAAACGGGCCAAACACGTTTTGACGATTTTTGGCCTGTTTTTTGAGCATAAAGAGCCCAAACTCTGCCGATGGCGAAGCCGAAGGGAGCCTGCATCTCCGCCGATCTGTCCCTCCAACCGCACAAAGCGATTCCTCTGCCTTCAAAAAAACTCCTCCCAGATACTGAATGCGCCTTTCACGCTTGCGCATCGCAATGTATACGGTTACTTTTCTGTGGGGTGACTTTTCCATGCGCATTTGCTCGCTTGCACGTCTTTCGGCATTTTCCAGCCTTGCCGCAGCCGCTTTCCTCGCCTTCACCGCGCTTCCGCGTGCTCTCGCTGTCGAAGCTCCGCAACTGGTCCAGAAAGACGGCCGCTACGCCTTGCTGGTCGAGGGCCGTCCTTTCCTGATCCTCGGCGGCCAGATTCACAACTCCAGCGCCTGGCCCAGCGAACTCGATCAGGTCTGGCAATCGATGGCGTCCTTGCACGCCAACACCGTTGAGGCGCCTGTCTACTGGGAGCAGTTCGAGCCGCAACCCGGCCATTTCGACTATTCCAACGTGGACAAGATCGTGGAGGGCGCCCGCGCGCACAATCTCCACGTCGTCCTGCTCTGGTTCGGCACCTGGAAAAACGGCAACAATCACTATGTGCCGGCCTGGGTAAAGGCTGACACCACGCGCTTTCCCCGCACCATTCGGCCGGATGGCCAGCCGATCGACGTCCTCTCGCCCCTTTCGCGCAACACGCTCGAAGCCGACAAGTCCGCCTTCGTCGCCCTCATGCGCCACCTGAAGCAGATCGACAACGACCAGCACACCGTCCTGCTCATCCAGGTAGAGAATGAGTCGGGCAACATCGGCAGCGTCCGCGACAATTCCGCCGAGGCAAATCGACTCTTTGCCGGCCAGGTTCCCGCCGATCTGCTGGCCGCGACCCACAAGCAGCCGGGAACCTGGAGCCAGGTCTTCGGCTCTGACGCCGACGAGACCTTCCAGGTCTATTACCAGGCCAGGTACATCAACGAGATCGCCGCCGCCGGCAAGCGCGAATTCGCCATTCCCTATTACATCAACGTGTGGCTCGACTACCCGGCGGCGCAGTTGCCCCAGCGCCAACTGGACTCGCCCGGCATCGACTACCCCAGCGGCGGCGCCGTGCAGAAGATGGTCGGCCTCTGGCGTACCCTGGCGCCATCGCTCGACATGATCGGCCCCGACATGTACGCCGACGACCCGGGCTTCTTCCGTGACACGATGAAGGCCTACCACCGCCCCGACAACCCGCTTCTGATCCCCGAGATCGGCCGCGACGACAACTTTGGCAAGCTCTTCTTCTATGCCCTGGGCGACGGAGCCATCGGCTTTGCTCCCTTCGGCGTGGACCAGACCGGCTGGAACATCCTGGGCGATCAACCCTTCAAGGCCCACCCCGCCAACTTCGCTCTGATCGCCCCGATGGACCGCGAAATCGCCCGTCTGGAATTCGAAGGCAAGCTCAAGACGGCAGTCGAGGAGCCGGGCCAGACCGCACAGGAACTCGACTTTGGCAGCTGGCAGGTGACCGTATCCTTCGGGTACCCCCAGCCCGACGGTCGCCGCGCCCCCGGCACCAAGGACGCGCACGGAGCGGCGGCGGTAGCGCAGTTGGGCCCGGATGAGTTCCTGATCACCGGCCTGGATGCAAGCGTCACCTTTCACCTGCCGGGGAAGCTGCCCTGGATGCGCAGCGAGATTGTCTCTGCCGAGCAAGGCACATATGAAAATGGCGTCTGGAAGCCTCTTCGGCTGTGGAACGGCGACGAGAGCGACCGCGGCCTCTGCTTCTACCAGAAACCTGAGGTGGTGCGCGTCAAGCTGGGCCGATTCTAGGGCGACTTTGCAGAGTCCGTTGCAGGGTTGACCGCCGTCCTCGCGCAATTGGCGGCATGGACATCGAACGGCGCCCAAGCCGTTCGATGTCAGCGCCGGGAAATCCGGAAGAGGACGAATCCTGCCTGTCCCAAAGCAGCCAGGATTCTGCTACACTTCTTGTAGCGCAAACAAGGGGACTTTACGCGCCAGGCAGCGCCCCAAGAATGTGCCGTTACCACCCATGTTCGGGGAGTGGCTCAGCCTGGTAGAGCACCTGGTTCGGGACCAGGGGGTCGGAGGTTCGAATCCTCTCTCCCCGACCATTTCTTACATAAAAGATGAATGAGTTAAGCCGCTCCGGCGGCTTTTTTCATGTCTGCCTATTGATTCCCAAGCATTCCAAGCCGGCAAATGCACCCCGCGATATGCCCGCGTGAGTGTTTTTCCGCGAACGACGTTAGAGCGGTTCCACGATTGCTGTACCCCTAAAGAGAGGGCCAAGAGGCGTCAAAAAACTCGATCCTGGTCCATTTTCCCTCGTTTTTTGCCTGATTCTGCACCAAAAGAAGTGCTTTTCGAGCCTTTTTGCTGTGGAAATCTTTCAGTTTGTATTTTGTAAGTCGTTTTATATAAGCATTTTGCAAAACAAAAAGCGAAGAAAAAGTGAATTTCTCCCAAAAATTTTCCCCTCCGCAGTGCCCTTTTGACCGGTCGAGACCAGTCCCATCCCTGACATCTTGAACCGCTTATCTTGATTGTGCGCGGAGTGAGAGAAATGATCTGCAGGGAAAATACGATTTTCATCCTTTCTGGGTGCGGCAGCGCACCATGCTCGACTGCAAAAAGGGTGCCCGCCACTCAGTCGAGGTGGTTCGGGCGTACAGCTATTTTGGAACGGCTATAGGCACAGCAGAAGATAAGGCCTGGCACATGCCAAGCCTTATCTCTTGCTGGTGGATATCTTGAGATGCCCTTGGAAGAAGTCTTGGCGGAGGGAGAGTCCTACCAACTATGTTGCAATTAAAATAGTTAACTTCATCCTGTTCAGTATGTACCGCCAATCCTACCGTCTTTTCTGGCCAATGCCTGAGTGGGATTCAAACCGCCGATGCGGGATATGAGCCAGACTGCTACAGCGGGTGCGGGACACACGAGCCGAGGCTGCGTCGGCCAACGGTTCGATTGGATGGAAGATACATACGTCAAGTTGGGCCAAGCTACCAATCGACGGTGCATTTGGTGACTTCGACCGGTATGTCCCAATAGCCCATCTGTTCAAGCAATAGCTGTACGCTGACCCTGGTAAAAGCCGGATGATTCCCTGGACCGATCCACACCTTTGCTATTGGCAGCAGCGTAGCCCGACGCTTTACCCATCCCGGTGTGGCGAGGGGCAGGTATCGCGCCAGCATCTTTGGTTTCTGCCTGAACCGCACATCAGGGAACTCACTCAGCTTCAACTCATGAACAAGCCGGAACTCGTTTTCAGAGCGCCACTTGTAGTCCTTCGCTAGTGGCGCAAGCTTGTATACCCATTCGTCCCAAGCGTTGAAGAAGAGCTTGCCCCATTCGTCTGGATTCTCCAGCCGATCACCAGTCAGGCCCTCCCGGTAAAAGTCGAGCGTTGCCTTGACAATCTTTTTGGCGGCTGTCTTGTGCTTCTCTGGATCGTAAATGACGCGGTAAATCTGACTCGTAGGTTCTCTCCAAAACCCACGCGCTCGGAAGCCTATCGCGTACCCATTCGGCTTCGAGTAGCGATCCCACTGCGTCAACTCGTCCTCGTCTCCGCTAAAGCAGGTTACGAAGAACTTGCTTGTCCCGTGTGCTGGCGAGTCCGGCGCATCCTTCACGAAATCCAGAACCTGGTTCAAGAAGGCAACCGCCTGAGCATCACCTTGGTTCTCTTTAATCAGGTCAGCGGCCGCCATCTTGTAAATGTCTGTGGCGTATTTCGTCTCTGACTTGTCGTTCAGACTGGACACTTGAGTAGCATGAACAGTACCGCTTTGTAGTATCCCGAGAAAACCATCCCCATTCGTGTAGTGCCAAACGATGTCATCTCCCTTGAAATCGAAGACGCCCATCTCTGTGGCGATATTGCTCACAAACTGCCGATACTTCTCGTTCTCATTCTGGGTGACTTCCATGGACTTCTTCTCCATGCGCAGAAGCCTATCACATCATCTCCCCAGACGTGCCCAACCTTGCAGTCACCCCTGGCGGACGTGTTCCCGGCCATAGGCTGCCCACGGTGAAGCCGCTACCACGTCCGTGAGCTTTCCCCCACCCACCAGCGCATCGGCCCCTCGATTGGTGAAACGCACAGTGTGCAGGAACGTGGTGCCAGAAGGCTCACACATCATCGAAGGAACCCAGGTACGAACCCGCACCCAATCTTGCCAGCAACCCGTCGGGCCTCGCATATGCACCATCACAGTTGCCGACTTGACGACCAAAGGTTGCAGGCCGCAAGCTTGGTGTCCGCCGTTGGAAAGAGCTTGACTGGTGAACCTCCTCAAAGCCTGTAGGGGGTAAAATGGGTGGGATTGAAATGAGAATGGTGCGACAAATGAAAACCAAGCATGTTCCTCCGACGTTTGAGGAGCGCGAGTTTCACTGTGTTCTGTGTCATGTATTCGCCTCACAATCTTGGAATAGCGTGTTTATAAATCCTGGTGGTGGCCTGATAACAACGGGCTTTAAGGCGTGTCTGTGCAGCCACTGCAAACAATGGTCCTTCTGGTACAACGGAAAACTCGTTGTCCCTTCAGATGTACCCGTCGAACCTGCACACACTGACCTCCCGGCAGATTGCGCAATCGACTATGCCGAGGCAAGAGATGTCTTCTCAAGATCACCTCGTGCCTCTGCCGCGCTCCTGAGACTCTGCATTCAGAAATTGATGCCACACCTTGGCGAGGAAGGGTCGAACATCAATGCTGACATAAAGTCTCTCGTATCGAAAGGTCTTCCTATTGCTGTCCAGCAATCCTTCGACTACTGCCGGGTGGTAGGTAACAATGCTGTTCATCCTGGAGAGATCGACCTCAACGACACACCGGAGATTGCGCAGCATCTTTTTTCGATGATTAACTTCATCGTAGAAGACCGCATTTCCCGCCCGAAAGAGATTGAGAGGCTGTATGGCTTATTGCCGGAGGCGGCGCGTCAAGCGATTGAGAAGCGAGACGAAGTGCAATAGGCAACAATGCGGTCATCTCAAGGCTGGCAGCTACTCTGCCGACAACTTTGGCGACCGTCGTCGCAGGGGATAGGGGTAGGGGGTCCGAGAGATTCCGATGTTGCGACCAAACGTGACCGTCGCCCAGACTCGCGCACCCCACCGCGTAATGTAATTGTTTTTGTCCATTGGGACGTAGTGTTCAGGAGAAAAAGAAAATTATCTATGCTACCCATACCCCTCATTTAATAAAGATATGGGTAGCAACGTTTATTTGCCTGTTGCGCCTGCCGCTATGCCACCTTCGCGAGTTCAACCCGCACCGTCTTCGGCCTTCCCCGCTTCACTTTGTAATGATCTGGTCCATCATCAAGAGCAGAAAAACCAGCATCAACCGCGTACTCAGCGGCCAGTCGCCTGCGAACGTGGTGTGCAGTCTGTTTCAGAATGCCCATTTCGATTGCCTTCCGCACCCACTTTGCAACCTGAGTGAAATGAGCCCCCATCAAGTTGCCAATGGACCTTACCGGCAAAAGAACGGTCTTGCTTGCCTCCGGTCGCAACTCAACCAATTGCTCAACGAGGAGCAGGAATCTGTAGAACTTCGATGTATCTTGAGCAACTTCGATCTCTTCCACCGTGCGCCACGCATCCATGAGAGTATTGTTGCCTGCCGCATTGCCATCGAACTCTAGAACATTCGTGATGACCTTCTCCACTTCAAACCCGCTCATCGGATGAGGTATGCGAGCCATCACCCGCCACGCCTCTGAGCGGATAGACTCTTCCGGCTTCCCCTCGTGACGCAGACGACAAAGATAGGCATAAAGGGCAGCGTTCCGCGTTCCTTCGACGACAGTTTGTGGTTCGAGTAGGATGCGAAGAGAGAATGGCGAACGACCAGCAGGAACCTTCCCAGGTCTACCAATGCGGCTCTCCCATCCTCGGCTTGCTATGTCATGTTCGAAGGGTGTTGGTTCCCGATCCAGAATAGCCTGTTGCTCATTCTGCACATTTTCTGCATACAGTGCAGCCAGTGCCTGTACGTTGTTGGCCTTACCACTGGTGGACACAGCACTCCCTGTAACCAACTCAAGAAGCCACCTTGGTGTGTCAGCAATTGGTGCCGAGAGATCAGAGAATGTGTAGCGCGCACCAGACTGGTGGACTGACGGCGGAACGACAACATAACCTCCTTCCGACCGCACGTCGATTCCCGGTAGCACTCCCACACGGTTACGAACCTTGGCTGCCTCCGGTGTGCGAAACCAGAAATGGAAACCACGCCCGGTTAGCGTGGTCAGCGTCCACGGAATCCCCCCATGGACCTCGCCCAAGTCGTGTAGTGTGGACACAGCCGCATCGCAATCGCAGTCGATCACAAAAGTGCCGGCGTCAAGAGCAGCGCCCCAATTGCAGCCTGGGTACGTCTCTTGCCAACGAGCAACAACATTCAAATCTATGGGGGCAGAGTCTTGCCATCCTTTTACCAATGGACGCTTGTTCTTCACAGGGAAGACGCGCATGTTTTGTAGTGGTGAGGATGGGACGGGAGCGGCTTGAACCGCCCCCATCTCTATCATTCCCGCCTGTGTATAGTCTTCTGCGCTCCGCTCTGCGACGTTCAGAGCGTCACCTCCACAATCAGTGGCAGCACAGTCTGAAGGCGAAGGATGGCATCAAGAACCGATTGAATCGAATTAAGGTTGACTTCCATCGATGTCATTGAAGCATCAGGCACACGCGCAGTTTTCGCAGTGCTATATTTTGCGCTGCGTGTAGTTGCCTTTTCTTGCGCCAGTCGCCGTAATTCACCTACGCCGACCAAATCACGATAAGACACTCCATTGACTATGTTGCCTATCGACTTTATGCAGACGCCGTGCTTTTCGGAGAGGGACGTGTACGTCGCGGCGGTGTATGCGTACTCGCTGAGTAGTTGGTGGACTTTTGCGTCGGTTAGCTTGCGCTGTGCTCTGTGAGTCCTTACGCGGTCGGAAGAATTAACCATTTGCCACCTCCGCATTCGGCACGGCAACATGAGGAACGTAAACCGGAGCCGCATTCAGCTTTTCCAGGAACCACGCTTCGACTTCATCGAGGTTCCAAACGGCTAACTTGTAGGACAGCCGCTTAGACGCGGGGAATTGCCCCGCGCGCCTCTTTGCGCGGATGGTTGACGGGGCCATCTTCACAAGGGAAGAGACCTCACTTATCGTACCGACACGGGGAGCACGGCGCTCACCAGCCAGCACAGACGCAGGGATATAAGGAACATTGGCACAGATAGCCAAGAAGGAACCTCGTAAGCTCTAGAATTTTCGGGGATGCCTACGGGGTTTATGAGGTCTTGTTCGTCTTGACCGCGACGAGAGCGACGGTGGTAGCCGCAGGTCGGTGACCGCCCCCGAAGAGGTACTGTCACACGGCATAGTCTGCGCTTACACGAAGGCACTCAGGCGAAGAACCTGAATTTACCATCACATCAATAATCTTACACTGGAGGGAAAATGTCAACAGTGCCCATTGAAGCTAGAATCGGGTCTCCTAGTTTGCCGCCGTCTCCACCTCTGGTGACTGCTTCGCCAGCGTATCGAGTCTATCGGCGTACCACTGGAGCATTTCCCGCCGCCCGTCAAGGTACAGGGCTTTGTTGTAGTCGTGCCGCACGCCTTGGGGAACGTGTGCCAGCGCCATCTCAATCCAATCACGATTGAATCCCTTTTCGTTAAGAATCGTACTTGCAACGCCCCGCCAACCGTGCCCTGTCATCTTCTTGCCATAGCCCATGCGTTTGAACATGAGGAGCAGGGTCATATTCGACATGGTAGCCGCGCCCTGTGTCCCCGGAAAGATGTACTCGCTCCTGGTGCCACTCTGCTCCCGATATTGCATGAGCAGGCGAAGAGTGTGCGTTGCCTGCTTCGACAACGGCACCACGTGATCGCGTCCGGCCTTCATCCTCTCGCCCGGTATTGTGATCTTCGGCGCATCGGCGTCACCACAATCAAGGCAGACATCAGACCACCGAAGATTTATCAACTCGCCGGTACGGAGAAGCGTGTAGGCCATCAACTTCATGCCCATTCGCGCAAGTGGGGTGCCCTTGTACATCTCGATAGCCTGAAGCAGACCCGGCAGTTCTGTCTCTTCCAATCGCGCGAAGTTGACCACCTTGGCTGGCTTGAGAATTTCTGACGGCCTCAATCCGGCGTGCACATTCTGCTTCGCCGTGCCGTTCGACACAGCCCATCGCAACACCTGACCGACAATCATGAGGCAGCGGTCTGCCATCTCTCGCCCGTTCTCCGACTCAACCGCTTTGGCAAACTCCACCAGCATTTGCGCCGTGATGATATTCACCGGCTTCATGCCAAGCACCGGAAGAATGAGACGGTTCAACCGTGACTCCGTGACGGCAACGTGTCTCTCACTCTTGCCTGTGCGAAACCACTCAAGCCATTCACCAGCTACCGATGCAAAGGAATGTACCGTGGCAGCCTTCACAGCCTCCGCACGGGCCTTGCGTTCACTGGTGGGGTTGACTCCCACATCCACCAGCTTCTGCGCCTTACGGTGGGCGTCACGGGCATCGGCCAGCGACATCACCGGATAGCGACCCAACGAAGCGATGTTCTGCTTTCCGTTCAGCCGGAACCCATAGCGCCACAACCTTGAGCCAGTTTCCGTCACGTGAAGATACAGGCCACCGCCATCAAATAGTTTGTATGCCCGCGCCTGCCCCTCTTCCACTCGAACCTTTGCGCCATTGACTTCAGCCGCGGTCAGCATCCTGTCTCCTTGGTAATAAGACTAGGATACGCCGAAACATACCGTCATTCAAGCGCGTACCGTCAGTATTTTATGGACGTACCGCCAATCATACCGTCAATCATCTTGGATGAACCGAGAGCCATCGGGCGCAATGCGGAGGATTATTTTCAGCAAACTACTGATTTTATAGACACTTCTAGAGTAATTCAGCTTCTTTGATTGTCTTGGATCGCAATAAATGGCGGAGGGAGAGGGATTCGAACCCCCGGTACCCTTTCAGGCACAACGGTTTTCAAGACCGCCGGTATCAACCGCTCACCCATCCCTCCGCAGTTGGAAGGGCACTTTCTCCGTCAGTTTACCGCACATCGCGCTCATCCCGCGCGGATTCCGGTGCGCGCCTGCGTCATGTGGGCAAGACGCGATGATCGCGAAGAGGAGATCACGACCTCGCGGACCAAGGTACCGGTGAACCAGTGGCTGGTTCTGGCCGATAGACGCCGCTGCGGGATCTGCAACTGTGCGCCATATCGGAATGGGTTGTCTATTCTTTGGCCGCGATGCTAAGCGAGCCCATCCAACGCAATCTCGAAGAAGTGGAGCACAAAGAGCGGTTCATCTTTCCCCTCGTTCTACACAGAGGGCAGGCCCCACCTGTTCGTCCCTCCGTGCGCTGGCAGCAGCCATTCAACCAATTCCGCACGAGAAAACGCTATCCCTGCTTGCACGACGAAAACAGTCTCGCGCGACACCTCGTTTCGGGACGTTATCACGGCGCGAGACGAGTGCGCGGTGTTAGAACAATAATGCATGGGTAAGCGCACTAAAGCAGGAATTGAACCGAAACCGGGGCAGTCCGTGAGTCTGCGCACGTTGGGCGACTATCTGGACCTTTCGCCAGCGACGATCTCGCTGGTGCTCAACAACGCCCCAGGGGTGCGGTCTATTCCCCAAGAAACACGGGACCGGGTGACCGAAGCTGCGACCAGGTTCGACTACCGGCCCAGCTTTTATGCGCGCTCCCTGCGCAAGCGGCAGACCTTCTCCGTCGGCGTCCTGGTGCCGGACCTGAACGACCACTATGTCACGCAGGTGCTGGCCGGGGTGGAAGAGTACCTCATCGAGGAGGGCTACTTCTACCTCACTGCCAGCCATCGCCGCAAACCCGATCTGATTGAGGAATACCCGCGCCTGCTGATGGACCGCAGCGTGGAGGGATTCATCCTGATCGACACCGTCCTGGAGCATAGCTGGAAGCTGCCAGCGGTGGCCGTGGCCGGGCATCGCAAGATCGAAGGCGTAACCAATGTGATGCTGGACCAGCGCCGAAGCGCTGAGCTGGCTCTGCGCCACCTGGTGGAACTGGGACACAAGAAGATTGCCTTTATGCGCGGCGGCAGCCACAGTTCCGACGCCGACGACCGCTGGGAATGCCTGATGGCGGTGGCCAAGGAACTGAAAATCGATGTTCCCGCGGCCCTCACCGTGCAACTGAAACTGAAGGTCTCGGCGCCGGAACTGGGGTTTGAGCCGGCCCGGGAGCTGCTGGCGCGTGGCGTGAACTTCTCGGCCATCGTCTGTTACAACGACGAGTCGGCGATCGGGGCCATTCGCGCCCTGATGGATCACGGCCTACGGGTACCCAAGGATGTTTCGGTGGTGGGGTTCGACGACATTCAGAGTGCCGCCTTCCACAATCCCAGCCTGACCACCATTCGCCAGCCGCTGAACGAGATGGGTATCGTGGCGGCGCGGATTCTTCTGCAGCGGATTCGCGGCCAGGAGAGCTGCCCCGACACCATTCCGGTGCAGCCGGAGTTGGTGATTCGCGAGTCAACCTGCCCACCCAGCGCTCGGCGCAACTTCAAGAAAGCTTGACCGCAACCGTACCGGTGAAGAACATTCCGGCCTCGCCGGAAAGACGAGCGGCGGTCTATCATCATGCTGTGCAAACCCATTACCATCTAGGCGATATCCTGGCCAACGCCATCACGCACGGAATTGGCGCGGCGCTGGCTGTGGTGGGCGCTGTATACCTGATTGCCGCATCGGCGCGCAGCACGGTCTGGCAGGTGGTCAGTTGCTCCGTCTTTGCCGTCACCCTGGTGCTGGTCTACCTGTGCTCCACGCTCTATCACTCGCTGGTAAGGACCCGGGCCCGGCACGTCTTCCAGGTACTGGATCATGCGGCCATCTACCTGCTGATTGCCGGCACGTACACACCGTTCACGCTGGTTTCGCTGCGGGGACCGGTGGGATGGACGCTGTTCGGAGTGGTTTGGGGCTTGGCGGTGGCCGGAGTGATCTTCAAGAGCTTTGCCGTGGGCAAGTACCAGGTGGCCTCGGCGCTGGTGTACCTGTTTCAGGGCTGGTTCGTGGTCTTTGCGGCGCGTCCGCTGGTCCAGGCCATTGGCTGGCATGGAATCCTGTGGCTGGGCGCGGGCGGGCTGGCCTACACGCTGGGAATCGTCTTCTTTGCCTTGGACAGCCGGCGGTATTTCCATGCCGCGTGGCACCTGTTCGTGCTGGCGGGGAGCGCAGCGCACTACTTCGCCATCCTTTTTTATGTGGTTCCCGCCCGTCCCTGAGCGCGGCAGGAACCGGCAGACCAACAGCGGCAAGGCAGTTCACATTGACCTTGGGCCGCAAAGCCGGTACACTACTCTAGTTTGGCGATTCCTGCCAGTCGCTGCGGAGCCAGACGTTCGCCCGAAGTTGTGGGGGCTTGAGCGTACCGCAGGACGGAAGTTTCCGTCCGAGCTATTTTGGGAATGTTATGAGCGCACCGGCTGAGCCGGGACCGCGCTGGAGGGTTTATGTACGCGGTTATACGCACCGGTGGTAAACAGTATCGGGTCGCTCCAGGCGACGTGGTGAAGATTGAGAGTGTCGCTTCTGAAGACCAGACGGTCGAATTCAGCGACGTACTGGCGGTTTCAGGGGAACCCGGAACTGTCGCCAAGCCGTCCACTGCAAAGGTGACGGCGGAAGTGCTGGGCGAGGGCCGCGGCGAGAAGATCCTTGTCTTCCACCTGAAGCGCAAGAAGCAGTACAAGAAGCTCCAGGGTCACCGGCAGAACTTCACCGAGGTGCGCATCAAGTCGATTGAAGCCGACGGCGTGACCTACACCGCAGCCTAAGGGCAGCGCAGCACAGAGGAAGGGGATCAGGCAATGGCACATAAGAAGGGTGGAGGCAGCTCCACAAACGGACGGGATTCTAATGCACAGCGGCTGGGCGTAAAGGCCTTCGGCGGCGAACTGGTCACCGGCGGCACGATCATCATGCGTCAGCGCGGGACGAAGATCAAGCCGGGCCTGAACGTAGGCATCGGCTCCGACGATACGCTCTTCGCCAAGATCAGCGGACACGTCAAGTTCTCCGACCACGGCAATCGCGGGCGGTTTGCCTCGATTGAGCCGATTGTGGCCGAGTAAGTCAGCTTCACTTCAGCGAGAAGGCCACGGCAATGCCGTGGCTTTCTTCATATCTGCACACAGAAGGGCCGGAACCGGATCTGGTTCCGGCCCTTCTGCGGTTGCAGCAGAGCCCTAACGTGCACTTCTCACAAAGGGCGCAAGCCAGCCAGAATTCCGAATCGGGAGCAGTTCTCGTGAAGACGTAGAGTGACTCGGTGAGAGATGCAGGTTAAAACCGCGCCGGAGGGCAAGGAAGATTGTCTCCATTTTCTTGCGGAAAAGGCCGATTTTGGGCGAAAAAAAGGTCATTTTGCCCCGAAATCACCTACCTGCGTGTTGATTCCATTGGACTTAACAAATTGAGAACCTGTGGAAATCTTGAAATTTCCGCAGATCGACAAGTTGGTAAGCAGTTTAAAAACAGATAGATACGAGGACTGCTTTTCATTAAAAGCGAACAAATGGCGAGCCACTCCCAGGAGGGTCCCCCTTTTGGGGGCTTTCTGTCTCTCGGCCGGGGGCCGGGATGGGCTTGCATGTTTTGATTGTGCGCGCACGGTAGCTAATATCTGCAACCACCTTGCGGTGGGGCCAACTGCCTTCGGCAGGTCCGCGCCAGAAAAAAGGCGCGGGATCGAGAGGGGCGGGACGCCCGGCGGTGGCTGAGGAATGGCTATGGTTTCCCACCCTTTCCGCGATGAAACTGCGGAAAAGATGGGGGCACCCACTTCTGTGGCGGGGATTGGACGGGCCACCTGGCTGTGCGGAAAGCGTTGAAAATGCAGATCCTTCGCTTGCGCTCAGGATGACAAGCGTTATGGGACGAACTGATGACAAGGGGTATGGGGCGAACTTAGGAGACGGGAAGCTAGGGCTTCGATTCGCTGCCCTTCAGGGCACGATTGAGCACCTTCTCGACCACATCCTCAACATCGGTGAGGAAGAAGCTGCCGGCAGGCTGCGGGGCGGCAACCTGGGTGCCTGTGTGGCCGAGGGCCGAGGCGATCTCGTTCCAGCGATAGATGGTGGAGTTCACCGGCATCACCACCGGCAGGCGGGCCGGTTCGGGCAGGGCGAAATAGAGCGTCCAGGTCCCAAGCGCTACCAGGATCATGGATTCGTAGATAAGCTGATCCGGTGCAATCAGCGAAGTAAAGACCGAAATGAGCATCGAATGGAGGAGGTCATTGGTGCACATCAGTCCGAAGCCCAATGAGATCCCAAACGACATGTCGCGAACAGAGAGGCGCAAAGCGTTCATGCTGAAGCACAGGAAACCCAGCAGACAGAGTTCGACGACGCTTACTGAGCGCATCAACCCATAGGCGATGTCGGGAATAATCAGGAGGCCACGATGCGCATAAGAAAGCGTGGAAAAGCTCACAACTACCGAAGCCAGTGCCGCCCAGCGGAAAACAACAATTCCGAATCTCCTCAAACCCGAGAAGGCTGAAAGCGCGGTCTGGAAGACCTCCATGCAAACGAAGAAGAGCATGATGGCGCTCGCCATGTACACCGCCCAATAGGCGAAAAAATAGACGACGAAGCAGTAATCATTGAACCAGTGCTGCGCCTGGCCAAAGAGGAGGAGAAGCAGGATGGGCATCGAGCCCACGCGCAAGGCCAGATAGGCGCTCATGGCCGGAAAACGGCGCTGCAGTTTCTTGGTCCAGAACAAGAACGCGAGCACGGCCCAGAGAATGAACTCTACCGCGCTCAATACGGACATCGCCAGATCTAAAGGCATAGACGGCCGCCCACCATCCTGAGAACACTCACAGGATAGCGCCGAAACCTAAACTGCTCAACTATAAAGCGGAGCGGCCCTATGACACTTTGGTGCCATTACCCTGGTTCTAGTTACCGGAATTGGGATTGGGGGGGCAGGTGGGAACGTGAGGACCGCAACCCGGCGTCGGCAGGCTGGCAGTGGCCGACTGATGGCTGGGAACTGCAGGAGCGGACTTGGGAGCGAGAACAGCCGCGGCACCGCCAGCAAAGACAACAGAGAGAGCGAAGATCCGGATTGCAAGTTTCATGATGGGTAACCCCTCAAGGATTTGGATTGACAGGTATGGTCTCCTGCACGTTGTAATGTTAGAGGGTGAAATGGGATAAGTCTAGTTTTTTC
>Ga0255354_1000788_pt1 | contig 19395 bp, 29 predicted proteins | sample HBST50metaG_FD_189942 | JGI IMG/M metagenome (GOLD analysis project Ga0255354, IMG submission 189942) | Peat soil microbial communities from Stordalen Mire, Sweden - H.B.S.T50 | ecosystem: Environmental > Terrestrial > Soil > Wetlands > Peat | place: Sweden: Norrbotten County, Stordalen Mire...
ATACTCTTTCATTTACATCTAATCGGTTCGAGCTTTTATCTATAAAAGAACTAATAGGCAAAGTAGTTTCGCCGATATCAGGAAATTCCCGTAATTGATATTTTATTAAAAAGCCATCAATGGTATATTTATATCTGCCATTTTTGACATAAATATTAATAAAGTGTATAGAATAACAACCCAAGTATTTAGGATTATCATAATCTGGTATAAAAACTTTCTGTGAAATAGTGATTGTTCCATCATCTTTGCTCTGATATTTCACTTCTGATTCAGAAGCAACAACATTTTTTTGAAGATTTACTGCCCATTGAATAGCACGTCTATAAATTTCATCTTTCGTCAAAGTAGAATCTTTTACAATTCCGGAATAAACTACAGTTCCATCAACAATAGGTATTTTTGATAAAATATTAGTAAAATCTTGCGCCATAGCCATTATCGGCAGTAAGGCAATAAGAAAGATAAGTTTTTTCATAATAATTTAAGATTACCAGTTATTGTCTGATTTTTTGTTCATGTAATTGATATATTCCTGAACCTGTAAATTGAAGTAATCTTCAATTGCTTTTTTCTCCTCCGGCTTTATAAGTTTCCCCTTATTGTTGAAAATAACAAAATGACCAAATGTACTTCCTGAAAATAAAACAGAATATTCATTTCCCGGCATGTGCATATCAATAGAGACAAATTCAAATTTCACCTTTCCATCTTTGAATTTCAATTCCGTATCATATGTAATATCGACAGGTATTTTAACCCATCCATTTTTATAGTTGAACACGCTTGGAGCAAAAGTGGTAAACCGAAGATATTCGTTTTTTATATCTCCTTTTTTTGCGTCGGCAGGAGATACCGTAAATTCGTTGATGTACTTGATTGTTTTGTTGTAGAGTTGCTCGGCTGTTTGACCCTCAAAAGGCAAAACCACATACGAAATTGTTGAATCTTTTGCGTTTTGCAAACTATTTTGAGTTACGATAAATGTTTGCGCCATAGCCATTATAGGCAGGAATGCGAGTAGGAATAGAAGTTTTTTCATAATAATGAAGTTAGATTATCCGACAAAGATAACAAATTCAAACAAAACAATAAATAGGGAAAATGGTCTATTAATTAGAACAAAAAAACCCCTACATTGCTGTAGGGGGTCGGAGTGAAACCAGGTTGTCAAACGATAATCACACTACCGAGATAAATTGTTTTCCAATGCTATGCAGCCCGTCAACAATAGCCTTCCGTTTATCACTACGAGGATGACGGAATCCGGTTAAATAATGCCCGAGTTGTTTTTCATTAATGCCTGTTATACGGCTCAGCGTGGCACGGGTAATAATGCCGTCAAAATAATACAATAAAGCCTGGACGGACATTTCAAATTCAAGTTTGTATTCTCCCTGCAAAATAGCCGGAATATCTTCATTGTTCAATTTCATACCTTCGATATGAAATTCAATAGCTGATGCGTAAGCCTCTTTTACTCCTTCAAGCGTTTTGTGAGTTGCCACACAACCGGGAACCTGTTCGGAAGCTGCTCCATAATTTTCGCCCCAGTCAATAATCACTTTAATTTTTCCCATTGTATTGTTTTTTGTGCAGGATGGTTATTTCCACCCTGCTTGTTTGAAAATGCTGTTTAATAAAAATTGCGTTTGAACTTCATTGTCTTTACCATTTACGGTCACTGTTCCTTTTTTTGTCGGATGATTGAACTGGCGATGACTTCCTTTTTGCCTTGCTATGTACCAGCCATCATCCTCCAACATCTTAATTACTGTTTTTGTTTTTAGCTTATCCATTTCTGTAGTTCTTATCGTTTGACCCTACAAAGATAGTATTTTTACTATCAAAAAGCAAGTGTTTGTATGAAAACGGGGTGTTATTTATAAATGTTTAACACAATAAAAAAGCCCTCAATATAGGAGGGCCTTCGGATCAAATCATAATGATACGATAAATTTCAATTCCCGGATGGGTCTTATTGTGGCTTTATTTCAAGATGTAGATATTCAATGACTTTCTCTAACTTATCAAGAGGATACGTTTCACGGGTTCCTTTCAAAAATTCATTGAAATTTGAATAATTGAGGCCAAGTTCACGTGTAACATGTTTGACCGGCAAGTTTTGTCGCTTCAGTTCTGCTTTAATCGCTTCGCGAAACATTCTTTCTTGGGTTGTATTTTGTGCAAACATACGATTATTTTTTGAAAAATGGATGATTGGCTAATATTACTGCATTTTCTTCGCTCGTGATGCGGATGTATTTGAAAAATGCTTGCTCTGTTTTGTGACCGGTGATCAACATGATACGAAAAGTTGGAATCTTAGCAAGATACATATTTGTAGCTCCAGATCGTCGTGCCGTATGGCTGCTTACGAGTTGCCATTTCAGGTGATTTTTCCGCTCTATCTTCATACCCACCGTGCGCTCGATGCGTACCGCTGCATTGATGCCGGCCTTCTTACATACTGTTTTGATCACTTTATTGAAATTCTGTGACGATCGCATTACAGGAAGCACATTGCTATATTTCTTCATGATCTCTTTCACGTAAGGATGCATCGGAATACGCACCGTGGTGCCTGTTTTTTTAGTCTTTATGACGATGTTATTACCTATCACATTATCATATTTCAGCGTTGAATAATCGCTGTATCTCAAAGCTGTGAAACATCCTATAATGAACACATCACGCACGATATCTGATTCACGCTTTAGTTTTAGGTTGTTAATTCTGTCAATTTCTTCAAGCGACAAATAAACAGCTTGTACTGATTCTTCAAGAGGCAAAGTGAATTGAGACTGTGCGTCGATTTTGAATCCTGCACGATTAGCGGCATTCAAGACTGTTAACAACTTCTGACAAAAAGAACGTATCGTATTTTTGCAATAGTCTTTTTCTTTCAGATAATAAATAAAGTCTTCAAGTGTTGTGTCTGAAAATGAGTCGGTAAACAGTTCTATATTTCGTGTTTTTTCGTAATCAGTTACCTTTCTTGCCAGGTTTCTGTATGTTCTTTTGAATGCAGGTGATCTATGAGCTGATGATGCCCGCTTTAGTGCAAGGATTGCTATTCGCTCTCTCTTGTCACTATTGACACGGGTAAATAAATTGCTTATCTTTGTCATGTAAATTTTATGTTAGTAGATCGTTTTCTGGTTTGCTTTCAGAATTACCCCTGCCATTAGCGCGACAGGGGTTTTTCTTGTAATATCAAATTATTTCTTCTTTGCCTTCAACCTCTTTTGCTACCCGGATCGTTTCCTGATAGCTTTTCCAACCTTCAACGTATTCAAGAAAATCAGCTATTTGAGTCTCTTTTACAGAGACAGCAGCGTTGATTTTTGTAATAAAATCTTCTATTGCAAGAATGAAGGCAGGAAAGCAAATAAAAATGCAGGTATAATCAAAAATATCACTCACATCTCCGAATACCTTTATTGATTCCCAATTATCCCCTATTTCAGAGTCGTAAGTATGTATTTTAAACTCTCCTTCAGAAATAACAAAATAGGCAGAGTTGTGTTTATATTCTGCTGGAGTTGGTTTAAATAATAAAGCAAAGTGCTTTGATTCAACATAGCTAATGTCTGTATACTTGCTAAAATCGAATGATTTCATTAAATCAATGACTGCCTTTTTTGCATTCTCGGTTGTGTTTTTGCGTTCGCTCAATTCTAAGTTTTTCATTTTGTGTAAATTTTGATGTTTGTAAATATTCCAATATGGTCTGATTAATGCCGTATAGCCGGCAGCAAAGCAAGAAAAATTGATCATTCAATTATTTGTTTTATTGAGTTTAATTGTTCATTGCATTCAATTAATCCTCGCACTTTTTCCTCATATCTAATCATGCTATTTGTCATCCCCTGGTCACGATCCGCATTTGAATATTCTATAATTATTTTATTGTATTCCATTATTGTTTTTCTGTTTTCAGTTATACGGTGTTCAATTGCGATAATAATGTCATTTGAGTTCATGATTGTAAGTTTTAGTTGTAAGTTTTACTTTCCTTTCTGGGATCAAAGATACTCATATATGAGTACTATTTCAAAACGTTTGCAGTTAATAATATTCAAATATGAGTGCTATTTTAAGAGGTTGAAGTTAAATATACTCAAATATGAGTATATGTAGTGTATAGTAGATGCAAAAAAAAACCGCCCGATCTGCACAGACCAAGCGGCTGACTCCATGAAAAACAAAATGGACGAAGGTTATTTCATCATATCAGTCATTCTTTCATGCTCTTCTACAGCCATTTCCATGCTGTATAGAGCATCATAAAGATTTGAGTTTCTTACTTCCGGCTTTTTCGTTACGTCGCCGTTAGCCAAGGTGTTTACAATCCGCATTTGGTTTTCAAACACGCTGCCTTTAGCTTCGCCACCACCGGAAAACGTTAGCGGAAATTTCGCGGTAATAAAATCGAGACAACCGAGATAGAACCAAAAAATTGCCATCTTCACGTTTGGATCCAGGTGAGAAACCAACTTCACATCATTCTTTCCCTTATAGGTATAGATCACGGAGATAAAGAGATCAATCGCATTGTCATCCGTTTGCATCCTGTCCTGGTATGTCTGCAGAAAAATAAATTGATCGTATGTGATTTCCGTCAACCCATCAGCGGGACCTTTCAATGTTCTTAACCGGCTTGTCAAAGTCGGGAATGGATTCCGGGTAAGTTTCGGATAGATGTAGCGGTTGCCTTCTTCATCGGGATCCGATAGAAGAAAATCCAACTTTTCGGCTTGATCGTTTATCCATTCCGACGAAACAAGGTGTTTTTCGCGTCCGATTTTCAACAAAAACAAGCCGTTTCGTTTCTGCTTAATGCTTGCATTGAGGCAATAAAGCATCATTTTCACCTTACATTCTTGTGGCGAAATGTTTTCGGAGGTAAGTTTTAAGAGGTATAAAATCTCTTTTGCGGTTAATTCGTTCCAGTTGCCCGGTAGTGATAGTTCTTTCATCATCCTAACATGAAAAAGGTTTGTTTATCCCAATCGTTATATCCCAATGCAGTGATCACAGGGGTATAACTAAGCGCTGTCGCATTTACATTGAGCATTGAAATCAATTCCTGCATGTAGAATTTTGATTGCTCTTCATAGAAATTTCCTTGATCTTCGGTTATATAAAGTGGCCTGAAAAGAGGTTTATACTCCACTCCGTAGCGTGGAACTGCACGTTCCAGATTACTGTTTGCATTATGAAAAACAAAGGCGATTCGATTTGCAATGTACTTTTTAATCAAGTCAATGACTCCTTTTTCAATATCGGTTGCGTCCGTTGCGCTTACTTTTGCAAGCAATGAATTGAATAAATCATTACCAAGAAGTTTCCAGATATCCTTTTTTTCAATGCCATTCATGGCCATGAAAATGGTCTGATAGGTCAACCTGCTGTATTGAATATCAACAAGGCCATTATCTTGAAAATCGGTTACGGACCGGATGAAATGCGTTGCATCTGTTTTGTAGTCGGTATAATTCGCGCTGTTTGTTTCAAGAAATTGCAAAGCCAGTTCAAGGTTGTTCCATCCCCGTTCCTCCAGGCTTGCCATGTAGTTGGCTATTTTATTGTCGCTTGCAGGTGCCAGTTTCTCTGTCCTGGAAACAGTGTGCCCGGTATCACCGAAATTGATGCTCGTTTCACGGGTTGCAACCAATAATGCGAATGGTGCCAACGAACGTTGAATCACCGGAAGCAATTCCGCCATTGAAGCGTTTTCAGTTGGACGGGCAGTTGCGTATGCTTCCAAACTATTCATCAATGTAGCGCCAATATATCTGCTTACAAAAATATCGCGTGCATCGTCGATGTAAGGTGCCACGACACTCAATGATAGTGATCGGTTGATCTTGACGAAACCACCTAATTCGTCGATGGATTGAAATAGATTACTCATGATTAAATTTTTTGATTGCCGATTTGTTTCGTTGCGCCGGTGCCTTTATCAATCGTCTCAAGAACAATGTTCGGGATCATGAAATGAATATCTGCCGGCCATTTGTTGATCACCTTAGCGATGTAAAGAGGCATCGTAAGTGCGTCGCGGATCGGCTTTGTCATCGCCTGTTTGATGATGAACAATTCCCTGGCTTCAGTTCCATTGATACTTGTCGATTTTCCGGGCGATGCACCGATAATGGATGGATGTACGCCGGTGGCTGAATAGATGACATTGCTTGCTTCTTCACTGTCTTCGATATATTGTCCGTCGCTCAGGCCATTCGGCACGGCTGCAATGATGATATCCTGCTCTTCAACTCCTTTCACTTTGTCATAAATGAATTCAGATATGAAACTTTTCCCGGAATTCTCGGCGCCAGAAAGGAATTTATTCATGTCTTCAAGAAACTTTCTCTTACGTGCTACCTTCAGGGGTTGTTCCGTTATTCCTTCAGAGTTAAATAACTTGTCCCAAAATCCTTCACGTATCTTCACATGATACTTGATCACCATCGAATTACGGATAAGAGCCTTTTTGAATTCCGGGATAGCACAGGCAAAATCGTACCAACCGGATAGAAAAATACTCCACCATGCCGGCAGACCGTAATAGAATCGTCCGGGCGTTGGAGGCGCCAGGCTCATCACATAACTTTCTGCACCATCATCCACATTTTGTCCCTGATCATTTGGAGTTATCCCGACTCGTTGTTTAAGTTCGTACAACGGAGCTTTCCGATCGAGGAAAGGTGTTGCTATCAGATCTCGTGAAGGTTGCAAATGCCACCAGGCGGAATATCCATGCCATTCTATTTTTCCGTCTGCATTCATCTGGCTCAACCGACTGTACACCGCTTCAAGATTAACTATCTTGACAATCTTTCTGTTAGATTTTTGCTTGTTGAAAACAAATTGAACATACGCATCTGCAAAAACCGAAATGTCATTAGCCCACTCTTGTGTAAGTCTTATGTAATTATTATCCTGGATGAACTCAAAAATATCAGGCGCTTCACTTTCAAGCAATTCCTCATAAACCATCTGCCCTGTTTTATCACGTTTCTTCCGAACCACCATGATACCATCACCATATGCGATTCGTGTGTTAAATTCAATCGAACTCGACACTGCCACATTCTTGTAACTTCTGCGAATGATTTCAGTTGGAAGATCATTTTGAATGCCGCGTCGCATCCATGCCGGTATTACTTTAAGTTTGACATTAATCGGATTAACAATCTCGCCTATGCGATAATCTGATTTTTCGATTAAGTCATCCGAATCCATCATTAACACCGCGGCCTTGGCGCCAGACAAATATGCCGTTGTTCCAAAATCAAAAACTTCCTTATTAGTTGTTTTTTTTGCCATTTTAGATATAGACTTTGAGTCCGTTGAACCGGACGATTAAGACACGTTTTATTTTTCGCGGGTGTGTTTCCCCGGCTTGCATGATGTTCACCGTATCACCGGCAGTATGGATCGAAGTAAGAATAGCCTTCGGGTAATCAATCCTTTCGCCGGTACTTAGTTTTACGAAGCGGATGGAAAACTCTTTGCGCCTTCCATCCGGCTCTTTTCTTTCCATAATCTTGAAAATCTGGCTTATATGAATTCTTTTTTTTCCCATGCTCATAGGCAATTACTTAAGATTATCTATGCTTCCGACTGCAAAAAAAGTCACTATCAAACCGCATTGAAAGGACAAAAAAGGAATTTGCACGGGTTCTTTCGCTTACTTTCTAAGCCGTTTTTTAGAAAGGAAGGCGATTTTCTTTGCTACTTTCTTTGATCGCCTCCAATGAAAGAAGTCAAAAAGTTAAACATTCTAAAATATCAAACGTTTCACATGAAAATGAACTCATATTTAATGCTAAAAGTTGTTTTTCAGATTAATAAAGGATTCGGAAAGGGAAAAATTTTCCTTTACTTTACCTGCAGGGCGCGCACCGCCCTCAATGGAATTTGCGAACGCAAAAAAATAAATACCGTAATATGCTGGGGGATGTGGCAGATAATAAAATTAACATTTTCCCTCCCTAATAAGCATCACGCATGTGATACCTATGATTTCAATAACATTTTAATTAAAGGAAGATAGCGCCGCCTGAAGATTTAGACGGTTCAACGAAATAGAAGTTCATCCCTGTAAAAAGAGTATCCCACGCGTCTGTGATGTGGGTTTTGTATTCGTCTGGTGTATCTGGTGTGTCTGGTGTACCTTCTGGTGTTTTGTCTTTTTCAAATCCATTTTTGCCTTGACGGATCCCTGATTGCTCCATAGCAATCTTAAGGTATTCATTATGGATTAAATTAAATGTTGGGAATAACAATGAAGGATCACCCTTGAGTGCAAGATCAATTTGTAGATGCTTCCAATCGTGTCGTGGTGCTTGACCGATGTATACTCCTGTGATTTTGTATCTATTTGCGTTGAATACCTTCATGACTGTTTCAGAATAACTCTCCGGATTATTACCTGATGTCCACACGAACGTGTGATCATAATAGAATACTACATCCTTGTTAATCTTTGGCAGATAGTAATCACAAACTACCTGGCATAAGTCTTGCAATTTCCTTGGTGTCTTGACAAAGAATGAATGAATAGTTCTTAACTCATTACATATTACCTGACCTATTGCACATGAAGATATAGCAGCATTTGAATCGAATGCAATGTGGATAGGTTTGGTGAAGTCTACATCACCATCTCCCATACATCCAGACATGGTGAGTTTTTTCCAATCGCTACCTAATACAGATAGTCGGCCATTGTCTGGTGGTAAATAGAAGTGTATGTTATCATCCAGGGCAGAGTAGAACCCATTCGCTACTTTGAACAGTCGTTCGTTCATGAATGCAGTTCGCCATATCAATGGTGGACTATCACGATACATTTGCCATATAAAGTCTTCGCCAAGTACTTCATAATTATCAAATACATCATATTCAGCATAGAATACAGTGTATTCTTTTTTCTTTCCTTTTTGCGGAACAATTGGCTTTTGATAACGACGTGCAAGGTTTAGATCGTCTCTTAACTCTTTTGCATGTCGAATCACATATTCTGTTTGTTCCGGCATGCCTTCATATCGCTTAGTCTCTTTGTATAGATTACGGATATAATTGATATGATCTACAGACATCTTATCTTCTTCTTCCAATATCCAACGTCCCATTTTGGATGTTGGCATATCGGTTGAATACAACGTTGAATGATGCCACGGATTAGAATCAAAATATTGCTTATTGCCTCGGTTAGCTGGATTGACTTCCGATTTTATTTTATCGTAGCTCAGAAACTTTGCTTCCGGGCCAATGATCCAATCGAGCGACATGGAATTTGCAGACATGCCTTGATTGAATGATAGCACAACCATGATAGTGCCATTCCAAAAATGAAAGCAATTTTGCCATGCTTCGCGTAATGGCGGGCGTTTGGGTTGTTTGAAGTTTAGATTTTGTGGGGCGCGGCGGCCAACAAAGTAGTGAACGCCTTCGAAATATCCCCATTGTGCTAATGCGTGACAAATAGCCGGCAATGTATTGCCCCAGGCTTTTGCATAAGTAGGCGAAATAAGTGCGCCGGTACTGCCTGGCATTGCCCAGACACGCTGAAGAATAAAACGCGCATCAATGCCTTCTGATTTACCGGTTCCACGAGCTGCAACAATTCGTTCTTCATGTGCACTAACAACCATAGCGGCACGTTGTGCACGGTTGAAAAACTTTTTAAAGGTTGGTTCAGCCGTATGAAGTGAGTTTAACTTGCTATTAATTTCTTGTTCATTCATCGACTTCTTGTGCGTCAGTTGCAGTTTCTAACACTTTGCCTTTGAATAAGGCTCTGAATTCTTTTCTATGAGCTTCCAAATCCGGTATTGGTTCCATGCCGTCAAGAACCGATATATCATCTGTAGGTTCCCAATTTGGTGGAATCATCTGACTCCAATCAAAAATTTCATCGTCTTTATCTGCCCGGGTATATTTACCGATTTTGTCAATGTTGGCGGCAACACCTTTAGAATCTTTATTTGCAACAGCTATGATATAACCTTCTTTTGCACCTTCGATTATCATGTGTCTATACCAGTCTTTAGAAGACAACCGTATATTTCCAACAATCTTTGTTATAGCAGCTACATCACGATAAGCTTGCGTCTGACTGATTATGTCAGTTAACCCGCCACATCCACGTCTTAAAAATGAAACGAGATCCTTATCTGGCATTAAAGGATCTTCAAGTAGTTTTGCGACACTAAGCATTATGCGCTCTCTTATTTTATTTTCGCGTTCAGTTAATGAAACCAGGGCATCTTCTTTCGATTTAAAAAGATGCTGTTCAATTTTATCATATATAGATGATTCCTTTGCCATGGCTTTATTCTTTTTGTGACTGTTCAATACCGTTGTATCGAGGAGAAAAGTTAAGTTCCTTATTTTTCCTTCTTCCTGAAGGAAAAACAAGGGTCTTAAACTCTCCTAGCTGATGCTGAATGTAGCTATCGTGACGTTAGCCGATCGATTACCGGATAAAAGAAAAGGCAACACATCATGTATTGCCCATTCTCCGCGATGCATAAAAGGTTCGATTATTCCCGGAACGAAAGCTCGCGGGAATAACCGATCAAATTTGTTTTGGTTCATTCAAAGCTGCTATTTCTTGTTCGATATTGGCCTTATCGGCTTCGTACATAGTTAAACGCGAACGGGCATTCGTTTCAAGATTCTTCTTTCCTGCAGTTACTGCGTTGTCAATCGAAAGATTTGTACGCTTGATGTTCTCAGTCACGCGATTCAGGCGATTCTGCAGATACACGGATTGTACGGTTGAATCGTTAGCGCCTTCAACATCTTCGTTTGTTGGTTCAACAATTGCGGTCCCGTCAAATTCAGCCCACAACGATTTTTTTTCATCTGATAAATCGGTTAATTGTTCGGCTAAATCTTTACGTTCGTCATCTGTCAGCGTATCATCATCCAATTCGGCATGAATGGATGCCATCAATGGAACGATTTCCTGAATCCGTGAATAAGTTGCTTTTTTGTCATCGGTTAATGTCGAAACATCAACCTTTGAAATGGCAACATCCATGGATACTTCATCCTCGCTTGGATTTTTAGCTGCCGGTTCAGTGGCAGCAATGGTTTTGAAAGCATCCGGATTCGATTTCATTTTTGCTTCGATAGCTGCTATTTTATTCACCAACATGGTGAAATGCATATCGAAAGCAGCGATTTCCTCTTTCACATCCTTGAAATATGTCAGATACTTTTTCTTGATTTCATCACTTGCCAATTTTTCAAACAAGACAACACCGTCTGCATAGTTGCGTTTTTTGTCACCCAACCAATTTTGAACTTGCTTAATCATACTATTTTAATTAAGGTGCGACAACTGACAATGCATCCATATCAATGGGCGTACCCAAGAAAATAGTAGGCACAAACGAATCAGCTTCGAATGTGAATTTGTATCCGCGGCGATCTGCCGTTTTTTGTCCAAGATCAACAGCGGGCTTGATGTAACACAACATGCCTTTTTGACCGACCATAATTTGTTCGCCTCCTTTAGCTTCCAAAACAAGGTAGCCTGGTGTGTTGTTTACGTATCTGGCGAAGGCAGCGGCTTCCTTTAAATTACCTGGAAAGAAGAATTCACCTTTCTGAGTAAAAGATTGAGCGTCATCATCTCCCTGATTGTCGGCGCCATACTTTACCGTGTCTTTCGTACAATAGATATATTTCGGTGTCGATGTTCCATCTGAGAATACAAAAGCTCCTGCTGCAGTAACATAATCTGCATCGACTGTAATTTCAGCCGGAAGAGCCGGTGCAGCGGAAACCATTGAATCCGGAACAAAAAGCACCCGTTGCTTGAAACCGCCCGGATTGTCTTGTCCTGCACTCCACAGTAATGGTGAAACTCCTATCGGAATTGCAGCTGCGCATAATGCAAAAGATGGGTGGGGAAACACGAACAATGCTATCATTACAACAGCAAGAGTCAAAAGCGCAAATTTATTTCGTTTTAAATTTTTCATTTCTTTGAAAATTAATGATTTACACTAAGAAAAGGAGAAGGCTGTTAAGCCTTCGCCTGTTCCGTTATTGATTAATAATCGCCGGCATAGTTCACACCGGTGTTGACTTGCTCGTTCGTTTGGAACACTTTTTGATGCACGTCCCTTATACGTGTATCGTACGATGCCTGAATCCAGAATTGAACTTCGTTCGGATCCTGATACGGATTACGTACTTGCACATACGCATCATCCCCTTGGTTATTGACGCCAATATCTAACAGACCCGGCTTTTGCAAAGTCAGTTTGTCTCCGGTTCCCAAAGCCACATCATACTTAAGTTGCAGCCCTGGCGTTAGTGTATCAGATCTTAATTGGGTGATCAACTGATCAACAGTCGGGATCTGGAACATCTTCGTCATTCTCCAAAGTGCCTGACGTGCACATTCGATTGGATTTTGAGCAGCATACAAGAAAACATCTCCTGTTGTACGGAGCAACGGATGTGCCGATCTTATAAATGCTACCATTTGTTGGTAGGCTGTATAATCAGCATCACCAGTGGGAAGCACAAATGCACCGGTGTTTTTCAGATTGTTATTTGCTGTCGATATTTCACCGGCAGTAGTCAAAATATCAAGCTTTGGAAAGAATCCCGTAAAAGCCGTCATAGGACTCATCACGGTCGTGTCTCTTTCTGCGAAAAATAATGCAAACGTGACATCTTCTGCGACTGATTTCACGACATTGGTCAAAATCAACAGTTCTAATGGATGCCTTTTTGACTTGTTGTCAACCATTTCTCCCTGGTTGGAGATCACTTTTTTGTCTGTGTAATTCGTGATGTTGTCCACAATCTCTGCATACGTCCGTTCTGGCTTCAGACTCGATTCATAGAATTTCATCAATTCCTGTTCATTCCCAAGCGTCAAACCTGGAACGTATGGACGCAAAATACCTGCCTTACGACGTGTTGTGATCAATCGATCTTCACCTGTTACCTGAAGTATGTTAATACCCAAATTAGCACAGGTAGCGTTCAATGCAAAATACGGAAGTTCGCGAAGTACATCATTGTACTGAATCGCCATACGAGTTAAACTCGCAATGTTAACGGATGGTGTTTCCATTTTCGTAATAAGTTATTAAATTAATCCCTCTTCTTTTGCTTTCGTCAAAATGGAAAACGTGTCACCCGAATTCTTTTTACCAAATTCGGCCAAATCATCTTCAGTTGCCCCCAACTCTGATTCGCTTTTCACAGAAGCGCCTTTTGCACCCGATCCGGCTAACAGATTGTCAACTTGTGTTTGCAGTTCGGTTTTTTCACCTTCCAATTTGGTTTTAGCAGTCGTCAAGGTTTGTACCTCTGTTTGTGCAGCATCCAGTTTGGATTGAATTTCACTTTCATCCTGATTAGCGGCAAAAGCCTCTAACAGACTATCAGGCGTAATCTCTTTTGCTTCAGGATTAGCCTCTAAATAATGGGAAACCATGCTGTCCCAATTTGCAGCTTTTGCAGTCAACGCTGCGAGTTTTTCTTCAGTTAAAAGTTTCATTTTCTAAACATTAAAATAATTGATTACATTTTCGAGCGTATCTATCCCGTCGATAAGTCCCATTTTTACGGCTTCAGAAGCAAAAAAAGTTTTGCCGGTTCCCCAATCTTTTTCTTGTCCCTTCAATCGATCTCCGCGACCGGTTGCAACGCTTTGAAGAAAATATTCGTTGTATTGATCACAGATTGCACGAACAGCTTCCGGCTTACCATTTATGGCATCCGTGAAAGCTTTGTTTTTATCTGTTGATTTGGTAGCGTAAATTTCTTTCACGCTTATACCCTCCATTTCAAGTTGTTTGCTGTAATCAACCAAAGTAATGTAAGTACCGATGCTTCCGGTTTGTGCCAATTCGGAATTGGCAAAAATCATGTCACAAGCTGCAAGAATGCCATACATGGCAGAAAAAGCAAAGTCATCAACAAATCCGATCACGGTTTTATTTCGTTCGGCAATCTTGCTTACCATGAGGCGCATTGCATTGCTTTCGCCACCACCGCTTTCGCCTGTGATGACCACTGCTTTAATATTTTGATTGTTGTAGCAACGTTGAAGAATATCGGCTTTTGTGTTCATGCCAACCGGTCCACAGAACTGGTCATTTTTGGTAATTACGCCGTTAATGTTTAAAATGGCAATGGAATTTTCCGGAGCATCTTCCGGAGCAACACTAATTCCTGCGGGACTGATGACATAAGATTCGTTTTCTATGATTGAAATTCGTAACGCTGACTTATCAGATGATTTTTTATCATCCGAATCATCCGATTCGTTACGAATTCCTTTCATCCAGTTAGTTACATAATGAATGTAATTACCGGCAAATGCAGGTTCAATAAACCAGACGCCATTTAAAATGTTGTGATAGTATAACATGCAGCTTAATTTTCTGCAATGTTATAGCCTTTTTAGAGGGAAGTAAAGGACTAATTAAGGAAGGTATGTCAATGAATCGACGGTGTTTTTTGCCGCAAAATCAAGTTGATGGCCCGCAAAATCCGACATTTTACCAGGCGTTATCCGTTTCACTGTTCCGCGTAATGGATAAGTTTGTTGTCCGGATATCATCATCTCTCCTGTTGATAATGTATATCGTAAGATCATTCCGACTAACTTTAATTGCTCGAAATAAATCTTATCGGCTGATGTTACACGGTTTGACGGGCATACGATGCTCACTTTGGTATCATATACCGTTCCCGGATCATCTTCCGAAGGCGTTGTGTCCACACTGATCTTGTTGTTCGCATGTGGCAACGTTTTCCAGTTTTTTCCGGAATTCAAAACAATGCGTACACCATTGTTCATATAGAACATGGCAAGTACTTCCGATGGAAATACATATTCTGCAAGGATGATTCCACCCGCGTTATCAATGTCTGACATAATAATTCAATTAGTTGATTTATAACTATTTAACACTCAAATACTTAGCATTTTTGATGCATTTTTGATACATTTTTACTTCAAAAAACGGACAAAATCACACGCTTTGTCGGTGAAGTTTTTGTTTTGAATAGGCTCTTTTTTCGCGACGTCTTACCTCCTGGCGCCATCGGTAATAATCTTTCAAAAGTGCATCTTCGGTGATGGATGCGATTCCATATTTGCAAATGAATTTCCAGACTGTGACGATGTACGGAATTCCTTCCTGATGTTTTTCGCCATCAAGTTCATCATGCAGTTCGGCAAAGAACATGTTTTCGATTTTCCGTTGAATTAGATCCTGGCTACGTTCACCAAGATAGTTGTATGTTTCCGGCGATTTGCCCAGGCGCCTGTCCGGCAAAGCTATTTCAAGGTTACCCCGATCCACGGGACAGTTTACCGGGCGTTTCTGGGTTAAGTCCCAAATCAAATGATACAGATCCAAATTGTCAGGAAATGATACGGCTGTATTTTCATGGTAATTATACTTTCCGGTTACGAATTCCTGAAGATGCGCTTTAATGAAAATTTTAGTGGTAATCATGCCAGTAAGATTAGATTAATGAGCCTTTTTGCACTACAAATATACGTACTAATCAATGTATTACAAAATAAATGTGTAATATAATTACCATAATGAGTAATATAATACGCAAAATAAAAGTCAAAATATACCTACTTCCTACTACAACATGTTAATATTTTGTATTTCAAATAGTTATATACTGTTTTTTGTAGCATGTCCGCTTATGTAGTAAGTTGTAGTAACCTGTAGTAGGCAGTTAAAAAAACGCTTACCTACTACAATTTTCCATTTGTTGATGCATGTTTCAGCGTGTTGTAGTAAGTAGTAAGCAAAAAAGTCCGTTTTTTTTCTCGCAAGAAAACAGATTTATTTATAATACAACATTTCATCTTTTCTTTCAATTAAAATTTGGTGAGGAGGTGATAACGCTTGAGTGGTATATCGGTGCCTTGACGGTCCGACTTCTGGCTAAAGCCTAAAGCAGCTAAAGCCCGACCCATTTTCTGAGGTGTGACATGGAGTGTATCTTCAGCACGGATTTTGTGGTTTTTCCGTAAAAGGTCTACAACCTCGGTTGCGTTCAAATAGACGGCTTGTGAAAGTGTCTCTGTGGTTGGGGTGGCCAGATACAAACGCGCGTATTTCATAGCCGCTGTTTCGACTATATACCGGGCATTGTACTGTTCGAATTCGTCAAAGTCTTCCAGGGTGAAGTTCCAGTCGAATTCCGTGTTTTCATACAGGTTCAGAGCTTCAGCCCACATCTGATTAACGTCGCACAGCGTTGAATATTCGTGATTGATCTCCGTGATCTCTATGGCACCGAATCGACGGTATCCATATCCTTCTTTCAGAAAGCCTCCGGCTTCGGAATTATGATTGCTGGTGAAGGTAGCACAGGCTATCCGGGTGCGTGGCATGGCAAACTCTTCATATCTGCGTTTGATCAGTATGCTGCGCTCTGTCATCGACTTTTTAAATAGATCGATTGTGCTCGATGAAAGTCCTACCAATTCGTCGAAGTTGATGATCATGTAACGTGTAAATGCATCTTCAATATCGAATTTGTCTTCCCTTCTGCTTTTGATATAGTATTCCTGGAGTGGTTCCGGGATAATAAATTCTGTCAGGTATGTTTTTCCTATTCCTTCACGCGGATGGATGAAGCCAAGCGCCACCGGATTTGGATTGCCGTCTAACCAACAGGCTACGCACGCGACAAGCCATTTCTTAATGAGTTTGTCCGTGCGCAGTCGGTAGTATTCTTCGGTGTTATCATCGAACGTTCGCGGGATCACATGCCGGCAAAATTGATCGATATGACTTGTGCCTTCATATTTGCCGCGTATAGAGTCAAAATACTCCGTGATGGGATTGTAGGGTTTGATGTAGTTCGGGGAACGTACAATCTTCCTGAGGATCGTATCGCTTAACGAGACGCCTTCTTTTATAAGATGCAGGCTAATGTCATCAAGCGTCGGCGGGTAATCGTAATGTGTTTCTCCTTTTGTCCGGATGGTGATTTTTGACGGGTCGTGTTCTGAAATCCGTATCTCGTAATTTTCGTCCAGGAAGCGTATGGCCGCTTCAATTTTATCGAGTGTCTTCAGATCCAATGATCCTTGTGCTACTTGTAGGGGTTTTAATGGCATTGTATGAAAAGTTTATAGCTATCATTTCGTTGATATCAACAAAATGGTTATCATTTTAGATCAATTTTATTTTTACAACTTCTTCTTCCGTCAGGATCAGAAATGCGTTTTGGAAAATCATATCGACAAAAATATTTATTTTGCATTGTCGACAAATTTCTTGTATTGTTTCACAAAAGGCAGTGAGCGAGTCAATCATTACTATATCTCCAATTTTTGGATCAAACCCGAAATTTTTTTTATAGTAATTCTCTCGCGGTTGCGGCGGTAATTCAAAAGTGATAATTGTATTGCTCCCATTTTGTTTCTTGGTTTTATTCCTCGCTGTTAGCATTAACTATTTCCTCTTTGATCCTTGCTCTGGCTGCAATTGCTGTTTTTCGTAACAAGTCCTCAAAATCCATGTTTGGGTTGTCGGCTTTCAGTTGCATAAAGATCTCGTTCTTTACTTCGTTCAGCCGGTCGTTCATTATTTCCGCATGTTGCCGGCCTATCTCGTTGGCAATCTTCTGCAGCAATTCTTTGCGACGCATGTCGTATGCGGCAAAGCTCGCGAGAATCAATTGTGCATCAACGCTGCCGTAAAATTTTCCGTACACTCCCTCCAGAATGCGTTCAAAAACGATCTTCAAATCCGGAAGCGTGAAATGTGTGTATTTGATTGCCAACATATAAGCCACAGGCGTGATATCTGTCAGCGGTTTATTGATGTTTGAGAACCGGTTAAGAAACTCGATCCACTTCACCATATATTCCACTGCCGGGATGCAGTTCTTGATCGAATACACAACATTCAGATCGTCAAGTTGTAGGCGCCTGCGCTCAATCACCTGGTCGATGCTCGTAAAGTCCTTGTGTATGGATAACATCTTTTCCGGCCCTTGTTTCTCAATGAATTCTTTCCAGGTAGGATAGAGTTCGGCGATTTTACTTTGAATCTTGTTCATATTGATGGTTCATTTGAAGGGATAAACGTTGTTGTTGTTTCATTTGCCGGCGCCGGTTCGTCTCCGGAGGCTTGTTTGATGGTTGGTCGGAAGAATGACCGGTAGCCGGATGATTCAAGGAATTCAAGCATTTTGATGGCATCGCTTTCTTCTCCGGCGGCAAACTCGCGAAGTCGTTTCAGCATCACCGTTTCGCGGCGGCTCTTCATCGTGATGTGATGTTCTTCCTCCAGGTATTGTTTGTAGAATGACCAGGCTTCCAGGAACTCTTTCGACTTCCACGGCATCTTGATCTGCACCGGATCGATGGGTGAAATGTGTTGATCCATATTTGACACCTTCTTACATAACGCATCCCAACTCTTTGCCATGGCCGCGCGAATTTTGTCTGTTTTCACACCAGGTTTCAATGCGTTCACCACCTCTTCCACGTCGGCTTGAAATGCTTCCAGGCTTAACATCAGGTTGTCCCAATCCTTTTTCATAGTATTTTCAATTGAACGTAAAATCCAAATTCTGAAAGATCCTTTTCTATTCTTGTATCGCGGCTATTATCTGAAGGCAGGTCCATCATTCGCTCTCGGGTAAGAACCGTATATCCATTTTTCCGAGCCTTGTAGCAGAGGTTATACCGTCGTTTTATCCGTTTCGGTACCATTTTCGAGTAAATTTAAATTACCTCCCATTTCTTTCGTTCGATTCAGGTTTTCCGTTCTCGATAAAATAGCCAACACGTTTGACTTTATCTTGTAGCCATCTATCACAACTTTTCCTAGAGAAGCGATGGTTCTTGCCGTTTCCACATCCATTTTCTCATTAGGGGATGCATTCTCGTCCGTGTTGTTTTTCAACATTTCAATAGTCTCGAATAAATGCATGTTCAACGCATCAATACTAATTTGTTTAATTGCTTTCATTGCTTTGCTTTTTTTATTGCCTTGTTTAAGTGATATATAGTAAGCATCGCCTTCCTGAGGTCTTCAGGATAACGAATAATTGTATTTTGTTTTATTTGATTATGTCTGCTTATCAGATAAAGATTTTCTATCCTGCAATCCTGACGGTTCCCGTTAATAAATTGTATGTTGCATCCTTCCGGTATCGGTCCGAAATGTGCTGCATAGACATGTCTGTGTTTCAATTCCCATACATTTGGATCTGCTATTTTCAGGGTAATAAGTAATAACCAAGAAATAGTGTCGTATATATCCAATAGAGAATTCCAGTATTATATTACCATTGCTCCCTCTCAAAAATGGATTTTACCTTTTCTTCCTTTCTTTTGGAGAGAAT
>Ga0255354_1000793_pt1 | contig 19300 bp, 15 predicted proteins | sample HBST50metaG_FD_189942 | JGI IMG/M metagenome (GOLD analysis project Ga0255354, IMG submission 189942) | Peat soil microbial communities from Stordalen Mire, Sweden - H.B.S.T50 | ecosystem: Environmental > Terrestrial > Soil > Wetlands > Peat | place: Sweden: Norrbotten County, Stordalen Mire...
ATGGTGGCCGACGCGCATCTTCCTGCAGACCCGGCCTTCGACCCCGCCGGCGTGATGGCCAAGCCCGGGTTCAAAGTGATGCACGTGCAGGACATTGACTATCGCAGCGTCTGCCAGCCCTTCATCGCGTGCCTCAGCGAGGTGCGGCAATGGTCGCTGGCCCACCCCGGCCACATTCCCGTCTTCATTCTGGTCGAGACCAAGCAGGACAAGGACACCGGCGCGGTTCCGCTGACCGATCCCGAGCCCTTCACGGCAAGCACTTTCGACGCATTGGACGCCGAGATTCGCTCCGTCTTTGCGCCCGCGGAACTGATCACGCCGGACGATGTGCGCGGCAGCTACGAGACGCTGAACCAGGCGGTGCTGGCCGGGAACTGGCCCACGCTGGCCAGCGCACGCGGCAAGGTTATTTTCCTGATGGATCAGCGCCCGGTCGGCCCCGTTTATCTGGCCGGTCATCCTGCGCTGCGCGGACGGGTTCTCTTTACCAATGCCGAGCCTGGAGAGCCGGACGCGGCATTTGTAGAGCGCAACGACGGCCCCGCCAGCGAGATTACGGCTCTGGTCCGGCAAGGCTACCTGGTCCGCGCGCGCACCGACTCCGACACCAAGGAGGCGCGCGGCAACTCGACCGCCAAACGCGACGCCATGATGGCCAGCGGGGCCCAGATGCTGAGCACCGACTATCCGGCGAGCGAACCGGCGCGCTGGGAGAGCCATTATGTCGTAGCTCTTCCCGGCAACGTGGAGGCGCGTCCGGACCCCGTGAATGCGCCCGCTGCCCGCGCCGCCGGAGCGGCCACTTCTGCTCAATAGCGATCGCCGACAACTATCGGCCCAAGACCGAAAGCCACGCCTCCGGTGCGGCGGCAACTTGGGTTGCGATGCGCAAGTAATTTGCCTCCTCGTGGCCTCCTTACAATCAAGCCATGGAGACTGCAAAGTCCATGACTCCGCCACGCGCCCTGTTTGTGGGCCGAACCACGCTCGATGTTCTCTACTGGCTCGACCGGCTTCCCGCCGAAGACACCAAGGTCTATGCCCGGCAATTCCACGCGGCGCCAGGTGGGCCAGCCCTTAACGCGGCTGTAACCCATGCTTTGCTGGGCGGGGAATCCATGCTGATCAGCGCTGTGGGCAAAGGGCCGTGGGCGGCTGCCGTCCGCGACGAGCTTGCGCGGCTGGGGATTCGGCTGCTGGATCTGGCTGCGGGAACGGACTATGAGACGCCGCTCTGCACCGCCTGGGTGAGCGCCGCCAACGCGAGCCGCACCGTGGTCAATCCGCCGCTCGAGACGACTGCGCTGCCCAGGCTTGCAGCTGCGTGGTCTGAGGCGGTTCCCGCCGCCTGGGACCCGATCCCACCGGTGGTTCTTTGCGACGGCTTCCACCTCAAAGAGACCTTGCCCCTGTTGGGCGCCTGCAAGGCCGCCGGAGCTTCCGTTTGCCTGGATGGCGGAAGCTGGAAAGCGGGAACGGAGAAACTGGCTCCGCTGTTGACCGTGGCGATCTGCAGCGAACGTTTCACGGTTCCCGGCGAGCCAGCCGATCCTGAGTCCATCTTTGCGTGGTTCGCGGCGCAAGGGGTCCCGCAGGTCGCCGTGACGCGCGGACCGCGGCCGATTCTGGGGTCAGATGGCGGGCGCCGCTTCGAGATCGAAATTGAACCTGTCGAAGCCCAGGACACGCTGGGAGCCGGCGATGTCCTTCACGGAGCCTTCTGTTACCACTTCGCGGGGGAAGGGAACTTCGAGGCTGCGCTCCGCAAGGCGGCCAAGGTCGCCACGCTCTCCTGCCGGTCCCACGGAGTGCAGAGCTGGGCGAGATAGCAGCGCGACGGTCCGCGGTTTTTCGGGCGGAGTCTTTTCTTGAACGGATCGGATGGACGGGGGCGCGCGGACAGGGTCGAATCATCGGGAAAGACGCAGGTTTCTCCTGAATCCACTCGCCGCCGTCTGGTCATGCAATTGACACACTCGACTACAATCGAGGAGTTATGGCAGCCACATCCCTCACCACGCAGATTCAGCCGCGCTCGCCCCTGGGCGAGTTTGTGAACGAGCCATTTACCGATTTCAAGGCTCCGGAAAACGCCCGCAAAATGCACGAAGCATTGGAGTTGGTGGCGGGACAACTGGGCCAGGAATACGACCTGATCGTGGGCGGCCACCGGCTCAAAACCGAGGGCAAGATCCGCTCGATGAACCCGGCGCGCCCGGCGCAAACTGTGGGGATTCACCAGAAGGCCGAAGCCGAGCAAGCGGAACCGGCGATGCAGGCGGCGCTCAAGGCTTTCGAGTCCTGGAGCAGGACATCGACCGGCGAGAGGGCCTCGGTGCTTCTGGCCGCGGCAGAGATCATTCGCAAGCGCAAGTTCGAGTTCTGCGCCTGGCTCACCTACGAGGTGGGCAAGAACTGGGCGGAGGCCGACGCCGATGTGGGCGAGACCATTGATTTTCTTGAGTTCTATGCCCGCGAGGCGCTCCGCCTGGCCACTTCAAAGCCAGCCATTCAGTACCCCGGCGAGCGGGGAGAGCTGCTTTACATTCCGCTGGGTGTGGGCGCGGTGATTCCCCCGTGGAATTTTCCTTTCGCCATCATGGCGGGCATGACGGCAGCCTCCATCGTCTGCGGCAACACGGTGATCCTGAAGCCTTCGAGCGACGCTCCGACGATTGCGGCCAAGTTTGTGGAAGTGCTGGAAGAGGTTGGGCTTCCGGACGGCGTGGTCAACTTCTGCCCGGGTTCCGGAACCACCTTCGGCAATGCGCTGGTGGAGGATCCGAAGACCCGCTTTATCTCCTTTACCGGATCGAAGGCCGTGGGCCTGGAGATTCACGAGCGCGCCGCCAAAACGCAGCCGGGCCAGATATGGATCAAGCGGACGATTCTGGAGATGGGCGGCAAGGACTCGATCCTGGTGGCCGAGGACGCCGATCTGGACGCTGCGGTGGAGGGCGTGGTGGCTTCGGCCTTTGGCTACAGCGGGCAGAAGTGCTCCGCCTGTTCCCGCGCCATTGTGGAAGCGCCGCTTTACGACGTTTTTGTGGAGCGGGTCAGGGAGCGCGTGGCGCACCTGAAAGTGGGCGACCCGGTGGCCAATCTGAACCTGGGTCCGGTCATCAACCAGGGCGCTCTCAAGTCGATGCTCGCTTACATTGAGACCGGCAAGAAGGAAGGCCGCCTGGTTTGCGGCGGCATGGCGACCGTGACCGCGGAGGGAGGCTATTTCCTGGAGCCTACCGTCTTCGCCGATGTCCCGGCGCGCGCAGTCTTGTCGCAGGAAGAGATCTTCGGGCCGGTGCTGGCAATCATCAAGGTGGAGAGCTTCGAAGAAGGGCTACAGGTGGCTAACAATACCGAGTACGGCCTGACCGGTTCGCTCTACACCGGTGACCGCGAGAAGATGGACCGCGCCCGCCGCGACTTCCATGTGGGCAACCTCTACTTCAACCGGAAATGTACCGGCGCCATGGTGGGAGCGCATCCCTTTGGCGGCTTCAACATGAGCGGAACGGATTCGAAGGCCGGCGGCGCGGATTATCTTCTCCTCTTTACCCAGGCCAAGAGTGTGGCGGAGAAGCTCTAGCTTCCTCTGCGGCTCATAGCGTCCCAGTTCTCAAGGTTGAGAGCTGGGGCGCACGGCTTGCCTCTGCACCCTGCATCTTCTTTCTCCCGTCCGCCATCGAATGACGCGGAGGAGATTCCATGCCCAGAGTCATTCGATTTCACGAGCTTGGCGGTCCTGAGGTTCTACGTTTCGAAGAGGGTCCGGCGCAGCAGCCCGGCATGGGCGAGGTCCGTCTGCGGGTGCAGGCAGCGGGCCTGAACCGGGCCGAGTCCATGTTTTACCACGGCCAATACCTGGAAAATCCGCAGCTTCCCTCGCGGCTTGGCTATGAAGTGGCCGGCGTGGTGGAAGCCGTGGGCGAAGGCGTCGATGCGGGCTGGATCGGCAAGCCGGTAGCCACGGTTCCGGGATTTTCCCAGGGCCGTTACGGCACATTGGGCGAAGAGGCCGTCGTTCCGGTCGGGGCGCTGGGGGAATATCCAAAGAATCTGACGCCCGCGCAGGCGGCTGCCATCTGGATGCAGTACCTGACGGCCTATGGAGCCCTGGTGCACTTCGGCGGCGTCAAAGCCGGAGATTTCGTCTCCATTCCCGCGGCTTCTTCGAGCGTGGGACTGGCCGCCATCCAGATTGTGCGCGGCGAGGGCGCGACGGCGATTGCGGTGACGCGCACCGCGGCCAAGCGAGCCGAATTGCTGGCTCTTGGCGCTCATACCGTCATTGTGACCGCAGACGAGGACTACGCCTCGCGGATCGCGGAGATCACCGGCGGCAAAGGGGCGCGGCTGACATTCGACCCGGTGGGGGGTCCATTCATCGAGAAGCTTGCCGCAGGCTCGGCGCAGGGCGGAATCGTCTTCGAGTATGGCGCGCTGGCCGGTGAGGCAACGCCGTTCCCGCTGATGCAGTCGCTGGGCAAAGGCCTGAGCGTGCGTGGCTACACGCTGATGGAGGTCACGCTCAATCCGGCTACTGCAGCGGTGGCGAAGAAGTATGTCTTTGACCGGCTGGCCGACGGACGCTTTGTGCCCAAGATTGCCCGCACATTCCCCTTCGCGCAGGTGGTGGATGCTTACCGCTTCCTGGAGTCGAACCAGCAGGTGGGCAAGATCGTGCTCACCGTTCCGTAAGGCCGGATGATCTTTGAGTCCTCGGTGTGTCCCTGGCGTCGAATCCGAGACCGGGGACGCCTGACGGAACTTCCCTCGCCGTCTTATCATGGTCCCGTTGTCCGACCGGGGGATGAGGCGTTGCGAAAACTGGAAACTTTGATCTTCTTGGCGGCAATCGCTCTTGCGGCGTGTGCGGAAAAGCGCGAAATGGCGGAGAGAATGACGGTGGCGCAGTTGCAGCAGGTGATCGCCGCAGCCCACGGCAGCCCCGATCAGCAGGTGGCGCAGCAACTCTCCGGTGTGGAATTGACGGAGCGGCTCAGCTTGGCCCGGCTTGCGCAGCTTGAGGCCGATTTGCCCGGCCCGCAAGCCCGGCACGCGCTGGAAGTGTTGTCGGACACTGCCGTATATCTCGATCTTCCTGCTGTCGACATTCCCTCCACTCCTCCGCCCAACCACGCGCAGCAGACCGCATTGATGGCCATGACGAGGGAGTATGTGCTGAAGACCATGACCAAGCTGCCCAACTTTTTTGCGACCCGCGAAACCACGCGCTTTGAGGGCACGCCCGAGCAGTCTGCAGCCAACTCACACACCGCACGGTATGGCCGGTTGCGGGAGGTGGGCAACTCCAGTGTGACGGTTCTTTACCGCGACCACCAGGAATGGCTGGATCAGGAAAAGGGCCGCAAGAGCTCGTCAAAGGAGCTGAGGACGGTGGGGGAGTTCGGTCCTATCCTGGTCACGGTGCTGAACGATGCGGCCAAAGGAACGGTGCTCTGGAGCCACTGGGAGCACGGAACTGCTGGGCCCCTGGCGGTCTTTCACTATGCGGTGCCGGAGCAGGCTTCGCATTACCGGGTGGCCTCCGTCGGCGCCATGCGGGAGACGCAGCACGACCCGGCGTACCACGGAGAAATCGGGATCGACCCGGCCGATGGATCGATTCTGCGTTTGACCGTCATTGCGGAATTGAAGCCGGAAAATCCCATGACCAATGCCAGTCTCCTGGTGGAATACGGCCCCGTGGAGATCGGTGGAGTCAGGTATGTCTGCCCGGTAAGGAGCCTGGCTCTTTCGCTGGTGAGGATTGTTCTTGAACAGGTGGACGACCGCGACCAGAGAATGCACCAGACCTCGCTTGGACCGCCGCAAGCGTACCTGAACCTGGTCCAGTTCACGCAGTATCATCTCTTCCGCGGAGATGCGCGCATCGTGGCGGGAGACGAGCCGTCGGCAACGCCGCCCGCGAATGCGCCGAAGTAGCCGTGAGAGAAAAAAGTGCAAACGTGATGGAGGCCGGGCTCCCGCCACGAGCGACAAAGCGCTCGTGCTTCGGGCTCCCGGCCTCGGTAGTGCGGAAAACGGTGGTGTGCTACGCTACGGCCGAGGGCGCGGCTGCCTCTTCGGCTTCCAGTTTGTTGCCCACCTCGGTGGCGGCCTGGGCCAGGACGCGGTGGTGAATCGTGAACAGGGCCAGCTCCAGGCGGTCGCCAACGCCGGTCTTGTCGTAGATGGAGCGCAGATAGTTCTTGATGACCTGTTCGGTGGTTTTGAGGCGGGTGGCGATTTCGCGGTTCTTGCAGCCCTGCACAATGAGGGCGACAATGCGCATTTCCTTGGGGGTGAGCCGGTCGCGGACGCGGGTGCCCACCATGTCGTCCACGGGCGAATCGATGCGCATCAATTGCGGCGGCAGCCAGGTTTCCCCGGCGGCAACTGCGCGTACACACTGCACCAGGGCCTGTCCGGTGACGCTGCGAAAGACCACGCCGCGAAAGCCGAGCTGAACGTACGAGTCGACCGTGTCGCTGTTTTCGGCGATCACGATGCCCCGGCTGCCCACGGTGTCCAGGAGACTGCCAAGTTGCGCAAAATCCGGCCGAAGCGAAGCGGCAAACACGACGATGGAGCCAGGAAAGGTGCTGATGGCGTGCTGCATTCGCTCGAGATCCGTGCATTGAGCCACAATGCGCAGATCCTCGTCCATGGCCAGAACCTTGGCGGTGCCCGCCCTGAAAATTGCCTGCGAATCGCCGAGAATGACCTTGTTCATGACGTGCGCCTCATCTGCCATATGCTCCCGAATGCCAAATTGAACCCAAAGCCCCGGAGGGCCGGGCAGGCCGCCAATGGCAGTCCGTGCAGGAAATCCTCTGCCCTTTGGGACACTATCGGCAGATTGGGACAAAAATCTCAATCTGTCGCAAAATGCGACATGCACCTAACCGGGCCAATGTGGTCAGTTTTTCGGCTCAGAGGGGGACATTGCTGTATTCCAGGATTTTCCTACCACTGAGATTACAGCGGATAGACACCGCTGGTCACGAAAAATCGCTGTCAACGCTTACGGGTTTATTTATCTTTGATGGTCGTAAACTGGAGACATATGGCAAGACCGATTCTGCTGGCGGTCGACGACGACCCCAATGTTCTTGAAGCCGTGGTGCAGGATTTGCGCCGCCACTATGGCGCCCAATACCGGGTGATGCGCGCCGCCAGCGGGCAGGCGGCGCTGGATACGCTGGCCCAACTGAAGAAGCGCGAGGAGCCGGTGGCCCTGCTCTTGAGCGATCAGCGCATGCCGGGCATGAGCGGCGTGGACTTCCTGGAGCGCTCGCGGGATCTCTATCCCGAGGTGCGGCGCGTGCTCCTGACGGCCTATGCCGACACCGAGGCCGCCATCCAGGCCATCAACACGGCTCGCATTCACTACTACCTGAACAAGCCCTGGGACCCGCCCGAGGAAAAGCTTTACCCGGTGCTGACCGACCTTCTGGAAGACTGGAAGGCCGGTTACCGTCCGCCCTTCGAGGGGCTGCGCGTCATCGGCAACCGCTGGGCGCTGCGCGACCACGAGGTGCGCAATTTTCTTTCCCGCAACCACGTGCCCTACCGCTGGCTGGATATTGCCTCCAACGAGGAGGCTTCCAGCCTGCTGAAGGAGCGCCAGCTCGATCCGAACTCCCTGCCCGTGGTGCTGTTCAGCGACGGCAGCGCGCTGGTGGATCCGGAACACGAGGCGCTGGCGGCCAGGGTGGGCCTGAGCACGCAGGCGGCCCAGGAGTTTTATGACATGGTCGTGGTAGGCGCGGGCCCGGCCGGCCTCGCGGCGGCCGTCTACGGCGCCAGCGAGGGGCTGCGTACGCTGATTATCGAGCCCGACGCTCCCGGCGGGCAGGCCGGCTCCACGTCGAGGATCGAAAACTACCTGGGCTTTCCTTCCGGGATTACCGGGGCGGACCTGGGACGGCGGGCGCACGTGCAGGCCTCGCGCTTTGGCGCCGAATTTCTGACCCAGCGCGCCACCGGCCTGCGCATCGACGGCCAATACCGCTTTGTGCAACTGGCCGATGGGCACGAGGTATCCAGCCACGTGGTGCTGCTGGCGCCGGGCGTGCAATACCGGAAGCTGGAGATTCCCGGTGCGGAGCGGCTCACCGGCCGCGGCATTTACTACGGGGCCGCGCTGGTGGAGGCTGTCTCCTGCAAGGACGAGGAGGTCTTTGTGGTGGGCGGCGCCAACTCCGCCGGCCAGGCCGCGCTCCACTTTGCCAAATTTGCCTGCAAAGTCACCATGCTGGTGCGCGGGCCGGGACTGTCGGCCACCATGTCGCAGTACCTGATCGACGAAATCGAGCGCACCCCGAAGATCGTGCTGAAGCCGAAGACGCAGGTGCTGGAGGCCTTCGGTGTGGAGCGGCTGGAGGCGGTCCGGCTGAGCAACCCGGAGGGCGAGGAGCGAGTGCCGGCCACATCGCTCTTCGTGTTTATCGGCGCCGCGCCGGGCACCGAATGGCTGCCGTCTTCGATTTTGCGCGATGAGAAGGGGTTTCTGCTGGCTGGGCCGGACCTGCGCCGCGAAGGCAAGCTGCCCGAGGAGTGGCGGGAGCCGCGCGATCCGTTTCTGCTGGAGTCCAGTGTGCCGGGAGTCTTTGTGGCCGGCGACGTGCGCCATGGCTCGGTCAAGCGTGTCGCTTCGGCGGTGGGCGAGGGCTCGATCGCGGTGCAGTTTGCCCACCAGTACCTGGCGGGATTCTAGGACGCCTTTGGCCCATCCTGCCCAATCCGCCTCGGGATCGATTCTGCGCGCCGGCCTGGCCGGCGTGACCTTGGCGGTGCGCGCTCAGCCGGGAGCCAGAAAGACAGCCATTACGGGAATCTACGGCGAGGGAGCCGGGGCGCAGCTGAAGATTGCCGTCCATGCTCCGCCTCTGGAAGGCCGCGCCAATCAGGCGCTCATCGCCTTCCTGGCCGAGACGTTTTCCGTTCCCAGAAATGCCATCGATTTGATCGCCGGCGAGTTGTCGCGGAGCAAAGTCTTTCTGCTCGGGGGAGTTCCGCTGGCCAAGGCTGCGGCGGTGCTCTCCGCGTGGATGCCGCTCTGATGGAATAGTTGAGAACTTGGTCGCCTCGAGAATCCATGGCGTGATCCGGGTGTTTACTTGCCGGTGCCAGATACGGCAGGTTGTGGCCTCGTCGCGTGCTGAATGGGAGCCGTGTTGCGCTCGAACCACAGCGCGAGCTGCTCCTGGGAGATCTCACCCGCCGCCAGGCCCCAGAAGGTGAGAACCCGAACCTCTTTCGTCGCAGTCAATTCGAGACCGTTCAACTTCAGGAAGGTGAGGGAAACGGTGAAGGCGATGCGTTTATTGCCGTCCACAAAGGGATGATTGGCGACAATTTCCTTGGCGTAAGCGGCCGCAAACCTCGCGATTGAAACGTCCTGCTCGGAATATGCCAGCAGATTCCTGGGACGCGCCAGGGCAGACTCCAGCAGCCCAGGGTCGCGCACGCCTTCCGGGCCGCCGTGGAGCATCAGCAGCTCCTCGTGCATCCTCAGGACGACGTCGAGCCTGATCCAGACCGGCTCCTTCATTCAGCAAGCCGCTGCAGGACGTCCCGGTTTTCGCGCATGACCTCACGCGCCGTCTCCATCTGGGCAGCGAATTCCGTGTCGAACGGGAGCAGGCGAATGCCCTGGGAGCCCTCGGTAATGTAGAGCGTGTCGCCCTTCCGAACATTGAGCCGCGCCAGCGTCTCCTTGGGCAGAATGATGCCTGCGGAGTTGCCGATGGCGATGATTTTGGCGGTCGTGGCCATGGAGAGCCTCACTTTGTTCTTCAGTCTAACATAAGTTATAACGTCCGGTTTTGGGGAGCGCGAGGAGGCAAGCTCGGTGCAACGAAAAAGGCCCAGCCGCGAGGGCTGGGCCTTTTCTGTTGCCGAATACGCCGCGGCTACGGAGTGACCGACTGAAGGGAATGGTTGCCGTGGGGAACCGAAACCAGGGCAGTGGGCTTCACCAGCGAGGTGGTCGGATACGGCGTGGCCTGCGTGGTTTCCAGGGTGCCGGTATTGGGGTTCAAACGGAAGCCCGATACCGAGTTTCCGAGGAAGTTCGCCGTGTAGACGAACCGTCCCAGGGCCGGGTCCACAATAATGTCGACCGGCTGGGTATCCGTGGAGTTGGTGGCGCTTCCGGTGGTATTGACCACGGTGGTGGGAGTGCCGGTGGAAAGTTCGATGGAATAGGCCGTAATCGAGGAATCGAGCGCGTTGGCAACGTAGATGTACTTGCCGCGCGGGTCGATGGCCAGAGAGGCGGGCTCGTTTCCGGTCCGGAAGGGGCCGTTTTGCAGGAAGTTCAGGACGTAGCCCGACTGGACCGAGTAGCCGATCAGCTGGTTCGAGGCGAAATCGGTGACATAGACGAAGCGGAAGGTGGGATCGGAGACGATCGCCGTCGGCTTGACGCCTGCCTTGTAGGGGCTGTTGGGCGCAGGGGTGAGCGTGCCGCCGGAGCCGGTGGCGAAGCTGAAGACCCAGCCCGGATTGGCGGTGCTGGAGACGGTTCCGCCCGGATTGTAGGCGGACTGGTCATAGGCCGTGACAAAGACAGCGTCGCTGTTGCCCAGAACCCTCAGGCCGGTGGCAACCAGGGTATCGCCCGTGTAGCCGGGGATGGAGAGCGGCTGCGGCGTACCCGCGGCGCCGATGGTCCCCGAAGAGAGAGGGTAGGCCGTGAGTGTGGGGATGCTGGAGCCGGAGACCACGTACAGGGTGGCATTGGCTGCATCCACGGCCACCGCGACCGGAGCGGCAGGCAGGGTCACGGTATCTTTCACGGTCAGGGCGCCGTTGAGCGCGATGGTGAAGTGGGATACCGAATTGCTGCCGGCGTTGGCGACGTACAGATTCGCATAGTCCGAGGTGAGGGCCATGGAAACCGGGTTGACACCGCCGGAAGCGACGGTCGCGCCGCCGGCGCGCAATGCGCCGGACTCGGAGTCCACCGCGTAGGTTTCGATCTGTCCGGTGCTACCGGTTCCCGAGCCCTCGGAACCGGCCACGAAAACATAGTCGATGGTAACGATCTGGCAGGCAGTCAGGAGGGTGGCCACTAGAAGGCCGATGGCAGAGACCAGAAAAAGCTGGCTCAATTTGCTGAACTTCATGCGCTTCCTTCGTCGTGGGCGATTGAGTCGGAGCCCAAAGAAAACTGGTTAAGTTGCCCCGTAAGTATTGTAAAAGCGTGGTACGGGGTGCTGCGACAGTGGACGGCTGCTTGCCGTTCCCGCAATTACTTTTTGTTGCCGTGCGGGATGGCGGCTACAGCCGTGGGCTGTGCGTTGGAGGTGTAGGGCGAATATTGCGAATTCAGGAGCGTGCCGTCGACGGTGCTCAATTCAAAGCCCGAGACGGTGCTGCCCAGGAAATTGGCGGTATACAGAAAGTGCTTGGCCGAGGGGTCGATGCCGATAGCGACCGGCTGCGTGCCGGTAGCATACGTCCCCAGGAAGGTAAGCGCTCCACCGCTGACGGTATAGGCGGTGAGGTTGGAATCCAGGGAGTTGGCGACGTAGGCGTATTTGCCCGACGGATCGACAACCATGGCCATGGGCTCATCGCCGGCTGCGAAGGGGCTGCCGCTGAGCGGAGCCAGATCTCCGGATGCCGAAGCAACCGAATAGCCCCAGACTTTGCCCTGGGCGTAGTCGGTGACGTAGACATGGGAGCCGGTTGGATCGCTGGTGATGGAAGAAGGATTGGTTCCGGCCGGGAAAGGCACGCCGCCGTTGAGCGGAGTGAGCGCGCCGCCGGAGCCGACCGCGAAGCCGAAGACGTAGCCGGTATTGGCGGTGGTGTCGTAGGCCGAGACATAGACGTCCGCGCCCGATGCCAGGACGCTGACGCCGGTGGGCAGCAGGATGTCCTTGGGGCTGGAAGGCAGGCTCAAGGGCCAGTAGTTGAGGTTGCCGTTGGCAACCGCGGTGCCCAACTGGTCATTGGTGCCGATGGGCAGCACAGCCACCGAGCCGGAACAAGGCGCTGCACTGGAGCATTGCGGCAACGGCTGGTAGGTGTCCGCAACAAAAAGATTCGATCCATTGACGGCGACGGCGACCGGGAAGATGCCCGGGGTATTCACGGTGTTCTGCGGGTAGAGCTTGCCGTCGCTGCCGATGACGAACTGGACGATGGAGTTGTCGTCATGATTGACGACATAGAGATTGGTGTTGTCGGACGAGACAGCTTCGGCCACGGGGTTGCGTCCGCCCGAAGGAAAGGGCGAGGTGGGAATCTGGCGCATGCGGCCGGACTCGGAGTTCACCTCAAAGACGTCAATCTCTCCGTAGCTATTGGCTCCGGCGGCCTTGGAACTGGCGACGAAAACAAAATCCACGGTGAGCGTGCCACAAGCGGTCACAAGTCCGGCCACGAGGAGGCTGGCCGCGGAGACCAGCAGAAGCTGGCCCGATTTGTTGAACTTCATGCGCATCTTTCGTCAGCGGGCCCGGAACCTTCGGCCCGAAAAAGCAAGTTTGGAATCGAATTCCGGGAGCTCAGGGAAACTCTGCGCCCGGCATTCGGCTACGTTCTTGGAGACTTCAGGAATCCGGCTGCCTGGGAGGTTGAGCCGACCAGCCGGCCGGCTCAACCTCCCAGGCGAAAAGCAATACAGTCGCGCTCTAGCTGGTACGTCCATCCACCAGGCACCAGGTAGCGGGACCGGTGAGCGGATACGTACCGTTGCCGGTTACGCGCAGATCGGTGAGCACGCCGGCGTTCTGGTCGATCACCCGGCCCGTAACCGTTGAGTCGTTGAAATTCGCGGTGTAGATGAATTGGTTGGAGGGGTCCTCGACAATGCACTGAGGGCCGGATCCTGCACCGAAGGGCAGTCCAGGCATTTGCGTGAGCGTGTACGGGCTGGTGACGAGGACGAAGCCGGTAATGCCGTTCTGGGTCACGCCAGTGGAGGTGTTGTTGTTGCCCTGGTTGGCCACATAGATCCACTTGCCCTTGGTCTCAAGAAGCATTTGGGTGGGGTTGGCCTGATTGGCGTCATCTGGCACCGGCCCGCTGGTGGCCGCCTGCAGAGAGCCGCCCGTTCCGATGGAGTAGGGAAGAATCTGGCTTTGCGAGGCAACGGTTCCGTTGACGGTGATGGGCTCATTGTCGAGCACGTACACGTAGGTGGAGCCGTTGATGATGGCCGTAGCCTGCTTGATGTTGAGCGGCTGCGAGCCGTTCTGGCTGATGGTCAACTGGCCGTTGCCGCCATTGTAGGCATACGGGAAGACCGAGTCGCCGGTCGTGGGGGTTCCGCTCACCGTGAGGATGGTCGAGCTGTTCAGCACGAAGTCGATGGGATTGGCGGGCACCGGGAAGTACGGCAGCGGCGAACCACTGGCCGAAGTCACCTGGGCATTGACGACCAACTGCAGGCGGCCGGTGGTCTGGTTCACCTGGAATGCGGTGATGTCGCCGCAGGTTGAGGTCCCAAACGCATTCTTGCAGGCCTGGTTGGAATTATTGGAGCCTGCATCCGCCGGGGCGTCGTGGTCCAGAACATAAAGGTAGTTGCCCGAGGCGTCGGCGATGATGCGGAACGGGTTCAGACCCTGCGTGGGGAAGGTCTCCTGCGGGGTAAGGACGCCGTTGCCGCCAACTGCGAACTGGGTGATGATGGCGTTCGAGCAAGCCTCGGCGCCCGTGCCGGTGCAGGCAGTGCCGGAGGCGTTGTAGCCCCGGTTCAGGACATAAATGAAGCGGCTTCCGTTCAGCAGGAGGGCGCGTACCGGATTGGCTCCGCCGGTAGAGACAGGCAGCCCGTTGATCTGAGTCAGCTTGCCCGTATTATGGTCGATTTTGAAACCGGTGATAATGCCGTCAGCGTCGGGCTTGGCCGTCACTGTGCTCGTTACATACAAAAAGCCCACAGAATAACTTTGGACGCAAGACGTAATGCTGAGGACAACGCCAGCAGAGAGGGCGCTCATCAGAAGGGCCTTGCCGAATTTCGTAAACTTCATGCGATTCCTTCATCCTGGTCAGGCGTGCGCCGCCAAGTTTGCTAGTTCCACAGCAGAGCTGGGTTGGGACGGGTCCCTGATGCATTGTAAAAGCCGAGGGCAGGTTGTGCCTAGTTTCAGTTGCAGACTGGGCAAAACAGCGCATTTTCCAAGCGTCCTCTGTGGAGCGCAACGGACAAGCGGCGAGCCCCACACAGGTTGATTCCAAAAACGGTGCTCTTGCGGTTTGGACGGCTTGAGCGCGGGAAACGTCAACCCGCAGCAGCCAGGAAAAGATGCATTCCGGCCGAAGCCTGCCGCCTCTTGGAGCGGGAAGGCCCTGGAGCCGCAACCATGAATGGCTGCGACTCCAGACCAGGAAGGCGGCCTACCAGACGCGGCAGGAGCTGGCGGGGTACATGGGCTGGCCCTTGGTGCAGGCAAAGGCCTTGCCGAATTCGTCAAAGTTCTGCACCGTGCCGTTGACGCGCCAGCGGCCAGGGGAGTGCGGATCGGTCAGCGCCGACTGGCGAGCCGACTGGTCGGTCTGGTTCTGGCACCACACCTGGGCGAAGCCCAGGAAGTAGCGCTGTTTCTCGGTATACCCGTCGATCTTGTCGTCGATGGTTTTCCCTTGCGCGGCCAGCGTGTCCAGCAGGGCCAGGTAGGCGATGCGCAGGCCGCCATTGTCGGCCGTGTTCTCGCCCAGGGTGAGCTTGCCATTCAGCTTCTGCACCGGGGTGTCGCCCTGCGCCGGAGCGGCTTCGAAGTTGCCATATTCGGCCACTTCGCAGTCGGTGCGCTCGGTGAATTTCTTGCGGTCCTCGGCGGTCTGCCACTCGCGCAGATTGCCCTTGCCGTCGTATTTCGAGCCTTCGTCGTCGAAGCCGTGGGTCATTTCATGGCCGATGACCACGCCGATGCCGCCGAAGTTGACCGCCGGATCGATGGTGAAGTCAAAGAACGGCGGCTGCAGAATGCCGGCAGGGAAGTTGATGTCGTTGAACGACGGGTTGTAGTAGGCATTGACGGTGGGCGGCGTCATGCCCCACTCCTTCTCGTCCACCGGCTTGCCCAGCTTGGCATATTCATAGTTGCGCTCGTAGACAGTGGAATGTCCGACATTCCCGATCAGGTCGGTGCGATCCACCTTCACGCTGGAGTAGTCGCGCCACTTCTCCGGGTAGCCGATCTTGTTGCGGATCATGGCCAGTTTTTCTTCGGCGGCCTTCTTGGTGTCTTCGCTCATCCACGGCAGGGTCTTGATGTCGTCGCCCAGCGACTTTTCAAGGGCGGCGACCAGCTTGTCCATGCTCTCCTTGGCGGCCGGCGGGAAGTTCTGCTTCACCCAGTCCTGGCCCACCGCTTCGCCGAGCGCGCGGTCTGTCATGGAGGAGCACTGCTTCCAGCGCGCCTCGGGCTCCTTCTGTCCCTGCAGGGCCTTGCCGTAAAAGTCGAAATTCTCGTCGAAGACGGCCTTTTGCAGGTGGGTGGCCTGCCCGTGCAATACGTGCCAGCGCAGATAGCTCTTCCAGGCGCCGACGGGCTCGCTCTGAATGAGGCCGCTGAGGGCCTTGAAATAATCCGGCGTGGCCACATTCAGGCTGTCGAAATGGCCGATGCCGATGGCGTGGAAGTAGGCGTTCCAGTCGTACGCGGGCGCCAGCTTCTCAAAATCCGCAACGGTGTAGATGTGGTAGCGGTTCTCCGGCTCGCGCAGGTCCGTGCGGCTGGTGGAGGCCTTGGCCATCGCGGTCTCGATCTCCATCACCGCGGCGGCTTCCTGGGCGGCCTGTGCGGGCGTATCGCCGCCCAGCACGAACATCTTCTTCACATGCTCGATGTACTGGGCGCGAATCGTCTTGAAGCGCGGGGAGTCCACGATGTAGTAATCGCGGTCGGGCAGCGAAAGACCGCCCTGAAAGATGACAGCAATCTGTTGTGATGAGTCCTTGTCGTCCTGGCTGACGCCAAACTCGAAGAAACCGTCCGGAGTGCCTTCATTCTCAAGCTGGCCGAGCAGGGCGGGCAATTGCTTGGCGTCGCTCAGGCTGCCAATAGCCTTCCAGGCCGGCTGGATGGGCGCCAGGCCCAGCTTTTCCACGGTGGCCGTGTCCATACAGGCGGCATAGTAGTCGCCGAACTGCTTCTGCAGGGGAGAGGCGGGGTTCTTGGCGGCCGCATCCAACTCCTGCCAGAGCAGGTAGCGGTTGCGCTCCCTGAGCAGCGAGAACGACCGCGCCCAGCGCACCTGGTCGCCCGGGATGGGGTTCGTCTTGACCCAGTTGCCGCATGCGTATTGGTAGAAATCCGTGCAGGGATCGGCGGTCTTGTCGATGGCGGTCAGATCGAAGCTCCGGATGGGCGCGGGAGGCGCGGGCTTGTCGGAGCCGGACTGCGAGGCCGGTAGGGTTTGTGCAACAGCCGTTCCGGCCGCGAGCAGCAGGATAGAGACGAGGCGGAAACAATTCATGAGATGTCCTTTGGTCAAGCGGGTCAACCGGCCGGGTCCGTAGGTGAGAGAACTGCCTGCGGGGCAGGCCGGGATGGAGTTTGGGACAGCGACTGCGGTGCTTGCTGTGTTGCCTAGCAGGCTATCACGCAGGGCAGACGCAGATACAGCCAAGACGTCCGGGGTGCGGACGGCCGCATCTTGAGCGTTGCCTTGAAGTGCGATCGTGTCCCACCCTGGGCGCAAAGACAAAGACGCGCCTCGGGGGTACCCGGAGTTGCTGGAAGAATAAACAGTCAGAGACTTAATGAGAATGGGAGCGACGAGCTAGGCAGAGCGTCGTTTGTCGGCTTCGAGGTCGGAAATGCGCTTGTCGAAGGCGAAGGATTGCTGGATCGTTTCCAGGCGCTGGACGATGCTCTCGAAGCGAATGCGGTGGACCTCTTCCATCGCATCCATCCGTTGGCCCATGGACGCGAGCTGGCAGCGAATCTCCCGCATCTCGGGTGCGAAATCCTGCCGGAGGTCTTCGACGACTCCCATGGAAGGCATCACTCCTCGCGGAGATTCTACACCGGTTTGGCGGAGAGGCCGTTCTGAGCCAACTTGTTCAGAGAACCTTGAGTTCTAGGCTAAGGTGGAGTTCGCGGCGAAGCCCGGCAATAGCCGCTCGAATTCATCCACCGGCAGAGGCCGGCTGCAAAGAAAGCCCTGGAAGGAATGGCAGCCGAGATCGGCCAGGATCACGCGCTGTTCCTCCGTCTCCACGCCCTCGGCAATCACCGGCAGGCCCATCGCCCGGCTCAGGGAGATGATGCTGTGCGCGATGGCGGCGCTGCTGGCATCGCCGAGTATGTCGCTGATGAACGAGCGATCGATCTTCACCTGGTCCAGGGGCAGGCGCTTCAGGTAGGTCAGTGAGGAGTAGCCGGTGCCGAAGTCGTCCAGGGAGAACTTGAGCCCCAGGGCCTTCAGCGCGGCCATCTTGACGATGACGTCCTCGATATTGTCCAACAGAATGGACTCGGTCAGCTCCAGCCGGAGGTTGCGCGGATTGGCGCCGGTGCGGTCAATCATCTGCATCACCCCTTCCACGAAATCGGGCTTCCGAAACTGTACCGCGCTGATATTGACGGCGACGGCAATGGAGGCGGTCTGTTCGTTGTCTCCCCAAGCGGCGATCCGTTTGCATGCAGATTCAAGCACCCACTTGCCCAGGGGAAGAATCAGCCGGGTTTCCTCGGCCATGGGAATGAAATCGTTGGGAGGAAGCAGTCCGAGCCGGGGATGATCCCAGCGCAGCAGCGCCTCGACGCCAATCAAACGGCCGTTTTCCACCTGGGGCTGATAGAAGAGCAGGAACTGCTTGGCTTTGATGCCCTGGCGGAGATCCTCTTCCAGGGCGGCGCGAGAGTTGACGGCGGTCTGCAGGGCCGGGGCAAAAAAGCGCACCGTATTACGTCCCGCGGCCTTGGCCTGGTACATGGCAATATCGGCCTGCTGCAGAACCTGGCTGATGTTTTCGTGCTCGTCGCCGAAGATGGTAATGCCGATGCTGCAGGAGCTGACGCACTCGCGGCCATCCAACTCATAGGGCTCGGCAATCTTCAGCAGTATTTTCTCGGCGATGGCCTCTGCCTGGGCCGCGGCCGCTTCCGCGGGGCCGCTCAGATCCTCGATCAGCAGTACAAATTCATCGCCGCCCAGCCGGCCCACGGTATCCATGTCGCGGACGCAGGCGGTCAGGCGCTGGGCCACTTCCCGCAACAGAAGGTCGCCGGTCTGATGGCCGAGCGTGTCGTTCAGCTGCTTGAAATCGTCCAGGTCGACAAAAAACAGCGCCCGTTTGCGGTGAGTCCTGGCGCTGAAAACCATGCTTTTGCGCAACTGCTCCAGCAGCAGGCGGCGGTTGGCCAAGCCGGTCAGCGGATCGAAAAAGGCAAGATTCCTGATCTCTTCCTCGGCCAGCTTGGACTGAGTGATGTCGCGCATGACGGAGAGAATGCAGGTGTCTCCGTCCAGTTCCGTCAGCGATGCCGAGACGGTTCCCCAGAAGAGCTTCCCGCCCTTGCTCCTGAACTGGGCCTGAAAATCCTGGCAATTTGATTGCACGCGCAGAATTTTGCACAGCCTCTCCCGCTCCCGGGGATCCGCCCATACATCCAGCTCCAGCGCGGTCTTTCCCAGAACTTCGCGGGATTCATAACCCATGATCGAGTGGAAGGAGGGATTGACGTCGAGATAAGATCCATCGCTGAAACGGCTGATGGCAATGGCGTCGATGCTGGTCTGGAATGCAATGCGGTAGCGGGCCTCGCTGGCGCGCAGAGCTTGTTCTTTCTCCAGCGCCGCGACCCGCCGCACATTCCGCCGAAGGCGCTCCGCCATCACGCTGATGAACGCGCCGATGAACAGAAAGAGAGCCAGCACGATGAGGTCGGAGGGTTTGTCGACTCTGGCATGTCCAACGGGCGGAAAAATCCAAATGTATGCAAGAACGGCGGCCAGGCCTGCGGCCAGCAAGCCGGACCAAAGGCCAAAAAGCAGAGCTGCTGAGATCACTGCGGGATAGAAAAGGATGAAAGTGGGCAGAACGAGGCCGAAATGCGCCGTCAACGTGAGGTGCAGCAGCAACGACGCAACTACCATAAGTATGGAAAGAACTATACGAAGTATAGGTTGAAACAGATTGCGCATTTTGCCCCGAGACCTGAAACCTTCCCCCCGAGGCATCTATACCGCGTTTCAGGGGCAGCCGCACAGACGGCTGAACCAGCGGTGGCGAAGCGACTGCATTGGGTGGTCTGTATCGCTCAATATATGGGAGCGTTGACCCTCTCGTCAACGCGCTCGCCGAGCCTGC
>Ga0255354_1000797_pt1 | contig 19260 bp, 20 predicted proteins | sample HBST50metaG_FD_189942 | JGI IMG/M metagenome (GOLD analysis project Ga0255354, IMG submission 189942) | Peat soil microbial communities from Stordalen Mire, Sweden - H.B.S.T50 | ecosystem: Environmental > Terrestrial > Soil > Wetlands > Peat | place: Sweden: Norrbotten County, Stordalen Mire...
CCCTTCGCCGACGCGCCCAAGCGGCCGTTCCTGGTCATGCCGAAGCAAGCGTCTGGTTCACAAGACCGGGTGCCCCAGGTCCCTCGCGTTTGGGGACCTGGGATTCCCACTCCCCCAAACGCTGATTTTGAATCGGACTCGGAGGAAGTGGGAAAAGAAATCGCGGCTGGCGAGAATGGCGCAGGAAAACCCTTCCGCGCCCCCGGCGATGCCGCCACGCTTCCCGAACTGATCAAGTTCCTCATCGACCGCACGGGTTACATCAAGGTCCTCGAAACCGAAGGCTCGCCCGAATCCATCAGCCGCATTGAGAACCTGAAAGAACTGGCCAATGCCGCCCACGATGCTGAAACCCGCGGCGAAACCCTGGCCGAATTCCTCGACCACGCGGCCCTGGCCTCCGACAGCGATCAGTTTGACCCCGATGCACGCGTGACCCTCATGACCCTGCACGCGGCCAAGGGACTGGAATTTCCGCTGGTCTTTCTGGCCGGGCTTGAAGAGGGCCTGTTCCCGCACTCGCGCACCCTCAACAATCCCCAGGAGCTCGAGGAAGAGCGCCGTCTCTGCTACGTCGGCATGACGCGCGCCATGAACACCCTGGTCCTCACGCGCGCTGTCTATAGAAGGCGCTATGGCAACGACGCGCCGGAGATGAGCGTCCCCTCGCGCTTCATTGAAGAAGTTCCCAGCCAGTTGGTCGAAAACCTCACCGGCCGCGGTCCTTCCGCCTACTCCAACGGCTATGGAGGCGCATCCCGGTTCGGCGCAGGTCGACGTCCGGGCGCAGCCAGCGACTTTGGCGACAAGCATTTCAACTACGAAGACGAAAGCCAGGAGACGTCGAGCATCCTGGCTGCCGGTGGCAAGGGCGGAAATTCGTCCAAGCCCTTTGTTGCCTCATGGATGACCCCCAAGGTCAAACCCGCAGCCGGTTCTGCCTCATCCACCCATGCGCCAGGCGCAAAGAGTGGGAGCGCTGAGTCCGGCGAAGCGCCCAATTCCATCGACAACATCGCGCGCTTCTTCGGAGGAAAAGCGGTGGCCGGCCAGCCGCATCTGGGCAAGCCCGGCTCCCTGGCGCGTCCCGCCATGGACATCCCCGAGCCCACGGGCGCAGCCAACCTGAAAAAGGGCCAGCGCGTCCGTCATGCCAAATATGGCGAAGGCACCGTGCTCATGCGCGAAGGGGACGGCGAAGATGCCAAGCTCACCGTCCTCTTCAGCCGCCATGGCATGAAAAAGCTGATTGAAAAATTCGCCAATCTGAAGAAGATTTAGGGCGGCCATCTCAGGCCGGGTGCACCAGGTCCGGGGTCCCCACGGACAGGTCTTCGTCCGTGGGGTGGAGGTTCCTCGCTTTTGGGGACCTGGGATTCATCCCATGTCTCGCTTCTGAGACCCGGGAAAACACCTCACCTGGGCGCCAATTCCCGATTCATCGCTCGGGTTGACGCAGCACAGCCTCCACGCTCACCGCAAAGAAGGCGTGCCCGAACTCCGTTGGGTGAAAGGTGTCCCAGAAGAGCGTGTGATCCGGGTCGGCACACACGGTCTCGGTGGTGGGGTCCAGGCAGGGCGTGGTGACGTTGGTAAATCCGAAGTGGCTTGTGTCCGCCTGAATGGCTTCGAAGAGCGTGAACACGCTGATCCGTTGAATCCTGCCCCCATCAAAAAAGTCTTCCACGCCCAATAATTCATCCAGTGCCTTGTTAGTGGCGACGCTGGCCGCGGTGGCATAGGTCGGATTGACCTGCGCCACGGGCAACAGGCCCACATTGATCAGGTCGGGGATCAGGAAGTGCCGCGCGCCGGCGCGGCGCAGCAACAACTCGCTCTCCGCGATGGCCAACGCAATCTGATATCCAAGTGCTTTCGCCGGTGTTCCGCTTGGCCCAAGGTTTCCCACGATGTCGTTGCCTCCGCCTTCCAGGATGTAGAGCGCCCTGGGGTCGGCTTTGCCGTCGTGCTGGCTGAGAAAAAGACCGACCTGGTCGGGGACATCGGGGATGGTGCCCGCAGCGGTGACCTGGGGCTGGGTCGCCCAGGCTCCGCCAAAGGCGTAGTCAGTCCCGCCGGCTACCTCTGGAAGCATCGGCAGCCCCATGGCGCTGGCCACATGCTCCACCCAGATGGGACCGTTCGAGAACCGGCCATTGAAATAAGGCGGCGAAAGCGGCTTCGCTCCCTTCGTCGCAGCGTAGATGTTGCCCACATCGCAGTAGCTATCACCAAAAACATAGATGGCATCGTAGGCGGGCGTCGCGGCGCAGGCGGCAAACGAACTAACGACCAGGCAGACGAAGATCGTGCATGCCCGGAATTTCCTGGGGAAAGGCATGGTGTTTCTCCTTGTGGGTTGAGTGTCCTACAGATTATTCACGGCTGCGGGGAACGTGCGGGGCAGCCGATTTACCTACCGCAGCACTTTAGCCGCGAAACAAAATAATGTAAACAGGTTTCCGCATCCGTCCGGCGAATCTTCTCAATGCCACAGCGGGGCTGGCGGGAATTACGCCTGCAGCCGCTTCGCTGGCTCCTCCCCGTCGAGTACGCGGAACACGCCTTCGGCCAGGGCCTGCAACTCATCTTCCCCGGGATAGACCGTGATCGGCGCAATCCAGTCGAGATAGCCGCGCAGCGCCGTCACCACTCTCTCGGAATGCGCCATCCCGCCGGTCAGCAGCACGGCGTCCACGTTGCCCTTGAGCACGGCTGCCATCGATCCGGCTTCCTTGGCGATCTGGTAGACCATGGCGTCGAACACCTGCATCGCCTCCCCGTCCCCGGCATCGATGCGCCGCTCCACTTCTTTCAGGTCCCGCGTTCCCAGGTAGGCGAACAGGCCGCCCTCGCCGAACATCTGCCGGTCGAGCTCGGCCGGGGTGAATTTGCCACTGCAACAGAGCTTGACCAGTTCCCGTACCGGCAGCGATCCGGGCCGATCAGCACCGAAGGGTCCGTCTTCGATGTTGTTCTGGTCGATCATCCGGCCGTTTTCGTGCGCCGAGACGGTGTTTCCGCTGCCCATGTGCACCACCACCAGGCGCAGCGCCTCGTAGGGCCTGTGCCGCTCCCGCGCAAAACGCTTGGCTACGGCCTTGGTGTTCAGCGCATGGCCGATAGCGACCCGCGGAATCAGCGGCGAGCCGGAGAGCCGCGCGCATGGCTGCCACTCGTCCACGGTCACCGGATCGACGATATACGCGTTGACTCCGGCCGCCTTGGCGAACACCAGCGCCAGCGTCGCCCCCAGGTTGCAAGCGTGGTCGCCGAGGCGCGCCAGCCTGAGCTCTTGAACCATCGTCTCGTCCACCAGGTAGGTGCCGCAGGCCATCGGCGGAAGGAGGCCGCCACGCCCGGCCACCGCGGCGAAACGTTGCTGGCCGCGGCCGGTTTCGCTGTATCCAGCTTCATCGAGCGCCTGCCGGATGAGGCCGGCACGATAGTCCTGGCGCGCCAGCATGGGCTGCCCGCGAAATCGCTCCAGTTCCTCGTCCCCGTGAAGGATGGTGCGTACCAGCTCCGCGTCCGTACGCGTATAGACGCCGAACTTGGTCGATGTCGATCCCGGGTTGATGGCAAGCACGCGGCTGTTCTTGTTCGTCAAGGGTCGTTCTCCAGACCGGAAACCCCGGGGCCAGAACGAGTTTACTCTGTTCTTGGGCCTCTTCTCACTGTTCCGGAAATGCATCGCACCGGCCTCCAGGCCCAAAATGGAACCTGGTTAGTTAACCCCTTCGGCGCCTGCAAAAAAATCTTCTTTGCACTTCGGTACTTCCGTGCTAAGCTCAATTCAATCGTAGAATTCGATCTGAAGTTTTTGCCTGTTCCGGTAACCGCCTACACGCAAACTTCCACATTGCGTTCGCGGTAAATCAGTATCGAAGGAGTTACACACAATGGAAACAGGCACAGTGAAATGGTTTAATGACGCCAAGGGCTTTGGATTTCTGAGCCGTGAGAACGGTGAGGACGTTTTCGTTCACCACACCGCCATTCAGTCGAACGGCTTCCGTTCGCTCCAAGAAGGCCAGCGCGTCCAGTTCAACGTGACCAAGGGCCCCAAGGGTTGGCAGGCAGAAAACGTTCAGGTTATCTAAGGGTTACCCCCTTTTTGACCAGTTCAGTTTAGACAAAGGGACGGCAGCGATGCCGTCCCTTTGTTGCGTTTGGGGGCTTTTCGATGCCTTCTCCAACAATGGATGACTTTCCGGAATTCATGAAAGATCCCGCGAACAGGATTGCAGAGGCCGACCAAGCGACGCCCGGCGCTGAGGGGTATGTCTTTGACGGCCGGGACGGCAGCCAGATGGCATTTTGGACCTGCCGTGAGACAGCGGCGTCGGCTGCGCATGTTCACCGGTACGACGAATATTTGCTCGTCGTGGAGGGTTGCTACGCCTTGATCATCAATGGACAGAGGATTCCGGTCAGGGCCGGAGAGGAATATCTGATTCCGCGGGGTGTGCCGCACAATGGCGAAGTTCTTGCCGGAACCAGGACGATTCACGCACTTGGTGGCCATCGGGCCGACCGGGTCCGGGACGCCTTCTGAAACTTGGTCCCTGAACCCTGATCCCTCTTGAAGCTAAGCGGCTGGCTTGAGGCTCTTGACGCTGACCTGCGGAATGGCAGGGTGAAGATATGTTCTGGGCGTATCGTGGGTGCCAAGATATTGCAGCACGTCGTTGATAGAATCTTCAAAACGCGCGCCGGTTTTGTGGGTGGCCTTGACCCCTTTGGCAACTAATTGGCAGACTTCAAAGCGGTTCATTCCCTGCGCGAGCGCACGGTGAATTTTGTCGGAACGCATGACGGACTCCGGTCAACAGGTGATTGTTGCGTGGGTTGCGGAGCTCGTCTGGAGCGGACGGACGGCAGAAGCCGAGCAGGCCTTTTTGGTTCAAAGATCAATTCTGATAGTTCAGGTCTAGCTTCATTGTACGCTGGAATCGGCTTCAACGCGGCCTTTCACGCACCCCTGCCGCTTTCGCCGCGGTCCAAACCCTGTTAACATATGGGTCACATCCACCCGATTTGCGGGAAACCCTGAAGAGATTGCAGCGAAAGAGGTTACAAGTGGCAGATACTACCAAGATCGAAGACAAGCAGGAAAGAAAAGCAGTCAAGCGCGCCGCCCGCAAGAAGGCCGCTCCCAAGGCAGCCCGGACCGAACCCCGCGGCGCGAACAAAAAGAAGGTCAAGAAGCTCGCGCGCGGCGTTTCCAAGCGCTAACTGTTTCGTCCCGCGAGACCGATAGGGCTCCAGACCGTCCAGCGCAGGTGCGCCCGGGCAGGAGCCCTCGAATTCCTGCCCCCGAACGGCCCTTTCCCTTTGCCGGTCCGTCCGGACCCGATCAGATGCGTGAGGAGTTTCATGGGGAAGCCCTCAACCTCTACACCGCGTCGCAGGCATCCTGAACCGGAAACAACCCTGAAACGATCAGGACCCTGCCCTTGACAGGATTCCGCCAGCGGCGGAATTGAGGAGAACTGCCCTGCTCAGACAACTTGTTGCGCGCAAGTCCATCGATAAGTTGATCCGGGACTCGGAAGAGCCCGGGCACTCCTTGAAGAAGTCCCTGGGGCCGTGGTCGTTGACCGCGCTCGGCATCGGCGCCGTGATCGGCTCGGGAATTTTCACGGTCATCGGCACCGCCATGGCCGGCCAGAAGTTTGACGTGCCGAACATCCGCGACACGCCGCTCCTGCATTACCTGATTCACCACACGGCGATGGCGGGACGGCCGGGCGCCGGTCCGGCTCTGGCGCTTTCGCTGGTACTGGTGGCCATTGTCTGCGTCTTTACGGGACTCTGTTACGCCGAACTGGCGTCCATGATTCCCATTGCCGGCTCGGCCTACACGTACACTTACGCCACGCTCGGCGAACTGGTCGCCTGGATCATTGGCTGGGATCTGATCCTCGAATACGCCTTCAGCAACATGAGCGTCAGCGTGGGCCTCTCCGCCCACCTGGTCGATCTGTTCGACTGGTTTGGCATTCACTTCCCCACCCGATGGATCTCTCCGGCTTATCTGCCCAGCGGCCTGCAGGACTTTGCCGGCAACAATCTCTACGACTCCGGCTGGCACTTCGGCTTCAACATCCCGGCCTTCGTGGTCGTGATGCTCCTCACCGTGCTCCTGGTGCGCGGCATCCGCGAGTCGGCCCGCGCCAACAACATCATGGTGCTGGTCAAAATCGCCGCCATCGTGGTCTTCGTTGCCGCGGCCGCCAGCTTCGTCAAGCCGCACTACTGGCATCCCTTCATGCCCAACGGCTGGACCGGCGTGCTGACGGGCGGCTCGATCATCTTCTTCACCTACATTGGATTCGATTCGGTTTCGACAGCCGCCGAGGAGTGCAAGAACCCGCAGCGCGACCTGCCCTTTGGCATCCTGGCTACGCTGGTGGCTTGCACGGTGCTTTACGGCGCGGTAGCCCTGGTGCTCAGCGGCATTGTTCCATGGCAATCGGTCATGGGCGACGCCGCCCCGGTGGTCAACGCCATCAAGCGGCTCTCCGTGCTTCCCGGCGGCCACGCACTTGTCTGGGTGCGGCTGTTTGTCCTCATCGGCGCCATGCTGGGCATGATCTCTTCCATCCTGGTCTTTCAGCTTGGCCAGGCGCGCGTGTGGTTCGCCATGTCACGCGACGGGCTTTTGCCCACCGTCTTCAGCCGCATCCATCCCAAGTTCCGCACTCCCGCAGTTGCAACGTGGGTGGCTGGGTTTGCCGTGGGCATTCCGGCCGGCCTGCTGGACATCGGCACTGTCTCCAACCTGTCCAACATCGGAACCCTGTTTGCTTTCGTGCTGGTGGCCATTGCGGTGCTCATCCTGCGCTACCGCGAGCCGGAACGGCACCGCAGCTTCCGCGCTCCGTTCGGGCCGGTCTTCCCGGTGCTGAGCATCATCTTCTGCGTCGTTCTGATGATGGGCCTGGAAGTGATGACCTGGATGGCTTTCTTCGCATGGCTGCTTGCCGGCCTGCTCATTTATTTCTTCTACAGCCGCCACCGGTCGGAGTTCGCCGGGCTTCGTTAGATTGCCGCTGATGCCAAAGATCGAAGACTTTATCCGCCGCCTTCCCAAGGCCGAGTTGCACTTGCACCTCGAGGGCACCATCCTGCCCTCGACCCTGGTCGAACTGAGCGCCCGTCACGACGCCGAGCCCCTTCCGCTAGCCGAGGCAGAAGCACTCTACCGCTTCACTGATTTCACCGGCTTCATCGAAGCATTCAAGGCCGTTACCCGACTGCTCACGACGCCGGAAGACTACGAACTCGCCGCCTGGCGGATGATCGAACATCTGGCCGAGCAGGGAGTGGTCCATGCGGAGGTCTTCATCTCCGTCGGCGTGATCTACATGTGGCGCAACCATGATCCCGCGGCTTTCGAGCCCATCTTCGCCGGGCTGGAGCGGGCACGCGAGCAAGGCCAACGCGAACTGGGCCTCTCGCTTTACTGGATCTTCGATGCCGTGCGGCACTTCACCGTTGAAGAGGCCGGGCGCGTCTTTGCAAAAGCCGCCGAGATGCGGGCACAGTATCCATCGATCATCGGGATCGGCCTGGGCGGAGACGAGCGCCGCAGCGGTTCAGAGCCCTTCGCTGCCCTGTATGCGCAGGCCGCCAAGGCCGGTCTGCGGCTCACCAACCACGCCGGCGAAACGACCGGACCCGAGGCCATTCGCGAAGCACTGGCCATCGGCTCCGAGCGCATCGGGCATGCTCTGTCGGCCTTCAAGGACTTCTACCTGGTTCAGGAGTTGAAGGAGCGTGGCACGCCGCTTGAGTTGAATCCCACGTCCAACGTTCGCACCGGCGTCTGCTCGTCTTTTGCAGAGCATCCGCTGCGCCGCTACTTCGATCAGGGCCTGATGGTCACCGTCAACTCCGACGACCCGGCCTTCTTCGGCTCCGATGTGGCCAACGAGTACCTGCTGGCCCACACCGAGCAGGGATTCACCCGCGCCGAACTCCGCCAACTGGCCGCCAATTCCATTCGCTCAAGCTTCCTGCCAGCTCCAGAAAAAGCCGCGTGGCTCGCGCGCATTGAGGCGATTCAGTAGAGCGTGTTTCAAAAACGCATCAACGGACATGGTGGCCAATTCCTCAGGGCCTAAAGCCCGTTTTTCTCGCAGCGTTCTCGGCACGACTGAAGTCGTGCCCTGACACAGAGCGGCTTTTTGAAACAAGTTCTAGGCAGCCGTCATTGCGGTGTCCCCGTTTGCGCCGCAGAGTTCCTCACAGAATGGCCGACTGGCTTTTTTGCTATCTCCTTACCCATCCTTCAGAGAATTTCACATTTTCACCTCCGCACCGAAGACGTCGAACAGAGCCTGTGCCGGATCGATCGGCACAGGCTGTCCTCACTACGCTCCCGACACGCGCGGCATGGGTTTCCGCGCAGATAGCCGAGTTGTTCCATCGAGTTAGTCCACCTGTTCCACTCCGGATAGCTAACCTATGGATAACTCGGCCTGCGAATCGACTTACAATAAGTCATAACTGTTGCTAAATAGAAACAAGAATATACAGTGAATGTCCCGCGTTCCCTCTGATAGGCGAGTACCGGCTTCCCGATAAGCACGTGGAACCTGCCGACAAGACGCCCCTGCGTCCACCTTACTGCCACATCGAGGGAAAGCCCTGTGAGTCAGCTGTACGAGATGAGACTGCGCGTTGAAGAGAAGATCAAAGCCGATCGTCTGGATCCAATGGAAGTGAAAGGGAAACTCGGATTGAAGACAGGCATGCTTGTCGCTTTGATCTCAGCAAATACGCCTGACAAGCCCGAATCGATTGCGAAATTCAGATTGGCTGCAAAGGAAATCCTCAACCTGACTCTCTAATGGTGAATCTATGAAAATCAAGTCTATTCGTACCAAAGTCATTGTTGCGTGCCTTTGCTGTCTTTCCGTGGGATTGGGCGGAATCCTGGCGCTGATCCACTACAGTTTCAACCGCAACACGCAGAATCTAGCCTCGCAGGCGGTAACCGGGGCGCAATCTCTTTTCGCTATTTCCGAAGCCAGGGAAATCAGAAAGATGGCCGCTCTCACTCAGTCGCTGAACCTGAATCCCCGCATCGGCGATGCGCTTCTTGCCCGCGATCGGGAAGGCCTGATCGAGATGACCGCTCCGTTCTTCCTGAATTTGAAGGATGACGGAATCACCGATTTCACCTTTCACACGCAGGAACTGGATCCGGCGGTCTTTCTGCGTCTCAGTGATCCCGCCAGCTCCGGCGACCACATGGGTCGGTTCATGGACAAGCAAGTCGCCACCACGCTGACCATGGTGACTGGAAACGAAATGGGCAAGGCCGGGTTCGCCGTCCGAACGATTGCGCCCATGTTCGGGTCCCACGGCGAGGTCGCGGGGTATGTCGAGTTTGGCGAGGAACTGGGTCAGTTCCTCCATGGCATGAAGACCACGACGGGAGACGACTACGGTCTCTTGCTCGACAAGAAATATGTGAACCAGCAGTTTTGGGCCGATTCCAATGCGGCACTGAACCGCCGCAACAACTGGAACGACGCGCCGAATTATGTCATGGGGGACAAGACGTCGAACTCCGACCGTATCTTCGACTTCAAAGGGGATTTGAGCGCAGTACCGGCCAACGGCGAAGCGCTGGAACGCTACCACGAGGGCAAGTCTGAATTTGTCCGTGGCGTCTTTCCTATTCAGGACGTGGCCGGCAACAGGGTGGGCGCAATCTTCGTGGTGCGCGACATTACGAATTTCTACCTCTCGATGCAACACACCGAGATCATCTTTGCGGTCTCGACCGCGGTAGCCGTATTGATCGGCACGGGCATCTTCTTGTTCATGCTCAGCCGTCTCGTCTTCCAGCGCCTGGAGCGCATCATCCGGGTGGCGACACGCGTGGTGGGCGGAGACCATGGAACCGAGATCCAAGTCAGCTCCGATGATGAAGTCGGACAACTCGAACAGCTATTTGAACAATTCAGGCAAGTCTTCGTGTACGTTCTGTCGAGTGTCACGGAGTTGGAGACGAAGTAGAAAGACGGCTTTGGCCGGAACTGCGATCCGGGGATCTCATGGCAAACAGTTGAATGCCCTTCCCAGCGGAAAGGCATTCAACTGTTTACGCCGCTGGATCCGGTCCGGCTCCCTCGACCCGATCTCATCGGTTTGACGCAGCCAACCAGTATCCGCCGGCCAACACGGAGCAGGGTTTTCCCGCGCCGAACTCCGCCAACTGGCCGCCAACTCCATTCGCTCAAGCTTCCTGCCAGCAGCGGAGAAAATCACATGGCTCGCGCGAATTGACTCTATTCTGTAAACAATTGTTTACAGGATTACCACCGCAGGAGCGGGCCGGGTCGCCCAAAATTGCGCTATCATGATGAAACAGGAGGCCGCCAGCCCATGTCCACCGAACCAGAAGCCCTGAACCCCGCCGCAGAAGAAGAGACCAAAGAATCCAGCGCCCTGCGGGTGATCGGATGGTTTTCCGTTGGAATGGCCGTGGCCACGATTGGCATCTTCGTGGGCCGCGAGTTGCGCAGCCGCTACAAGTTCAAGCGCCGCACTCCCTACGACTTCTATTCGAACGCCGGCGAACAGCAGACCACCGAATTCGGCGTGGGCATCTAGCGCCAGAATCCACGTTCAGACGCAAGAATGCCGCCTGCGGGCGGCATTCTTGCGTCTGCGGCTTTATTCTCGAGGCTCAGTGCACAGGCTGCCCTATTTCCGTCCCTGGGTGAAATAGAAAGTTGCTGCCGATCCAAAGAGGCCCGAGAAGACAGGAATCCAAGTGTTGAAGACGCGCGTGACCTCCTCGACGGAGTTCGGCTTGTTGTGAGCCAGGCAGAGGACCGAAACGACATGCCCGACAAAGCTGGCAATAAGCGCCGCGAAAAGCAAAAGCGCGAGCAACTTGGTGGCTTTGGCTTTGTGCTCCTCTTGCGAAAAAACCGGGCCTCCTGACGAACGCCTCGGGCTTTCAACTTCTTCGCTTGGGCTCTCGGCTTCTTCGATTACGCTTCGATCACCAGTTTCCGGGTGCTCGTTCATTTAGCGCTTGCCACCGCTTTCCCAGCCGACAGAAAGGGAAAGATCACCTCGCGCTGCCGGCCGTTCTTCTCGACAAGAACTGTAGCATTCTCGTCCCGCGTCTGCTCGAGTGTCCATTGCAGAAGGCGCAAGGACTGGCGAATGACTTCCGCGCGGTTGGCGGCTCCCGTAGCGCCTTTGAGTTCATCCAACTCGCCCAGTGCTTCATCCGTAAAATCAAATTGCAGCCGTGTCTTAGCCATCTGGATCCATTTCTCCGTCTACGACGGTTTTCCCGCGTTCCCGCAGCGGGAACGGTTGCCGAAAACTCTCAATCAGAATCGATTGTTCCTCAATCTCATCAAGTTGTGACGCGATTACTGTGTCAACCTCGATGATCGAGGTAATTGAGAATGCTCTTGTCGCCAATATGCATAAGTCTTCCATCAATCGCCCTCAAATCTGGAGATCGCTCTTTTGAAGCGAAAAAGAAGAGAGAAGACATGCAAGTGCTCCTTTTCATTGATTAACCTTGGCTCTTGGCCTTTGTCTTCGATGTCCAACACGCGCATCAGGCACTGCGGCAATCGCTACTGCTTGAACAACACCTGACTGCACACTTAGAGTATTACATGAGTGTTTTGTGAGTGCAAGATACTTCTTTTGTACTCGCTAATTTCTCCAGGCTTTCCGTCGTCGCACCGACCGATTTACCTCTGTCGCCGTCGGGGTCCCTGGGCCTGATCTGGGAGTCCAGACCGCGTACCTCCTGTGCATCCTGCCGCTTTCACCCAATTACTCAGAATTCACTGTCCGTCCGAGGCCCCTCTTTTTGTGCGCGAATGCCGCCAATTCGGCGTCCTCTGCATCGACGCCGGCAAACTGCCCCCTGTTCCTTGCCGTTTGCATTACCCTAAGACCTTATGGGCCGCATCCGCATACTTTCCGACCAGGTTGCCAACCAGATCGCTGCCGGCGAGGTGGTGGACCGGCCTGCATCGGTCGTAAAAGAGCTGCTGGAGAACTCCCTTGACGCCGGGGCTACCCGCATCCGGGTCGAAGTGGAGGCCGGCGGCCGGAGGCTCATCCGCATCACCGACGACGGCCACGGCATGGGCCGCGACGACGTGCTGCTGGCTTTCGAGCGCCACGCCACCTCAAAACTGCGCACCGCCGATGATCTGCTCTCCATTGCGACCCTGGGCTTTCGCGGCGAGGCTCTGCCCTCCATCGCCTCCGTGGCCCGCGTGACCCTGGAAACCGCGACGGGAGACGAGGCTGCCGGGACTCGCCTGGAAATCGCCGGCGGCAAAATTCTCCACGTGGACGATGCGGCTCTGCCTCGTGGCGCCACCATCGCTGTTGCCGACCTGTTCTTCAACACCCCGGCGCGGCGCAAGTTTCTGCGCGCCGAGTCCACCGAACTGGCCCACGTGACGGCGCTTGTGACGCACTACGCCCTAGCGCACCCGGAAAAGCACTTCGAACTGCTCTCGGCCACACATACCATTCTTTCGGCGCCGCCCGTAGCCCGGACCGCCGAGCGCATCTACCAGATTTTTGGCAAGGACACGCTGGCCCAATTGCTGCCCGTGGCCGCGGAACTTCCGCTGGCGCACGCCGGTCTGCCCGAGCCTCCGCCCTGGAAGAAGGACCCCGATGAGCCTGTCCGCGATCCCGGAGCATTGCGGCTAACCGGCTTCTATTCCAAACCCGAGCTGCAGAAGCTCAACCGCAACTCCATCTATATCTTTGTGAACAAGAGGCTTATTCGCGACAGGCTGCTGATGCACGCCATTACCGAGGCCTATCGCAACGTGATTCCGCCTACCAGCTTTCCGGTGGTCCTGCTGTTCCTGGAGATGCCGCCCGAGGAGGTGGACGTCAACGTGCACCCGGCCAAGACCGAGGTCCGTTTTCGCCAGCAGAGTTTGATTCACGACTTCGTCCGCGACAGCCTGCGCACCGCGCTGATCAAGGCTCGCCCCGCCGCGGGATTCCTGGCCGCTCTCGACAATGCGGCCGCCGCCAGTCCTTCGCTGATGCCTCCGTCCACTTCACCCTTGCCTGGCTCTCCGGAGAGCGCGACGTTTACGGCGCTGCCCGACGACTCCGACCCGGACGCGTTTCAGACCGCCAGCCGAGAGGCCGAGCGATTTCAACTGACGCCGCGCATGCCCTCGCCGGTTCCCGGCAAGCTGCCCTTCGCCGCCAACGGCGTCAATCCAGGCGGATGGGGAGATCGGCAAGCGTGGGGGGAAGCTGCCGCAGCCCTGTTCCAGCCGGCGAGCCTTCCGCCCGCGGGCGACTGCTCCCCCGCGGCCGGTGATGCGGCTGGCACGAACCCGGGTGTGGAAACGGCCCTGGTGGAGGCTGAACAGGCCGCCGCCAACCTCAACCACCTGGGTTCACTCCGCCCGCTCGGGCAGTTACGGGACTCCTTCATCCTGGCCACGGGCGAGGACGGGCTGTGGATCATTGACCAGCATGTGGCACACGAGCGGGTACTCTTTGAAAAAATTTTGCGCGACCGGCAAACCGAAAAAGTGCAGCGCCAGAGGTTACTAATGCCGATGCTGGTGGAATTGAAGCCATGGCAGATGGTGGTCTTTACGCAGATCGCGGACGAGCTGGAACGCAACGGATTTGAAGTAGAACCCTTTGGGCCTCAGACACTTGCGGTGAAGGCCGCGCCGGTAGGTCTGGAGGGCGGGGCTTTGGAGCGGATGTTGGCCGAGGTGATCGAGCAATCCAGCGAGGATTCGGACGAACCCCGGCAGAATGAAGACCTTGCGGCCCTCCGCGGGCGGATCGCTGCTTCCATTGCCTGTCATTCGGCCATTAAGGTTAACACGCCTCTTGACCACGTTCGAATGGAATGGTTACTGTTGGAACTGGCAAAAACTAGCCACCCAACCAGTTGCCCGCATGGACGTCCAATAGCTTTGCTGTATTCTTGGAAGGAGATCCAGCGGGCCTTCCATCGAATCTGAATCCAATGGAAGGTGGCGGCCCTCCTCTTAGGGGACAGGGCGGCCCGGCGCCAACGCCAGCCTGGAAGCGAGGTTTTTCTTTGACATCGGAGCAATTGGAAGCATCGCGCGCCGAAAGGATGCGCCTGAACGGACATGGGGCACTCACACTTGAGGATGCCCGGACGTGGATCGAAGAGACCGGATTGTGTCTTTTCCTCCCGAAGCGGCAGTTCTCGTCCTCCATCGCACCGTCGTTTGTCGAGGCCGTAGCTGGCAAGCGCGACGCCACCCCCGATCCCCAGCACATTTCCGCCGCAGAACAACTGCTGGTGCGGCTGGAGTTGGACGGCGTGGCTGTGCGGCTGAATCTGCTGGGCTTGCCCGGAGAGCAGACGGACTTCGTGGTCGCGAGCTGGGTTCTGCCTTACGTGTATGCTCTGCGCGGCGACCGCGACTGGCGCCGCAGCCCTCAATTGACCGGTTCGCGGCAGGTTTCGCCCCTGGCTGTCCAGGCCTACAAATTGCTGGAGGCGGGCGACGCCAACATTACCAAACTCACCCATGAGTTGGGCCGGGAAGTGACCGAGGCGGCTGTTTTGCGCGCCATCACTGAGCTTTGGCAGCAACTCCGCATCATTCCCGTGGTTGGAGGGCCGGGCGAGGCCGCCGAATGGCAATTGCTCCGCCAGCGTTTCCAGAAAGCCATTGCGGAAGGCGCCTCCACCTCCCAGGTGACAGCGATTTCGGTGCTTGCCTCCATCTATCTTCAGGCTGTGATTGCGGCCAGCATGGAAGACGTGGAAATGTTCCTTGCTCCGCTCACCGCACGCAGCAAAGTGCGTGAAGTGTTGCGCGGCTTGGTGGCAACCCGCCAGGTTCACACGATTTCTCTGGGGCACGCACCCCACTTCTATGTTGCCGGCACGCTGCCTGAGTTCGCAGTGGCACCGACACTCTATTCAAGTTCGTCCATGTCAGCCTCGGCATATTTCAAGCATGCGTATGACCGTGAGGAGGACCTGCCGGAGCCCCCAGTCGTGTTGCCCGACGCGGCGCCCAGCACAGAAGATGCGCCTGCTCCTGTAGTCGCGCACAAGCCCGCCGAGACCCATGCGCCGCGCCCCGCTGCGGTGCGCAAGCCGGCCGCGAGTGGAAAACCGGCTGCCGCCCGGCCGCACTTCAGCCGTCCCGCCACACACTCCCGTGATCGCAAGCCGGCGCAAGCGTCGTCGAGCAGCCGGCCGGTGCGTCGCGCCGGGGCCGACTCCCGGCCAACCAGTTCGCGTACGGCCAGCGGAGCCCGGCCTGCCTCATCTGCTCGCTGGAGCCCCACTGCTCCCTCGGGTGGGAATGGCACACGCAGCGGGGCGCATACTCCCGCGGGTTCAACCAGCGGTTCCAGCAGCCGGTCAACGGCTCGCCCGACCAACGGCGCCTCCGGCACGCGTTCCGCCAAATCCGCGGCACCCGCCTGGAGCCAGCGAGGAGCCCACTCCAACGGCGCCAAGGCAGTCGGCAAGCCGGGCGCAGCCGCACACAACGGCAAGAGCAGGACGCCCGCGTTGGCCGCCGGCCAAAAAGCGGGGAGCAGCAGACAGGCGGGCTTTACCGCCAGGCCCAAGCCGGAGACGAAGAAGCGCGGATGAGTGCGAACGAGACCTCTTTCACTTGCACTGATTCAGCCACCAAGATCATTGTCGCCATTGACGGCCCTGCGGGGGCGGGCAAAAGTACGATTGCCCGCCACCTTGCCCGGCATTTTGGTCTGTTGAATCTTGAGACAGGCGCAATGTACCGCGCCTTTGCGCTGAAGGCCTTGCGGTCGGATTGCTCGTTGGACAAGAGCGAGGGATTGGAAGAGCTGGCCGAGGAAACCAGCATCCGGCTGGAGCCGGGAGAGGCGGAAAATCGCGTCCTGCTCGACGGCGAGGACGTGACCGGCTTCATTCGCAACCAAACAGTGACCGACGCGGCTTCCAGGGTGAGCGTGTTTCCTGCCATTCGCGCCTGGATGGTCCGTTTGCAGCAGCAGTTGGGAGTCGGTGGCGGGGTAGTGATGGAAGGCCGCGACATCGGCACTGTCGTCTTTCCCCAGGCCGATGTAAAGATCTTTCTGGATGCAGCTCCTGAAGTCCGAGGCATGCGCCGGTTCGATCAGCTTGGCCCTGAGCCCACTGTCCAGCCTGAAGAAGTGATTCGCGACTTGCGCGCCCGCGATGAGCGCGACCGCAATCGCGCCGATTCTCCGCTCAAGCCGGCTCTGGACGCCATTCTGCTGGATTCGACGAACCTGACTTTGGACGAGGCCGTTGAGGCCGCCGAAGCCATCGTGGCCGCAAAACTCGGTCATGCTGTCCCCGTGTCAGGGCCCGGAGTCGCGACCTAAAGCGTCTTCGGCGCCAGCGTTCTGCAAGACTGAGCGGGATTGGTGGAAAGTCCCGCCCAATCCCGCTTAGTCTTGCAGAACGACATTCGCCAGCGAGCTGTTGATAAGCATCCCACCACCGTTGTAGTCGACGTAGCCGAGGTCGCGAAACCGGTTGAGGAAAAAGCTGACACGGGATCTGGTGGTGCCGATCATCTCTGCCAGAGTCTCCTGGCTGATCTTGGCGATGACAGGAATGGGCTTCGATTCCTGGCCGTGGTTCGCCATCAGCATCAACAGCCGTGCGAGGCGCTTTTCGCTGGAATTGAATAAGTGGTCGACCAAGTCGGCTTCCATGCGGATGTTGCGCGAGAGCAGGTGAGCGAGGAATTGCTCGCCGAACTCTGGCTCACGATGAAGCAGGTCCTGCATACTCTTTTTCTCAATGCGAATGATCGTGCTGGCCTCAAGCGCGCTCGCGGTGGCGGTGCGCTGTGCCTGGCCTGCCAGCGAGGCCTCGCCGAAAAAGCTGCCCGCGGGAAGGTAGGCAATGACCGCTTCCTTGCCGCTCGACGATACAACAACGAGCTTGACCTGGCCGCTCTGGATGTAGAACACAGCGTTGGAGGGATCGCCTTGCGAAAACATCGATTCTCCAGCGAGGAACTCACAGCGTGATTTTCCGGTCATGAGCCTGTTCAACGGAATCTGAAGGTCGAAGCTGGCTCCCTTGGCGGGAGGAGCGCTGATCAGGTTCGGAACGGCCTTCAACTTGCGGTCCGAGGCCGAAGGCATTGGGAAGGAGCGGCCCAACGGAATCCTGGGCGCGGAGTTCGTCACAGTAGCGAAGCAAGTAGCCATGGTCGATACCTTTCAGATGTTGAGAGAAGTTACGCAGCGATGAATTACCGTCATGCTTCGCAATGTCTCTATATCCAAGATATGGTGCGCGAGAAAGTATGAACATCGGCGAAGGATGTTATTGCTGTAGGCTTAGCGGCGCGCACTTTGTAGGGCTTTTCCTACGGGGCGAGGTCACGTCAAACATTCCTTATTACGCGTTGTTGCATTCCCCTGGAATGGATTTCGCGAATCGTCGATTCATTCATCGTGCGGCCTGGAGGAAGGCATAATTGCCATTGACGACGACGATTGCAAGCCACAGCGGCTTGTATCGAAACATTGTCGTAGGCTATTCAGGAGGAGAATGGATTTTTCGAACCGAGAACGCTTCCTATATTTATAGAGATTCCCACATGAACTGCATGGCTGGAGCCCGCTCATCCCCTGTCTGGCTTTCGGCGCGACGAAAACCGTGTGCTGACATGGGAGGTTCCTGGGGAATGCAGCTTAGTTTTCGTTCGGTTCTTGCGCGGGCTTGACGCTCGCGCCCAGTATCTTCTTGATCGCAGGAGCCAGATCTTCCGAAGCGCTGTTCTTGTTGATATATGCTGTTGCGCCAGCTTGCAAACAGCGTAACGCATATTGGCCTTCCGGCTGAACACTTACCATGATGACAGGGAGCAGTGGATAAATCTGCTTTACGTCTCTCAGTACTTCCAAGCCGCTGCGCCCGGGCATATTGATGTCGAGAAGCAACACGTCATGTTGAGACGCGACCAGCCGCGAAAGCACTTCATTCCCGTTGGATGCTTCGGAAAATCGTGCGCCGTAAAATGCATCGACCAGGATCTCTCTCAGGCCGCGCCGCACATTCGCATGATCGTCTGCAATCAGAATATTCATCGTTGTACCCGCTGGGCAGGTCACACCTTCGACCTGAGACAACGATAGAACAACGGGCGAAGAAGCGGCATCAGCGTAGTCCGTGATTTTTGTAGGGTTTGTACTTCGAGCGCGTAGGCGTTTTCCTACACCGGCGGGCAATAACTAATCGATCAGGCCATGCGTCATTGCATAGCGGGTCAACTCCGAGTTGCTTTTCATTTGCATTTTGTCCATCACGCGCGTTCGATAGCTGCTGATCGTTTTCACGCTCACGTGGAGTCTTTCGCCAATCTCCGTCAAAGGGACGCCGGCGGCAATCATTCTCATCACTTCGTGTTCCCGGTCAGAGAGCAGCTCATGCGGGAGCTTGTCCGTGGGCTCATCCAGAGTGGCGATCAGTTTCTCCGCGAGGCTCGCGCTGATGTAGCGGCCGCCGCTCAGAATCTTCTTCGTCGCGACCGCCAATTCTTCGGGGGCGCTGTCCTTATTGATGTAAGCGGCCGCGCCGGCGCGCAAACAGCGCACGGCATACTGGTCTTCAGGATGGACACTGAGGATGATCACCGGCAGCCGCGGGTATCCGTGCTTTACATCCCGCAGCACGTCCATTCCGTTGCGCCCCGGCATATTGATATCCAGAACCAGCAAGGCGATTGCGCCCTTCGCCAGGTTGTTCAGCACCTCGTCGCCATTGCCGGCTTCGACAAATTCCGCGTCTGGAAGTGCGTCGGCCAGAATGCCTTTGAGGCCGCGACGTACGACCGCATGATCGTCTGCGATCAGGATGTGCATGATTCGCTCCTCGTCGGGCTCGGGACGTCCACGGGGACGCGAACCGTGACCGTCGTTCCGTTGCCGGGGGAGCTGGAGATCTGTACGTCTCCTCCGCAGAACTGCGCTCGTTCTTTCATTCCCAAGAGCCCCAAAGAACCCAATGAATTTGATAAATCCGATTCGCGGAAACCAATCCCGTCATCCGCGACAATGAGCAGGATGTTCTCCTCTTCCTGGAGCAGCGTGATGCGAACCGACTTTGCTTGCGCGTGGCGGATCACGTTGGTCAGACACTCCTGAAAGATTCGAAAAGTCGCGGTGGCTCGGTCCCCATCCAAATGTAAATCAACAGGCGGGACAGTGACCTGGCATTTAACGCCA
>Ga0255354_1000808_pt1 | contig 19168 bp, 14 predicted proteins | sample HBST50metaG_FD_189942 | JGI IMG/M metagenome (GOLD analysis project Ga0255354, IMG submission 189942) | Peat soil microbial communities from Stordalen Mire, Sweden - H.B.S.T50 | ecosystem: Environmental > Terrestrial > Soil > Wetlands > Peat | place: Sweden: Norrbotten County, Stordalen Mire...
CTGCCACTCCCACCAAGGACACCGTCAACGCTTTTCTCACCAATAGCTGGGGCTATGATGAGAGCCGCGTCTGGCAGGTTCAGGCAATTCTGAAGACGCCAGTCGAGGGCGTCAGCAAAGTGATCGTCTTCCTCGGCGACAAGGCCGGCAAGCAGAAGCCATCCGCGCTGGAGTTCTTTGTTCTCCCCGGCGGTAAGCACATCATCGCCGGCGACGACATCATCGCCTTTGGCGAGAACCCCTATACGGAATTCCGCGCCATTGCCCAGGAGCGCGCGGACGGGCCGTACCGCGGCTCGGCCGCGAAGACTCTCGAGATTGTTGAATTCGCCGATTTCCAGTGCCCCCATTGCAAAGACGCGCAGGCCAACATGGACAAGCTGGCCGTGGATTTTCCCAAGGCCCGCTTTGTTTTCCAGAACTTCCCGCTTCCGCAGCATCCCGCGGCAGCCAACGCAGCGGCTTATAGCCTTTGTGTAGCCAAGCAGGGCGGCAGCGCCGCTTTCTATACCTTTGCCTCGGCGGTTTTTGATGGCCAGGATGGATTGGAGACGCCCGACGGCGCCACTCTGACCCTGAATAGTGCCGTGAGCAAGGCCGGCTTAGAACCGGCCAAGATTGCCGCTTGCGCCACAACTCCGGCGATCATCGCGGAGGTCGCGGCTTCAAAGAAACTAGCCCAGGACCTGAACATTGGTCAGACTCCGACGCTGCTGGTCAACGGCCGCCAGGTTCCCGCTAACGCACCCTACGATGTCATCAAGAAAATCATCTTGTTCCAGGCCAAGCTGGACGGCGTGACTGCTCAGTAATCGGTGGAGTGGCGAGTCAGAGGAATCGCATAAAGCTGGCTATCAGGCAAGGGCAGACAGGGGTTTTCAGCCTGTCTGCCCTTGTTGCGTTTGGCGGAACTCTGCGATCTGTGCGCTTGACGGGGCGCGCTCAATCGCTACGGCGTCGGCCCGCGCTCGATACGCATCATCGGCGAATGGCCGGCAGCCTGTGTGCCGCGCAATATATGCGGCGTAATGACGATCAGGAGCGTCGCGTAGTTCTTCTGGGTGTCTTTGTCGGTGAGGTCGTTGAGGCCGGGAATCTCGCTGATCCCCGGCGTGCCGCTGATGGCGCGGCTTTCCGACTTGTCCAGCTCGCTCACCACCTCGACAGCCTCGCCCTGCTTGACTGTCACCACGCCCGACCAGGCGCGATTGTTGAGCACAGGATTGCCATTGAGGGAGGTTCCCGAAAGTGCATCGATCTTCAGATCGACGGTGAGTGCAACCTCGTCGTTGCGCATCACTTTGGGTGTTGCCTTCAGAGTCAGGCCCAGGTCCTGGTACTCAACCTGGGGAACATTGGTCAGGCTGCTTGAGTAGGAGGCCAACAGGGAAGACAGGCTGCTGGAGTTCCCCGCGCCGTTCAACCCCGCAATGCTCGATGTGCTCGAAGATAAACTCGAGTACGACGATGTCTGAATGGGATAGCGCGATCCCAACCGCATGGTCGCGGCCTCGCCATCGCCCAGACGCAACTGCATCTGATCCAGCTCGCGCGAGTCCGACGAGTTCAGGTTCAGGTTAGCCGTGACCGAACCTAGAGACAAGCCGGACTCGGTGATTCCGCCGCCAAAAGTTGCAGTGCCGCTGGAGAATAAGGAACTCGATACATCACCCGCTGCAATCAATATGCCAAGAATCGCCAGCGTGTCGGTGGAGGAGGCCAGACCCGAGGAGATAATTTCCGCCACCGTAGATGAATTGGCGTTCAGGATAGACTGCTCCTCGGCATAAACGTTGAAGGCCGATATGCTTTGCTGCGGCTGGACCCCGGTGTTGCGCGTACTGGTGTGTGCAAGCTGTATCATGCGCACCTCGAGCAGCACCTGGCTGCGCCCGTCCAGCAGCTCGCTCATGGTGGCGTTGAAGGCATTCAGCGTCCCGTGAGGCGCCCGGATGGTAATCGTATTTGATGTGGGCTCCGCCACTGCCTGCGGCGCATTGAAGACGTTTTTGGCCAGGTTGACCACGTCCGTCAGCTCCGTCTCGCTCAGCCCTGAAAGATAGACTGTCTCGAATTCGAGCGGCGTAAACTTCTGGCGGTTCTCTCTGGTGTCGCTGGCGGCCAGCGCGCGGTGCTTGTCCAGCGGGACATAGAACGATGCCGTCAGCATTCCGACGATGCGCGTTGCCTGCTCAAAGCTGGCATTATCTATATCCAGCCGGGCTGCAGCAGCGTGAACGCTGTCGTCCACCGTGACGTTAATTCCATAGGCTTTGAAGACCTGCTGGATGATCTGGCGCGCTTCGGCGTGCAAATGAAAGCTGTGGACTCCGGCAGCAGGCTCCAGTTCCACCCCTTCACCCGCCCTCCGTTCGCTTTTCTCGTAGATGGGCCTTGGCTGGCCCAGCACGGCATCGTCTCCCAGTTCGAACAGGTGCTGCTTCACCTGCGGATCATCCGGCTCGAGTTCAAGCGCATGGGCCAGGGCCGCTCGCCCTTGCGCCGCATCGCCCCTCAGCCGGTCTTTGGCCGCCGCTTGAATCAGCGCCGTCACCGCGTGACTGCGCGCGACGCTCGCTGCCAGCGGATAGTCGGGATTGCCTGGGTCCAGTTTAGCCGCTTGCTGGTAGCCGCTCAGAGCCGCTTCAAACTGTCCATCCGCGAAGAGTTTGCTCGATGAAAGATAGAGCTTGCCAGCCCGCCGCCGGTCGGAGTTGCGTACGGGCCCGGTCAGGCTGGGGGCCTTGGCTGGAGCGGCCGCAGAAGCTGTTTCAGGGGTTGCGCTCTGCGCGGGCGGATTTGCAGTTTGGGCCTGGGTGCCCCCGCAGGAGAATGCCACCAGCAGCAATACGGGAGTCCAATAGTACGCAGTACGCTTCAAAAAAGCGTCTGGCTTGAGAGCGCGCATCTCGGTTGTCTGCGAAGTGATCTGCATCTACTCTATTGTAAGGACGCTAACCGCACGAATTGCGCTTGAATCAAGCGGCATTTGATCGTACATGGCGGCGACCCTTGGATTGCAATGCGCCATCACTGAGAATCCAGAAGATCACCGTTCGCTGAAGCTACACTCCAAAGCTGGTGGCTTTATGCTCCAACTGGGGTCGCTTCCTGAATGCCTCCGCCAAGAACCTCTCCCTTTCTGACACTGGAATGGAGAGCGTTTTGCCATTTGCGAGGAAGATCAAGACACGACTTGTCCAGAAACAGTCAAGCGACGGTGAAATCGGTAGGAGTTCGTATATAGAATCATATGGAATCAAGTTCTTCCTCCATCCCCGGCGAAAGAACAAACCATCCTCTTGAAGCTCGCAAAATTGGGGAACGCGAAAAGTGAACACAAGTAAACAAGTTGCCAATAGGGAAAGCCAAAATAGAACGTCAAACACGCCATAATGGATGGGAATGCGACACCTGACGTAATTTTGCTGATGCCATCCGACCATTAGAAGGACCCCGCCGGAGATCATCAGAATAGACCAGCAAACCAAGAAAATGCGGTTGACTCTTGCCTCGAATCGCATTGTTTTCCTCACGGTCAACGGTGCTGTCAGCCCCGGCCAAAGACCTGGCGAACCGCGCTATAGACAGGACGCTCGCTGCGCGGCGGACGCTTGAGACCGGCGCGCACTTCGGCCAGGCTTAACCCCAGCTCGGCCATGGTGCGGCTCAGGGTGTTGCGGTGCATGCCCAGCTCCTCGGCCGCCTTGCACTGGTTTCCCCGGTGCGCCACCAGCACTTCGCGCAGATATTGCTTCTTGAACTCGCTTACGGCGTCCTCGTAGCGCATACCGCTGGAATGCATTTGGGTCACTAGGCTGTCCAGTTCTCGTCTCACGTCCACCTCTGTTTGCTCTACTAGCTTGCCACATTTCCCTGGGCTGCGTCCTGAGAAAAATCACTATTTATTGTTGCCGGGGTGCAACCACCGCGGCGACTGCTCTTCCAGCGCATTAAGTCCGTGCCGGACTCGCTCGGCCAACTCGTGCGGAGTCACATGAGTGCTCAAGTGACAGGCCCCGAAAAACAGCCTTGGAAGCTTGGCCTCGGTCAGCCAATGGGCCTTCGGGAAAAAGGCCACGGTCACCAGAATCACTAGCGTCACCAGAAGCGCGCCCTGGAAAAAGCCGAATGCCGCTCCTGCCAGACTGTCCAGGCAGCCAAGCCCGAGGGAATGGATAGTCTTGGAGAGAATCTTCCCGGCGACGCTGACCAAGGCCATTACAAGAAGTGCAATCAGCAGAAATCCGATGGCATTGGCCACCGCTTCAATGCGCACCACGGGAAGAATCAGCTTCGCGATGCGGCCGTAGTTCCAGGCGGCGATCGCCAGGCCCAGCAGTAGGCCGCCTAGCCCGCAGACGGCGCGAAAGAATCCCTGGGTGAACCCTCCCAGCACCGCTAGCACGATCACCACAACGATAGCCCAGTCCACCAACCCCATCTCGTGCTCCTTCTAAACTTTCCTTGGTCCCAAAAAGCCCTTAGCAAGCTCTGTCCGCGTCCAATACTTGCAGGTCGCGTCATTTGTCCGGGGTCAGCAGTGGGGGTTGCGTCCGGATTCGAGTTCGCCTGAGCGGCTGGCGAATTTTTGCGCCGGAGCGAACTGAAGCTCCGATTTTCAAATGCGCAGCACGGTTTGTCAATCTCGTTTCCAATGCGGTGCGGGAATGTGCGGCAAAGTTCAGCGATCCAGCCGCTCCAGATGAGTGCTTGGGCGCGAGGTGTTCAATATTGAACAGCCAAGCGGTCGAGAATTGAGTTCAGATACACTAACCGCATCATTTTGGTACAAATACGCACACGTGTGACGACCATCACGGAACACGTTTTCAGTATAAGAGAAACTCCAGATGTCAACATGGTTCGGAGGGCGTGTACGAAAGTCCTCTTTGAGCCGGGCGACACGAAGTGGCCGTGGAAAGGGGAAGCCGCAGCTAGCTTCGTTTGTATAGGGATCACCAGTAGCCGCGCGCTACCGACCTCCAGCGTCGGCTACTGGCCCCGTCTAACTTGTGTCATGCAAGCGCCTCCGAAGAGACGTCATCCTTCGGAGGTGTTTTTTCGTCCGTTCTCGCCGGTTTAAATCCATTTGCAAATGAGGACTCTAATTGGCCCCTGCAATATTCCAGGATGTTTGATGGGAGCTCGGAACCTCCGCGGCGCGGTAAATGTATAGTTTCTTTGTACTTCAGAATCTTGGAGACACCGCAAGAGGTGGGAGGAATTTCGAATGAAGCGTTGGATTGTAGGCGCAGTGTGGGCGTGTATGTGCTCGCTGGGGTGCACGATGGGCCTAGCCCAGAGCGCGGATGAGGCGGCGGTAAAGGCCAGGCTCGATCAGGTAGCCAGCTCGTACACGGCGGGGAACGCCTTCATGGGTACAGTGCTGGTGGTGGATGGCGATCGCGTGCTGTTGGACAAGGGCTATGGCATGGCGGACCTGGAATGGGGCAACGCCAATGCGCCGGATGTGAAGTTCCGGCTTGGTTCGCTGACCAAGCAGTTCACCGCAACACTCGTGCTGCTGTTGCAGCAGGACGGCAAGCTGAAGATAGAAGACCCGGTGAGCAAGTACCTGCCGGATGCGCCCAAGGCCTGGGAGAAGATCACGCTGGCCAATCTTCTGGGGCACACTTCGGGCATCCCCAGCTTCACGGACCTCAAAGAGTTTGGCGTGTGGCGGATGAATTCGCACACGACGGAAGAGGAACTGGCCTTGTTCCGCGATAAGCCGCTGGATTTCGAGCCGGGCAGCAAGTTTGCATACAGTAACTCGAACTTTGAGGTGCTTGGCGCGGTGATCGAGAAGGTGAGTGGCAAGAAATATGGCGACCTGCTGCGTGAGCGCATCTTCGACCCGTTGGGAATGAAGGATTCGGGGCTGGACACCGATGAGTTGATCCTGCCCAAGCGGGCGCAGGGCTATATGCCAGGCAAAGGCGGCCTGGTGCTGGCGCGGTCGGAGTCGATGACGGTGCCGTGGGCTGCGGGATCCATCTACTCGACCACGGGAGACCTGCTGAAGTGGGAGCGGGGGCTATTTGGCGGCAACGTGCTGTCAGCAGAATCGCTGAAGGCGATGACCACGCCGGGCAAGGGGGATTACGGGTTAGGAGTATTTGTCGCGGATAAGAGCGGACTCAAGGTGGTGGAGCACGGCGGCGGCATCGAGGGGTTCAATACGAATCTGATGTACGTGCCGGAGCGGCGGATTGCGGTGGTGGTATTGAGCAACGTGAATGGGGATGCGCCGGACGCGATGGGCGACCAGTTGTTGGACGTGGTGCTGGGCAAGCCTGTGATCCTGGCCAGCGAACGAAAGGCGGTGCCCATCGCCAAGGAAGAGCTGGCAAAGTTTGTGGGCGTCTTCGATCTGATGCCGGCATTTTCAGTTACCTTTGCGGTCTCCGGCGACGGGTTGACTGCGCAAGGCACCGGCCAGCCCGCGTTTCCACTGCTCTACCAAGGCACGAAGGACGGCCACCCGCGTTTTTTTGCATCGCAGGTGGGCGCGGAATTCGAGTTTGTGCCAGATGCCAGCGGCGTTTTCACATCGATGGTGCTGCATCAGGGCGGGCATGACATGCCGGGCAAGCGGCACTAGGGAATATCTTCCTCGCGAATGAACGAAAACGCCGGACAGTTGGGAAGCTGCCCGGCGTTGGTTTGTAAAGACTGAGACTACCGCGTCTTTGCCACTTCTTCCACCGTTACCGGATCAAGAAACGGCATTGCGGCGCGAAGCTTTTTGCCGACAATCTCCACCGGGAGCTTCGCTTCGGCTTCGCGGAAGGCCAAAAACTCCTTGCGGCCGGAGTTCTGGTCGGCGAGGAAGCGCTTGGCGAATTCGCCGTTCTGGATTTCTGTGAGAATCTGCTTCATTGCCTTGCGGCTCTCGGCATTGATGACGCGCGGGCCGCTCACATAATCGCCCCACTCGGCGGTGTCGCTGATCGAGTAGCGCATATATGCCAGGCCGCCGCGATAGATCAGGTCCACAATCAGCTTGAGCTCGTGGAGGCACTCGAAGTAGGCGCTTTCAGGCTGATAGCCGGCTTCAACCAGCGTGTCAAAGCCTGCCTTGATCAGTGAGCTGACGCCGCCGCAGAGTACAGCCTGCTCGCCGAAGAGATCGGTCTCGGTTTCTTCTTTGAATGTTGTTTCGAGCACTCCGGCGCGTGTGCCGCCTATGCCCTTCAAGTAACTGAGGCAGAGCGCGTGAGCCTTGCCAGTCGCGTCCTGCTCGACGGCGATGAGGCAGGGAACACCGCCGCCCTCGGTGAAGACCTCGCGGACGCGATGGCCGGGAGACTTGGGTGCAGCCATGCCGACGTCAACGCCCTTGGGCGGAACGATGGTCTTGTAATGAATGTTGAAGCCGTGCGCGAACATGAGCAGCTTGCCCGCCGTAAGATTCGGTCCGATCTCTTCGGCATACAACTTTGCCGCGGTCTGATCGGGAACCAGAACCATCACTACGTCTGCCCACTTGGTGACCGCGGCCACCGTGCCCACTTCCAAGCCTGCTTTCTGCGCCTTGGCGATGGACTTCGAGTTCGGCGCCAGGCCAACCTTTACCTGGACCCCGGAATCCTTGAGGTTAAGAGCATGTGCATGTCCCTGGGAGCCGTAGCCGATGATGGCCACTTTTTTGGCTTGAATGAGGGATAGGTCGGCATCTTGATCGTAGTAAGTCTTCGCCATGATTTTCCTTTGCTTGTGGGGTTATGGTTAGTTTCAATCGGTTTAGGCGCTGTCTTCGCTGCCGGGCTATTCCGGTTCGCGTGCCGCGCAGTCTTCTGTTAGCTCTTCCGCTGCCTGCTCCGCGTCGGCGCCCATTGCCTTCAGGACGCGCGAAGTGTGGTGGCCGCGGCGCATGGTCATCTTGCCGCTGCGGCAAATCTCCAAAATGCTGTCGTCGCTTTCGCTGAGTACCTGGATCAGCCCTTCAATCTTGCTCTCCACGCCGGTCATTTCAATGGTCAGCGATTCCGGCGCCAGATCCACGATGCGGGCGCGAAAAACCTCAACAAGCTCAAAGATGCCCGAGCGATTGCGCGGAGTTGCGGCCACCTTGATGAGCGCGAGTTCGCGCGTCACCGACGGCGCTCCGGCGATGTCATCCACATCAACCACATTTTCCAACTTGTACAGGCTGGCGCGGATGCGATGGCCGGCCTCGGCCGAGGCCTCGCAGACCAGCGTCAGCCGCGACAGGCCCGCGCGCTCGCTGCGGCCCACGGTGAGCGAGTTGATGTTGATGTTCAAGCGGCGAAAGAGCGATGCCACGCGCGTGAGCACGCCCGGCAGGTCTTCCACGTACGCGACGAATGTGTGCAACATAAAGGCCTTTCAGGGATCAGAGGTCAGGGATCAGGGGGCAGTTCTTTTGAACCATGCCCTAACCTCAGTCCCTTCCTCAATCCCGTAAATCTTTTTCGAAGAACTGCGCCCAATCTTCAAGCTCGCGAATCGGCTATGCTTTCCCTGATCCCTGATCCCTGACACCTGAACCCTGATCCCTGACCTACGTTTCCATCAGCGGATCTTTTTCCGGGCGGCGAATCATCTCGTGGAGCGAGGACCCTGCGGGAATCATCGGATAAACCGCGTCTTCCTTTTCGACCATGAAGTTCAGCAGAAATGCGCCGGGAGCGGAGCGAGCCTCTTCGACCGCGGAGACCACCTCGCCGCGAGTTTGAACGCGTAGTCCCGCGATGCCGTGCGCATCGGCCAGCTTGACGAAGTCGGGCGAGACCAGCGGCGTGGCTTCGTAGTTGCGCTCGTAGAAAAACTCCTGCCATTGGCGCACCATGCCGAGGTATCCGTTGTTGATGATGGCGATGTTGATCTTGATGCCTTCCTGTGCGATGGTCGACAACTCGGCCGCGGTCATTTGAAATCCGCCGTCTCCGGCGATGACCCAGACTTCTTTGTCAGGGCAGGCGAACTTTGCACCGATGGCCGCGGGCAGCGCGAATCCCATTGTCCCCAGGCCGCCTGAGGTAATCAGCGAGCGGGGATGCTCGTGGTGGAAGTATTGCGCCTCCCACATCTGGTGCTGACCAACATCGGTTACCACAATGGCGTTGCCGCCGGTGATGCGCCAGATGTCGTGGATGACGTGCGCCGCGTAGAGGTGGCCGGAGTCGGGCAGATTCTTGATGTCGCGCACTGCCACCGCGCCTTTGCTGGATTCTATAGTTTTGATCCACGCCGCCCCGTCGCGGCCGCTAATGCGCGGCAACAATCCTTCAAGCACCACACGCAGGTCGCCGATCAGGGCTACATCCACCTTAATGTTCTTGTTAATCTCAGCCGGGTCAACCTCGATGTGAATCTTCTTGGCCTTCGGGGCATAAGTCGAGATTGAGCCGGTGACGCGATCGTCGAACCTCATGCCGCAGGCGATCAGCAGGTCGGCCTCCTGGATGGCATGATTGACCCAAGCCTCGCCGTGCATGCCCATCATGCCCAGGTTCAGCGGGTGCGAAGCAGGGAAGCCTCCCAGGCCCAGCAGCGTAAGGGCTACGGGAATCTGTGCGCGCTCGGCTAGGGTACGCACTTGCTCCTCGGCGCCGGATTCGATGACGCCGTGACCGGCCAGAATCACGGGCCGCTTGGCGCTGCGGATCAGTTCAGCGGCTTGCGCCAGGTCGTGCTCCTCCACATTCAACATGGGATGGGCGCGATGGGGACGCGGATTCGCAGCGTCGAAGTCGAAGATTGCCGTGCCCTGTTGCGCGTCCTTGGTGATATCGACGAGCACCGGCCCCGGACGCCCGGTCTTCGCGATCTGGAAAGCGTAGCGGATCGCCGCGGCAATCTCCTCGGTCTTGTTGATGAGAAAGTTGTGCTTGGTTACAGGCAGCGTGATGCCGGTGATGTCCACTTCCTGAAATGCGTCCGTGCCCAGCACTTTGCTGGAGACATTGCCTGTGATACAGACAATGGGAATCGAGTCCAGCATGGCGGTAGCGATGCCGGTAACCAGATTCGTTGCGCCGGGGCCGCTGGTGGCGATGGCGACGCCCACCTTGCCCGAAGCGCGCGCGTAACCATCGGCCATGTGCGCTGCGCCCTGCTCGTGGCGCACCAGTACGTGGTGAATGGGAAATTTGCGCAGAGCGTCGTAAACCGGGAGTATAGCCCCGCCGGGGTAGCCGAAGACGTCAGTGACGCCCTCGCCCACCAGCGTAGCCCAGACAATCTCCGCGCCGGTCAGGCGGGTGGGAGGGTTATTCGATGCGTGCGTGTTTGCGCCGCTTCCCATGTGAGACTCCTTTTAAGCTGCTAGCTACTAGCTTCTAGCTAGTGCGTCGGTAGAGCAGTGCTTACTGTGATTCCTTCCTAGAGGCGGAAACACGGTATTCCGACTCAGGTAAAACCTCGCAAAATCGGCGCGGTCAGATTCAAACAACAGGCTTGACACCCACGAGCAAAGCCAACTCACGCCACTTCCAATGGCAATCGACGTCTACAAAGCCAATATCGCGCAGCCATTCCAACTGAGTTTCAAAATCGAGGAGCTTGTTTGATGGATCTTCGTCAGCCCATGAAAGAGCTTTGAGGAATCCCGCGTGGAGGCGAGGACTCGGTGAAGAAACGTGTTCAAGATTGCAAAAAACACCGTCCGGAGTGAGTAATTCGAAAATCTCCTGATACAGCGCGCGTTTTCGTTCATGGGACACGTGGTGGATGGCAAAGCTCGAGATCACTGCGTCGAACGGCTCCATCCGAGGCAACCTGTTCTCAAAATCATGCGAGACGATCGTCACGCTGCTATCGGACGCAAACAGCTTGCGTAGGGCCTCCAGCATCGTCGGCGAGAAATCCAGTCCGACGAATTGGGCGCCCGGCCTTGCGGCCTTCATCAGGGCAAGGAGCCTTCCACCGCCGCTGCCCAAGTCTAGAATGCGCTTAGCCTCAGGAGGCACGAACTCAAGCAGAGTGGCTTCACCCTCGACGCGATGAGGAATCGAGTCCGCGCGCCTGAGATAGTCCAAAGCGTGCTCCGTGGAAGTCCACAGGTTGACGTCAGCAGTGATCGTCATCGCATTTCCTCTTTACGCAGGGCATTATTTCGTTTTCCCAATTCAACTTAGTTACCTGTTCTAGCTCGCAGCTAGAATCCAATAGCTAGAAGCTGTTCTTACGTCGTTGCGCCTTCGGAGGCCGAGCTTACGCGGTCAACATATTTACGGAAGACGCCTCGCGGCCAGCGCAATGCGGGCGGCGTGAAGTTCTTCAGGCGCGCGGCGATTTCTTCTTCGCTGACTTCGAGCGTGAGCTTGCGATTCTTGATGTCGAAGTGGATGATGTCGCCCTCGCGGACAGCGGCAATAGGTCCGCCGACGAAGGCTTCAGGGGCGACGTGACCTGCAGTAAATCCTCTTGTCGCGCCGGAGAAGCGGCCGTCGGTCAATAGTGCTACGGTGGGGCTGAGCGCGGGATTGCCGCTGACGGCGGCGGTCACTTGCAGCATTTCTCTCATGCCTGGACCGCCTTTGGGACCTTCATAGCGGATCACCAGCACGTCGTTCGGCTTGATCTTGCCGGTCTGCACGGCTTCAAAGCAGGCCTGTTCAGTGTCAAAGACGCGCGCGGGACCGCGATGCTCGTAGCGCCCTGCGGCAGCCACCTTCATCACGCAGCCTTCAGGAGCCAGGTTGCCCTTGAGAATCACTAAACCGCCGAACGGCTTGAGCGGCTTCTCAAAAGTGTGGATGACGACCTGGCCGGGAGTCTCGACGGCCAGCGCGGCTTCTTCGGCCAGCGTTTTGCCGCTGATGGTGAGCGTGGATCCGTCGGCGTAACCGGCGTCGATGAGACGCTTGGCCAGGAGACGCGAGCCACCGGCGGCCTGAAAGTCGGAGGCCATGTACTTGCCTGCGGGAATCAGGTCGCAGATGAACGGAGTGCGCTTGGATATCTCGTCGAAATCGTCGATGGAAAGAGGAATGCCCATTTCGCGGGCGATGGCCAGCAGGTGCAGCACGGCGTTGGTGGAACCGCCGCTGGCGGCTACGCTGGCGATGGTGTTTTCAAGAGATTTGCGGGTGATGATCTGCGACGGGCGGCGATTGGCGCGGACGGCATCCATGAGAATGCGGCCGGCTTCGCGCGTGGCGGCGTACTTGTCCTTGTCGGTGGCGGGCACGCCAGAAAGCTGGATGGGCGAGATGCCGAGGATTTCGCCGGACATGGCCATGGTGTTGGCGGTGAACTGGCCGCCGCACGCGCCTGCGCCAGGACAGGCATTGGCTTCAAGAGCCTCAAGGCGCGCGTCGTCGATGGCTCCGGCGGCGTGTGCGCCGATACCTTCAAAGACGTTCTGAATGGAGATGTCGACGCCGTCGAGTTTGCCCGGCGCGATAGAGCCGCCGTAAAGCATGATGCCCGGAATGTTGAGGCGGCAGAGAGCCATGATGATGCCGGGCATGTTCTTGTCGCAGCCGCCGATGCCGACCAGGCCGTCGAAGAGATTCCCGCGGGCTACGAGCTCAATGGAATCGGCGATGACTTCGCGCGAAACCAGCGAGGCTTTCATGCCCTCGGTGCCCATCGTGATGCCATCGGAGATGGTGATGGTGTTGAACTCCATCGGAGTTCCGCCCGCCTCGCGAATGCCCTCTTTGAGGGCCTCGGCGATCTCGCGCAGATGCATATTGCAGGTGCCGATCTCGGTCCACGTATTGGCGATGCCGATGATGGGCTTGTGCAGGTCTTCGTTGCTGAAGCCGGAACCACGCAGATACGAACGGGAGGCTGCCCGGTCAGGGCCTTCGGTCAACGGGATGCTTTGTCGCTTGCCTTGTACTGTCATTGTGTTCCTTGAGACCTTGTTGAGCTTCTAGCTCCTAGCGTCTAGCCGCTAGCTTGTTCTTGCTGCAATGAATGTTTGTGCCTTCAACTGGCCATTTCCGTAGAGTGTCTGCTATCTGAGCCAATTCTGTTCGCAGTTACAAGCCGACTTAGTGAACCTTTGAATAAGTCGATGTTTTGAAAGGGCACGACTTCAGTCGTGCCGTAAATGCAACAAACAATCACGGGCTTTAGCCCCTGAGGGCAGGTTATTCTTGCCCTGGTTACAATTTCAACAAGCTCTCGGTAAGTGAACTAACTCCGACGTTACTTCGCTTTCAACCAGCCAGCTTGGTCGTGCTTTGTTTCAAATGCATCAAGCGCCGCTTCATGCCGTAGAGTCAGGCCGATGTCGTCGAGTCCTTCAAGCAGACAGAACTTGCGGAATGGGTCAATCTCGAAGGTTGCCGAGAAGCCCTGATTGTCAGTAACTGTCTGCGCTTCAAGAGAGACAGTGAGTTGATAATTCGAAATGGTTTTTGCGTTGTCAAGCAGCGTGGCCACTTGCTCTTCACTGAGCCGCGCCAGCACAATGCCGTTCTTGCCCGCGTTGGAAAAGAAAATGTCTGCAAAGGTCGGCGCAATAACCGCACGGAAACCGAAGTCCGAAAGCGCCCATGCTGCGTGCTCGCGGCTCGATCCGCAGGCGAAATTCTTGCCGGCGACGAGAATTTGCGCGCCTTTGTAACGCGGGTCGTTGAGCACGAAGCTGGGGTCAGGCTCACCCGTAGCCGTGCGCCGCCAATCGAAGAAGAGAAACTCGCCGTAGCCGGTGCGCTCGATGCGTTTGAGAAACTGCTTGGGAATAATCTGGTCCGTATCAACATTTGCCCGGTCCAGAGGCGCGGCCAATGCGGTCAATGTGCGAAAGGGTTCCATCAGCCTTTCACCTCCCAATTGCGAATGTCTACAAAATGTCCTGCAATGGCGGCTGCCGCGGCCATCTCCGGGCTGACAAGATGCGTGCGTCCGCCTCGGCCCTGCCGGCCTTCAAAGTTGCGGTTGCTGGTCGAGGCGCAACGCTCGCCCGGCGAAAGAATGTCGGGATTCATGCCCAGGCACATCGAGCAGCCTGGCTCGCGCCATTCGAAACCTGCCGCGCGGAAGATGCGATCGAGGCCCTCGGTTTCAGCCTGTTCCTTCACGGCCTGCGAGCCTGGAACCACCATCGCGCTCACCTTTGTCGAAACCTTGTATCCGTCCGCGATGCGGGCGGCTGCGCGCAAGTCTTCGATGCGTCCATTGGTGCACGAGCCAATGAAAACGCGGTCAATCGCGACTGTATCAAGCGGCGTGCCAGCTTTCAGGCCCATATATTCGAGCGCACGTTCCAGTCCCGTGCGTTCTTGTTCGGTAGGCGCTGAAGCGGGGTCAGGCACTTTGGACGTAATCGGCGCGACCATTCCGGGACTGGTGCCCCAGCTTACATACGGAACCAGCGTGGCGGCGTCGATCACGAGTTCGCGGTCAAACTTTGCGCCAGCATCGCTGGGCAGCTTGCTCCACTCGCGGACGGCTTCATCCCATGCCGCACCCTGCGGTGCGAATCGGCGGCCTTTCAGATACGCAAAGGTCTTTTCGTCGGGAGCGATCAGCCCCGCGCGCGCTCCGGCTTCGATGCTCATATTGCAAACCGTCATGCGGCCTTCTATGGAAAGCGCGCGAATGGCCGAGCCAGCGTACTCGACAACGCAGCCAGTCGCGCCGTCAGTTCCAATCTGCCCGATGATGGCGAGAATGATGTCCTTGGCCGTGACGCCGCGCGGCAGCTTGCCTTCGACCGCAATGCGAAAAGTCTTGGGCTTGGATTGGGGCAGGGTTTGCGTGGCCAGCACATGTTCCACTTCGCTGGTGCCGATGCCGAAGGCCAACGCCCCGAAGGCGCCATGTGTCGAAGTGTGCGAGTCGCCGCAGACAATCGTCATGCCTGGCTTGGTCAGTCCCAACTCCGGTCCGATGATGTGAACAATGCCCTGGCTGGGCGAGTCCACATCGTAAAGCTCAATGCCGAACTCCGCGCAGTTCTGGCGCAGCGTAGCAATCTGCGTCGCCGCAATTTGATCCACTATATTGAGACGGCCTTCTTTCGTCGTGGGCACGTTGTGATCAACCGTCGCGATACATCGGTCAGGGCGCCGCACCTTGCGGCCGGCGAGGCGCAGTCCTTCAAATGCCTGCGGCGATGTGACCTCGTGCAGCAGTTGCAGGTCGATGTAGAGCAGCGTCGGCTCGCCCTCAGGCGATGCCACCACATGCTGCTCCCAGACCTTTTCAAATAGCGTTCTCGGTTCTGAACTCATTGAACTCCTCTTTAAGCTGCTAGCTCCTAGCTTGTCTCTACTCGATCATTGCGACTTCCAGAAGAAGCCCGTTTTCTGCGCTTATGTTGGCTGATGCCGCTTGCTCCAGCACGATGGGCTAGAGGCTAGCGGCTAGAAGCTAGAAGCTAGAAGCTGAACTTTAACCGTCTCGCGGACCTTCTTGCCCATCTCGGTTGTCGAGAGCACCTTAAACCCTTGCGGGTTCGAGCGCGCGAGATCCGGCGTGCGGAAGCCTTGTTCCAACACCTTGCGGACCGCCGTCTCGATAACAACGGCTTCAGCTTCAAGGCCGCCGGAGTGGCGCAAAATCAATGCGCCGGTCAGGATCGCACCCAGCGGATTGGCAAGCCCTTTGCCCGCGATGTCCGGCGCGGAGCCATGCACTGGCTCAAACAAATTCACCTTGCCGCCGATAGTGGCCGAAGGCAACATGCCGAGCGATCCGGTGATGACTGCCGATTCGTCGGTCAGAATATCTCCAAACAAATTCTCCGTCACCACCACATCGAAGTCGCGCGGCCGGTTCATCAGGTGCATGGACATGGCGTCCACGTACTGGTGCTCCAGCGTTACATCGGGAAACTCCGCAGCCACTTCGATCACCGTCGCGCGCCACAGTTGCGAAACTTCAAGCACATTGGCCTTGTCAACGTTGGTCAGCTTCTTGCGGCGCTTCTGGGCCAGTTGGAAAGCCACGCGGACTACGCGCGCCACTTCATCATGCGTGTAGCGCATGGTGTTCCAGGCCTCGCCCTTTTCGCGATTCCACTCGCGCGGCTGGCCGAAGTAGAGACCGCCCAGCAGTTCGCGAACAAAGAGAATATCCGCGCCGTCAATAATCTCAGGACGCAAAGGGCTGTTGACGGCCAGCTCCTTGAAAGCAAACGCTGGCCGCAGGTTGGCAAAGCCGCCCAGAGCGGCCCGCAATCCCAGCAGGCCGGCCTCGGGACGTTTGTCTGGGGGGAGGGAATTGAACTCGTTGCCGCCTACCGCGCCGAGCAAAACGGCGTCGGAGTTGAGCGCGGCTTCAAGCGTGTCCGCGGGCAGAGGCGTGCCGTCCTGCACAATCGCCACGCCGCCGATGCGCTTCTCTTCGATTTCGAGTGTGTGGCCGCTGGCTGCCGCTACTTCGCGCAATACCGCAACAGCTTCGCGGGTGACCTCGGGACCGATGCCGTCGCCGGCTGTAACCAGAATCTTCAGCTTCATGCGTTCTCTCTTCAACTTTCAGTGGTTAGTTGCCAGCGGTCAGTTGAGCTTCAGGCGAGCTCGGAGATCGGCTCTTGGCGGCGATCACGAATCTTGTCGGGCAAGCAGCCGATCAGATCGTAGTCGTAGATGTTCTTCTTGCGGTCGGCCAGCGCGACAAAGCGGTAGTAGGCGTGCTGCAGCTCGTCGCGAGTGAGCGTGAAGCCCAACTGTTCCAGTCTATTCCTAAGCGCCGCGCGGCCAGAGTGCTTGCCCAGCACCAGATGCGTCTTGGCTACTCCCACCAGCATAGGCGTCATGATCTCGTAGCAGAGCGGGTTGGCTAGCATACCATGCTGATGAATGCCGGACTCGTGAGCAAAAGCGTTGTCGCCTACGATTGCCTTGTTAGGAGAAGGACGGAAAGTAATGATCTGGCCCAGCACCTGGCTGCATGGATAAAGCTGGCTCAGATTGATGCCGGAGGTGACGCCGAAACGGTCGCCGCGCACATAGAGGGCGGCGGCAATCTCTTCCAGAGCCGCATTGCCGGCCCGCTCGCCGATGCCGTTGATGGTGCACTCCACCTGACGGGCGCCGTTACTGACAGCCGCCAGCGAGTTGGCCACGGCCAGTCCAAGATCGTCATGGCAGTGCGCCGAAAGAATCACGCCCTCTTTGTCGATGGCGGGAATGCGCTCGCGCACCTCGGCGAACATACGGCCGTATTCTTCCGGTGTGCTGTAGCCCACGGTGTCGGGCATATTAATTGTTGTCGCACCGGCTTCGACAGCCACCCTCACCATCTCGACGAGGAAGTCGCGCTCCGAGCGGGTAGCGTCTTCGGGCGAAAACTCGACATCGTCCACCAGCGAGCGCGCCAGCCGCACGCACTCCGCGGTTTGATCCAGCGCCTCGGCGCGGCTCATCTTGAGTTTGTACTCGAGATGCAGATCGCTTGCAGCCAGAAAAACGTGGATGCGTGCGCGGTCAGCTAACTGCAGGGCGCGCGCGGCCATCTCGATGTCTTCCTTTTTTGCGCGAGCCAGAGACGTGATGCGCGGCTTGCGTATGGCCTGTGTAATGGTGGCAATGGCGGCGAAGTCGCCCTCTGAAGCCATGGCAAAGCCGGCTTCGATAATGTCCACGCCCAGATCTTCCAGGGCATGCGCCATGGTCAGCTTCTCCTGCGTCGTCATGCTGCAGCCGGGCGACTGCTCACCGTCGCGTAGCGTGGTATCGAAGAAGACGATGCGATCTGACGCCATGAATCTGCCTCCCAAGGGGAAAATAGCCCCAACACTTGGATTGTCCAGCATTTCTCTCCATAAGGCAAAGTTATAATTGTTGTAGATGAGATTAGAATTGCTTATGGTGAATCAGGGGTCAGAGATCAGGGTTCAGGGTTCAGATGAATCGCACGCGGGATTCATCATGATTCTGGCTTCTCCTTCAATTGACCTCTGTTTCAATACCAATGCTGTTTGCTGAGCGCGGATCAACTGATCCCTGACCCCTGACACCTGATCCCTGGCCGGAGGCCGTCGTGGAACTGAATCAACTGGAAACCTTTCTCGCCGTAGCCGAGGAGCATAGCTTCTCGCGGGCGGCTGTGCGGTTGCGCAGGACGCAGCCTGCGGTGAGCCAGGTCATTCGCAAGCTGGAAGCCTCGGTGGGCGAGACGCTCTTCGACCGGGCTGCGCGGGATGGGGCGCTCACCGCGGCCGGAGCGCTGTTACGCGACTACGCCCTGCGATTGCTCGCGTTGCGGCGCGAGGCGTCCAGCGCGCTCGATGAGCTGAAGAGCCTGGAGCGGGGCAAGCTGCAATTGGCGGCCAACGAATACACCTGCCTCTATTTGCTGCGAGCCATCGACCGGTACCGGCGCGAATTTCCTCACGTCAATGTCGCCGTGCACCGCATGTTGGCTTCGCACATCCCCGACGAACTGAATTTGCGCACCTTCGAGCTGGGGGTGATCTCCTACCGTCCTGACCCGGCGCAGTATCGCAGCATCGCGGTATATGCCGACAGTGTGGCTCTCATCGTTAGCCCCGGTCATGCGTTGGCTGGGGCCAAGCGCGTCTCCATCACCGACCTCGGCGAGGAGAACTTCATCGCCCACAATGTGGCCTCGCCCATGCGGCGCCGGGTGATTGAAGCCTTTCAAAAGTACCGCACACCCCTCAATATGGGCATCGAGCTGCCCACCATCGAGGCCATCAAGCGGTTTGTGGCCATGGGCAATGGGGTAGCTCTGGTGCCGCATTTGACCGTCGCCAGGGAACTCGAAGCCGGGGATCTGGTGCGTGTTCCGGTGGATGAATTGGAGGTCAAGCGCGTGCTCCGGCTGGTTTACCGGCGGCAGGCGACACTTTCTTACGCGGCCAGGGCATTTTTGCGCACCGTCAGGGCGCTGGCCCAGGAACTGGGTCCGCCCTTCCACTACCAAGTGGAGCGGGCAGGCTGAACAGGCTGATTATTTTTGAAGGGGTTTGAAAGCCCGTCTGGCCGCGGAAAAGCAGCGCTTTACGGCCCTTTGCCCGGTGGAAAGCGCCCGTTTTCATCCCCTTGCGTCTAAAGCCTCAGATCGTTTCCGGTCGTGCTTCTGTCATGGACCCGCTCCGGCCAGTTACAATGCTGAGAGTGGGGCCCGGCTCGAACCGGAGCACCGGAACCGACAAACTCGTTGCCAGCCGGACGGTTGAGCAGTCGTGAGGATCAGGACCGAATGAAGAAGATCGCCTTAATTGCATTTTTGCTGATCGTATGCGTGGCGGCGGGCCGCGCCC
>Ga0255354_1000813_pt1 | contig 19106 bp, 19 predicted proteins | sample HBST50metaG_FD_189942 | JGI IMG/M metagenome (GOLD analysis project Ga0255354, IMG submission 189942) | Peat soil microbial communities from Stordalen Mire, Sweden - H.B.S.T50 | ecosystem: Environmental > Terrestrial > Soil > Wetlands > Peat | place: Sweden: Norrbotten County, Stordalen Mire...
GCCAACAGGTCCATCCAGCAGCTCGCCGACCTCACACCGGCTGCATGGATCGCCAGACACATTTCCGACAGCCTATAAAGCTACTAACCGCGCCTCGTCAACCGTGTGTTTGGCCATACGCATACACTTCAGTTACGCGCTCTATCCCCATGCCGGTGACTGGAAGCAGGCACTGACGGTGCGTCGAGGCTACGAGTACAACTACAAACTGCAAGCTGTGCAAGTTGGAAGTCACGCAGGGTCCTTGCCCAGCCGGCATTCATTTGTCACGCTTGGGGCGCAGAATGTGGTTCTGACCGCGGTGAAAAAGGCCGAAGATGGGGATGCACTGATCTTTCGATTCTATGAGTGGGCTGGCAAGGACGGTGAAGTGCGGATGAAGGTCCCGGAAGGCGCAAAGTCAGCCAGACTGGCGAATCTCCAGGAGGTCCCGGAAGGCTCTTCGCTCTCCGTGGAAGGCGGAAGTTCCATTTCCGTTCCGACTCATCCGTATGAAATCGTGACGGTCAGGGTCGAGTATCCGACTCCGGCTCAATAGCTTCAATGGACTTCAGGCAGGAGAGCATTTTCGATTCATGTATCGACATCACGGCAGCATGCGAGGGGCTTTTCTCAAGGAAAAGCCCCTCGGTGTTCCGGGTTCTGTAAAGTGCAGAATCGAAAATGAATTATCGGTCCCGCTTCCAGATCGCGAGAATCGCTTCTTCGTCGCCCAGCCCCTCGGGAACAGCAGAACTGGGCATATTCGCGTAATACCACGTGCGGTGATCGAGTGGCGATTGCATTGTTCTGCTGCCGGGCATTTCAAGATACCCGCTGGAGTCAGTCTTTCTGACCCAGTTCCAGGCGTATTCAAGCCACTCGCTGCGGTACTGCTTGCTCTGGTGCGCAAACCAGGTAATCTCGTCGTAGCCCCACACCCAGTCGCCACCTTGTCCGGCCTGTCCTGGGTTTGCGCTTGCGCCCCAATTATCGAGCTCCACCAGATAGGGAAGGTGCTCGCACTGCCAGCCGCTGTAGGTCAATCCCCCCTTACTGCGGAGGAAGATACTGTCGGCAAAGCCGACTTCCAGAGTTGCCTGTTGCGGATGACCGGGAAGCTCTTTGATGCGCAGCGGGAATGCATGAAAGTCGAGCAGTAGCTTCCCGTCGCGCACCAGGCCGCCGCTCGGAACGTGCGCATTGTTGAGAACCATGCCACGGCGCGCGTGTTTCTCAGCATACGCTCGAACCAGCGTAAAGACATGAGCATAGTGCGCAAGGTCATGATCGTTGCGATTCATGATCTCCATCTGGCCCCAGTGAATGCCCTCGAACCCTAGATCGATATACGACACTGCCAGAAAATAGAACCATAGTTGGGTCTCAATCTGGCTCACATCGGGAATGCCGGCGTCACTTCCCCAAGCTCGTGTGCGCTGCGCCTTGGGGTAAAGAATGGCTTCATAATGAAAGTTCCGCTTCTCCGCGGGCAATCCCAGAGCGGTAAACGCCCACGCAGGCACGAGAATCTGCTCCACTTCGCTGGTAACAATCTCGAAAATGCAGGCTTCGAGAATCATGCCTGAATCGACTGCGTGGACCTTGGAAACCAGCCGCTTCGCTCGTGCAAAATTCTGAAGCAGATTTGCCTCCCCACCCCACAGACAGATACTTCGACCAATGTATTTTGCGCCAGTTGCGCCAAGCATGCGCAGGTCGTCGCTGAAATCGCCTCTGCCATTGAGCAGGCCTTCCATCGATATCGACCGGGAAAGGTAGTTACCCAGCACTTCGCGCGACATGGTCCCCTGAAAGTCATAGCTTCGAGGGTGCGACGGGAAAACATCGCTGAAGGCCTTGCGCGTCAACGCGAAGGCTGACAAGACAAAAGACGATTGCAGGAATCGCCGTCTTTCCATGTGATCTCCTAAATAGAAACTTCACACCGCCGGATCCGTAAGCAGATAGCTCGGATATTATGCCGGCGGTGCTTATCATGAATTCCAAGCATCACTCTATTGGAAGCTGAGCTTGGGAACAACGTTAAGACGCGGATCTAACGTGCCTGTAGGCTGATGGGAAGAAACGGCTGCTGGAGAGTGAATCCTTGTCACGGTGGATGCGTGGCGGCTGACGAACAGAATCAGGCAGATTTGACTATCCGAAACACGGGACGCGTGAGCCTGTTCGATACAGCTTTCTCCGACGACGACAAAGTGCTCTATCGAGTGCTGACCTATAGATAGAATGAATATCCCTGCATCCCCTTCGCCGGGAAGTCGTCCCATTTTGAATGTACCTACCGTTAGCTGAAATGTTTCCGCGTAACACCTGTGATTTCATGCGCATATGAAAATGTTAAAACCCTCGCTAACCTTGTCAGTCCTGTATCTCGCGATTAAGGTCATTCAGACTCATCACATCCATCCGGGAGCATCATGAAAAGAATGAATCAATTTGTCCGTTCAAGTGGATTATCGCCTTGGGAGATCTCGATTCCTATGCAGGAGCAGGGCTCAGGAATGAGAAGCAGAGCAGAGTTGCGGAGATTTGCGCACAAGGGAAGCTGGGGAGTGGCGCTGCTGCTGGCCGTCTGTCTTGCGCCAGCCTGGGGACAGCAAACCGCGCAGAGTCCCGAGACGAATGCCCTGTACAAGCAGGCCGGCGCACCCATCGAGCGACGCATCGACGATCTGCTGCGTCGCATGACCGTCGAGGAGAAGGCTCGCCAACTCGACTTGTACGCCGCTGCTGGAACGCTGGAAGACAAGCACACCGGGAAGGACCATGTGGCCCCGGATGCTGCCTTCCTGCCGGACAAGGCACAGGCAATGTGGGGCAATGTAGGCGTGGGCGGCATTCATGATGTCTATCCGACCTCAGAACAGTCGAACGCAATTCAGAAGTGGGTGATTGGGCACAATCGGTTGGGCATTCCCGTGCTCTTCATCGAGGAGGCTCTGCACGGCTTCGACACCGGCACCGCGTTTCCCGCTCCGTTGAACCTGGCTTCCACCTGGAATCCGGCGCTGGCGCAGCGGACCGGATCGGCGATTGCCGCCGAGGCACGGTCGACCGGCGTGGGCATGATCCTTGGCCCGGTGCTGGATCTGGCCCGCGAGCCGCGCTGGGGACGCGTGGAAGAGGACTTTGGCGAGGACACGTATCTGACCGGGCAATTCGGCCTGGCCTATGTGCAGGGCGCGCAGGGTGAGAGCCTCAACTCTGACCATACGGTGGTTGCCGAGCCGAAGCACTTTGCCGGACATGGCTCGCCAGAGGGTGGCACGAACACTTCGCCTGTGCACATGGGCGAGCGCGAACTGCGCACCGTCATGCTGGAGGGTTTCGAGCCTTCGCTCCGCGAGGGCAAGGCAATGGGTGTAATGGCTGCCTATCACGAGATTGACGGAATTCCTGTTACCGCCGATCCCTTCCTGCTGAAGAAAATCCTTCGTCAGGAGTGGGGTTTCCAGGGCTTTGTGCTCTCCGATCTGGGCGCAATCCGCCGCTTATACGATGTGCACCACGTGGCCGCAACGCCCAAGGACGCTGCCTGCATGGCGATTCGTTCCGGCGTCGATATGCAGTTCTACGACTTTGAGCACGACGTCTTCCAGAAGGCTCTGGCGGATTGCGTGAAGGAAGGAACGCTGACGCAGGCCGATCTGGATCGCGCGGCGCGATCCGTACTGCGCATCAAGTTTTCCTTGGGCCTGTTCGATCATCCTTTCGTGGACACCCAACTGAGCGCTCAGACGATTCGCTCGCAGGCGCATCTTGACCTTTCGCTGGAGTCGGCGAGGGAATCGATGACGTTGTTGCGCAATGAGGGCAGCTTGCTGCCGCTTTCCCGCTCCACGCAGCGAATCGCGGTGATCGGACCGAACGGCAATGTGGCTCGCTATGGCGACTACGAAAAGGAAGAGAATGGCCTGCACATCAGCATTGTCGATGGGCTGCGCAAGCTGCTCCCACAGGCAACGGTCAGCTTCGATGAGGGCAAGGAGCTTGCATCCGCCGTGGCCTCGGCCAAAAACGCGGATGTGGTGATTCTGGCGCTTGGCGAGTGGCAGGGCATCTCCGGCGAAGGCTTCGATCGCTCGAAGCTCGATCTGCCGGGCAACCAACAGGAACTGATGGAAGTGGTAACCGCAATTGGAAAGCCGACCGTGCTGGTCCTGGAAAATGGTCGACCTCTGACCATCAGCTGGGCAAAAGAGCACGTGCCTGCAATTCTGGAAGCCTGGTATCCGGGCGAGTTTGGCGGACAGGCGATTGCGGAAACGCTCTTTGGTCTGAACAATCCGGCCGGCCGCTTAACCGTTACCTTCCCGCGTAGTACGGGACAGTTGCCGGACTTCTACAACTTCGATCCGTCACGCATGCACAAATATGTTGACGACGACGGCAAGCCGCTCTTTCCTTTTGGCTTTGGTCTGAGCTATACCACTTTTCGCTATGATCATCTTGTCGTCAAGGCGCCTGCGACGGGAAGCAAGAACGATATTCGAATCTCAGTCGACGTGACCAACACCGGAAGCGTGGAAGGTGACGAAGTGGCGCAGCTTTATTTGCGCGAAGACGTCAGCAGCGTGGAGACTCCGGATCGCTCGCTGAAGGGATTCTCGCGCATTCATCTCAAGCCGCAGGAGACGCGCACAGTGGTCTTCCTGGTGCCGCAGCAAAAACTTGCGGTGTGGAATGTGGAAGGTAAGTGGTCGGTTGAGCCAGGTAGTTACACGGCTTGGACCGGCGGCTCGTCGCAGGCTTCGTTGTCAGAGAAGTTTCAGCTGAAGAAGTAGGAATCTGGGCTTCAAAAAAAACAGCAGAGAGAAAAGGGGCCTTTCCGGCCCCTTTTCTGCGCCTGCAATCCGCGAAGAGTTTACAGGTTATGGAGAACTTGATTTGTTGCAGTAGACGGGATCACACAAAAGCGGCCTCTCCAGAACTCATGAGAGATGGCATGGGCGTACCTACTGTTAAGGCCCCACCTAAACCTATAACGCTCCTATTATCAGCTCCATATCCTCTCGGTTAGGGCTCCTCTCTAACGTTTACAGTGCTGTGAATGCCGGTATAGCGTTCCGATGGTTGAGAAAACCGCCATGGACCTTCAGTCTATGGATGAAGTTTTTGAAATGGACCGCACAATTTTGAGGAGGATTCAGATGACGTCAAGAAGTACATTGAAGCGTTATCGCGCCAGTCGGGGTCGAGGAGCTCTCGATATCCTGGTGTGTGCAATCATCGCGCTCTGTGTCAGCATCGGTTGGATGGCAGCCCCAGCGAGGGCGCAAGACACCGGTCAGGGAACAATATTTGGCACGGTCAATGATTCGACGGGTGCAGCAATCGTGGGTGCTCACGTTACCGTTACCGACACGGCAACCAATGTCTCGCAAAGCACCGACACAAACTCAACAGGCTACTTCGAGGTGGATAACCTCAATCCAGGAGTCGGCGTTTACAAAGTGCTGGCCTCCGCGAATGGATTCGAAAGCTTGTTGCGCGCTGGAATTACTTTGGAAACCGGGGCGCACGTCAGCGTTCCCTTGCAACTCAAGCCCGGCGCCAGCACCGAAACGGTCACCGTTACGGCGGACGCTACGCTGCTCAATACAGAGAGCGGTTCCAGCGGTCAGGTGCTGACTACCCGCCAGTTGGAGTCGATTCCGGTCTCTGGCAACAACCCGACATGGCTGGCTCTGATCGCTCCCGGTGTGCAGGGAAAGACGGGACAAGCGGCTTCCACCGACGACACGTTGGCCTGGACCGGCCTCACCACGGACTTTGGCAACTTCGGTACGATTGGCTTGAACGAGTTCAGCTTGGACGGTGCACCCAACGAAAGCAACGGACGCGCCTCTGCATTGAACCCTACCATCGATGAACTGGGCGAAACAAAATTCGACGTGACGGGATACGATGCTTCGGTCGGACACACCATGGGCGTGATGGCCACGCAGACCACCAAGGCCGGAACCAATTCGTTACACGGCACGATTCGCGAAACCTATACAGCGAAGCGCTGGGCGGCAATGAACCACTTCCAGGGACTGAATTACAGCTATCTGGAACACGCTGCCGGGTGCGTGAACGGCCCGAGCACCAGTCCGCAGTGCGCTGCGATTCAGGATCAAGACGGATGGCCGGGAACGCACATGAACAACGGTTCTGCCGCGATTGGCGGGCCGGTGTTCATCCCACATCTCATCAATGGCCACGACAAGCTCTTCTTCTTCGCATCCGTATTGGACGATGTATTTGCCGGTGCGGGATCGCAAACCGCGACCGTGCCCACACTACAGGAGAGAGGCGGAGACTTCACCGATCTTCCTCTTCAAACCACCGGTACTGTGCCCGATGCCTTCACCGCGGCTTGCGGCACAACAACACCCTACTACGGTCAGTACCAGATCTATGATCCGTTCACTACGACGCTGGACGAGAACGGCATTCCGCGCCGCACTCCGTTCTGCGGCAATGTGTTGCCAGCCAATCGCATGGCGGGCAACGCCATGGCCCAGACCTTCAACAAACTGATGCCTACCCCGACTCAGAACAATCCGACGGGAAGCAACTTCGCTTATACGCAGATTACGCCGCAAACCTATCGTGATTACACCGGGCGTGTCGACTACAAATTCACCCCCAGCAATAACCTGTTTGTCCGCTATACGCGCGGCAACTACACCAAGGGCCAGAACGACTGGACGGTCGGAGATGCCGGTCAGCAGCAGGGACCGCGCTGGATCGATGTCCCGTCCGTTGGCTGGGATCACATCTTCAACGCGCACACCAGCCTGGATGTCACGGCTGGCGGCACCAACTTCAAAACTTACTGCTGTTACTATCCGGGCTACGACAAATACAAGCCGAGCGACCTGGGCCTGCCCAGCTATACGGATCAGTATGCGCAGTCGGCGAATGCCGCTCTGTTGGAAATGCCGGTTTTGGCAATATCCAACTATGAAAACAGCGTACCAGGAGCGCCGAACACCTCGCTCGGCGAAGCGGACAGCGTTCCTTCCACCTACCGCGACTTCGCACTGCGTGGCAATTTGACACGGGTGCAGGGGCGGCACACGATCTCGGCAGGAGCTGAGTATCGTTTGCAAAATGCCTCTTCCGGGGTCAACGGAAATGTTTCCGGCACCTACAACTTCGACAACTCCTACACGCAGGAAAACAACGGACGCGACAATGCGTTCCAGCAGTCCAACACGGGCTTGGCGTATGCTGCGTTCTTGATGGGCGTCAATACCTCTGCTTCGGTGGGGCGCAACAGTTCCGCATCATTGCAAACGCCTTACTACGCGCTCTACGCAGGAGACACCTGGCGCATTACTCCCAAGCTCACGGTGATCCCCGGTCTGCGCTTCGAACATGAAGACGGTGTCGTCGAAAAACACAATCAGCTGATCGTTGGATGGGATGCGAAGGCGGATCTCTCCATGATTTCGGGCCCAGCCAATGCGGCCTATCAGGCTGCCCTGGCCAGCGCCAGCGCGGCGCAGAAGGCGGTGTTGCCTGCTTCGCTCACCATTCAAGGTGGACCGGTTTACGCGGGTGTAAACGGTGCGCCCAGAAATGAGTGGAACAATAATTACCGCTTCCTGCCGAGGATTGCTGTGGCGTACCAGGTGACGCCGCGCATCGTGATTCGTGGTGGCTATGGTCTCTTCTTCGACACCTTGGACGCTTTGAGCGCCTCCATTAATCAGGACGGATTCAGCGCCAACACCGGTGCGAACTCGTCGAATACCTTTGGCACGAACTTTGTTGCCGGAACCTTGCCGATTGCCGATCCTTTTCCGGTGAATGCGAGCGGCGCGCACTTCAACTCTCCGATTGGTAGTGCCGCGGGTGCTTTGTATTACCTGGGTGCCAGTCCGACCATCAACGATCATAACTTGGTCCCGGCACGCCAGCAGCGCGGCTCTTTAGGTGTGCAGGTTCAGTTAAGCGCCTCTACTCTGTTGGACGTTTCCTACAACATCGGCTACAGCACAGACCTGGAGCTGAGCAAGGGGTATTCCTACACTCCGTCGAGCTTCTACGCCGGTGGCCAGCAGCCGAACACCGCGCCTAATAATAATCTGGGCAGCCAGATCGCCAATCCTTTTGCGCTTGCCAATTTTGCAGGTGTGGCCGGCAGCAATGCGGCGGCTTACGGCAGAATGTCGCTCAGCAATTACTTCACCTCTGCCACCACGTCTGTCTCGAATCTGATTCGCGCCTATCCGCAGATGGGTGGCTTGTCGCTGAATCAGTCGGTGGGCGAATCGCACTTCCAGGAAGTGCTCATCAACCTGACCCGCCGCTTCAACCGTGGCCTCACGTTCATGGGCACGCTGCAACTCAACGATCAACACGATCGTGACTACTATGCGAACGGATTCGATGCGAATCCGAGCTGGGAGCCTTCGAACAACAGCGAACCGCTTCGCTTCACCCTGGAAGGTGTCTATAGCCTTCCCTTTGGACGTGGCAGCAGATGGGCTACGTCGGGATGGAAATCCGCAGTGCTCGGCGGTTATCAGCTGAGTGCGAGCTACGAGGCGCAACCGGGCCCACTTGTGGGTTTTGGCAATGCCTTCTTTGTTGGTGACATCAAGGCGAGCGCAATCAAAATTAAGCACCCAACTTACGTGAATGATCAGGCCACGGGCGGTTCCAATTACGTTCAGTGGATGACCCCCGGAACCGCGAGCGCCATTGCCACCACCACGACGGACAGCGACGGCACAGTCACAACGACGTGCACGTACAGTGGGAGTGGTTTTGTCATCAATCCAGCTTGTCAGCCAACTGGATACAACCTCCGTGTTTTCCCGACGCACGTGAATGGAGTACGTCAGATGGGAATGAATGGCGCAGATGCCAACTTGCAGCGTACATTCCCTCTCAAGGACAAGATGACTCTGGAAACCACTTTCAATGCATACAACGTGTTTAACCATCAGGTCATGGGTGGTCCGAACACCAATCCAACAGACCCCAACTTTGGTCGTGTCTTCGGCGATGGTTGGCCGAATTCGTCCGGACGCTGGCTCTCGATTCAGGGTCGCTTGCGTTTCTGAGTTAATCTAAACCACAATGCAATGCGAGTGCGAGGCTTGATTGGCTCGCGCTCGCATTGTCATGAGAGAACAGATCCTTCCACACACGCATACCACCCATTCAGTGATTGGCGCTGTTCCTACCCAGAGAAGGGAAACCGCACATTTTATGAAACGCTTTCTTCTGGTTTTCAGGCTTGGGCTGTCCTTGGCCTGCCTTGTACCGTTGGCAGCTTTGGCTGCCGAGAATCCTTACGTCTCGGTCAACGATGTTACGTGGACGGAATTGGGGCACAACGAGAACGACTCCATGCCGATCGGCAATGGTGATCTTGCGGGCAATGTATGGACGGAGCAGAACGGCGACGTCGTATTGCTCGTGGCCAAGTCAGATGCGTGGTCGGAACTTGGTAAGTTGGACAAACTCGGCCGGGTACGAGTTCATCTCACTCCAAACCCGTTTCTTGGCACGTTAGAGTTCAAACAGGTTCTGCACTTGGAAGACTCCAGTATTGAAATCAGGAGTGGGGCCAATGCTGTGCGGGTGTGGATTGACGCGAATCGTCCGGTGATTCATGTCGAGACGCAATTGGAGCGTCCAGCCACAATGCAGGCAAGCCTCGAACTGTGGCGCACCCAAACCCATCCCTACGATGCACCTTCCCCAGATAAGGGCGGGCTGTTTGGAATGGGCGACCACGCGATACCGCTGAACTTCGAAGCGGATACGGTAATGCCTGCCAGCGCAAACCAGGTTGCGTGGTATCACTTCAACTCGTCGAGCGTTTATCCGATTGTGCTGAAGCAAGAACACTTGGAATCGGTCTTGAACAAGTATCCAGACCCTTTGCTGCATCGTTGCTTCGGAGCAACGCTTACCGGGACGGGAATGGTGAGTAGCGACGACAATACTCTGCGATCGAAAGTTCCGGGGCGGAGTTTGCGGCTTGATGTAATTGGTCTCACCAAGACAGGAGTCTCTTCGCCAAAGCTCTGGAAGTCCGATATTGATTCGCTGGTTGAGAAAGTAAACGCAGTTCCGCTTGCTACAGCTTGGGCAGCGCATCAACTATGGTGGCGTGATTTTTGGAACCGGAGTTGGATTCACGTCTCAGGAACAGAGGACGCGAAGAAGGTTTCGCAAGGTTTCATCATGCAGCGTTACATGATGGCCGCTTCTTCGCGCGGCGTGTTCCCGACCAAATTCAATGGCGGCCTGTTTACCGTTGGGCACGATATGACAGGAAGCGGGGAATCCACCAACAAAGATCACAACCCGGATTACCGCGCATGGGGCAGCTCTTATTGGAACCAGAACAATCGGCTGCTTTACTGGCCGCTGATCGAGACGGGCGATTCAGATTTGCTCAAACCCTGGTTCGACCTGTATCTGAATGCGTTGCCGCTTGCGAAGGGCCGTACCCAGACGTATTTTCACCATGCCGGTGCATCGTTCATCGAAACCATCGATTTCTGGGGCTTGCCTAACCTCAATGACTTTGGCTGGGACAATCCGACCACCGAAGTCAAGAGCGAGTGGATGCGCTACCACATTCAAGGCACGCTCGAAGTCATTGCGCAGATGCTCGACGAATACGACGTCACGCAAGACGCTGATTTCGCGCGCAAGGAAATTGTCCCCTTTGCCGACGCCATCGTAACGTACTACAACCTGCATTGGCCGCGCGGCGAAGATGGAAAAATAAGGCTCGCTCCGGCTCAGTCTTTGGAAACCTATCAAATCATGGCGGTGAACCCAACGCCCGATATTGCTGGACTCAAATCCGTACTGCCGCGGCTCCTGGACCTTCCCACGGGCATGATATCGGCCGAGCAACGAACTGCCTGGAGCAAAGTGCTCGCGGACCTGCCAGCCATTCCAATTGGCAAGACAGCAAATGGAAAGCTCCCCCCTTTTGGCAAAGGCGATCCAGACGGTACGCTGACCATTCTTCCGGCCGAAAGCTATGGCAAGACGAGCAACGCGGAAAATCCCGAGCTTTACATTGCCTTTCCATATCGGATCTATGGCGTAGGCAAGGCAGATCTAAGTCTCGCTCGAAATACATTTGCCGCTCGCCGCTTTCCGTTTGACTTCTGTTGGGGGCAGGACGGCCCGCAATCCGCTGTCCTTGGATTGACCGGCGTGGCGAAAAAGGCTGCCATCCACGAATTTACCCTCTATGGCGATGAGCGTTTCTCCTGGTTCTGGAAAGCGGGAGGCGATTGGATTCCGGACCTGGACGACGGTGGGACGGGAATGATGACTCTGGAACTTATGCTGACTCAATTCGACGGGAAACGCATTCAGCTTTTACCTGCGTGGCCCAACGATTGGACCGCAGACTTCAAGGTTCACGCGCCTTATCGAACCACCCTGGAAGGGCACGTGGAGAACGGGAAAATCTCGCGTTTGAGCGTGACGCCGCAATCCAGAGCCAAAGACGTCGTAATCGTCGCTGCAGATGGGCAGTAGCGGCTTGCCGAGATCATTCAGGACCAGCGGCAGACAGTTGGTGCGAGCCACAACACACAGGGAGACGTTTGCAATGTGCCTTATATGGAAGACGGCATCCAGGAGCACTCTTATTGTGGCTTTCTTCATAGCCATGATCGCACCTAAGTATGCGGCATCAGCTGTGTATCAGCACAGCGCCAAGGAAGTTCTGCTCGTTTACAACGCAAATAGCGCAGTTTCCACTGCGATCGCCATGGACTATGCGAAGCATAGGAATGTAACCAATATTATTGCTGTCCGCTGCATCGACTCCGCAATCAGCAGTAAGAACGAGACCATCTCCATAAACGACTATACGAGGGAGATTGCATTGCCTATCGGAAGGTATCTGGCTCGCAATCAAGGAGTCAACTTTATCGTGTTGACAAAGGGGATCCCTATTCGAGTTGACGGAGGAGCCACGGGATCGAAAGATATCGGCAGCAACAAGAATCTGAGTCCATCAGTAGATAGCTATCTAGCCGCAATCGATTATCCTTCCATTCCAGGAGCGGTGCAGATCAGCATAACTGGGTCGGGCGCGACGGGTTTCGTTTGGCTGAACCGATATTGGAAGGCGACTGTACCTTTCACGCACTCGGAGTTCGGCGGCTATTTGGTCACCCGATTGGACGGGTATACCCAAGGAGACGCCACATCTCTAGTTGCGAGGTCTTTGAGCTGGGAAACTCATCGCCCGGACGGCGAAGAGGTGCTGCTGGATATTCAGCCAGATTTCGGAATGGGCGATAAGACGGTTGAGCCATTTCCAGTCACCGGTGATATTTCTGCGGAGTCAGAGTGGAAAACCTGGAACGCAGATTTAGCAAACGCCGCCGATTTACTGCGTAATTCTACCGTACCCTTTGAACTGGATTCGAGCAAGACGTTCGTTGGAAACCGCTCCAGCCTATTGGGATACTTTTCCTGGGGGAGTAACGATTCTCACTTTTCAGACCAAGCTTATCAGTCTCTCTCTTTTTCGCCAGGTTCTATTGGTGATACTGCCGTATCGACCAGTGCGCGGACCTTTCTGCCGACATCAGGGGGACAGTCGCTCATTGCAGACTTGATTGCTCATGGGATAACAGGCGTAAAGGGGTATGTAAATGAGCCGCTGTTACAGGCAAACGCGTCACCTTCCATCGTTGTGGATCGATACTTTGTGTCGGGGTTTAACCTCGCTGAGAGCTTTTATGCTGCATCCCGTTTCGTGGGCTGGGAAGATATAGTAATAGGTGATCCACTCGGTCGGTCTGTTGATGCCGTAAACAGATCATCGACTCATCGGGAGCCTGAAGCGCTGTTGCCATGATGCGACCTGTCCCAAAAACCTGCTTGACTGATATTAGAAAATGAACTTGCAGCCGAAATTGCGGGAGGTGGTAAACGTGATGATAGACGTTTACCACCTAAGTGTCGGTGCGGCCTCACCAAAGCAGCAATCAGCGCCGAGCGGACTTTCGTACCAGTCAGTTTAAGAGATGGTTAGTGGGCGGAAGCGTCCGGCAGGATGTGACACGCGACCAGATCGATGTTATTCGGAGTCCCGGCCATGGTATTCAAATGCAGCAACATCTCAAAATGCCGGAGCGGACCAGAGGGGGTGATGCCGCATTTGCGCAGTTCAGTCGATAGCCGGGGCAAATCCGTAGCAAACTTGCCCGCAGCCCCCGTCCCTTCTTCGTCCGCTCCTGCCAGCAGCAACACCTGCCCGTTTTGGTCGGGATTCTTCACCAGAGCCAGGATGGCATACGAATCGCCCGTGGCCCAACCGGGAGCAGTTGGTATGTATTGTGGCTTCTCATTGGGGCGCGGATGGACGTTGCGGATGAATTCCGATCGAGAGTTTTTGTCGAATTCAAACCGGAAATCCAACTGGTCGCTGAAGAGGGTAACCCACGGATCGGAACGGGGGCTTCCGAGAAAAATGAAGTTATTATCGGACTTCAAGTCTGTCAATTGAACGCGTCGGGCCGCACGGACATCTATGCTTTTTGAATTGGTCTGCGCGAGCGCTGCAACTCTTGCGACAATTGGTGTGTCGACCCCGGCCGAGTTATCGCCCCGCAAAATCTCTCTGCAGAAACTTTCTTGTTCGGGCGTGAGATTGTTGGGGACCGGGATGTACTTGTGGTTGGCGTAGTCGGAGACAGAGACAACGCTCTTCGTAATTCCCTGAATATCAGATATGTTTGGATCGCTGGTGATCAGTTCTGTGACACGGGAGGAACCGAAAAGCGCCGACCAAGGAAGCGAGGAAGCACGTGAAGCTTCAATCGGCGAAGTGCGGCTCCACCAGAAGATGCCCCACATTGTCAGATTGATGACGGCAATCAAGATGCCCAGAAATACCCATCGATTCCCCCTGAGGCGTTTGGATTGTGCTGCTTGGACCTGAGGAAGCGCAGAAGCCTCGATCACCAATCCAGCGGGCGCGGAAGCGGATTCCAGATTTGCTTCGGGGGAATCATGGCGCACCTGGCCACTTTCCTCGTGTGTCGGAGTCCCATTCGCTGGGCCGACCTCGCCACGCGGGACTCGCGTAATCTCGGGAATGTAGGACCCTGACGGGAGGCTGATGCGGTATTCGGAGGTGGCTCCATAGCGACCGTAGTGTTGTAACAATCGTTTGCGCACATCACTGGCGGTGACACGAACGATGGCATCGTCTCCCGTGTCATACGAAGCTGACCGACCAAACAACTCCATGCCGATTACACGCTCCTTCAGCGATTCGAAGTGCCCGGCTATGGCTTGATCGATGATGTATTGGAGAAACTGGCCGCTGCGGTGGCTGCCTTTGAACACATCTCCTTGAATCACTTCCTTCAGGTGCTCTTGAAGAGATGCGATATCACCTTGATTTTCTATCAGTTTCGCAAACTCTGCGATCCGGGAGTCGGTTGTAGAAGGTAGTTGCATAGGGGAGTCTTAAAAGTCGATTCTCGCATTCCATCCCCCAGATGTCTACACTCACTTGGCTGCCGGTCGGATTCAGAGAGGGCAGAAGACCGATTTCAAACGGCTCAGATCGCTGGTTCGGTGATCCAAGTCATCTCACACCGTCTTTCCTTTGAAACAACACACGAGCCAACCACTGCATTCCCTGAGTTCGCAGTTTTCCTCCGAGGGTATCTACCGTTAGCCGAAAGATGCCATTGTAACTGTATGTTTATCAACAATTTATAAAAATGAACGGAATCGTGCTAACGTTGCCTGCTCCTCCGTCCGCAGCCCAGTGTGATCCTCTGCCATAGAGAAGGGCATGCCGATTCTGACTCAGATGATTGACAGCAAACATCAGCGCGACGAGGCGCCATCCGAGCCGAGCGACAAGCCCGCGCCGGTGCTCATCGGCTTTCGCGTTGTATACGTCTCCGAGCAGACCGAAGGAGCCGGGTATCCCGATGCGCGGTCTGCACCGGGATCTTGATCGACGGCTCTTTGAGGGATTGATTGCCCCAGATCGAACGGCGAGGTAGAACTCAGGCGCGGAGTCAGAATCTGCTGGGTCTTCTTGGCCAGATTGACGTCATCTTACGAGGGGATTGAGGAGAAGAGATGGGAGGCGGCAAACATGGCAGTAGACCTCAACTGCCACCATGCGCAATCGAATCAAATGAACGGAAGCGCAATAAACGAAAGATGGTATCCGCATTGGCTCCGCGCTCAAATCAAGTCTGAGTAGCGCCCGGACGCCAGCACCCGAATAGCAAATTCTGGCATCCGATTGGCGTCCAATAAGGGCTCCCATGGCGTCCTTTGAGGCACTTTGGTAGCCATCCGCGTCCTGTTTTTTCAACAACTTACGAATTCTTGAATCCCTTTTGGGGCGTAGACAATGAGCGACGAGGTTCTCGAAAAGAAGAAGGAGCTGGTTGCAGTGTTGCAGCGTGTGGTCAATCACGAAAGATGGTTGGCTCAGTTGAATCAACGAACGGCAATGATCCTCATGTTCCTTGCGATTTGCGCGAGCGCCGGAGCTGGGTTGGCGGGATTGTCGGCGTCGGAAAAAATATCGAAGCAAATGATCGGGATGATCGCGCTGCTGCCCGGTTTTCTCGCCTTGCTTGCCACGACAATCAACTTTGATGGGCGGGCGAGATGGCACTACCGTAAAAAGCGAGAGATAGATACCCTTCTTGGACGGCTGAAGTTTGAAATGCCATCGTCTCCGAGCGACGATCAAATCGCATTGATTCATCGAGAAAAGGCGAGGATCGATAAAGAGCTTGATGACGCCTACGATAAGGAATTCGTTCTGAGTTGGAAATGGACCGGGGCCGGTCAGCATGGCGGCGGGGTTCAGTAGAAGAGCTTCACTGAACCCGCTTCGTGACTTCTCCGGAGGTCCGGTCATTCCCTGAATGAACACGCGCCATCAGGTCGTCGATCCGCGCTTGCCGGGCAGGGGACCACTTCGCATAATGCTTGCGCACGATTTCCGGCGAGTTGACGAGAATATCGGCGACCTCTTCAAAGCTGGCGCCGCTGCCGAGCAGTTCCGTCGCCAGGGTGTGTCGGAAGCGATGCGCGTGCGCGCGAGGCACCAGCGAAGCCTCGAACACCGCCGCGAGGCTTCGTTCCGTGATACCCTTCATTGCTCGCTCGGATGAAACGCCGTTCCAGAAGAACCAGCGGGAATTCTCACCACAGCCACGGGGCAGGGGACCACATCCAGCGCCGCCTTCAATTCAGCGGGGATGGGGAGGAACACCGGCTTGCCGCTCTTTTCCGTGCGCAGGAATATCCGCCAGCGTCCGGCATCGCGGCTGATACGGTCACGGCCCAACTGGGCAACGTCGCCGATGCGCAGCGCCGTATAGCGCAGCGTCAGGATCATGGCGCGGGCGCGGAGCCGCCCATAGGTCCGCGTCCAATGCCATCGCAAGCCTTGACGATTGCATTGACTTCAGCCGTGGAGAAGGGCTCCACATCGTTCGGCTTGATATTGCGTGGCGACTTTATGCGTTTGGCGACGTTCTCCGCGCACCATTTCCGGTTACGGCAGAAGTCGCAGCAGTTCCAGTTCCTTCCCGCTTGTGATGGGCTTCAGCCCACGACCGGCGCGGAAAGCATCCAGGTGATCCGTCGTCAATTCACCAACGGAATCGATCTTCCGGGTTTCGCAGAATGCGTTGAGATGGTTCAGCGTGTTTCGATACTTCCGCACAGTCGAGTATTTGAGAGCTTCGCTCTCGCAATGTTCGAGGAACGCCATCACCGCTTCGCCCACATCCTTGAACACCAGATTGTCAGGGGATTCGAGCGACACTGCTTTCTTGCGGGCGCGGGCCATATCCCGCGTACCGAGCGATTGGCGCATCACCCGCTTACCGTTGACATAGCCGTCCGCCCAGAGCGGGCAGTTGCATTTGAGAACGTCGCGCCCTCTTGCGCGATGAGGACAAGACTTTGTGTGCCGCCGCCCAGATCGTCAAAATGGAGTCGATTCTAGCGCGATTTTCGAGCATAAACGCGCCTCGCCACGGATTCCGGTATGCGCAGTGTGACATATTCCCGCCGACCGCTGCGGGACCAGGAATTGCCGTATTTCAGGACGCCGGACTCATCGAGAAACAGACGCCGGATGGTGCTTTCATGCAGGAGCCACAATTCCGCCAGTTGCTTCGGCGTGAAGTGCCGCTCGAAAGCGGTTTCTTCGGCGCGGATTGGCGGATGGTCATTCATCGTGAACGTCGCCCCATTATTCAGGCATCAGGCGACGAACGGCACCTCCGGGCGGCAGGAAGAAAGCGATTGAGGTCGTTTGCGTAGCTGATCGTTCCAGTCCTTGAAGCCGAACGGCTCCTGCAATGTGAAGCGCAGATCGCAACGGCCAGTAAGCGCCACGGCGTTTCGCACGACATCCGCCCGCGTCGCGCCGTCTTCATCCGCATCCATCGCCGAGACGACTTCGCTGTCCACCGGCATCCGCGCGGCAGCAGCCCGGATGAGTTCCGGTTGCTGAGGATTGGGCTTTCCGCCGATGGACGCATACCGGGTACGGCTGTCGGGAAACTGACCTGACCCCCTCAATCCGTCCATTTCGGAATACGATTTGGACGCAGGAAAGGGGAAGGACGATGAGCCGAAGCAGGCACACGGAGGCGCAGATCATCACTGCGCTTAAGCAAGTTGAGGCTGGGCGCACTGTGGAAGATGTTGCACGGGAACAGGGCGTGAGCAAACACACGATCTATGCCTGGAAGGCGAAGTACGGAGGCATGAAAGTGAGCGAGGCCGAAGAGGTCAAGCACCTGCGCGATGAGAACGCCCGCCTGAAGAAGCTTGTGGCGGATCTCAGCCTCGACAAGGACATGATGCAATCGGTAATCCGAAAAAACTCCCTGGGCTCGTAGAGCGGCGATCGGAAGTGCGGCGCTTGCTGGAGGAGTTCCAGGCCAGTGAGCGCCACGCCTGCGAGCTGATGGCGGTGCCAAGATCGAGTGGCCGGTATCGAAGCCGGAGAAACGACAGCCACATTCAAGAACGGCTGCGAGAGCTGGCGCGTGAGCATCCGCGCTTTGGCTATCGGCGCCTTCATTTGTACCTGCATGAGGAGATGGGAGTGAACCATAGGAAGGTGCAGCGCGTGTATCGCGAACTGGGTTAGAGCGTGAAGCGCACACGGCGCAACCATCTGCGGCGGATGCTTCAGCCACGGTCGGTGTTGACGGCGCCCAACCAGGAGTGGGCTCTGGACTTTGCCAGCGATGTTACGGCCGCCGGACAGCGATTCCACGTCCTGGGTGTGATCGACAGTTTCACCCGGCAGTGTCTGGCATTGGAGGTCGCCACCAGCTTCCCCAGCCGGCGCGTTACCCGCGTGCTCGAACCGGCGATCGCAACACACGGAAAGCCGCAATCGATTCGCAGTGATACCGGGCCCGAACTCACCTCTCGTCATTACCTGGCGTGGCCATCGAATGGAAGATAGATGTGTTGCACATACAGCCCGGCAAGCCGACGCAGAACGGCGGCATGGAGAGCTTCAACGGAAAGCTGCGCGACGAATGCCTGAACACAAGCTGGTTCTGGAACCTGTTCGACGCCAGAAGAAAGATATCGGCTTGGAAGACGGAATATAACTCGCGTCGCCCCCACAGCTCGCTTGCCCACAGAACGCGGGACGAATTTGCGCTGCAGTGGCAGGCTGCTTCTCTTTCAGAAGCAAAGAGTATGGCCGCGGATCAGCCGTGTCAAGGCGACCCTGACGGGCTCCGCTTCGCTTCGGCCTTGACACGGCTGCTCCACGCCCAAGAGATCTCTTACCTGGAAAGAAACGCAGAGAAATGTGAGTTATGATTTCATACACCGAACTGGACGAAGAATTGGGTCAGGCCATTTGGCCCACTAATGTCGACCAGAACTCGCGCTTTAAACTGGGCATATGCACGCTTTGCGATTCGGGCTCAGCGGCGCTTTGGAGTTGTGACTAACAGACCTACGCAACTCTCCTTATCGTGCGAAATTGGTGATGCATCCGGTGCGGTTATTCCTCACTTGGCTCGTCTTTTCCAGGAATCCAAAGCGCATGGTTGATCGTCTGCAGTGCA
>Ga0255354_1000819_pt1 | contig 18987 bp, 12 predicted proteins | sample HBST50metaG_FD_189942 | JGI IMG/M metagenome (GOLD analysis project Ga0255354, IMG submission 189942) | Peat soil microbial communities from Stordalen Mire, Sweden - H.B.S.T50 | ecosystem: Environmental > Terrestrial > Soil > Wetlands > Peat | place: Sweden: Norrbotten County, Stordalen Mire...
GTCCACGACTTGATCTGTGCCATCCTGAACCGTATCTTCACCCAACTTGCACCCTCTGCTTCCGGCTATTTGCCTGCACGTATCAGGTTCGACACTATTTACGGATAAGTTCTTAGGCAATAACCGCTCTGCTCTCAGACGGCTACAAATTTTCATAGATCGATCCTTTTTAACGTAGCCGTTCTACGGTTTTCTGCATTTTCTACAAAAACGCCTCCAGCTCCGGTTGACGTTTCGCGGAACAGGGAGTCATTATCTCGCGTATTCTCAATCGATTGCCGATGAGCCTTGCGGCAACTCGCGCATCACCACCACATGGCAACCGACGTGCAACAGAAATTACCGGAGTAGAGCGCTCCCCCATGGAATCGAACCTCTTCAACCGTTTGCAGGCGACGCTGCTGGCCCTGGCCACGCTCGGGCTGGTGCTGTTGGCGGGGCTCAATTTGCACCAGGAAGGCCAGTTCCAGCAGCCCGACGACGGGGTTTGGTGGCGCGAGGCGGCCGGTGGGCTTGAAGCGGTCAAAGTTCTACCCAACAGTCCCGGCCAGCGCGCAGGCATCCAGGAGCACGATCTGCTCACCGGGGCCCGGGTTCTGCCCGACAGCCCTGCCCAGCAATCCGACCTGCAAAAGCAGGATCTGCTCACCGGAGTGAAGGCGCTGCCGGATCAGCCTGCCCAGCGCACTGAGATCCAGCCCAAAGACCTGCTCCCCTCGGTCAGCTACGCCCCCATCGTGCGGGTCGCTGACCTCGAGCGCGTCCTCTACCGCACTCAGATTTACGGCAAGGCCAGCTACGCAATCACCCGCGACGGCATCCCGCTTGACACGCCCGTTGTGGTCATTCCCGAGCCGCTCGACCGGGGCATGGCTCTGGGGCTGCGCATCATCGGACTCATCTACCTGGCCATCGGCATCTACGTTCTCTTCCGCCGCTGGACGGCCCCGCGCGCCACTCACTTCTACCTGTTTTGCTTGGTCTCGTTCGCACTCTACGGCCTCAAGTACACTGGCAAACTCGATCCGCTTGACTGGTCCGTTTTGTGGTGCAATGTGCTGGCCGAGTCGCTGCAACCGGCGCTTTTTTTGCATTTCGCGCTTAGTTTCCCCGAAGAGCGGCTTAGGAGTCTCCGCCGCCGCTGGCTCTTGCCGCTGATCTATGCGCCCGGCGCCGGACTGCTTGGCCTGTGGATTTGGACCATCGAGACACGGCAGCCAACCGGCCTGCTCCTGCACCGGCTCAACCAGACCGGCACGGCCTACGATGCCTGCTTCTACGTGCTCGCGGCGATTCTCTTCCTGCGCAGTTACAGCCAGGCCGACACGCCCCTGCTGCGCCAGCAGTTGAAGTGGCTTACCCGCGGCACGCTGCTGGCGGTGGTGCCCTTCACGCTGTGTTACGCCGTTCCCTTCCTCCTTGACCTGCACCCGCCCAGGCTGTTCACCAATCTGGCCGGCCTGTCGCTGGTGTTTTTGCCGCTCACCTTCAGTTGGGCCATCGTCCGCTACCGGCTGATGGATACCGATTTGATCTTCAAGCGCGGCGTGGCCTACACGCTGGCCACCGCTCTGCTGCTCGGCGCCTACTTCGGCATCATCGCAATCAGCGCCCTGCTGGTCCACAACGGCATGCCGGAGGCGGTGCGCGAGTGGAGCCTGGTGCTCACCATCCTGGTGACGGCCGCCATCTTTGACCCCCTCAAGCGCAGAATTCAGGGCTGGGTCGACAGGGCCTTTGACCGCCATCGCTACGACTACCGCCAGGCGCTGGTCGAATTCGGTCGCGGCCTCAGTTCTGAAACCGATCTGGCGGCGCTGCTGGAGTCCATCGTCGAGCGGTTGCCGCGCACGCTGCTGGTCGCGCGAGTGGCAGTTTTCATGGCCCGCGAGCCCGGCCGCCTGAGCCTGGCAGCCTCTCATGGCCTGCCCGCCGAGGCGCCTGCCGCGCAAAACCAGTTGGCGCTGGGCTTCCTCGACTTCGACTATGCCACGGATCACTCCCACATCTTCCTCGAAAATGCTCAGCAGGCCCTCCATCTGCCCGAAGACCAGCGGCGCACCGCGGCCCTGCTTGACCTGAACTACTACCTGCCCTGCCGCGTCGCCTCTGGCCAGGCAAGGGACCGCGCGGCCGCCAGCCGCACCATTGCTGTCATCGGCCTGGGCCGCACCATCGGCGGAGACTTCCTCTCCAGCGAAGACCTGGAGCTGCTCGAGTCTCTGGCCAGCTACATCGGCATCGCCCTACAGAACGCCAGCCTCTACGCGCGCCTCGAAGAAAAAATCGGCGAATTCGAGCGCCTCAAGGAGTTCAACGAAAACATCGTCGAATCCATCAATGTCGGCATCCTGGCCCTCGATCTCGACGATCGCATCGAAAGCTGGAACGCCCAGATGGAGGCCATGTACGCTCTCAGCCGCGCCGAGGCTATCGGCCAGGCGCTGCAGGACGTGTTCCCCTCTGAATTCATTGAAGCGCTCGATGGCTTCCGCAACGAACAGGGCGTGCATCACCTCTACAAGTTCCGGCTGACCACCCGCGCCGGCGAACAGCGCACCGTCAACATCGCCATTGCGCCCCTGCTGTCGCGCGATTTCGTTTCGGTGGGCCGCATCATTCTGGTGGACGACATCACCGAGCGCGTTTCTCTCGAGGCCCAGCTTACCCAGGCCGACAAGCTCAGTTCCATTGGTCTGCTGGCGGCGGGCGTGGCCCATGAGATCAACACCCCGCTGGCCGTCATCTCCTCGTATGCGCAGATGCTCTCAAAGCAACTGCGCGGCGATGCGCGGCTCGGCCCGGTGCTGGACAAGATCACCCAGCAGAGCTTCCGCGCCGCCGAAATCGCCAACGGCCTGCTCAACTTCTCGCGCACCTCCACCACCGAGTTCCGTGACACCAACCTGAATCAGGTCATCCGCGACACCCTCTCCTTGCTCGAACACCAGTTCAAGACCGCCCAGATTGCGGTCGATCTCGAACTGGCCGAGGATCTGCCCTCCATCCATGGCAACCCCGGCAAGTTGCAGCAGGTTTTTCTCAATCTGCTGCTGAATGCCAAAGAAGCCATGCCCGACGGCGGCCGCCTGCGCGTGGCCACGCTCGTCAACGGACACGTCGAGGCGCTCGTCAACGATTCCGGCTCCGGCATCGCTCCTGAGCACCTCAAACGCATCTACGATCCGTTCTTCACCACCAAGACCATGCCCAAACCCGGCGACCGGCGCGGCACCGGACTGGGCCTTTCCGTCTCCTACGGCATCATTCAGGAACATGCGGGCAAAATTCATGTCGAGAGCGCCGTCGGCGCCGGCACAACCTTCCATCTTGAGTTTCCCCTGTTGAGGAATTCTGTTCATGTCTGAGGTCGAACTGCCTTTGAATCTGTCTATCTCCGCGCCTGGGTCCTCCGACGCCACTAACGGCACCAGCATCCTCGTCATCGATGATGAAGCCGCCATTCGCGAATCCCTTGAAGTGCTTCTCTCGCTCGAGGGATACTCCGTGCGCATGGCCATCGACGGCGAGGAGGGGCTGCGCATTCTGGATCTGGAAAGCTTCGATCTGGTGCTGCTCGACCTGGCCCTCCCCGGCCAGAGCGGCCTCGAACTGCTGCCGCAGATCAAAGAGCGCCTGCCCGAGTTGCCAGTCATTATGATCACCGCCTACGGCACCGTGGACAATGTGGTCGATGCCATCCGCGCCGGAGCAGAGAACTTCGTCCAGAAGCCATGGGACAACGAGAAGCTGCTGGCCGACATCCGCTCCGCCGTCGCCCGCCACAAAGCCGAAGAAGAGAACCTGCAACTCAAGCGCACCCTCAAGCAGCGTTACAACTTCTCCAACATCGTGGGCAAAAGCGAGATCATGCTCAAGGTCTTCGACCTGGTGGCCCAGGTCGCGCCCAGCCGCTCCACGGTGCTGATTCAGGGCGAGAGCGGCACCGGCAAGGAGCTCATCGCCAAGGCCATCCACGCCAACTCGCCCCGCCGCGACAAGCCTTTCGTCCCCATCAACACCGGCGCCATGCCCTCTGAGCTGCTCGAGTCCACGCTCTTCGGCCACGTCAAGGGCGCATTCACCTCCGCCATCGCCTCAAAAAAGGGACTCTTTGAAGTCGCCAATGGCGGCACGCTCTTCCTGGACGAAATCGCCACCATGGGCATGGATACCCAGGCCAAGATCCTGCGCGTCTTGCAAGATCGCCGCTTCATGCATCTCGGCGGCATCCAGGAGATTCAGGTGGACGTGCGCATCATCGCCGCCACCAACATCGACCTGCGCCAGGCCGTCCGCGACGGCCAATTCCGCGAAGATCTCTTCTACCGCCTCAACGTCATCTCCGTTGACCTGCCGCCTTTGCGCGCCCGCCGCGACGATATTCCCCTGCTCGTCAGCCACTTCCTCGAGTTCTATACCAACGAGAATGGCCTTCCTCCGCGCAAGCTCTCCGCCGACGCTCTCCGCGCCCTGGTCGATTACGAGTGGCCCGGCAACGTGCGCGAACTTGAGAATTGCATCGAACGCGGCGTCGTCCTCTCTTCCGGACCGGTTATCGGCTCCGATCTGCTGCCCGGCCACATCACCGGCCGCAGCTTCCAGGACGCCCTGCTCGAGCACAATCCCAACGCCTCGCTCTTTGACATCCTCGAAGACATCGAGCGCCGCATCATCATCGAAAAGCTCGAACGCTGCAACGGCAACCAGACCGAAGCCGCCGAGCAGTTCCACATCCCGCTCTCCACCCTCAACCAGAAAATCAAGCGCCTCAGCATCGAAATCCGCAAAAAGGGCAGAGAGTAGAAGAGCCGGAATTCCTAGGTTTAGCTTTTGAGACCTGAGAATCCATACACCTGAATCGCAGTCCTCACTCGCTCTTGATCGCCGTAGCCCGGTTCTTCACAAAAGTAATCGTCCAATGCTTTCCGGCCTGGTCGAAGCTCACCGTGCGATCGCCCTCTTTTTCGCCGTCTGTCTGCGTCTTGTGGCCGATGGCCATGCGCGTCTCCAGTTCGCTCATCCCCGGCTTCACCTGATGCGCGTCAACGGCCGCCCACACGTCTTTGGGCCAGTGGTCGTAGATGGTGTGCGGATCGTCATAGTAGAAGAGCATATCGCAGAAATAGGCCTCCTCGCTGCCTTGCATCGCCCCGACGGGCGTGGCATAGAGCGCCGCGCCACCCGGAAGTGCGAAAACCGCAAAGACCTGCCGGCTGCCGTGACTGATGCCGTCGTCCACGCTGGCCGGCACGGCCTGCTTGATGATCTTCTTCACCTCCAGCCGCTGCGCCGCGGGAATCAACCCCACGCGCTTGGCGAATTCCACACGCCCATTCGTGTAGGGATAGTAGGGCGCGATGTACCCGTTCTTCATCCACACCGTCGTGCCTTCCAGCCGCAGCGTGTCTTCAAAGTGCACGGGAAAAAATGCGCGCATCACCACCAGGTCGTCCTGGCTCAGCGTTTGCTTGGCGTCCTTCTGCCCGATCACTCCGGGATTCTGTCGCTGTCTCCACACGGAAAAAAGATAACTGCCGCCAATGATCAGCGTAATCACAAGCGAAATGAGTATTTTCTGCCCGGTCTTCATGCCTTCTCCTGACTCCCTATTCGCTATTCCCCGCCTTCACCCACCGCCAGAGAAACTTCTTCAATTCCCCCGGCGGCCTTAACCACACCTCCGCCGCCGTCTCTCGCCACTCCCGCCGAACCAGTACGCTCAGCCCTCGTCCCTTCATCGTCCGAAACGCCGCCTCATCGCTCAAATCGTCGCCCAAATAGGCAACCGGCCCGCTCACCCCAGCCTCGGCCAGAATCGCCTCGACCGCCCCGCCCTTGTTCCGGCCCACACGCAGCTCCAGGCCAGCCTCGAACTCCAGCAGCGCCAACCCCTCCATCCGCGCCAGCGGCTCAAACAGCGCACGCGTCCGCCGCTCAATCTGCTCAGCCTTTCGCCGCGAAGCCCCGCGCCAGTGCATCACCGCTCCATTGGCCTTGTCCTCGAAGAGTCCGCCCAGGCTGTCGCGCCTCAGGTGTTCTTTCAGCTCATCCAGCTTTGCGCGCGTCGCCGCCGGAGCCTGTTCCAGTTCCCGCCGCCCATCCGGATAGAGCCGCTCTGCCCCATGCAGTCCCCACACCTCCAGCGGAGGGTCCAGCCCCAGCATCGGCGCAATCTCGGCAGCCGGACGCCCGGTAATCACCACCAGCCGCGTCCTGCCCTGCCGCTGGATGCGCTCGATCAGTTCCCGCACCCCGGCCCAGGGTCGCGCCTTGAAGCGATCCACCCGGAACGGCGCCAGTGTGCCGTCATAATCCAGCAGCAACAGCGCCGCTGCGCCTTTTCCAAATGCGCCAAAAAACTCTTCCAGCCTCTCTACCGATTCCGGGGTCAATGTTTTCTCGCTTTCCATGCCAGTTTACCCGTGCAACCCGCCTGCCGCCGATCCTGCGCTCGGCCTCCTAGTCCGCCCCATGCGCTATCCTGTCCACAAGAGCGGCGCGACCCTTTGCTTCGCGCAGACCGGTAAATCCGATGGCGTTAGACACAGTCGACAGAACTGCCAAGCAACTCGTACACACCGTGCAGGACTACTCCCTGTTTGCCTATCGCGCTGCCATGAACCTCTTCCGTCCTCCCCGCTACTGGCCGGAATTCCTGGTTCAGGCCGACATCATCGGCTGGGGTTCCACGTCCATCGTGCTGCTTTCCGGCTTCTTCACCGGGGGCGTTTTGGCCCTGCAATCGGCAGCCACGCTCTCAGCGTTCGGAGCCACCGCCATCACCGGCCGCTTTGTCAGCCTCACCATGATCCGCGAACTCGGCCCCGTGCTCACGGGAGTCATGGTCTCCGGTCGCAACGCCAGTTCCATGGCCAGCGAACTGGGCTCCATGGTGGTCACCGAGCAGATCGACGCCATGCGCGCCCTGGGCGTGGACCCCATACGCAAGCTGGTCACCCCGCGCCTGTTTGCCTGCATCTCCATGCTCTTCTTTCTCACCATCCTCGCCGACGCTTTCGGCATCCTCGGCGGCAGCTTCGTCACCATCTTCATGAACCATCAGGACGGCACCCAGTATTTCTCCACGGCATGGGAGTCGCTTCGCTATCCCGATGTCATCCAGGGCCTGGTCAAGCCGCTCTTCTCCGGCTTCATCATCGCCTCCATCGGCTGCTTCTATGGCATGAGAACCTCGGGCGGCACCGAAGGCGTGGGCCGCTCCACCATCGACGCCGTGGTCATCTCGTCGGTGCTCATCATCGTCGCCGATTTCCTGCTCACCCAGGTCTTGCTCTCTCTCTTTTCAAGCCTATGAATGAGACCAGCGCTTCCGCCCAGCCCGGTCCTGCCCAACCCGGTCCCATGCCGCAAAACACGGCTCCGGCCGCGATTGCCAATCCCATCGTCGCCTTTCGCAATGTCGCGATCGCCTTTGACGGCCCGCCCGTGCTTCAAGACATCAGCTTCTCGGTCGGCCCGGAAGAGACCCGCATCCTGCTCGGACCGGCGGGCGTCGGCAAAAGCGTCCTTCTCAAGCTGACCAACGGCCTGCTCCGACCCGACCAGGGCAGCATTCTCCTCTTCGGCAATGAAATCACCACCATGCCCGAGCAGAAACTCTTCCCCCTGCGCACCCGCACCGGCATGGTCTTTCAGGAGGGCGCGCTCTTCGATTCGCTCACCGTCCGCGACAATGTGGCTTATCAGTTGATCGGGGAGCGGGTTCCCGACGACGAAATCGATCGCCGCGTCCGCGATGCTCTGCGCTTTGTCGAACTCGAGGAGACCTTCTCGCTCTACCCCGCCAGCCTCTCCGGCGGAATGCGCCGCCGCGTAGCCATTGCCCGCGCCCTCATCCGCCAGCCTGAACTGCTGCTCTACGACTCGCCCACCGGCGGCCTCGACCCCGTCACGTCCACCACCATCATCGAACTGGTCATGAAGGAGCGCGACGTCTATCGCACCCCTTCGATCCTCGTCACCCATCGCCTCCAGGACGCCTTCACCCTCTGCACCCACCGCTTCGACGCTGAGCAAGGCCGCATGGTTCCGCTGCCCAAGGGCCAAACAGACCCCAACACCACCTTCCTCATGCTTGAAGAGGGCCGCCTCATCTTCGACGGCTCCATCCACGACCTCGTCCGCAGCCAGAACCCCTTCGTGCGCGAATTTCTGGAGTAAGGCGAAGAACAGAAAGCATGGAAAAGGGATCAGGGGCTAGAGATCAGGAATCAGAAATCAAGTGGGTGCCCCATCCTTTCACAGTCTCATCGTGAAGGGTGGGATACCACGAGCCTCGACCAGCCGTTTTCTGTATTCCGAAAATGAAAGGTTTAGCGCCGGCTGCCCGCCCGTTTCATTTCTTTCCGCGGAAAGGCACGGGAACCCTCATCGCCATTCTTGATCTGGATCGACAATCCTGGTCCATACCGCAAGAAGCCCCCGGCTGGTTGGCCGGGGGGCTTCTTGTCGGGGGTAAATCCCGCCTCAGTTGCTGAAGAGCAAAATGCCGGCGGCTTTTTCTTCCGTCACGCTTTCGTCGGCGCTCACTGGGCGATAGAAGAGCTGGTTGACGTCGAGATAGACCTCCAGGAAGGCTGGGCGCGCGGTGATTTTTCCGGCGATCAGCGCTTCCGACAAAGGATCTTCGACGTACCGCTGCAATGCCCTCCGCAGCGGGCGCGCTCCGTAGCTGCGGTCGCCGAGCGTCTTGTCAAGAATCCACTTCTTGGCCTCCTCGGTGACGGAGATGGTGATGGACTTCTGGGCCAGGTTGGCGTTCAAACTCTGCACCAGCAGTTCGACGATCTGGATCAGATCCCCATCCGAAAGCGACTGGAAGAGAATCACTTCGTCGAGGCGATTGAGAAACTCAGGATTGAAGGTCTTCTTCACTTCCTGCTTCACCAATTCCTCGATCTTGTCGCTGACAATGTCTTCGCGGTCGCTCTGGAAGCCGAGCCCCTGCTTCTTCATCAGGTGCCGCGCGCCGATGTTCGAAGTCATGATGAGGATCACGTTCTTGAAATCGACCGTATTGCCGAGACCGTCGGTCAACTGGCCGTCTTCAAAAACTTGCAGCAGGATGTTGAAGACATCCGGGTGCGCCTTCTCGATCTCGTCCAGCAGCACCACGGAGTAAGGCGATCGCTTGACCCGTTCGGTCAACTGGCCGCCCTCCTCGTATCCCACGTATCCCGGAGGCGATCCGATCAGCTTTGAGACCGAATGCTTCTCCATGAACTCCGACATATCGAAGCGGATCAGCGCCTTGTCCGACCCGAACAGGAAGTTGGCCAGCGTGCGGGCCACTTCCGTTTTGCCCACGCCTGTGGGGCCCAGGAAGAGGAAGCTGCCGATGGGCCGCGCAGGCGACTTCAAACCTGCTCGTGACCTGCGGATGGCCCGAGCCAGCGCACTGATGGCCTTCTCCTGCGAGATGATGCGCTTGTGCAGCTCTTCCTCAACGCGCAGCAGCTTCTGCGTCTCTTCTTCCTTGATGCTGGTGACGGGGACGCCGGTCCAGCGGCTGACCACATCTTCGATGTCTTCGCGGCTCACGATGCCCGAGGCCGAGTCGTCGAGATGATACTTGTCGCGCAGACCGCGCAGGTTCTCGCGCTCCTTGCGTTCCTCGTCGGAGTAGAAGCGAGCCTTCTCAAACTCATGATTGGCGATGGCCGAGTCCATCCGATGCACGATGAACTTGATCCGCTTCTGGACTTCGGTAATCTCCTCGGGCAGCGAAGTCTGGCGCAGCTTGACGCGCGCTCCGGCCTCGTCGATCAGGTCGATGGCCTTGTCGGGCAAAAAGCGGTCGGGAATGTAGCGGTTCGAGTGTGAAACCGCAAACTCCACAGCGTCGTCCGTGTAGCTGACCGCGTGAAACTTCTCATAGCGGTCCTTGATGCCCATGATGATCTTGATGGCGTCGGCCTCGTTGGGCGGCGGCACCTTGACGGCCTGGAAGCGGCGTTCCAGCGAGCGATCTTTCTCAATCGACTTGCGATATTCGGCTGGCGTGGTGGCGCCAATGCACTGAATTTCGCCGCGAGAAAGCGCCGGCTTCAGGATGTTGGCCGCATCCAGCGACCCCTCGGCCGAACCCGCGCCAACCAGCGTGTGCAGTTCGTCGATAAAGACGATGGAGTTCTGGTTCTCCATCAGTTCCTTCATGATGGTCTTCAGCCGCTCCTCGAACTGCCCGCGATATTTTGTGCCGGCCACGATCAGCGAGAGATCCAGACCGAGAACCCGCTTGTCCGCCAAAAAGCTGGGCACTTCGCCGTCGGCGATGCGCTGGGCCAGCCCCTCGACAATGGCCGTCTTGCCCACGCCGGGTTCGCCGATCAGCACGGGATTGTTTTTCGTGCGGCGGCACAAAATCTGCACCACGCGCTCCAGCTCGCCGTCGCGGCCCACCAGCGGATCGAGTTGGCCGTCTGTGGCGGCCTGGGTCAGGTCGCGGCTAAACTCGGCCAGCAGGCTTGACTCGCGCTGGCGCGGCTGCGCTGGCGCTTTCTCCTGGGTCACGCGGGCCAGCTCGTCGCGAATCTGCGCCAGCTTCAGGCCGCGCTCCTGCAATATCTCGGCGGCAAAGCACTTTTCTTCGCGCAGCAGGCCCAGCAGCAGGTGCTCGGTGCCGATGTGCTTGTGTCCCAGCCGCTCGGCTTCTTCCGCCGCATAAGCCAGCACGCGCTTGCACTCGTTCGAAAGCGGCAGGTCCACGCTAGTGGAGACCTTCTCGCGGATCGTGGTGTGCGCTTCAATCTGCTTGCGGATCGACTCCACCGAAGCATGCGAACGCAAAAAGCGGTTGGTCAACGCCTTGTCCTCGCGCAGCAGGCCAAGCAGCAGGTGCTCGGTCTCGATATAGGGCGAACCGAATTGGCTGGCCTCATACCGCGCGAAGAAGATCACACGCCGTGCCTTCTCCGTATAGCGTTCGAACATGATGTTCTCCCTTGAACCAGGCTTTCGGCTGGAGTGGCCGTCCGGTTTATCTGCCGGCTTCAGCCCAACCCGCGCGTGCCCTTTCTTTTAACTACGCCGCCGGAGTCGCCTCGGAAAATACCACTTTCGCCCCGAACAGCATGTTTGGATGGTTGCGGACCACCTTCTGCCCAACAAATCCCCGGCGTTCGTGCTGCCTTGAGACTTCCATCCTGCCCTGGCGGTCTGGTTTCAGATAAAAATCCATCCATTTCCCAGACTGCCTACTCATTAAGACTCAAAAACCACCCGGAATGGTGCTTTTTCCGTCAGATTTGCCCAGTGGAAACTTCCGTTTGGGGAGTATACGCCAACCGGGCCAGCCTTCCACTCTCCAGGCGCAGCGCCCGCGTACATCGCGCGGCCAGCTCCAGGTTGTGCGTCACCAGAATCGAGGTAAGGCCGTGGCTGGCATGCAGCCGTTCAATCAGGTCAAAGACGCGGCCCGCGGTTGTCTCGTCCAGGTCGCCGGTGGGCTCGTCGGCCAGCAGCAGCCGCGGATTGTTCACCAGCGCGCGGGCCAGCGCCACGCGCTGCTGCTCGCCGCCAGAGAGTTCGCCGGGCCGGTGGTCGCCGCGATCCTCCAAGCCAACCTCCCCCAGCCACTCCGCCGCCACCGCCAGCGCATCCTTCTTGCTTACGCCGCGAGCCAGCAGTGGCATGGCCACGTTTTCCAGCGCCGTAAACTCCGGCAGCAGGTAGTGAAACTGCCAAACGTAGCCAATCTCCCGGTTGCGAAAAACCGCCGCCTCGCGCAAAGAGAGACGGGAAACGTCGATTGACGCGCAATATACCGTTCCCGCTGAGGGCGCATCAAGCGCGCCCAGAATATGCAAAAGCGTACTTTTCCCCGCGCCGGACTGGCCCACAATGGCCACCATCTCGCCGGCTTCCACTTGCAGGTTGAGCCCCTCAAAGAGGTTCAGCGTACCGCGCGCGGTGGTGTAGGTCTTTTTGAGGCCGCTGACCTGGATGATCGGTGCCTGGTTGGTTTGGGTTTGGCCCTGCGCCCGCAACTCCGGCTCCCGCGCGGTGCGGGTGGCCTGGGGGGCAGCCGCTGGAGTGGTTTCATTCATCCGGTTGCCTTCAAGTTTACATTGCGAGGGGATGATCCCCTTGAAATGCACGGGTACATGCGGTTTGGGCAATGTATTGGCTGGACCAGCAAACAAACCTCCGTGCCCCATCCTTTCCGCTTTTTTCCGCGGAAAGGGTGGGACAGCACTATCGCCGGCCCTCCACCTTCACGCCACGCTTACCTGGCGAGAGGAGTCTCCTGTCGGACCGCCTCCCGGCGCGCCGCTCGTAACTCCGACTCGACTTCGACCACGCCGGACTCGCCCAGAGCCCAGGCGCGAAAGCTCGACCACAGCCACTCCTCCGGCGCTGGGCAAAGGCCGCGCTTGACTGGATTGCGATGAATGTAACGGAGCTGGGTTACGAAACCCTCGTGGTTACGGACATTGTGATCGAAATACCGGGCCTGCCAAAATGGCGAGCCGCCCTCGGAGCGAAGGCCGCGCTTCCGCGCCAGGATAGCAACTTTGGTCTTGAGTAGCTGCACGGCCCCGGAAAGCACTCCCCCGGCAGGCTCACTCACGAGCAGGTGAACGTGTTCCGGCATGACGACATAGGCAAAGACATGCATCCCGAATCGTCGCCGGGTCTGCTCCAGGGCCAGCAGGAAAAATTCCTCCATCTTCATCTGTGCCAGGAGCGGAAGGCGATGGTAGCAACTGAAAGTGAGGAAGTGCGCCTGTCCGGAATGATGAAGCCGTTTGAGTCCGTCGGGCATGGATGCTCCCAGCCAAATGAGGAATTACTGCCGTTATCTTACTGCGAAGCCTGGTGGTCTCCCGCCCTTGCGCCAGAAAAAAGGCGCAAGGACGGGGCACGGAACTGTTTTGGCTGGACCGGCAAGCGCCCCTCCGTGCCCCATCCTTTCCGCTTTTTTCTGCGGAAAGGGTAGGAGAGCACCAAAGCGGACAGGGTCAGGGTTTGGGAATCGCCGCAGGATTCAGCCGGGCGATGCGGCCGTTGGGGCCGACGACAAACGGCAACGACAGCGCGTTCCAGTTGCCGTTGTCGAGCGGCTGCCAGGTCTTGCCATCGTTGCGGCTTACATCGGAGCCATTGGTTCCGGCGGTGATCCAGAGCTTGAGTGACTCGGACCATTGAACGGCAGAGCGGTAGCCGTTCGGCGGTTTGGCGGAAGCGGTCCAATGTTCGCCCACGTCGGAGGACCAGGCGGCCGTGCCTGCGCTTTCATTCGGTTTGGTGTAGTCACCGCCTGCGGCGATGAGAACATTGGGGGCCATTCCTATAGCAAACGCACCAGAACTCTCTGTTCCATAAGTAAGCGGCAGACGTTCGGGATTTCTCCCGCAATCAACATTCTCGGGCTTCCCGCCAATGAATAACTCACCGTGGCATTGGATAAAGTACGCGCCACTTGGCCCACCAATCACAAGATAACGATGCGCAAGGAACGTAAACATGATGAGACTACTGTTGCTTGCGGCAAATATGGCTTCTTGTGAATTGTGGATTTCTAAGCCATGAGGTTGTTGTCTACGCCAGTGTGTTCCGCCGTCGAGCGTAATAAGGGTAGCGAAGAATCCTCCTACGGGATCGCCCAAGATCATTCCGTTCTGCTTGCCATCAAATTGAATAGCGTCCCAAAAGCCATCTTTGTCAGGATTGCGGAAAACCAGCTTCCACGTCCTGCACCCATCCATCGTCTTATAAAGCCGGCTCTTCTCCCCCGGCCCTGAAGCCATAACGATAGCGGTATCAGCATCCCACGCCTGCACGCCGCGAAAATCCAGCGTTACACCATCCGTCGCCCCATCCGGAACCGCGCACTTCAGCCAATGCATCCCGCCGTCGGTGGTTTTCAGCACAGTCCCGCCGGTGCCGCTGGCCCAGGCCACCGTGCCATCCACCGAATCAATCCCGCGCAGTCCGGCAGTCGTCCCCGAATCCTGCATCTGCCAAACCTGCGGCTGAGGCGGCGCCGGGGATTGCGCGGCGGCAATGGATGCGAAGACAAAGAGCAGCGAAAGCCGGATAACTTGCATGGCTGGCAGTATAGTGCCGCATCCAGCGGCAAAGCTACATGCGTGCCGCAGATCACTTGGCGCCGGAGCAAGAACGTCTATAACGGGTTTCAAATCGTGAACAGACTTCAAACCATCTCTTCGCTCGCCTTGGCTGCGTCCCTTGCGGCCGGCGTCTCTGCGGCCCAGGCGCAGCAGTCGTTCTATGAGCGGTTCAGGGCGCATAACGCGCAAATGGCCGCCTTGCAACCGCCCATGGTGACGCCGCTGGTCGAGGCCGATCCGCGCTTGATTCAGTACCTGCGGGTCGCCTTCTCCAACGAATACACCGCCGCCGGCACGCAGACGGTGAGTTACGGCAATGGGCGCGGCTTCGGCGCGATTGCCCTCAACCGTTTCGAGTTTGACTATCTGCCGCCCTCCTACATCCAGCACAACACCGCCACCGCCAAAGACGGCCTGGGCGACACCTCCCTGGTGGGCAAGGTGCGCATCGCCTCCGGCGACGCCGAGCACGGCAACTTCGACGTGGCGGCGATCCTGAGCCACAGCTTTGCCACCGGCACATACAAGAACGGCGCGGCCACCGACGCCTGGAACCCGACCCTGGTGGGCTGCCTCGGCTTCCGGCGCTTCAACGTGCAGTCCGCGCTCGGCGGAGCGATGCCCACGGGCAAGATCGCCGCGCAGGGCCGCTCCATCACCTGGAACGCGCTGACCCAGTTACACGCGAATGCACATCTTTGGCTCGAACTGGAAAACAACGCCACCTATTATTTCAGCGGCGGCCACGACGGCAAGATGCAGAACTTCGTTACGCCGGCAGCCTTCTACGTCTTGCGCCGCAAGGATTGGAAGCCAACGCATCCCTTCTTTGTCTTCAATAGCGGCATGCAAATCGCGACCTCCGGCTTCCACACCTGCAATCACAACCTGATCTCCGAGATGCGGATACTCTTTTAGGTTGGCGGTCAGTATTCGATCTTTTTTGCCGACACCAGCCACGCGGCAAAGCTGCTCCAGGCCTCGTCGCCGAGCAGTTGCCTGGCGGGCAACGAGCGCGCGGCCTGATCCTTGCGCAGTTCCTCATAGAGAAACGCGTCGTCAAAGCCGGCGCGAGACGCATCGGCGGCGCTGGCCCCATAGTAGACGGCGTCCAGCCTCGCCCAGTAGCAGGCCGCCAGGCACATGGGGCAGGGCTGGCAACTGGAGTAGATCTCGCACCCGGCCAGTGTAAACGTGCCCAGCGCCTTCGCGGCGGCGCGGATGGCGTTCACCTCGGCGTGGGCTGTGGGGTCGTTGGTCGCGGTTACTGTGTTCGCGGCCTCGGCCACAATTTGGCCGTCGCGCGCTACCAGCGCGGCAAACGGCCCGCCCGCGCCCGTCGCCACATTCTGCGTGGCCAGCCGAATCGCGCGACGCAAAAACTCCGGATTGGCTCCCTCAGGCATTGGGGCCAGTGTATCGCAGCGTAAGCTCATCGCAGCGCAAGTCAGCCCTGTCTGTCCACGATTTCCATAATTCGTCCCGCATTTTGCACATCGGACATACACTTGGCAACTTGAAAACGTAAAATTCGGTTGAATTCCACCCCGCAAACGATATTCTGTAAATATCCCGTAGGTCAAAACCGTATTCACACCAGCAAACTAGCGCCACTCGCAACAGCATTTTCATTTCTTTGTTTGAAGTTGACCGCGGAACACCATAGTTTTCATCCAACCCAGGGTTTCTTGAGCACATTCAAAGGGCCACTGGGGAAATCTCCATTTCGAGGCCTGAGGTAATCCATGCGTATTCTTTCCTCTCTGTTTCCCCGGCTGCTGGCCATTGCAGCAGTCGCAGCGCTGTGTTGCAGCCCGCTTTTTGCACAGCAAACGCTTGGCGGCATCACCGGCGAGGTTACAGACGCTTCGGGCGGCGTAATTCCCAATGCTTCAGTCACGGTGCTGGGCGAACAAACCTCGCTCACGCGCGCGGTAAAGACCAACGGCGCCGGCGTCTATTCCTTTGTGGATCTGCCCATTGGAACCTATACGCTCACCTACACCTCCGAAGGCTTCGAGGTGCAGAAGACGCAGCACATCGCGGTGCAGGCCGATCGCACGGCCACCGTGAATGCCGCGCTCCAGGTGGGCAAGACCACCGAAACCATCGAGGTGGAAGCCTCGCCGCTGATGAACGCGGTAGACACCACCAACGGCTACGTGCTCGACAATACCCAGATTGATCTGGCGCCGCTGCCCACCGGCAGTTTTACCGGACTCGCTATTCTCTCCACCGGCGTCAGCGCCGAGTTGGCGGGCGGCACGGGCGTCAACTCCGGACTGGGCAACGCGCCCATCTGGGCCAACGGCCAGCGCGATACCTCGAATACCTTCCTGCTCAACGGCGTCGACGCCAGCAACCTCTTCAACGGCAAGAGCACCAGCCAGGTGGGTTCGGCGCGCGTGGTTGAGAACGCGGGCGGCGGCAACAACGGCGCCGGCGGCGTCATCCAGAGCAGCGCATCGGTCTATCTTTCCATCGGCAACGCCATCCCCAGCCCGGCTCCTGAAACCATCGAGGAAGTCCGCGTCAACGCCTCCATGTACGACGCGCAGCAGGGCGCAACCGCCGGCGCTCACCTTGACATGAGCACCAAGTCCGGGTCCAACGCCTTCCACGGCAATGCCTACGTCCATCGCGGAACCAGTTGGCTCAACGCCGCGCCCTTCTTCTTCAATCAGGATCCCGACATTCCCGCCGACCAGAAGGTGCCCCAACTGCACCGTTACATCGCGGGCGGCACAGCCGGCGGCGCGCTCATCAAAGACAAGCTCTTCGGCTTCGTCGGCTACCAGCACCTGCACGTCTCAGACCAGGAGATCGGTTACTCCCGCTTCTCGGTTCCCGTGGGCCTCAGCGATGACCGCAGCGCCGACGGCTTGGCTTCCGTGGCCAATACCGGATGGTGCTCGCAGCCTAATGCGAGCCTGGCAAACTATAGCTGCCCGCTCGGATCCCCCCTCACCGGCGATGCTCTCAACAGCCCCCTGAACCCCGGCAGCAATGTTGCCTACAAGCTGATGAACGAGCCTTCCCTCCCCGGCGAATCGGGCAAGTGGCTCATTCCCAATCCTACCGGAATCACCAGCATCACCCATCCCTACAACGTCTCGCTGCCCGGCACGGCCTACTTCATCGCCGATCAGTTGGTCGCCGATCTTGACTGGAACGCCAGCCCCAAAGACACTATGGCGCTCAAATACTATTACCAGCACGATCCCACTACTGCGCCTTACGCCTTCTCCAACGTGCCCGGCTTTGCGCAGCATATGGACGCGGGCAGCCAGGTCTTCTCCATCAATAACGTCAATCTGCTGCGCCAGAATCTCAGCGTCACTGAGACCCTCGGCGTCATCCGCGAAAAAATCTACTCCACCAACGACCAGCCCTTCGGCCCCGCCGAGGTGGGAGTCAACAACCTCGGTTCGCCCTATTATGCCGGCGTCTCCATCGTCGATATCCTGGGCTCCAACACCCCCGCCGGAATCCAGACCTTGAACATCGGCCCCGGATCGAACCAGGGTTCGCTCACCGGCGTCTTTCAAAATCGCATCATGCCTTCGGCCAACGCCATCTGGACCTTCGGAAATCACACCCTGGCCTTTGGCGGAAGCTGGTCGCATTCCCAGTTGAATCCCCGCGACGATCGTCCGGGCATCGCTGGCACCACCGCTTCGGCGGACTTCGGCCAGTTCGTTCAGGGCCTCATCACCACCAACGAAGACTTCCAGACCAGCACCTTCCTCCAGGGCAACGGCAACCGCTACTATCGCGCCAACCAAACCGGCCTCTACCTCCAGGACAAGTACCAGATTCGCCCCAACCTGAGCCTTACCGCCGGCATCCGCTACGACATGAACGGCGCCTTCAGTGAGAAGTACGGCCGCCTCTATAACTTCGACCCCAGCATCTTCGACCCCGGCACAGCCGCCGATCCCAACAACTCCATCGGCGCCTTCAACAACAACGGATATGTGATCGCCAAAAACTCCAGCGACACCACGCTCACCGGCCGCCAGTGGGGCCTTGGACCGCGGCTGGGCTTTGCCTGGTCTCCCGAGCGGTTCAACAACAAGGTGGTTGTCCGCGGAGGCAGCGGTTTCTACTACGATCGCGGCGAACTCTTCAGTTATCTCTCGCCCGGATATGCCGCCGGTGAGGTCCATGGCGGTCCCTTCGGCGTCAGCCAGTCGCAGCCCTTCGTCAATGCGCAAACCTGCCCCGCAACCGCGGGCAATCCCAACCCGGTTTACCTCTACAACTACTACATCCCCACCTGCGATCCCTCGGTCGCCAACCTGGCCGAGCCCTGGGGCTCCACGCTCGGACCGGCTCCAACCGGCAAGGCCTCCGACATCACCGATTACCTGCCCAACGCCAACGCCATCGCCGCCGGCGCAATCCCTTTCACCATGGGCACCTACGACCGCAAAAACAAGCTGCCCTATTCCATCAATTACACCCTCGACATTCAGTGGCAGCCGCGCGCCGATCTGGCCATCGAGATCGGTTACGTCGGCAACCTGGGCCGCCACCAGGTGATTCCGATCCCCTTCAACCAGGCCAATATCGCCAGCCCATCCGGCCCCATCCGCGGCCAGAACTACACCTACGGATACACGGTCACCGACCCCAGCGGGGACGGCGTGCCCATCAACCTGCCCGACGGCACGCCCTTCCTGACCACCTACGAGGGCGGCAACGTGGACTTGCGCGTTCCTTACATCGGATACTCGTCTGAATCCATTGACTTCAGGGCAGCCGGCATCTCGCAGTACAACGCCGCGCAGCTCCATGTTGACAAGCACATGGGCCACGGCTTCCAGGCCAGCGCTTCCTACACCTTCTCCCACGCCACCGATGAACAGAGCGCCCTCGGCCTGTT
>Ga0255354_1000820_pt1 | contig 18955 bp, 19 predicted proteins | sample HBST50metaG_FD_189942 | JGI IMG/M metagenome (GOLD analysis project Ga0255354, IMG submission 189942) | Peat soil microbial communities from Stordalen Mire, Sweden - H.B.S.T50 | ecosystem: Environmental > Terrestrial > Soil > Wetlands > Peat | place: Sweden: Norrbotten County, Stordalen Mire...
CCGGCAGAACTACCGCCAGCAGCCAGCCCTGACCCCCGATGTGCAGGTTATAGAAGACGATAAAAACCGGGGCCAGCAGCACCTGGACGATAGTGACGAAGAGAAAATTCGCCAGCACCTTGGCCAGGAACAACTCCGCACCGGGAGCGGGGACCATGCGTTGCGCGTCCAGAACCTGGTGGCGGATTTCGCGTGCCCAGGCCTGGTTGAGCGCGCTCACCGAGGCGAACATGGTGGCCACGCACAGCACGCCGCCGGCGATCTGCTGAGAAAATGCCCCGCGCGGGTCAAACGCAATCGAAAAGAGCACCACCACCAGTCCGGAGAAAAAGAGCATGGAGACGATGGCGTCCAACGAACGCCATTCGATGCGCAGTTCTTTCTCGAGATGAGTCCACAGGGCGCGAGTCATCTTTCGTGACCCTCCCCGGATTTTGTTGCGGCTGGCTTCGTCAGGTCCGCGGTCTGAGCCTCTGCCGCTCTCAGATAGTCGTCAGGCGAGAGGATGAGTTGCGTTCCGCGCGCACCGGCCGAGACGCTGATCCAGTCGAAAAGAATCACAGTCTCATCCACGAAAACCGGATAAGATTTTTTTGCGCCGAAGACGGTCACGCCGCCGCGAATGTAACCGGTAAGCGGCTGAACATCTTTGAGCGGCGCCATCTCGGCCTTGCGCAGCCCCGCGGTGCGGGCCAGCTTTTTGAAGTCCAGTTCGGCGTCGCCGGGGATGACCGCAAAAACGTACACACCCGGTCCGCCTGTCGTCAGGAGAGTTTTGAAGACCTGCTCCGGCGACATATTTACTTTCTTGGCAACAGAAATCGCCGACAGATCGTCCGGATCGACCTCGTATTCACGGAGTTCGAAGTTAATACCGAGAGATTCCAGAATGCGCGCGCCGTTGGTCTTCATAGCGTCGGCCTTCCACTCTCCAGCGAAGCCACTCTGCCCGCGTGCAGCGTCAGCACCCAGTCGGCGATAGGCGCGGCCAGTTCGCGCTGGTGAGTCGTCAGCACAATCGTCCGGTTGCCCTGGCGGAATCCAGCGAGCAACTCGACCATCTGCCGTGCGCTCTCCACGTCCATGTTGGAAAAAGGCTCGTCGAGCAGCAGCAGTTCAGGCACGGAGAGCAGCACGCGGGCCAGCGATGTCCGCTGCCTCATCCCCTGCGAATACTGGCCCAGAGTGCGGTTGAGTTCGGGGTCCAGTCCCACCTGGCGCAGAGCCTCGGCCGACTCCAGGCAGGCGCGGCCCGCATAGAGGCTGGCAAAGTAGCGCAGATTTTCCTGGGCGGTCAGCTCGTCATAAAGCATGGGCGCGTGGCTCATGTAGCCGATGCGTTCGCGGGCATCATGGGGTTCAAGACCGCCTGTTTTGGCTGAGCCGAAGACCCGAACCGTGCCGAAGCTGGGCCGCAGCAGTCCGGCAAGAATGCGCAGCAGCGTTGACTTGCCTGCGCCGTTTTCGCCCAGCAGCACGTAGCAGCGCCCCGGTTCAAACTCCACCGAAACCTGACGCAGCGCGGCGAAAGCGCCAAAGAGCTTGGAGACTTGATCGAGACTCGCAAAGACGGGCCGCGCACAGGCGGTGGAACTGGCGGCCTCGGAAGCGGGAGCGTTCATGCGCCTCAGTTTGCGGCAGTTGGGGCTGCGGGCTGATTAGCTGCGTGCAGAGCCTGAATCGCTGCGCGCGGACTGTTATTCGGCGCGGCGGCCGGTTGCGCGGGAACGGCTCCGGGCTTACCATTCGGCGTAGCGGGAGCGTACTTGCTGGCGCACTTGGCCTGTAGAACGTTGGCGTGGAAGACCCCGTCGCGGCCATAAGAGCCTTCGGCCAGAGCCATGGCGTCGTCCTTGAAGGTGTCCGGCGGCGGCTCGGCGCCTTTGTAGTTGACCGTGAGCAGGCGGCCGCTCGCGGCCTTGGGCGAGTGACTCTCAAACTCGTTCAAAACAAAGTTCACGTGAGTGCCGTTCTGCTCAATCGAACCGGGCTGAACGAAGCCTTCCACGCGCAGTTGGCTATGGTAGGCTTTGTCGCCCATGTTGCCCAACTCAGGGATGGTGACGTAGTAGCTCTTGTTGGCTCCGTAGCCGGACCAGGCCAGCCAGCCGATGGTGCCCACAATAATGGCAACCGCGATTCCGATGCGCACGCTATTAGGGGAAGTTTTCATATCCACTTTAACGATACGAGCCAAACAGGGCGCGGTCAACAGCAGAAAGGTGCAGGCGGAACCGATTCAGCCAAGCCACGCCTACTGCGCTCCCTCCAGCGTCTGCGCCGCCCGCGTGAGCGCCTGGGTCAGCACCGTCAACTGCTGCGCGGCCCGCTGCTGATCCTTTGCGGCAACAGCCTCGTTGACGCCGGGAATCACCACCGCCGCGTAGCCTGTGTACTCGCCGGGGGCGTAGATGGTGTGCTTGAACCAGGATCGATTGGGCAGGCCTTGTTCCGAGATCAGCGCGGCCTCGGTCTGACGCAGGATGAGATTAAGCTTTGCGAGGTCTCCGGTGCCCGCAATCTGCCGGTCGTGAATCCGCTCCGCCGCTGCGGAAAGCCTTGCGGCGGCAGCCTGCGCGGGTCCAAAGTCCAGCCCGTCGAGCCCCTGGCTGGCGGCTTTCTGTTGAGCCGCGTCAACGTAAGAGCGGATCGAACGGGCGTAAGCCACATAGTTGTAGGGGAGCACGTCAGCATCAGCCATTCGCAGGGCTTCGAGGCCGAAGACGCGGGCCATTTCCTGCAGATAAACGAACTTCGGATCGGCGTTCTCCGTGAACCACTTGTAGTTGTCGAAGACCGAGTGATAGACGCCGTACGGGCCTTCGGAGCCAATGTCGGTCGAAGGCACGCCAGCATGCTGCAAAAACGCCGTAAAGTCGGAGCCGGAGCCGAGATCGCCCACCTGAACTTCTTCGCCTGCCTCTAGCGGAGCGTTCGAGCGGCGATGCTCATTCTCGCCGGTGGACTTGATCTTCCATTGTTGATAGACCGTACTGCCCAGCGGGCTCGGAACAGACCGCGTCAGCTCGCGAACAAACTGCTTGAGCGAAGGAACAGCGGAGGCGGAAAAATCCGGCCCGGCAACTCCCACGTCAGTGTTGAAGTAGGCTACCGCGCGCTCCAGCGCCTTGGCATTCTGCTCCACCCACTCTGTCGAGCCAATAAGACCTTCTTCCTCCGCGTCCCAATTGCAAAAAACAATGGTCCGCTTCGGCCGCCAGCCCTCGTGGATCAGTGCGCCCACGCCATGCACCGCTTCCAGCATGGTCGCCGTGCCGCTGCTGGGATCCACCGCGCCGTAGACCCATGCGTCGCGATGGTTGCCCACCACAACCCAATCGTCCGGATACTCCGCGCCCTTCACTTTTCCGATTACGTCCCAGATGATGCGGCGCTGGTAGTCCTGCACAGAGACCAGATGGACCTTTACTGCTCCGGCCCCTTTAACCTCTCCAATGTGATAGCGGAAGCCAAGCCCTCCCTGCCAGCCCGGCGGCACTCCCGCACCTTGCAGCGCTTTCAAAATGGGATCGGCATCGTGGTAGCTGATAGGAATCGAAATGATGTGGGGCTGGCTGCCAAAGCCCGAGACGCGCGCTGAGTCAGGCAAATCCAGCGTCGAAGCCACGCCCGGTGTCTCGGGGTCGCCGGGATACTTGAAGAGGTATTGCACTGAGCCGCGCTGCACGCCGGTTTCAGGCCTCCAAGGTCCATTGGGGTACGAATCGCCCTTGAAAAAGCCGTCGTCCTGCGGATCGGAGTAGATCAGCACTCCGGCCGCGCCGCGTTGCTCGGCAATATAAACCTTCACCCCGCGAAAGTTCCCGCCATAGCGCGCCAAAACGATTTTGCCGTGCAGGTCGATGTGCTCGGCGGCAAGCTGGTCAAAGTCCTCCAGCCGACCGTAGTTGGCGTAAACCACATCGGCGGTCACGTCACCCGAGCCCGAAGACCCGTTGAAGGGCATCACCACGCGCGGATCGTCCTGATATGGATCGCCGTCCACATGCTCTTTGGTAGGGCCGCTCATCAGCAGCTTGCCGCTCTGGTCGAACGCCTCCACGCGCACCACCTTGGGCTGGTTCATCAGCACGCGGAAGGGAACAATCTCCGTGTCGAGGCCGGCCGCGCGAAACTTCCGCGCCACATATTCGGCCGTTTTGCGGTCCTCGGGACTCGAAGCCAGGTGAGGCTCCGCCGTGAGCGTCTTCAACTCCTCACCGGCCAGAGTGGCATCGGGAACCGCAAGAAACTTCTCCTCGATTTTTGCCTGCGCTGTGAAGTCCGCGTAACCAAAGACCGCAGGGGAGGCAGGCTCAACTGCGGTCTGGGCCGCGAGCGGTCTGGAGATAAAAGCTGATGAAACCAGCGCCAGAAAAAAGAAAAAGCCAAGCGGCCTGCGCGCAACCATGAGCAAAATCCTCCGAAGTTTTGGTAGTGGGTCAGTTTGAAGGGTACGGGCTTCACAGGCTACGGAAAAACTCATCGTTGTGAAAGGGCACGACTTCAGTCGTGCCGTAAATGCCGCAAAATCAACGTGGCCTTTAGGCCCTGAGGGAAAATTAATTCAAACCTACCCACTCCCGTTTTTTCAAGTCTTGGAGAGAGATCGGCCGAGCAAACCTCTGTCCTTCATCAGCTTACGCCACAGGCTGCGCGCAATGGGCACAGCGCCGCGCAGCCAGCGGAATCTCGCTCAGGCATTCCGGGCAAGGCTTCATCGAGGACTCAACATCGGCCTCGCACTTTTTAACCTTTGCCAACAGCGCGTTCAAGGGCAGCACGATGACAAAATAGACCACCACGGCCACAATCAGAAACGAGATGGCGGCATTGAAGAAGTTGCCGATCTTGATGTGACCGCTGCCGATGTTCAGGACTACGCCGCTGAAGTCCGGCTTGCCCACCGTGGCCGCAATCAGCGGATTGAGCACGTCGCCCACCAGCGACGTAACGATGGCATTGAAGGCCGCGCCGAGAATGACGGCGACGGCCAAGTCTACGACGTTTCCACGCAAAACGAAATCGCGAAATCCCCTGAGCATCTCTCCCTCCTGAGTTTGGTCTATACAAGCCTTTGCCATGAACCGTGCCCGCGCGCAGGCCGTGTTCTCGAACATCCTACACGGCGGCAACGGCCCCTGTTAGGGCTCCGGCCAGGAAATCTCTGCATAAGTTGGCGTTTTCAAAAGAGCGCGAGCTTTATTCCAAGAGGGAAAGCGGACGCGCAGCAGCTTCTCTAGCCGCAGCCGGGGCGCAAGCTTTCCCTGTGGCTGGTATCAATCGGGTCGGGGTCGTCGTAGGCGGGAAACACCGGCAGCCCTTCGCGCAGGCCGGTCCACTCCTCGGCTACCACGATGCTGTTCTGAGGATTGCCCGGCTGATAACGCGCCGAGCAGGGAAAGCCCACCCGCACCTTGGCCGCATCCACCACATCGCGCATGTCGGTAATGTCCTGCGAGGACTCGTAGTCCACGCCGCCAATGCGATATTTGTAAACCAGCAGTGTGAGGGTGCGTCCCGACTCATCCTTGTGCTGCGGCGGGGCTTCCACCTCGCAGATGTCCAACAACATGCCGTCCACCAGCCGTCCGGAGTGGGACAGAAACTCGCGGCGCGCGCGCTCCCGCTCTTCCGGCGTCGGTCCCTTGTGTAGCAGCATCCAGAAGCCCGCCACCAGGAGCACGGTCACCAGTGCCGCCATGACGGAAATCTCCCAGATGTGTGGGTTGTGAAGGATCATTGAAGACGGAACTCTTTCCCCCATGACTTCCTTGTCCGGAGTCCCTGCTTTAAGCATACCGCAGCCGGACTCGCGCTTGAGCGGACTGGCTTTACGGCTGGCCCTGGTCTGAATGCGCCACTACCCGCCTTTGCGGCTGCGATATACTCGTGACTGCATCATGAAGGAGTTCCGGCCTGCCGGACGCTTCATTTCCGGAGGTTTTCCCTTGGCTACGCGTACGAGTTCCAAAGCGGCACAACATTCCCGCATTCGCGGCCAGTCGCGTGACCGGATTCGTTCGACCACTGTAATTTGCGTCCGCCGCAACGGCCAGGTCGTGATGGCCGCCGATGGACAGGTCACCCTGGGCGACCACGTGCTGAAACATTCGGCAAAAAAAATTCGCCGCCTCTACCAGGAAAAGATTCTGGCCGGTTTTGCCGGCTCCACAGCCGACGCTTTCTCGCTCTTCGCCCGCTTTGAGACCAAGCTGGAGCAGTATGCCGGCAACCTGAACCGCTCGGCAGTCGAGTTGGCCAAGGACTGGCGTACGGACAAAATGCTGCGCAATCTCGAAGCTCTGCTGGTGGTGGCCGACAAGGAGCAGACCTTCTTGATCTCCGGCTCGGGAGATGTGATCGACCCCGACGAGCCTCTGGCCTCCATCGGCTCCGGCGGCCCTTACGCCACCGCCGCCGCGCGCGCGCTGCTGGAAAACACCAGTCTTACCGCCCGCGAGATCGCCGAAAAGGCCATGAAGATCGCAGGCGAAATCTGCATCTACACCAACGACCACGTCACCATTGAGGAGCTTTAGGGATAGCCCATCCCATTATCCATGGCCATTTATCTACCCGCATCCGCTGAAGAACAAGACGTCTCGCTCGACGAGCTGACGCCGCGCGAAATTGTATCTGCATTAGACAAGCACGTCGTCGGTCAGAAGGCCGCCAAGCGCGCCGTGGCCATCGCCCTCCGCAATCGCCAGCGCCGCCAGAAGCTTCCCCCCGACATCGCCGACGACATCATGCCCAAGAACATCATCATGATTGGACCAACGGGCGTGGGCAAAACGGAGATTGCGCGGCGACTGGCCAAGTTGACCAACTCGCCATTTCTCAAAGTGGAAGCCTCCAAGTTTACTGAGGTGGGCTACGTAGGCCGCGATGTCGAGTCCATGATCCGCGACCTGGTCGAGATTGCCATCGACATGGTGCGCGAAGAGCGCCTCGAGGAAGTGGAAGACCGCGCGGAGATGAACGCCGAGGAGCGCCTGCTTGACGTGCTGCTGCCCCCTCCGCCACCCACTCCGCCCGCTCAAGAGGGCCAGCTCACCCTGCCCGGCACCGAGAGTTATCAGCGCTCCCGCGAGAAAATGCGCCAGCAGTTCCGCGACGGCAAGCTCGACGATCGCATGGTCGAGCTCGACGTGCGCGACCGCGGCATGCCGCAGTTCGGCATCATCAGCAATCAGAACCTTGAAGACATGGAGATGAACCTCAAGGATATGCTGCCCAACATCTTCGGCAGCGGCTCCAAGAAGCGCAAAATGAAAGTCTCCGACGCTTTCGACTATCTGGTCGATGAAGAAGAGGGCCGCCTGATCGACATGGATTCGGTGAACCGCGCGGCGGTCGAGCGCGTCGAATCCAGCGGCATCGTCTTTTTGGACGAAATCGACAAGATAGCCGGACGCGAAGGCTCCCATGGACCCGATGTTTCGCGCGAGGGCGTGCAGCGCGACATTCTGCCCATCGTCGAGGGAACCACTGTCAACACGCGCTACGGCATGGTGCGCACCGATCACATTCTCTTTATCGCCGCCGGTGCCTTCCATGTTTCCAAGCCCAGCGATCTTATCCCGGAACTGCAAGGCCGCTTCCCCATTCGCGTCGAGTTGAAGTCGCTTACGGTTGATGATTTCCTGCGCATCCTCACCGAGCCCAAGGCTTCGCTCACCAAGCAGTATTCAGCCCTGCTGGAGACCGAAGGCGTGAAGCTCGAGTTTTCTCCCGACGCTCTGCGAGAGATGGCGGAGTTTGCTTTCAAGGTGAATGAGCAAACCGAAAACATCGGCGCGCGCCGCCTCCACACCATCATGGAGCGGGTCCTCGAGGACGTGAGTTTCCTCGCGCCCGACGTGGCTCGCCGCGCTCCCAACGAAGAAGCTGCCGCGGCACTGCAAGAAGCTATCAAGAGCGAGTCGTCCGCGCCACTGCCTTACGAGGAACGCGTCGCACCAGCAGGCCCCGAAAAGGTCTTCCTTATCGAGGCAGAATACGTCAAGCAGATGGTTGCTTCCGTCGTCAAGGATCAGGATCTGTCGCGCTACATTCTCTAAGAACGTGTTTCATAGAAACGCTCGACTATTACCTGAAAGGAGGCAACAGCCGAAAATGGAACCGACAAATCGTGTAAATCTCAAAGAGATGAATTTTGATCAATTGTTCAAAGAGATTCCCCCGGAAGAGATAGACGACAATGTATTTACGTTGGTAGGAAAAGACTTTACGGTCATCACCGCGGGCAAGGGAGATCATTGTAATTCCATGACAGGCAGTGGAGGTGGTTTGGGGATGCTTTTCATGAGGCCCACCACCTGGTGCATTCTTCGAGCAGATCGTTATACGCTTGAGATCATTCAAAAAGAGCAAACATATACAATGTCTTACTTTTCGAATGAATATAAGGAACAAATACTCTTTTTGGGAAGTAAATCAGGTAGAGATAGCGAGAAAATGAAAGAAGTTGAATTGACAAGTGTTCAAACTCCTTCCGGAGATATGTCTTACAAAGAAGCCAGACTAATTATTGAATGTAAATTGACAGCACTTACTACCGCCAGTCCCGATGATTTTTACACACAAGAAACTAAAGACTATATAACCGAGGCTTACAAAGAAGCAAACGTTTATCGCAAATTGGTATTTGGTGAAATCACCCATGTTTGGGCAAAGAAATTATGAAATGAACTTTACGGGGCATGAAGCCTCCTGTTTCTCCGCGCAGAGCGCTTCCAGCTTGCGCAGGTCTCTGAGCATCTCGCCGAGCGCCGTCTTTCCCACTTCCCGCTCAAACTCCTTTTGCAGCTTGTCGAAGACGCCAATCACGCGCACGGCGCACTTTTTTCCCTGCGGCTTCAATGTAAGCTGAAAAGCGCGCGCGTCCTCTGGATCGATCTTTCTCTGGATCAACCCCATCGCCTCCAGAGACGAAATGCAGTGGCTCACATTGCCCCGTGTCGTTCCAAACGTCTCCGCCAACTGCGATGGCATCACCGGCCGCGGCGCTTCAAAAAACATGGCCGCCAAAACCATCCCCTCCAGAAAATTGAGGCTGTCACCAGCCAGCGCCTGCGCCGCCAGCGATTCAAACCGCCGCGCCGCCCTGTTCACCGCGAACATGGGGCTTTCATGGAGAAATGCATCAATGCGCATAATCTTATCCTGATGGTTTACTCGCTCAACTATTCATAACAATATCAAATTATCCTTGCGGGTCAATCTCTTTCCGCTGAAGATAAGCAGGGAAGCTAACCTATGCCTACATTGAAATCGATTCCTATTGCCCTCTCCCTGTTGCTCACAGCCAGCGCGCAATCAGCTTCCGCTCAAGCCACGCCTGCCGCTCAAACCGTCACGCTGCCGCACCCTTCTGAGACCATGGTGGTCCTTGGCTCGCCGGTCCCCGTGCTCTTGGCCGAGTCTCCCGCCTCGGCCGTCGTGCTGCCGGTCGAAGACAAATCCCTTCTGATGGAGTCGCCGCAGGAACTGCTGCGCCAGGACTCGTCGGTCTTTCTCGAACAACGCGGCGCGGGCGGCGGACAAGCCGATCTGATTCTGCGTGGAGGAACTTTCGAACAAGCCTTGGTGCTCTTGAATGGATTCCGCATCGACGACAGCCAGACTGCGCATCACAATCTCGATCTGCCTATTCCGCTCGACGCCATGGACTCGATCCAGGTGCTGCACGGCGCAGGCTCCACGCTGCACGGCGAAGACGCACTGAGCGGCGTGGTCGATTTTCTCGCCGCCGCGCCCTCAGCGTCTTCGTTGCGCCTGCGCGCGGGAGCCGGCAGTTTTGGCGAGAACGAAGAATCCTTGGTGGGCGCTCTCGTGCGCAAGCGATGGAGCAGCCGATTGACCGCCGAGCGCAACTTCTCCACTGGATTTATGGCCGATCGCGATCACCGTAGCATGGACGCCTCATCAGAGAATTGGATTAGTTCTCGCCTCGGCATCTCCGACCTGCTCTTTGCCACCAGCGATCGTTCCTTCGGAGCTAACCAGTTTTATGGGACTTATGACTCATGGGAACGAACCAAAGGATGGTTTGGCTCAGCACGGCAGGAGTTAGGCAGCCGTACCGTTGTAGCCTTTGGTTATCGCCGTCACACGGACGAGTTTGTTCTGGAGCGCGACGACCCCTCCGTCTACGAAAACAACCACGTCGACGGCTCCTGGCAGGCTTCGTTGCGCCACACTCTTCCCGTCGCAACCTCTTCCGTGCTCCTGTTCGGGTTGGAGTCGGACGGCGATAGCATCCACAGCAGCAATCTCGGCCTTTACGCGCGCAACCGCGGCGCGGGCTACGTGGATTTAGATTTGCGCCCCGCGAAAAGCCGTTGGAACTTATCTGCCGGTGTACGCGAAGAGTTATTCTCCGGCGGCCTGCAATCCGCGTTCTCTCCGCATCTCGCGGGCAGCTTGCGGCTCGCCCATCAACTTAAACTCCGGGCCAGCGGAGGCTACGGATTCAGGCTTCCGACTTATACTGACCTTTATTACTCTGACCCGGCAACCATCGGCAATCCGAATCTGAGACCTGAATCAGCCTGGTCCGGCGAAGGAGGAGCGGATTGGACCGCATCCCACCGTCTTACGCTTTCAGCCACCGGCTTCTATAACCGCCAGCACGACACCATCGACTATGTCCGCACCGCCACGCTACCTAACTCACTGCTCCCCGCATTCTGCACGGTGAACACATGGTGCGCGGTCAATCTCAGCGGGCTTCATTTTGCGGGAGTGGAATCTTCCGCAACTTGGACGCCCACTCGTGCGCAAACCATTCAGGTAGCATGGACCCAACTCGTTGGCGCGCAGCCGGCCTTCAATGGATTGCAATCAGAGTATGCCCTGAACTATCCGGTCGAGAATCTCCATGCAACCTGGACTGTCTTGCTGCGACACTCACTTACTGTTGCTAACTCAGTCGCCGTCGCAAAGCCTTATCAGCAGCCGGGCAATCCTCCATGGAACGCAAGCCCGTATCCCGTCTGGAATCTCGCGCTGACGCATGACTCGGGAAGAATCCGCCCCTATCTTCGTCTCGCGAATCTGACTAATACCGGTTATCAGGAGATCAACGGCGTCGCGATGCCAGGCCGGTCGATTACCGGCGGCGTTTCCCTCTGGCTGGGGCGTTGAAATTGGTGCGAGTCAGACGGCCGCTGGTGCGCGAGCTTCCAACTCGGCCAGGCGTTTGGCAAGCAGCGATTCCAGCTTGACCAGCGCGGCGGAAAAACCTTCAATGCCTTCCTTCAGCTTGTCGGTGGCCATGCGGTCGTGGGCGTGCATCGCGTCAAACGTTTCCTTGTCCACTTCGATCTTCAGGATCACAAGCGATTTTGCGGTCTCAGGATCGAGCTTGCGCGGCAGTTCCGCCTTTGTAGATTCAAGCTCCGCCAACAATTGCGGAGAGATAGTCAGCAGGTCGCATCCGGCTAACTCGCAAATCTCGCCGATGTTGCGGAAGCTTGCGCCCATCACTTGAGTTTTATAGCCGAATTTCTTGTAGTAGTTATAAACCGCGGTCACGGACTTCACACCAGGATCGTCGGCACCGTGGAAATCCTTGCCGGTATCCTTCTTGTACCAGTCGAGGATGCGGCCCACGAATGGCGAAACCAGCGTGACTCCTGCATCGGCTGCCGCGATAGCCTGGTGCAAGCCAAAGAGCAATGTCAGATTGCAGTGGATTCCCTCGCGCTCCAGCACTTCGGCAGCGCGAATACCCTCCCATGTGGAAGCAATCTTGACCAGCACGCGGTCGCGGCCAATGCCCTCGGCGTCATATTGCTTGATGATCGAGCGCGCCTGCTCGATGGTCGCCGCAGTGTCGTATGAAAGGCGCGCGTCGACTTCGGTCGAGACGCGGCCGGGAATGATGGCCAGAATCTTCTTGCCGAAAGCGATGGCCAGCCGTTGAAATCCGAGGTTGGCCACAGCCGCATCAGTTGCGTTCGCGCCCAGTTCCTTGCGCGCGGCCAGCAGCACACCATCCACAATCGGCTGATACTGCGGCAACTGCGCCGCTGCGGTAATCAGCGAAGGGTTTGTGGTCGAATCCTGCGGGCGAAACTTTCCGATTGCCTCGATGTCTCCGGTGTCGGCGACGACCACCGTATAGCTGCGCAACTGTTCCAATAGATTCTGCGGCATGATTCCTCCTGGGGAAACGCGCTTCGAGCTGCGAGCGCCTTCGATTCCAGTCTACCGCTGTTTAGATTCGCAGCAGCGGTCAAGGTTTCATGTGAAACAGACTTATGGCGAGGCGATGAATCATCTTGTTCGCTCAAGGAAGGAGATTATCTGCAAAGTCCGCTCTCGGAGATCAGTAACCGGTTGTCAGTTCGCCCTGCCAACGTACGCGAAAGGTGTGAAAGACCGTGCATTTTTCGCTCAAAATCGCCCCAAAAACTGGCTTTTTCAGGGACCAAATCTCACCACGCGGGAGAATTTGGGAGCGAAAGGTTTTCAACAGGCATTGATTTCAAACGGGTTACAAATAATCTGCAAGGTTCCAGGGGGGAATTTATACCCCGGTGGGGTATAGGGGGGGAGGGGGTGCTTTTTGGTGGTATAAACCGGGAGGATTGCTGACAGAACGGACCGGGCACATTGTTGACACATTGAACCGGGGTCAGGAAGGGCCAGCTCTGCTGATTACTTCGATAGTGCGCCAAACGGGGGTTATTTTCTGCAACGAGTGATGGGAATGACTGTGATTTCCTCAAACCCGAGGGCGGGTCTGGGGCACCCGCCTCTAGCTGAGTGGTAAGGGCTGTTTGTAACAGTTGACCACCAAATGTCCGGAATGCCGGCCATGCACTCGGAACAGCACCGAGGTCTGAAAAACGTCCGCGACTTAATAGGATCTATCCGTCTTCAATCATCGCATCGGGATAGAACGTCAATCGTCTCGATACGTGACTGTATCTGGATCAATACTGAGCGAGTCGGTACAGCCTGTAGGCCACGAAAAACAGCCATATCGTGAACAAGAGCGCGTTCCCGTAGATTGCCACACCGAGGCCGGATAGCGAAGCGATTCCAAAAACGCCGACGATCACAGCCAAATAAGCGGTGAACTTGTTAAAAACGCCTCGCAACATCACGAGACCTGTTACTAGTGTCCCTATCGATGGGATTACGATTGCAATTACCACTTCCATGCGGGAAGCCAGCGCAGCGGCCCCGTAGTTGGCAGCAGCAAGGTAACCCGTCCGCTGAACCTCGGACGTAGCCGTACCGTACTGAGCGTAGAGTACGAGCATTGAGGCGTAATGCGTCCAGGTGATTGCCAAATCCAAAGCGACAAACAGCCCGATGAACGCTGTCGCCAGAAGCATCGCGCCTCGATTGACTTTTTCCAAGGCCAGGTAAAGAACCAATGCGATGGGCACGTAAAGAAGGTCCGTGAAAACCGAGAGAGCAAGGATCACCCACCAGATGGTCGTCTTGCCGGGAAGGTAATGAAACCAGGCCTCACCACCGCTCGGCGGAGCCCCGACATGGGCGTACAACGGAATGATCGCGAGGTATCCAATACCCAGGACGATTGCGGAAATGCTGCCCGCTCGACACCAGAATTTCTGATCCCAGCTGCTAGACGCAGCAACTGCCATTTCTTCGATCTTCATAGAAGAATCTCCTTCGGTGTGTCCACAGAAACGAGAAATTTCCGTGGACGATAAATGGTGCGATTCACCTAACCGCAGAATTACAAGGCCAGCAATAAATAACCCACTGAGGTATTCAAGCGGACGTTCAAACTATGGTCATGGAGTCCAGCCCCGAAGACCCTGGCCCCGATGGCGCGTGGGTGGAAAGCGGTGAGGGCTGTGGATGGCCGCACCATGAGCAGAAGCGCGGAATCCCGGCGTTTTTCTGGCCGCAGTTTGCGCAAATAGCAGCGATCGGTTGCCGCAAGGCAAAATAGAAGAGAAATCCCAGCAAATTCGGGGACAGAATTGTGACCAGTACCCATAGAACGGATCGCATGGTGCGTCGCTTGGCATCCCCGTAGACATACCCGACTGCAAGAAGCCAGAGGGCAAGCAGGGCACCGTAGAGCAAGCCGAGACCGACACCAATTCCCATACCGCACACGTTGTCATTCGGGGTATGGAGCAAATAGCCGCGTGTTTGCCGACAGTATTCCAGAACTACCCCAGTAAGCGGCGAGCAGCCGACAAGAACGGCGGCAACGATCCGAACGGGCTTGGGCACAACACTGAATAATTGACGAAATTTCATTGCACACTTTCCTTTCGTTTGGTGCTGGGTGCCAATAGCGTCGGCAAGATGATAAACAGGAGAAGGAGACACAAAGAGGGTTCGATCCAGTGGATCAGTAATTCTTGCCGTAGATGCGCGGGCTGAACGCCAAAGACAGCGGCGGCAACGCTTCCAAATTGCAGGTCGATGAAGGAGCCGACGACTGTGAGCAGAAGTGCGATGAGGCAACCCCACAGCCATCGCTGTCGGCTGGGCTGCCTGGCTTCGAGTTGCTGCGCGCGCAGTTGCAGGGCTGCGCAGACTTTCGTTTCAAGTCCTGGGTCCACATCGAACGAGAACCCATTAAGACTGGCGATGACTCTGGTCTCTGCGCTGAGATATTTCTGGCATGGCGCGCAACTCTGAAGGTGTTCTCGAAGCGATTTCTCCTCTTGCAGAGAGACCTCACCGGCCAGAGTTTTATCGATGGTCCGCCTGAAGGTTTCGTGACGTTCAGTTTTCATGATTTTCTCCATCAAATTGCTCTCGCATCGTTGCGAGAGCTCGATAAATCCTTGAAGCCACGGTGGTGACTGGCGCTCCCATAACGGCGGCCATTTCCTGTAGCGATAAATCTTCCTGAAAGCGAAGGACGAGTGCTTCGCGAAAGATGGGGGGCAACGATTGCAGCGCGTGAGCAAGGCGCTGGGCATCCTCAGTTCGCGCGGCAAGAGCGAAGGGCGAGGGAGCATCGGAAATAGGCGACAAATCTACAACATTCTGTTCTGTATCGTCATTCGAATCCAGACTGATCTCCCGCCGCTTGCGCATTCGATCAAAGGCAAGATTGCGGGCAACGGTAAAGAGCCACGGCTCAAAACGTGAACGCCCGTCGTAAGAAGAGCCGCGCTCAAGCACACGCAGCCATGTTTCCTGCACCAGATCGTCGACCTCATCGCGCCTGCCCAATAGATAAATGAGGTAACGGACAAGACGATACTGATATTGCTCGACCAATGCCTTGAGAAGAATGACATCTCCCTGGCGGAGACCGCGTGCAATTTTCCGCGTATCGCTGATCACTGTCCCCGTCAATGTCATATCGTATTCGAACATACATGGTGTATACGGATGGGGGAAGCGAAATTACGAAAACAACAAAAAACAAGGCTGGACATAGTTGTCCATGCAGAATATGCAATGCTGCGCTTTTTAAGTTGACGCAAAATCGCCTCTGCACTCATCCAAGCTGCATCCGCTGACGGCGGGAAACTCTTGGCTTACGAAGTCGGGGGAGCTTACGCGCAGGCCAGACAATGACTTGGCAAGAATGCACATTCAGTCTCAGCCTTTGTCCGGCTGGAAGGTGTTGGTTAGTGTGCCGAGGCCGGGGATGGTTATCTCGACGCGATCGCCTGACTTGAGCGGACCCACGCCGGAGGGGGTTCCGGTCAGCACGAGGTCGCCGGGTTCGAGAGTCATCGCCGCGGTGATGTAGGCGAGCAGTTTGGGGATGGGGAAGATGAAGTCGAGGGTCGAGCCGTGCTGGCGCAGCTCGCCGTTGACGCGGGTTTCGAGCGTGAGTCCGGATTCGGGGTCGAGTTCGTCGCTGACCACTGGGCCGACGGGGCAAAAAGTGTCGAAGCCCTTGGCGCGCGTCCATTGGCCGTCCTTGTTTTGCAGGTCGCGGGCGGTCACGTCGTTGGCCAGCGTGTAGCCGCGAACTGCAGAGCGCCAGTCTTGTTCGTGGAGGTTGCGAACGCGGCGGCCGATGACCAGCGCCAGTTCGCCTTCATAGTCCACGCGGGCCGAGACGGCGGGCATGCGCACCACGCCTCCCGGCGAGAGCAGCGCGGAGACCGGCTTGAAGAAGAGCAACGGCTCAGCGGGAAGATCGCTGCCCATCTCTTTCACATGGTCGCGATAGTTGCGGCCTACGCAAACGATCTTCGAGGGAGTAACGGGGGCGAGCAGTTCGGCGGCGCTGAGGGGCATGGGCTCGAAGTCAAAAGTTGCCGATTTGCGAGACTGGGAAGTTGCCCGCCCATGTTCGAGACGGAATGCCAGATCTTCTTCGGGCGCGCCGATGGGGGGGAAGATCCAAAGTTCGCCGGCGCGATCTTCCACCGCGCCGTAATGGGTTTGATTCTCGAAATTAAAGCGGCAGTATTTCATGGGAAATCCTCCAGAAAGTCATTGGGGCTTTGCCTCAGGGGCTAAAGCCCGCGACTATTTTGACGAATCTGCGGCACGACAAAAGTCGTGCCCTGATACAAAGCAATCAACATTTGCGGCACAACTCGTGAGGCTGCGTGACAGCTCGGAAAGTCAAGTGCAATCGGCATGAAGCGTATCTCCGGGGCTAAAGCCCATGCTGGTGTTACTGGATTTATGCGGGGGTTGAAACCCCCGCCTCCCTCCGGCTCGGATTTTCCCGCGGCCTGTGAAGTCGTGCCCTGACATGAAACTACCAGCAGCATTGCCTGGAGCATCCATATCTGCAATTGTTCATGGGTTGGGCACGGACTCCTCGGCCTCGGCGGAGCGGGCGCTTTCGTGTCCGTTCTGGGCGACGGCGCTGACGGCGTAACGGTAAGTGTGGCCGGGCTGGACCTGGGCGTCGCGAAAGGCGGGTGGAACCAGCGGCACGGCAGACGAGATGCGTTGCCATGCACCGTCGCCTTCGCGGCGATAAACGGCGTATCCGGCCAGGCCGGGGTCGGCGACAGGCTGCCAGCTTACGTCGATGGCCGGACCGGCGCCGTTTTCGCCTGCAGTGGCCACGGCGGCAAGATTGGTGGGCACGGCGGGCGGAAAGATGTCCGTTGCCTCGACGCGCACCGGGGCGGAAAGCTCGCCAGCCAGCTCAAGCGTTTTGCCGTCCACCGTTACGCGCGCCACGCGCTGGGCGCGGTACTCGTAGCTCTGGCCGAAGCGAATCTGTTTGTCGAGCGCGCGACACTCCCCCACGCGGCCTTCCGGCGCGCAGGAATCTACCAGCAGGCTCTGTTCCGCCGGCTCAGGCTGGGGCGCAAGCAATCCCTCATGGGGCTTGGCAGCCGGCGGGGTCAGCAGCTTGCGATGCAGGCGAATGGCGGATGGCTCTTGTTCCGGGACCGGCGCCCAGTGCAGGACCACGCCCCGCTTGCGCACCTCGGCGGTCAGTTGGGTCACCGGCGCGGGCGCTTCACCGGCCAACACTTCGGCGGCATTCGACAGGCCAGCCGAGCGGCCGTTGCGGTTTCTCAGCTCGACAAAGTAGCTCAGCGGCCGCGGCGCGCCGGTGGCCAGCGGGGCAGGCAACGTATCAGTGAACGCGGCCTCCGCACCGGGTGCGAATGACACTTCAGTTCCAGCTTCGACGCAGGCGCCTGCGCCCTCTTTGCGGCAGACGCGCGCTGTCACAATGCCCTTCAACAGCAGCTTGTCAGTGTTCTTTTTGGGCATGGTCCAGGTGAGCGAAACCTGGCTGCCGGAGCGGTTGGCGGCGAGATCCGTCACACGGTCCGCAAGGTTGAGCGAGGGCGGCTGCGGCGCGGCCTGTGTTCCGCAACCGGTCAGAAACAACCCGGTAGCCAGCCCGGCCATCAGCGCGGTTCGCCTCGCAGCGCTTTGAATTCTGTCGTTCATATTCATCGCCCTCCCAGTCTACTGGAGCGGCGCGGCTCTGGCATGCGCAAGATGGCGCAAGTGGTGCGGCAACGCCGGTGCGAGGCAGGCGCGTAAAATTTAACTTGAATGCATGAACTTTCGCTTGTGAGCAGCATCGTCGAGACTGTGACCGAGACCTTGGCGGGTTTGCCTGAGCCGTCCAGGGGCGCGCGGGTGCTTGAAGTGCGGCTGCGCGTGGGAGCGCTGGCGTCGGTGGTTCCCGACTCGCTCACGTTCTGCTACGACATTGCGACGGAGGGAACGCCGCTGGAAGGCTCGCGGCTGGTGGTCAACGTGCTACCGGTGGTGGTGCATTGCGAGCGCTGCGCCGAGGATGCGACGCTGGACGGCGTGCAGAGCTTTCGCTGTCCACGCTGCGGCGAGCTATGCGGCGAGATACGGCAGGGCCGCGAGTTGGAGATTGAGTCATTCGAAATTGACGAGGATAAGGTTGAGGAGACAGCATGACCACTCGAATTGTTGAGCTGCGGCGGGGAATTCTCAAAAAGAATGACGAGCTGGCGGCGGGCCTTCGCCAAAGCTACACGGCCGCAGGCGTGCTGGTGCTGAACCTGGTTTCCAGCCCCGGCGCGGGCAAAACCGCCTTTCTTGAGTGGACGCTGCGGGAGTTGAAGGCGCGCGGCTCTCGTGTGGCGGCTCTGGTCGGCGATCTGGAAACGGACAACGATGCACGGCGGCTAGCCGCGAGCGGCGCTCCGGTGCGGCAGATCAATACCCACGGAATCTGCCATCTGGACGCGGAGATGATCGGCAAGCATTTGGACGGATGGGAGGGTGTGGCGCTCTCTGGTCTCGACTATCTATTTATTGAGAATGTCGGCAACCTGGTTTGCCCGTCGAGCTACGACCTGGGCGAGAAGATTCGCGTGGCCCTGCTTTCGGTGACCGAGGGCGAAGACAAACCGCTCAAATACCCCACCATGTTCAACTCCGCAGACGCCGCGGTCATCACAAAAATGGACATCGCCGGGCCGTGTGACTTCAACCTTGACCTGGCGCTCAGGAATATCAATGAGATACGCCCAGGGATTCGCATCTTCGAGACTTCCGCCAAGAC
>Ga0255354_1000826_pt1 | contig 18910 bp, 13 predicted proteins | sample HBST50metaG_FD_189942 | JGI IMG/M metagenome (GOLD analysis project Ga0255354, IMG submission 189942) | Peat soil microbial communities from Stordalen Mire, Sweden - H.B.S.T50 | ecosystem: Environmental > Terrestrial > Soil > Wetlands > Peat | place: Sweden: Norrbotten County, Stordalen Mire...
GCCAGACGCCTTCCTCTTCCCACTGCCTCAGCCGCCGCCAACAGGTCGATGGCGAGGGAAACTCGTCAGGCAGAAAACGCCACGCGGCTCCGGTTTGCAAAATCCAGAGGATGCCCTCGAAGCACGCCCGGTTCGACGCCCACGGTCTGCCTCGATTGTCCCGGCGCCGGATCGGCGGGGGCAACAGGGGCTCTATAAACTGCCACTGTTCATCGGTCAACAGCTTCTGACGCTTCTTCATGACAGAAGCTCATCAGCTAACCCGCCTCACACGTAAGTACTTGATCTGAGGCCGAACCTATTTATGAAACACGCTCGAGGCAAAAAGGGGTAAATAGGGACATGGAAACCGTTACACGTTTCTCGCCAGTTCTCTTTTCTCCATTCCCCTCACGGTTCAACTTGTTGTAGTTCATTCGGTTTGAATCTCCGTTTCATCCATGCGATGAATCCGCTGTTTCTCTGTGGCATTCTCTTCACGGAAACTTCTGTGCTTCCAACTGATTAGCGCATTTGTTATTGCAATATGTTGTTATGATGTATATTACATCAGATGAGGACAACGACGTGGCTCCTGAGTCGAAGACCACAACCCGACCGAAGCGCAGAGTCGTTGCTCCCGCAGAAAAGCGCACTCAACTCCGGCTTACCGTCGATTCCAGATTCACAAAGAGCCATTTCAATCAACTCTTTGCGGTGCTCAAAATCCGGAAGAAAAACGCACTGGCTGAACACATCATCATGAATTTCAAGAGCAAAGCCGCTCAGTCGCAACTTCTTGCTTTCTACAACAACCAATGGCTGAACATTCCATTTCAAAGTATCGACACAGCCTTCGTATTTCCTTTGACCTACGAGATTGCCGATGAGTTGGAGAGAGTCGGTGGAGAGATTCTCGGCGGCGTGAATAAATCCAAGACATTTCGCGTGATGGTGGCCTACTTCGCGGCCATCTACAAGCTCAGGGCTCCAGTTCAATCCACATTCGCATAGTCCCGCCAGGACAGCTTGCAGACCCCGACGGCAAACACGCGATGATCGCCGTGAAGAGCTTGCCCCCAATGGGCCATTGCGCATTGTTCACGCACTTCGCAGTTGATGGCGGATTTCCTCAGCTTTGAACTATCTGCCACCACGTTCGTTGCTGTTTATTCTGAAGTTGTTGCGCGATGCCCGATATGCTGTCTGCCGGAGTTGAGCAATTCGCTTGATGATCTCTCGCCGCATTCCCTCGTGAATCGATACTTTGAAAGCCTGTTGGCCCGTGGAAGACATGACAAGAGCAATTGTCAGGTCGCAGCCGACATTCGCCTTCGGCTCTGGTTGTTGCGATGCTTTCAGGATTTCGAGAAGCTGTCGGGACTGGGCGGCGGGCTGGAGGCTTGAGAGGAGCAGGCGCGCATCCGTTTCGTCGGTGAAGATCAAATCCTCGGTTTCCTCAGTTCTGAGCCTGGTTTCGATGGAATGCAGTCGCACAGCTCGGAGTTGGAGAGGATCCGCCAGGAGTTGTTCCTGGTGGAAGGCGGCTTGCATCTCCGGGTCCGTGAATTGGGCGAAGATGCCGTGCTTGATCGCACACATGGTAACCATCCGCTTCCACTCTTCGCTTCCAGTACATGCGATCTGCGATCCATATTTCTGGACGGCCATCTCCAACCCGAAGACGATTGCCGCTTCGTCCTGGTTGAGTACGGTCACAAGGCGACCGCGGTCGATGACGGAAACTCTCCCGTTCAGCATGTACGATACATCGCCGGTCTTCCGGTTGATCGTCCAGATGCGTGTCGTGGCGATCTGTTGGGCAAGATTCTGTTCCTTTTGTTGAGCCAAAAGCCTTTGCTGCACGAAGCCTGCCCAGTCGGATTGTTGATTGTCCTCGGGCGGCGCTCCGATATGCAGCGCGTCTGATTCCAGCCTCGCGTTGAGCCGCCGCTGATTGCGTTGGTCGGCATAACGCCATCCGCGAAGTTGTGCGGCCGCTCGCGCGTCTCCTTCTTCGGCTCTGTCCGCAACCCATGAGCGGAGATCCTTTGGAAATGCTTCCTGCCGCCTCTGTTGAATGGCCAGCTTCAGGGAGCGCACTTCGAGGACGGATTGAACCGTTGCCTGTGAGAGCAGGAGCTTCTTGTCCGGCCACGGCAAAGCGGACGCACGAATCTCCCGCTTTTGTTGCCGGAAGACATCGAGATGATATTGTCGGCCTTCCCTGCCGTCTGTTGTGAGGGCTTTGCACACTTCCCGCCGCCGACTACGATACTGGTTATAATCCGCCATCAGGGCACTACGTTCGGCGTGTCGTTGCGCCTTGCGTTCTTCCCTCAATGAGCTATTACGAGCATCAGGTTGAACGCTATGTTGATCAGCGTCATATCCGGATGTTGAGGCGGGTGTCCAGGTCCCAAGAGCCGCCTCAGTGTTCTGACGGTTGATCTTTCCCGCAAAGTTGTGCCGGAATACGTCGGATGCTTTCACCCGGATGTTGGAGTCGATGGCAAGGGTTGTATATCCGCCCAATTCGCCTTTCTCAAGCCTGAGACGAACCCTCGAGAGAAGACGATGAAGGTCATCCCATTCGATGTTCCGCCTTGTAAGGAGAGAACGTACGCTCGGAGCCACTTCCCGCCGCACGTAGGATTGGAAGGATTCCTGATCCTGATAATGCTCAAATTGTGCAGCGGCACCGGATGGTTGTTGTCGGGCGCAGCGAAGCGCATTGCGTTCGGATCGCGACAGAGGTACAGCCTGTTTCGATTCCTCATCCCATCGAGTCATTCCCGGTGTATGTGCCCAGCCATACTTCGCTTCGAGGAGACGTGCTGCGGCATCGAGAGCAAGCCAATTGTTATATCTTGTGGGTGCTCTGAGCGTTACAGGATGAACTTTGTTCACCATGATGTGAATATGGAAGTGCTTCTTGTCGTCGTGCGCGACGACCATATATTGATGATGTTCATAGCCGAGTGCCTTCAATGTTTGAACGGCTGAGTCTGTCCACTGTGGTCGAGTAGGACGCTCTCCTGGAGGCCATGCCAGTTCATAATGGCAGACTGCATCCTTGCAGCGATCGTTGAGAGAAGCAACTCCTTGCATTTCTCCTGCCGCGGTGTCGAAGCTTAGAAGATTCCACGACAGAACCACATCGCCTCGCAAAACAGGTTCTCCAGTCTCGGCATCACGCTCTTGCGTAAGGTATTCATGAAGCCGCTTGAAGCTGCTGGAGTGCTTCCGGGATGGTTGTACCTTGACGATCATGTTTATTTTATTGAGGCAGTGTTGAGCGTTCTCACTGCGCCAAGAACTGCGGACAATGTCGAATTCAGTTCCCGGCGAAGGCCTTCTTCATCAGGAAGACCCTTGATCTGCATGAGCAGGTACTTCTGAAGTCCACCGAGTCGTGCGAGCTCTCCTAAAGCCTTCTGGTCCACCTTCGAAACGATTCGCTTGTTGAGTGACGTCCTTCGCATGTACTCGCTCATGGTCAGGCCAGCTCTCTTGGCTTGGGCTTTGATGACGGCTTTCTCTCGATCCGTTGTTCTGATGAAGAGCCGTAGTGTGGCGCCCTCGGTTCGCTTGGGTCTTGCCATTTCCTTCTCCTGTTCTGTGGGGTCTCGGGGCGTAGCCCTGAGCAAGATGCGCAACTATTTCTCCGAGTAGCCGCAGGCGGATTGGAGAGATGGTGGTGGGTGCGCGGAACCCAGAAGGGGTTTCGTGCGCACAGCGCATTTCTTGCCGTGCCTCTTAACAACTCTGACTTTACTATCATACATATCTGCTGTCAATAATGTGTTATTATGTTTTCGACTCGTTGTTGGCAAGGAAAAGAGGAAGGCAGATGGAAAAACGCCGCCGCAACCCGCAAACACTCACCGCGGAGCAATTTGAGGCCTTTCGTGCTCGCCTGGATGAGAGAGGGAGTGTACCTCCCCCGCAACCTGAGTCCTACATGATGGGGGAGATCGTACGGGGCGTATACCCGCAGTTGAAAAAGTTGCGGGAGAACGGCTACACGCTGAAGATGTTGGTCCGTGTTTTTGAAGAGAACGGCGTCGTTATCACAATCCACGCCCTTTCGACCTACCTGAAGAACCTGGGGCTACCAAGGGAACAAGCTCCAGTAAATGCGGCCATTAAGGGGACGGTGGGGTCACCAACCGTTGAAGTAAGGCCTGGGACATTTCAGATGAAAGCGGACGTAACGCTGTAAGAAAGAGGCGATGTAAGGTGCGATTGACTTTCGTGACGAGCAATAACGGTGGCGTTGAGAGTTTGGAACATAGGGGAGCCGTACTGGATCAAATGGTAGCGTCACACTGTGCTCAACAATTCGTTGATATGGCTACAACGATGCCCGTGCCGAGTGACGATCTGCATAACGTCATTTTTGCGGATCGATTTAAGCCTGTTCCAGACAAGAACGACCTAACCGTGCAGGGCATTATGGAGAAAAGTCCAACGCCGTCCACGGCTGGACGCAGTTGGGGATTGTTCGTTCGCCGGCAAACGTGACGAAAGCTGTGGTCGGTGCGCTCGGTAAAGCCGAGCGTAATTTACGTGCAACTCAACCATGTGAAGTTTAGCAATTGTCAATTCTTCGTTCGAGTGTCATCACGTCCAATGAGGTAAGAGGATGCCGAGAAAGATTCTGAGACTGCCAGTCGTATTGGATCGCACCGGCCTGTCACGCAGTACCGTCTATCTGCGCGTCACCGAAGGAAGGTTCCCAAGGCCAGTGTCGCTGGGGGCCAGGGCTGTTGGCTGGATCGAAACAGAGGTAGAGGAGTGGATTGCCCGCCAGATAGAGGTCAGCCGCGAAATCAGAGGGCAACGCACGGCTGTGAGTCCGTTGTCGTCAAGATGACGCTGGAGCGGGATTCCGGCGTGGCAGCCATCTGGGGTTGGATTGCTAGGCATGGCCTGATTCTCTGCCGGCCGAGTTGACCGAATGGCTATGCCGCTGTTCCACGGAAGGGCAACACCTTACCTCCGCGCTGCGTCCGCTCCAGAAAATCGGCCCAGTCCTGCATCATCTTGGCGCGGGGCTCCAGGTAGAGGGCGTGATTGTAAGCGGCACTCACGGCATTACGCGGGGCATGGGCAAGCTGCAATTCGATGTGCTCGTGCGCATAACCTTGCTCATGCAGGATGGTGGATGCCAAACCGCGAAAGCCATGACCAGTCATCCGGCCTTGGTAACCCATGCGCTTCAACGCCAGTAAAATTGTGTTATTGCTCATCGGCTTATCAGGGTTGCGGTCACCAGGGAAGAGGAACTCCTCGCTCCTTGCCAACGACCGCACCAATTCCAGCACCTCGATTGTTTGTGAGGACAGTGCGACAATGTGCGGGGTTTTCATCTTCATGCGCCATGCAGGGATATTCCACCGGCGCGCCTCAAGATCGAATTCTTCCCAGCGCGCGTCTATCAGTTCGGTGGTACGAACAAACGTCAAGACGAGCAGCTTCATGGCCAGCCGGGTAATATGAGTACCCCGATAAACCTCGATGGCCCGAAGCAGAGCGGGCAGTTCTTTCACATCGATACGGGCAAGATTGGTCTTTTTCGTTGGCCGCAGAATGTCGCTGGGCTTGATCTCGGCAGCCGGATTGCGTTTCGTATAGCCGTGGGCAATGCCGAACCTAAATATCTGCCCGGTCGTTTCCAGCGCCCTTTTTGCAAGATCGCCTACGCCTCTCCCTTCTATTGACTTGACCATTGTTACCAATTCCGGCGCCTCAATCTCCGTGATGGGGCGCGCACCTAACAGTGGAAAGACATTTGCCTCAATGCGCCTTCGTGTAGAGTCAACGTGCTGGCCGCTCTTGCCAACGCGCCAGTGTTCGAGCCATAGGCCAGCGATGGTTCGGAAGGAGTTCTCGGAAGTGGCCTTGCGCGCGACTTTCTCGGTCTTCCGCACTTGCATCGGGTCAACGCCCGTCGCCAACAGTGCGCGAGCCGCAGCATGGCGCTCCCGTGCCAAGGCCAGAGGCACATCTGGATATTGTCCAAGCGCCATGAGCTTTTGCTTCGCGTGATGCCGGTACTTGAAGCGCCAGAGCTTGCCACCTGTCGGGGTGATGAAAAGAAATAGCCCTTTGCCATCGGGCAGCCGATACGACTTGTCTGTGGGTCTGGATTTGCGAATTTCCGTGTCGGTCAGCAAAATACCACCTCCTCGAATACCACCATGCGTGGAGAAAACTCCCCTCCGCTGTTTGTCAATCTGCTAATCCATCGCCGAAAAAAGAGGCTAACGGGAGTTCGAGTCCCGGCCGTCAATCGAACCCGCGGTGGAATACCACCAGAGCGCAAATGAGCGAAAACCCGCATGGATATTGGGGATGATGGGCTTTTTCTGAAAATACCACCAAATAGCGGTTGCGAGTACCCCAGAAATAGCACCAAAATTCCTTGGCTTCCATAATACCGCTTAAGACGGTAATGAACCTAATATCGTTGATTTTATTGGGTGTTTCGAAGGAATACCGGTCGATCTAGGACGGCATAAAACAGGTTCGTGGTGGGCAGTGAGGGACTTGAACCCCCGACTTCCTGCTTGTAAGGCAGGCGCTCTAACCAACTGAGCTAACCGCCCACTCCGCGCGCTCGGACAGCGTCTCAAGTCATGATAACAGTGTATTCACCATGCGAAAGGCGCCCCGGCACAAGTTGATAAACTCACGGAGTGCGCCGTCTCATCGTCAACGCCGACGATTTTGGACTGACCTCGGGCGTGAACCGAGCCATTATCGAGTTGCACGCAGCAGGCTTGGTCACAAGCACGTCCCTGATGGCGCGCACCGCTGCGACAGGCGAGGCCATCGAACTTGCCCGCGCGACAGCGTCGCTCGGTGTCGGCTGCCATGTGGTTCTCGTCGATGGCGAGCCAGTGCTTCCGCCGGAAAGGATTTCCAGCCTCGTGGATGCGCGGACCGGTCGTTTTCCGAATTCGCTCGCGACATTTCTGCTGCGCCTATTCGCGGGTCGCATCCGCGCAGAAGAGATCGAGGCCGAAGCCGCTGCGCAAATCGCGTATTTGCAGCAACGCGGCGTGCGGCTGACGCACATCGACACGCACAAGCACGCGCATATTTTCTCCGCTGTGCTTCGTCCCATGCTGCGCGCCGCCCGCGCCGCTGGGATTCGCGCGGTGCGTCATCCCTTTGAGCCGGAATGGGCCGTCCGCGCCGCGATTGGTGCTCCATTGGCGCGCGCGGTGCAGATTGCGGCCCTGCGCCCGCTTGCTCCTCGCTCCAGGCACGTCATTGAACAGGAGGGATTCATCACAACCGACGGGACCATTGCTGTGGCCGGCACGGGCACCCTGAATGAGGCGACCCTGCGTTCTCTGTTCGAGCAGCTTCCAGCCGGCACATGGGAACTGGTGTCGCATCCCGGCTACAACGACGCGGATCTCGCGCGCGTGCGCACCCGCCTGCGGGCTTCGCGCGACGTCGAGCGCCTGGCCCTGACTGCGATCCGCGAGGTCCCCGGCATTGAGCTCATTTCCTTTGCCGAACTCGAAACTTCTGCCCCGTCCACGCCGGCGGGCTTGCTAACTTGCTGACTTGCTTTTTCCCTGCATCTTGCGCAGACCCGCGCGCGTCCGTAACGTTGTAATATGTAAAAATAACTAAAAGCTTGCCGTCCCAAGCAAAGCCTTGCCATTGCTAAATCGCATGCAATCAGACAATTGCAGATATTCCAAAATCTGGATTTTCGGGCATAACTCTGCCGATTTTTCCAACTGGGCGAATTATTTTTGGAATCTTCCGGAACCCTCTCATTCTTAGATATCTACGCGAGTCGCCGCTGACGCTCCTCTTTGCTCAATCAGCGGCTTTTGCTTCAGTTCCCTACCCTCCAAAACATGATCTCAAACAACAAGGGTACGTCCTCGCTGCCCATCGCCAGTTGCACTCCTGACGGAACCGACATTCCCGCCTGCGTCCCGCCAATACACGCAGTTCCTTGATCGAGAAAAGGACCTCTCCATTCGCCGATCGGGACCGAAGCGGAACGAGTGCGCCAGGTTATTGTGCAGGTTGGCTAGATCGCCCCGAGCATCGGCAGGCAGTCCCTCTAAGGCCAGCTCATACTGCTTGAGCATCTTCATCGCTTCGGTGTCGAAGGCGTGCTCAAATCCGTGGTGCAAGGTTGCCGTGGCGGAACTCTAGACGATTGCATCGCCGAGCTACGTTTGCTGGCCAAGTTCTTCCGTTCCCAAGCGATGGCCTAAGTGACTCGCCCGGAACCGCGACAATTGTCACCGCGTCCCACGCTTTGATACCTGGCAGTCTTAGCGCGATTCCAGAAAGATTCGGAGCGAGAACATTTTCGAGGACTAGTCCGCAGAACGACGCCTAACCTGCGTTCAAGCAATTGCTCGCGTTACTTGCAGAAGAAGCAGTCTTCCGTCTCAATGCCAATGTGCAGATGCGAGCCTATCTGCTCTCTATCAGGATCTGGCATGGAAACATTGGCGTGCCACTGGCCAGGATGCCACGAGGAGCACGCTATGTAACGGGACCCATCTGTGGTTATGGCGCGGTCATTAGGCCAACCTGATCGAGATGGCTGTCGCGTGGGACAGGCAGTTGATAGGGACGCCGCAGCGCGCTGCGGAGCACGACACCAAGCACGATCATCACAAGGCTCACAATCTGAGCCTCGGTCAGCCCCCAGGCGATTTCTATGTTTCGGGAGAGGAACTCGGTAAGAAATCGGCAGGCGCCCATCATCATAAGTAGCCTGGCAAAGATTTCGCCCATGGGCCTGTTGCCATAAACCCCGCGCCGCCCCATGGGCCACAACAAGAAAAAAATCGCCGTGGCGTAGGCTGCTTCATAGAGGGGCAGCGGATGAACGCGCGCGGTTGTCGGCACCAGACCGTGTGGAAAGCTCATTCCCCAGGGAAGGCTGGTGGGAATGCCGTAGTCGCCGTCGCCGGAGAGCAGACAGCCCATGCGACCCACCGCGTAACTGATGGGAACGATGTAACAGCAATCGAGTACGCGCAGGAAGGGCACACCATATCCGCGGCACACCACTGCCATGGCAATTGCGCCACCTATGAGCGCGCCAAAGAACGTTTGGCCATGGCTGAAATCGAGAAGCTCATGAATGTTCAACTGATCGTGGTGGCTTGAATAAACGATCACACTGTCGAGATGGCTGCCGATAAGGCCGCCAATAATGAGCGCAGGCATCATAACGCTCATCGACAGGTTGAAGCCCGCGCGCTTGATGTCGATTTCGCCCAGAATGTATGCGGTGACCAGAGCGAGACCGACCATAAGGCCGTAGGTGTAAAAGGCGATTCCGCCAATGTGGAAGACAGGCAGCATGCAGAGCGTCTCCTCTAATTGCTCGTGTCGCAGTTAATGTAGGCTGTGATGTGCTGGGAACCTCCGCCACCGTTTACTGCGGGTGCCGCCGTAATCGTGAAACTCTCGATGGATGGGTTGCAGCCCGCGAGCAGGATGCTGGCCGAAACCACGATTGCGAGCAGGCAGAGGACAGTGCCGGCCTGGAAGATTCCGCGCTTGCGCCATACCAGACCAAAGAAAAGCAAAGCAATCGCGCTGCCAATAAAGCCAAGGGACGCGCCTTTAACTTTCGCCAGTCTCCTGGGGCCGGCATTGATCCTCGCGGGGACGGCGCCCGAAGTCCTTGTTTCAATGAATGTGATGTAAGCAATGGTGCCCGCCGTGGTTGGCGTGACGGTGCATGAAGCTGTGGCTTTACCAGTAGCGTTCGAGCAGTACCAGGTCCCTCCATCTGACGAAGTAAAGTCCGACGAGATCGTGACCGGCGCGTTGTAGCCCCCGGCAGATTGAATAAGCAGGGCCACGGTCGACGGATTTGAAGTGGTATCCAGCGGCGAACTGGACGAGCTTCCGATGGTTGTGGTCCATCCTGAGGAAACTGGAGTGTATGTGTTCCCCCCCCCGGCGGGTTGGCCCGTGAAGGTGAAGGTGCCCGTTGTGGTGTAAGTAATGGTGTAGGCCGCCGTGGCAACGGTGCTGTTGATATAGCCCGGCGCGGTGGCGAGCGCATTCAGGGTCTCACTCGCGGTAACTCCGATCGGAGTCGAATATTGCGTCGACGAGGTTGTCGGCGTAGAGCCGTCGGTGGTGTAGTAAATCACCGCATTGGGAGTGATTGACGACATCGCAACGGTTTGGCCGCCGTTATACGTGCCTGCCGGGGGATTGAAGGTCGGCGCCGCCGCCTGCTGCTGGGCGCCTCCGGTTCCGCTCAGCTGTACAGTCAGCGTGGACGAACTGCCGCCCGGGGTTTTTGCAGTGAGCGTTAGCGTTGCATTTTCGGCACCGAGCAGACTGGGCTTGAAAGTCGCGGAAAGATCGCAGCTTCCAGCGGGCGGTAACTGCAACTCGCATTCTTCACCCAGCGTAAAGTCAGCCATGTTTACGCCGCCCAAAACGTCGCTGGTGATCTCCACGGTGCCGGCCCCGGTGTTTAGCAGTATCACCCGGGTGGGGCTGCTGGTTTGGCCCGAAGGCACGCTACCGAATACCATGTCCGCCTGCGTGCCGTTGATCTTCAAAATCAGGCCGCCATTGGCCGCAGTTTCTGAAGAGTCGGCAACGTACACGTTGCCCGCGCCATCGTATGCCACGCCGAGCGGCGAAGCGATTCCTGCCAGCGCGGCCGGCCCCGAATCGGCGCTGTCGCTGGCCGCGCCGCTGCCGGCAAAGGCTAGCACTGTGCCGCCGTTCTGCACCAGGCCGAGCGTGTGTGCGCCGAGGTCACTGAAATATAGATTCCCCGCCGCATCCACTGCCAGCCCCTGTGGATTGATTAGCCCGGGAATGTCGAGATCGCTCACTCCACCCGAGAAGCTGACCTCGAGAATTGCTCCGCCGCTGCTGGCACCGTTGGCGATGTACACATTGCCCGATGGGTCGACAGCAAGGCCGAGCGGCGAAGTGAGCTCGGTGTTCGAGGAACTTATGACAGTGGATTGATACGCACCGGTGGAGCTGAGCTTGATGACGCGGTCGTATCCGGTGTCGGAGACATAAATGTTGCCAGCCGAATCTTCGGCTAGACCGGTCGGCACGCAAAGCGCAGTTCCCGCAATCACGTTCGAGCAAATGGAGGTTGCCGCCGGAATTCCCGCCAGCGCCAGGGCCGTAGCCGTTACGCTCGTGCCCGGCGTAATTCGTACCAGGCGATTGTTCTTCGTATCGCTGACGAGCAGGGTCTGCGTTGACGACTCGTAGACGATTGCGCTCGGTTGGCTGAGAGCTACAGGGCCACCGCTTGCCGGGAGTACAGTCTGCGGGCCGCCTCCACCGGCCGGGTATTCAACGACTGTGTTCAATCCGTGGTCAAGCACGAACAAGTCGCTACTGGCATCGACGGCAACCGATGCGGGGGCCGATCCTGCCGTGCCGCTGGTGGTTGCGAAGATGCTGACGACGCCGGGGATCAACTCTGGAGTTCCCTGCGGCGGCGGAGCCGTTGCCGCACTCACCGTAACTGTCTGCGGCTGCGACGTTGCCGCAGCGAAGTTGGAATCGCCTGCGTAGGCCGCGCTAAGAGTGTACGTGCCGGCGGACGGGAGCGTGATCGACACCGTGGCATTGATGTTGAGGGCTGAGGACGCTGGAACCGCAGCCACCGTGGTGGCCGAGCCTCCGCTGGGGGTGGCCGTGATGGTGACATTGCCGGTCGGAGCGAGAGTGCCTGGACTGGTGAGTTGGACGGTCGCCGTGAACTTCGTCCCGACCGTCGCAGTTGCTGGCGCCGTCAACGGAAGCGAGTCAGAGAAAGGCCCAACCTTAACGGAGTATGTTGCAGAAGTGCTGGCCGAGGCAAAGTGGCTATCCCCGCCATAGGTTGCGGAGAGCATATAGGTACCGGGATCCGGCAAGGACAGTGCGACCGAAGTTCCACTGGGACCGGCTGCAAATGCCGTCCCTGCGGGAACGGTCACCACCACAGGCGCGCCGCTGGTGGGCGTAGCAGAAATCGTAATATTGCCGGTCGGCGTGCCGGTCCCGGCACTGGTAAAGACCGCGTCGAAACTGAATCCTGTTCCCGGCAGGGCCGTTGACGGAACACCGGAGAGCGAGAGTGAATCTGCCGCTGGCGGCGTCCCGGAGGCAGCCGGCTGGAGGTAGTAAACCGCTGGACCGCTAGGTGTGCCGGAGGGTGTAAGCACCGATGGAATGTATATGTATCCCGTCGTTGCGTTGTACGCCACACCCAGCGGATTGAATGAAGTGGTGGTAACGGCGCTCATCTGAGGGTTTCCGCTCGAAAGCAAGGTTGAGATCGCCAGCGTCCCGGTTCCGAAGTACCCGTTGTAGAGCAGCACCTCGTTGGCGAAGGTATCGAAGGTCACCTGTCCCCACGTTGTGTAGGTGGCTGCAAAGTTCGTCAACGGCTGGGCCACGGAGTTGTCAACATCGGTTTCGGCCCCGGTTGCCAGGCTATAACTAATTAGCAGCCCGGTCGCTGCAATCTTGGCCGACGAGTTTTCGTCGTAGGCCGACACGTAAACCAGCCCATCCGTAAGGTCGATATCTGCGGCGCTGATGCTCGAGTAAGTGGCAGTAGCCGTGAAAACTTTGAGGCCATTCGACGGCGGCTTAATGTACACGCCGGAAGGAAAGCCGGTTCCCGCCTGGGTACCCGAGAAGAAACTGAACTTTGTGGTGTCGAATTCGTAGAGCGGTGTCGTCTCCTGCGTGGTGCCGGCGGTCGGGTTCGCGTTTACCACCACGATCTTTCCGTTCCCGGCGATCAAGATCTGCACGCTATTAATGTTCACTTCGCTGCTGCTTACCGGGTCCACGTAGCCCAGCACGCGCACAATCTTGTTCTGTGTTGGATCGAACACCCAGAACCCGGGGCCTGTCGTGCCTACGGCTCCCGCCGCCAGCTCCGGAATATACACAAGGTGCGACGTGGGATCGACCATCACTTTTCCATAGGTTCCGCTGTAATCCAAATCGTAAGACGGAACTGTCGTGGCGCCGTTTGGCGGGTACGAAGCGAACGACCCGGTATTGAGTACGTAAAGTGTGTCAATATTGACGCCCTCGTGCTCGTCGACCACATAGAGATTGCTCTCGGCCGCGTCTGAAGCCATCGTGAGCAAATAATTCTGCCCGCCGATCAGATCCACGGCCGGCGAAGGATTACATCCTCCCGAGGCATTGGGCGTCTCGGCGACGATTCCCGGGTCGTTATCCGACAGTGGGCTCATAATGTAGAGGTGGTTCGCGGTCGAATCGTAAATCAGATTCTGCTGCAAGCCCGTGCCGGAGCGGAAGGCCGTCGCATCCAGCGCCGCGCATCCTGCTACCACGATGTTGCCCTGTTGAAGATAGGAAACCGACTCATCGCGATTCAGCACATAAGTTGTAGTGGCGGATGACGTGGCTGCCGCGACCACGGGAATGTTCGCATCGGAGACATTGCCTGTGGGCGCCGTTTGTGCTTGGGCCACTCCAGCAAGAACGGAAGCGAGGGCCACTGTCATGGGGCCACGGAGTGCGCGCCGTAGTACGCCTTCTTCTCGGATGGCGGAACCGAAATCGCTTCTCTTCGAAGACCGGATAACCTTCATGGCTGACCTCGGGTAGGGAGTAGACGATCCTGGCCCTAAAGCTCAAAAACCAATGCAAATCTGCGGAAGACCTCTATGCAAGGCCCGAGACGAGGCCCGAACAACCGCGGCGGTGGAATTCTGCCGCCTTGAGGAAGCGCCGCGACGGAACAGAACACTCGATCGCACGAACCTCATGAGAGACACTGCTGGGGTTCGCGCACGGCCAGAGGAAACGGGGCCCTGCTGCTTGCAACGTAGGGGCCGCTGCTCCGGGAGTCAATAGTACGAACCTTAAATATGGCTTAAATGTTCTAAGCAGTCTAAAATGCTGATTCTGATAGCCTAAACAAGAAGACCCTTTCATGGGAATTGGCGCCGACTGTGCTATGTTAATTGCTACCCGGCGCGAAAATCGCCCATATCCCCGTTCCACACCGGTTACACACGAATATGGCAACCGCAACTCCTTCTAAGGCCGGTTACCGTTTCGGACCATTCATGTTGGATCTCCGTTCCGGAGACCTGACCAGGAATGGCCGCCCCGTTCGTCTGTTGGGAAAACCTCGTCAGGTCTTGATGGCACTGGCCGAGCGGCCTGGTGAGCTGGTTACCCGCGCGGAGCTGCACGAGCGCCTCTGGCCCCAGGACACTTTTGTTGATTTCGAAAACAACCTGAACGCGGCCATGAGCCGGCTTCGCGAAATTCTTCAAAACAACAGGCAGTCGCCGCGCTATATCGAAACGGTGCGCGGCGTTGGCTATCGCTTTGTGGTTCCTGTGACTGCACTTGACGAGGCCGCAAGCACGAACGACTTTCACCCTTCCGCGGCTGCGGCTTCGCCGGGAGAGACTGCGGAAACTGCCGTCGACATTGCAAATTCGAGTGCAGAGAGAATCCCGTCTGTTGCCTCTGGCGCCATGGCGCGCCCGGGCCGGTTGCTTTGGCCGTTTTTCGTTGGCTGCTTTGTGGCGGCCCTGGTGATCTTGGGCGGATACTTTTTGATTCATCGCCGTGCCGCGCTGGACATAGCCGGCAGCCAGACGCTGGTTGTCACTGATTTTGATAATCAGACAGGTGATCCGCGATTCAATCGCGCGTTAGAGACCGCGCTTACGGTCAGCCTGGGCCAGTCACGCAGCGTGAATATCTATTCACGCCTGCAAACTGAAGATACTCTGCGTCTGATGGTTCGAACAACCGATGAGCCTGTAACCGAGGCGATCGGCCGCGAGATTTGCCTGCGCGAGAATCTGCCCGCACTTCTGGTCCCCAGTATCACTCGCCTGGGGCGCGAGTATGTGCTTAGCGCGCAGCTCTTGAATCCATCGACCGGTGCGGTTGTGCGTTACTACTCACAACGTGTCGACGGCGAAGATCGGATTCTTGTTGCGCTGGATACCATTTCGAGAGCCGTGCGGCGCGACCTGGGAGAGTCGCGTCTCGAAATCTACCGATCGCATCGTCCCCTGCCCGAAGTCACAACCACCTCGCTCGCAGCTCTTGAGGATTACGCCAACGGCGAGGCCAAATACTCTCAGGGACAGGCCGAGAGTGCCGTCCAGCTCTATCGCAAAGCCATCGCGGCAGACCCGAATTTTGCCATGGCGCACGCGGCTCTGGGTCTCGCCTACTACAGCTTCTATTTCAACGAAACGCAACTGGGCGAAACGGAATTCCGCAAGGCGCTCGATGTTGCGTCGCGAACCACAGAACGGGAACGCGCGCTAATTGAATTGCATTATGCGGAGAGTCAGGGAAGGATCGAAGATGCGCTGCGCCTTTACCAGGCTTATCTCCAGAAATACCCCGGCGATTGGGGCGCTCGCCTCGGATACGCTCGATTGTTGCGCATGCACGGCCATGCTGCGCAGTCTGTGGGCATCTATCAGCAGGTTCTAAGCGTCAAGCCTGACTACGCAGCCGGATTCGTTGAGCTGGCAATCGCCTACGATTTCCTGGGTCAATGGTCGCAAGCAATTCAATCCTACGAAAAGGCATTCTCCATCGATCCCGGGCAGCTGGTGGCGGGTAACATCAACCGGGAATATGGCTTCACTCTCGTCCGCAACGAAGAGGATGAAAGGGCGGCGCAGGTGTTCACAGCCTTACTCGGCGATCCCAGACAGTATGCCAATGGTGAACGCTCCCTGGCGTTTCTCGACCTTTATCACGGACAGTATGCGAGCGCTCGCAGCCGTCTGCTTTTGGCGCTGCAACAATCTACTGATCCTTTCTCCGCCGCGCGCATCCACTTTATGCTGGCGGTCGTCGCCGCTGGGCAAGGAAATCGCCGCGAGCAGATTGCACAACTCGATCAGATCGCCGCAAACTTTAGTTCTCTGAGCCAAAAGGTGCTCTATGGTTCGCTGGTTGGTCAGGCTTATGCGCGCGCCGGCGAAGTTGCCAAAGCCACGCAGATGCTTGCGGTCATCGCCCCCCTGGTGAACGAGCGCGCCGAAGAACAGGTGGCCTACGCACAACTTCTAAAGGCTGAGGTCGCCGCGGCCAAGGGAGATTATCAAACCGCATTGCAGTTTCTCAAGCCTCCGGGTCCAAACGACAGCAACGCGTCGGTAGTCCTCACGCGTGAATCGCTCGCCTACATCTATCAACGGCTCGGCAGGACCGACGAAGCCATCGCCTGGTACCGGCAATTCACAGATAGTCACGACACGGAATCGCTTGCCTGGGAGCCCCAGCAGCAACTTTTCCAGGCGTGGTACACTCTGGCACTGGATTATCAAGAGCGCGGTGAGGGGCCGCAAGCCGTCGCGGCAGTTTCCAATCTTCTCGACCACTGGAAGACTGCCGATAGCGGGCTGCCGCTATTGAAAAAGGCGCGCGCGTTCCGCGATCGACTGCTTGCTGCTCCCTGAAGGCACGCACACGCAATGCTCCGTGAGCCGCAGGCGCGAAATTCGACCTACAGATTGATGCACTTAAGGTCAGATCCATTTCCAGCTTTCTTGATTCAGATGTCGGTTCGCAATCGGCCAATCTGGGATGTTAACGAAGTAGTGAGATTCGGACAAATTCGGATACGATTCCGACCACGCCGGGTTTGAGGTGCTCCGCGCAGAAACTGTTAATGTTGGAACACGACGTTCAGATCCCTTCCGGGCTCCAATAGGAATCTGGAAGAGTCTACAATTCTTGGAATCAGGCAACAGGTTGCCGTTTCGGCAACCTGTTGGTTGTTTTCTCATAGAGATCGAAGTTGAAGAAGGCACCATGCGCATCGGGATTACGTGTTATCCCACTTACGGAGGCTCGGGCGTTGTCGCGACGGAACTGGGCATTGAGCTCGCCGCACTCGGTCACGAGATCCACTTTATCTCCTACTCCCAGCCCTTCCGCCTGAGCGGGCGTGACGATGGCATTTTCTATCACGAGGTTCCCGTCTCCAGTTACCCGCTCTTCGAGTTTCCGCCGTACGATCTGGCGCTGGCCTCCCGCATGTCCGAAGTGGCCGAGTATTACGGACTCGATCTGCTTCATGTGCACTACGCGATTCCGCACTCGGTGTCGGCGCTGCTGGCACGCCAGATACTCGCCGCGCGCGGCCGCCATCTGCCATTCGTGACCACCCTGCACGGGACCGACATCACGCTGGTCGGACTCGACCGCAGCTATCTGCCCATCACGCGCTACGCTATCCAGGAAAGCGATGGTGTCACCAGCATCTCCAACTACCTGCGCGAGAGGACCATCACGGACTTCGACATCACGCGGCCCATTGAGACCATCACGAATTTCGTGAATTGCGATGTGTATACACCTATCACGGATTCAGCCCAAAAGGAAAAGGCGTGCGAGCGCCATCACTTCGCGGCGCCCGACGAGCCCATTCTTATGCACCTTTCGAACTTTCGCCCCGTGAAACGCGTGGGCGACGTGGTGAAGGTTTTTGCGCGCGTGGCGCAAGCGCGACCGGCACAGTTGGTGCTGGTGGGCGACGGGCCGGACCGCTCTTCCGCGGAGTGGCTCGCACACGACCTCGGCATTCAGAGCCGCGTGCATTTCCTGGGCAAGCAGGAGCGTGTGAGCGAATTGCTCGCGCTAGCCGATCTGTTTCTGATGCCGAGCGAGCTTGAGTCGTTTGGCCTGGCCGCGCTCGAAGCCATGGCTTGCAAGGTTCCCACCATTGCCACACGCGTCGGCGGCGTTCCGGAACTCATCGACGACGGCGTAACCGGCCTGCTCTACCCTGTCGGCGACGTGGAAGGTATGGCTGCGGGCGCCCTGAGCCTGTTGAACGATCCGCCACGCCTGAAGGCCATGCGCGAAGCCGCCCGCCAAACCGCGCAAAAACGCTTCTGCGCGAATCTTGTAGTTCCGCGTTACGTACGTTATTACGAGCAGGTGCTGGCAGGAAAAGGCAGAGAAACTTCTGCCTAAACCGCACCTGCCTTGAGATTCCGAAAAAACTCTTGTCAACCCCCGTGCGGTCCGTCATATCCTGCTTGCACCGGAGGTCGATTTGATGATCCCATTCCGCCCATTCTTCCCCGCGCTCGCCGCCGCTGCCCTGGTAGCTGCATCCACCGTGATTTTCGCACAGCAGGAGTTTCCGCCGCCGCAAGGCAAGGGCCCCGTAGTCGTGGTGGCCAGCGGCCTCTCCGGCATGTCGCATTACGTGCGCGTGTCACGCGATATTGCCGCCCTGGGCTATGACGTAGTGCTGTTTGACGGCGAGGCTATGGAGCACACGCAGGGCCAGGCGGTGCATGCCGCCATCCTTCAGACGCAACAGATGCCGCACGCGCTGCCCGGTAAGGTGGTTGTCATGGGCTTCTCGGCCGGCGGCGGCGAAGCGATGTACTACGCATCGCAATGGCCGGACCTTGTGGCGGGTATTGTGGTGTGGTTCCCAGCCAACTCGTTCATCAGGAATGTGCCCGGCTTTGCCGATCGGCTACAGGTCCCGGTGCTCATGTTTGCCGGGGAAAAGGACCACTACCGCGGCAACTGCTGCACTGCGGACGGTGCGCGCGGCCTCGCAGCCGCTGCCAAGGCCGCGGGCAAACCCTTCGAACTATATACCTACGACAAGGCCGACCACGACTTTGTGCGGGACGGCGCGCACTATAACGCCGAAGCCGACACGGATGCCTTCCAGAAGACTGCCGACAAGCTGAAGCAGTGGTTACATCCGGCCCAGTGAGAAAGACAGGTTCCAGGTTTCAGGGATTAGGGGTCAGAGAACAGCTAACCCGCATTTCTCACAGTCCGGTTGACGAGGTCGGTGAGTTGGGTTTGAAAAAGGTTGGGAAAGGCCGTCTTTTCATGGCATAACTACGTTGTCGAAGCGTAGTTGTAGCCG
>Ga0255354_1000832_pt1 | contig 18858 bp, 9 predicted proteins | sample HBST50metaG_FD_189942 | JGI IMG/M metagenome (GOLD analysis project Ga0255354, IMG submission 189942) | Peat soil microbial communities from Stordalen Mire, Sweden - H.B.S.T50 | ecosystem: Environmental > Terrestrial > Soil > Wetlands > Peat | place: Sweden: Norrbotten County, Stordalen Mire...
CCAGGCCCAAGCATCCGCCCCAGCCCACAGCGGTCTGGATCAATCCACCCAAACCAGCCACCGCGACAGAGCCAAATCTACACTAAACTCTGACGAAACCTGTCTCAAAGTCGTTGACACGCTCCGCAGCCGGTCTGCGCTGGGACCATTACCAGTTGCTTCTCAACCGGAATGCCGTGAGTCCTCGCATTTCTATGGGCCGCTATCTGCCCTCGCTCAATATGGTGGTTCATGCTTCCTTCGATCGAATCTTTCAGACTCCGTCGTCTGAAAACATCCTCATCTCTAGCTCTACGCAAATTGAGGCGCTCAGCAATCAGTTCCTTCGTCTTCCGGTTCAGCCATCCATGGGCAATTACTACGAAGGTGGCTTGACCCAAAGCTTCTTCGAACGGATTCGCGTGGACGCCAATGTCTACCGCCGCGACGTAAGAAACTATGCCGATGACGATCAGCTCCTGAACACCGGCGTCAGTTATCCAATTGCATTCGACAAGGCGGTGATCTATGGAGCGGAGGGAAAATTGGAAATCGTCCGGCTGAAGAAGCTGAGCGGATTTGCCAGCTATTCCTACATGGTGGGCAACGCGTGGCTCCCTGTCACGGGAGGACTCTTTCTCGGCGCCGATGCGGGCAACGCGCTTTCTCAGGAAGCAGGCCATTTCCCCGACTCCCAGGACCAACGCAATACTGTGAGAACCCGCTTCTCTTATCTTCTCGCGCCCCGCATCCGGTTTGCCGCAGGTGCTGCCTACGGATCGGGACTACCCTTCGAATTTGAAGGCACAGCGACAGATGCTCTCGCCCAGTATGGCCCGGAAGTGGTTGGCCGCCTCAACTTTGCTCGAGGGCGCGTTCGGCCGGTGTTGGCGGTCAACTCTTCCATCGGGGCCGATATTTACAAGCGCGAGAAGGTGAATGTGCGCCTTCAGGCAGATGGAGACAATCTGAATAATCGCCTCAATGTCATCGATTTTGGCGGGCTCTTTTCCGGCAATGCAATCGGACCGGCGCGAAGCTTCATCGTCCGATTGAATACCAGCTTCTAGCTGAACGCCGCACGCCGCTGCTCAATTGACAGTAACTGTGAGGACCGTTGCTTGTTGAATTGCTCCTGAGGTTGCCGTCACCGTGACGGTCGAAGTCGACGGCGCGAGGGCTTTGGCTGCCTGGCCGCTGCAACCGTTCAACCCTGCCAAACCCATGGCGAGACTGGTGAAGAAGACGCCGAGAGGGAACCTGCGCTTGCGCCATCCCAGCGCGCAGATGACGAACGCCAAAGATGTCACGGGAATCAACGGCTGCGTCCCCGAATGGGCCGTAACGCTCGTAATCGCCGCGACGGTGAGGGTCGCAGTGGCCGTTGATCCGTTTGTTGTAACAGGCGAAGGAGAAAAGCTGCACGACAGCGTGGTGGGCAGCCCTGTGCATCCCAGAGAGACAGCCTGATTGAACCCATTGACAGGATCGATCCGGACCGTGGTCGTCGCCGTCTGTCCGGTGGCCAAGGACAGGGAAGCGGGACTGAGCGAGATGTTGAAGGTCATCGGTAACGTGTAGGTGGCGGATGTAACTGCGCTCGGCGAATAGCCTGATGCAACGGCAAATGCTTCGATAGTCTCCGTGGCATTGACTGCGATAGGGCTGGTGTATGCCGTTGACGAGGTGGTGGGCGTTGTTCCGTCGGTGGTGTAGTAGATGGACGCGCCAGCAGTCGTGTCGCTGATCGTCACTGTCTGGGCGGAAGTGTAGGTGCCGGCAGCAGGACTCAGCGTGGGAGCGGCCGCGGGCGGCGCGGAGGATATGGTGTAATCCAGAGCCGTTACGGAATAGGGTGCAAGGGTGACGGAGGGCGGAGCTGTGATCGTTGTTGTCTTTATGGAAACCTTGGCTGCCGTCAAATTGGTAGCGGTTCCCGTTGCTGCCTCGTTCATGTCGTTCAAAGCGCTGGGTGCGAGCTGTCTCTGGGTGACGGTTCCGGCGGGAGGATTGATGCCGCCGAATTTGAGGGTGTGGCTGCTGGTCAGATCGGTGTTGATCAGCACCAGCGAGCGCTTGGTTCCGTTCTCGAAGCAGAAAGCGTAGAGATAGGGAACGTTGGTCATCGCCGGCATGGCTGCGTTGCCGTTGGGGGAGCCCGCAAAGTTATAGGTCAGATTGTTGTTAATGGGGCAGGAGTACATGGGGCCGATGATCGACTGGTTCACCAGCTGTACGGCCAGGAACTCCGGCCGCACGTTGTTGGTTGCGCCGCCCATGTCGATGGTGTTTCCCCATAGCTTCGAGTTCATGCCGTTGGAGGCGTTGTTCTTGTACTCGGTCAAGGAGAAGAACGACTGCGGGCGGATGCCGTAGTACTGCAGATTCAAGAGCGGTTGCAGGGCCATTACCACGCCCTCGCCGGCTCCGGCGTTGATGTGGTCCAGGTGCGTCTGGTCGATGCTGCCGCTGATCGTGCCCTGGCCCCACTCGTAAATATTCACATTGCAGGTGGCTGTGCCTGAAGCTCCGCAGGACTTCTGCGACTGATAGTCGTGCACGGATTGGTAGAAGTTGCGGATGTCGGTGGGATTGGTTACCTTCTCCCAGGGATCGACCATGGCCGGTTGCCACAGCGCGGAGTCCGAGGCGAAGCTGTCCACCGGGCCGTAAGTGTAATCCTCGATTTCGATCGAGTCGGGATGGGCTCTCTGAATCGCCGCGTCCATCGTGTAGTTGATGGCGGTCTGCGCATTCATCACCAGGTCGAAGGAAGATGCCGCGTAATAACTGTCGGCACGCATGGCGGCGAAGATATCTTTGGCGCGCACGCTGTAGTCGTAGTAATACTCCTGGTTGGGCGCGTTGCTGCGCATGGCCAGCGACTGGCCGGCAAAAGACTGTCCGTTCCAGCATTCGTTGCAGAAGGAAAGATGGATGTTGGCGAAGACGCTGGTCCACGGCTCAGTCTGGCCGAGTGCCGCGCGCCGGCTGCCATACGTGGTGCTCGAAGGGCTGGCGAGAAACTCTACCAGATTCGCCGCGTCGGCCGTCGAGAAGGTTACGGGAACTTCCAGATAAGGTTCGGCGTTGAGATGCTGGCAGATGGCGAGATAGTCTTCCAGCGAGAGACTTACCGACCCTGCTCCGCCCGGCCCGACAAAATATCCGGTTCCTCCGCTGGTGGGCGCGTGCGCATAATCGGGCTGCGTCCAGTTGCTCATGGTCTCCGCGTTCTGGTTCACCCAGTAGCGGAACATGCCGGGATTCGTGCCGATCGACGGACCATAGTAAGTTTGCAGGGTCTGAATCACCTCATCGCGCAAAACCGTGGTGTTGTTGGCGTCGGTCGCCGTCTTCTGGAAACTTACATTGTCCAGATAGACAGATCCTCCGGTGACATCGATGGCCACATGAGCCGCACCTGGCGTGGTGGATGCCGACTCGGCAGCGGAGCACTTCCAGGTGTATTGGGCCCACGTGGAAGTAAGTTTCGGCGTATAAGTTCCGCAGTTGAATCCACCCTGCGAACCGCGGCTGGCCGAAGCGGTTAGCACCGGCGTGCCGGAGGCCAGCTTGGCCCAGAACGAAAGCTGATAAGTTCCATTCATCAGGACGAAAATATTGTCGGTGCTTTCGCTATCGAAGTACCAGGCCGCGGTGGCCTTGGATCCGGCCACGGTGGCGTTCATGTTCAAGGCCTGGGTGCCGCAGGTGGCGCACAGATCGGTCGTATCGGAAAGCAATTGAGCTCCGCCCGCGGCGGTTCCAGAGGTGCCGCCCTGGCCTCCGGTCTCCCACCACGACTCGGGCGTGGGATAGACGGACTTGCTTATGACGACGATGTCGCCCACGCTGAAGGGCGCGTTGCAAGCCGTGGCAGCCGTAATCACCGGGGAAACCCAGTTAGTCACGCCAGCGACCGGATAATTGGGACCGGTATTCGAGGCGATCTTTCCCGTGCAGCCCAGTTCGGCGCCGCCGGATTGCGACTCGACTATGGTAAAGGTGCCGCCCGCCCAGTAGTTCGGAGGAACTCCATCGTAGATATCCTGGATGGCGAATGTGGTCGTTGTCCCAGCAGTTCCCACCACCCAGATCTCCTGCGCCAGCAAAGGCTCTAAGCCTGGGTTGCTGGAGCCGATCAGGTTCTTCAGGACCTGGCCGTTATCCCAATAATCGATGGCCCCGATGTTCACACCAATCCGGTTCGTGTTGCTCCGCACAATCGATCCGTCGTTTAGCGACAAGGTCTGCGCCTGCGCGGGGAGAGAGAATACAGCGGTAATGTACAAAGCGAATGCGAAGAGGGCGTGAATAGCAAGAATAGATGAACGTTTCATCCTGAGAACTCCTGAGCGATGGCCGCAAGATGCGGGTTTTGGATGCAGGCACACAAATCGCCATGACCGGTTTGCATCCAGTTTGAGGTGAGCACAGTAATGCGGTAGAGCGTGGAGGCGTTGCCGAGCTAGACTAGCCCCGGCAGCATCAATCAGCCATCAGCTTGCCTTGAATACGGAGGCTCCGCTAAGGGCGAGTACAACGATCGAACTAATAGCGATGCGATTCCATGATTCACTTGCACAACCTGGGAGGCGAGAACATCTCTTGTGCCTCCGATTTAGTCCACTGCTGCATCCGAGGGTCCGTCGATCTGGAAGGAAGCGAAATTGGGGCTCGGCATCCTTTGAATCTCAGATCGACAAATCTGCACCGTGCGTAACTTACATAAGTAACCGTATCACAAAACCGAAGTACCCAACGTGATTGTTACCAGAGTTGCACTGAAGTGGACGGACTGCTGTACTGCCAGACACCAAGGCATGTGTCGTAAATCACAAAAGCTGCATCTATAGCGATCAACATAGCTCCCCTGCGTGAATAGTTTGCTAACTGGCAAATAATTGCCACTTATACCTTCACGTATGGCAATTTATTGCCAGATACAACTCGGGCGTTACGGTCTGGGAGGAGGAAATCTTCCTGCCGCAGAGCGCTGCCGTACGATTGATCTGATTCCAAGGGGGGGTGGTACAGGCATTCTGCGCGATGTGTTGCATTGCGCAGAGCGAAAGTTATCCAAGGTGCTGATTCAACTCTTCTTTGTCCTGTCCACAAAGGGCAGGATCAATAGATATGTGCACTTGGCGAAAGCCGCGCGGGTGCCAGTGAACTGCTCGCGTGGCGGCTCCCTGTCGGTCGATGCCAAGTTCTAATCCAATTTCATCTACAGTCTAACAGCCTCCTTGCATCGAGGAGCAAAGCGAAACGACACTTATCTCGAAAAATTATCATTTTGCTCCTAACTGAAGATTCGCTTGAAGGAGAACTTGGAACGCACGGCATCCGCCGGCGCGGCCTCGGCAAGCGCCGATTCAGGCAGGATGGACCCGCTCCAGCCGATCAGCAGGAAGGCGACTTGCGGAATCTGCTCGCCCATATACACGGTTGCGATTGAAATCCAGAAGACCGCCATGGCTCCCAGAAGCACAAACGCGAAGGCTTGATTCTCCTGTGCTTTCAACTTGAAGCAAAGCAGAATCAGGCGCCGGAAAGTTTCTACGGCGATGAGCAGGAAGATGAGAAAGCCGGAGTTTCCGTAGGCGAGACGAACGAGCAGGAATTCGTTATCGATGGAAAACATTCCGGGAATGATCGGACGGCTCAGCAATCCCCAGCCCAGCCAGCCGCCCTGGTTCACAATGGGCTGGTAGCGCTCGATCATCTGGCGTCTGTACAAAGCGCTTCCTTGCTGCTCATTCACAATGGCGCCTGGATCGGAGATGTTCGTGTAATGCGAGAAATACCGGTACGCGCCCACGGAGGCCAACACAATCAGGATCGCGACCACAGCCGTGACGACTCTCTTGGATTTGAATCGAGGAATCTGAAGAATCAGATAAGCGACTCCGACGGCCAGCCAAGGCCCGCGGGATTTGGTAAGGAAGAGGTAGAGCAGAAGCAGCAGGCCGGGGATGTGGAACGACTCGAGCCAGGCAAGCGGTTTCCCAAGGTCCACGGCTGAATGCCACTTGCGCAGATAAAACAACCAGGCATTCAGCGCAGCGGCGACTCCAAAGGCGATTCCCGCCAACTCGGCATCGTTGAAGGATGCCGATGCTCTTCCATGTCCGTCCCTGAATTGAACCGCTGCCTGGACGCTGGAGAGATGGAATATCCTTTGTCCGATCACCCCATATAGGTTTTGTCCGAATCGCCATTCATAGAGGCTCAGTGGACCGAGCAACAGAATCAGGATGACAAAGCGCCGGACAGTAAGCAGGCGGAGGCCTGGTTCGATGATCGTACGCCCTGCAGCATAGGCGAGAAAGATGGACAGAAATGCACTTACGGCGACCAGGATGCCGTCGTTCACGACGCGCTCGCGAAGTATCTCGCTGGTGGCGATGGAGGCGATGAAAGCGCCCACCAGAATATCCAGCAGCGAGGGAAGGCCGCGCCGTGCGAGGCGATAGAGAGCCACCGCGCCGATGGGAAGCAACGCTGACTGGGCTGCTGAAACCGGCGGCATATGAGGCAAGCGAAACGCATAGCCATCAGGAAGCAGCAAGAGGGCAGGCAGGTAGACGCTGAGGAACGCAGTCTCGATTCGCCCGCGGACCACGAGATAGAGCGCGAGCAGGCCCGGCAAAAGGAAAATCGTATCCATGGAATCAGGTTAGCCGATTTCAGCGGTCGATGCTATAGCTATCGGCGGCACTGGAGGAGTGCTATTCTGTGCCTAGAGAACTAGTAGATAGCATCTGCTGCCTGAAGTTTCCATCTTTTCTTCGGATGCAGCTAACATCTGCGATGGGCTTCTTGCCGGTCGCGTCAGACTTTTTGAGATATGGGTGCCAAACGAGAGAACCTAAATGAAGATTGTGTTCTTGCTTCCGCAGGAAGGATCGCGCCCCGCAGGCGGGTTCAAGGTCGTCTACGAGTATGCCAATCGATTAGCCAGACGCAACCATGAAGTGCAGGTATTGCATATAGCGAGTTTATTTCCCCGCAACGCGCACTTGAGTCTGCGAGACAGGATGCGCGTGTTTCGATATATTCCATTTGCCTTGAGGGGCAACTGGAGGCCGGACCGATGGTTCAAACTGGATCCCGCAGTAAAAGTGTCGTGGGTCCCGTCTTTGTCTCCCTTGTTTCTTCCGTGGGCAGATGCCTATGTTGCCACCTGGTGGACGACTGCCGATCATCTGGGGGCACTGCGCGATTTGCCGGGGAGAAAGCTCTACCTGCTTCAACATCTGGAAACATGGCTGGGCTCCGCCGAGCAGGTAATGGCGACCTGGAAAGCTCCTCTGGAGAAGATAGTCATTGCTCACTGGCTTGAAGATATAGCTCATGAGATGGGTGAGTCGTGTCACTATATTCCGAATGGCCTCGACTTCACCAAGTTTGGTCGCGATGTTTCTCCGGAAGACAGGAATCCAAAGCGTGTCGCGATGCTATTCAGCCACAGCCTGGCCTGGAAAGGTTCTTTCGATGGACTTGCGGCGCTGGCTATTCTGAAAGAGAAGTATCCCGATCTGGAAGCTGAGTTCTTCGGCATCAATGAGCGTCCGCAGGATTTGCCAGCCTGGATTGTCTACCACCATGCGCCAGCCCAGGCGGAGTTGCGCCGCATCTATAATCGCGCATCGATATTCCTTGCTCCCAGTCTCAGTGAAGGATGGGGGCTGCCTCCGTGTGAAGCGATGATGTGTGGCGCGGCTGTGATTGCAACCGATATTGGAGGGCACCGCGAGTTCTGCACGGACGGGGAGAACGCGCTGCTTGTACCGGCTGAGAATCCGAGGGCTATTGCAGATGCCGTGGTCAGGCTTCTTGAAGATCCAGAGCTGCGCTTGCGATTGGCACGGAACGGCCACAGCAATATCCAGAGATTCACTTGGGATGCTGCCTGCAATGCATTTGAAAGCGTGCTGCTGATTCCTCCTGCAGTCTCGGCAACGCCCCCGCAACTGAAGAGAGCCGCATCGTCTCTCGAGAAGACGCGGTCCGTCCCGACGAACTGGCGGGACGGACCGCCCCGGCGCTGAACTACGGTGCTGTGTAAGTCCACGACAGCACGTTCTGTGTTGCGCTCATGGCCCCGGTGCCGCCGGTGAAGCCTACATAGGCGGTGCTGCTTCCCACCAGACTGGGAATATTTACAGGGAAGACTTCAGTCACCGAGGCGTTGGTCACTGTATCGGTCAGCGTCATGGTCAGATTGGTTCCGTTATAGACCATGTGGGCATGCATTACATCTCCGCTATGCAGATTGATGCCGGTGGAACTGAGATCGACCGAAGGCACCGTGGGAGCGCCCCCGCCGGTATACAGACCCGTGGAATCCGAGCCTTCACCTGCGTTGCTATAGAGATCGAACTTGACCGCGACGCTCGAGGGAATCCCCTGGTAGCCGAGTCCGCCTCCGGAGTAGCCGAGCGCCCAGATGTTGGTACCCTGGATCGTAAAGGTCATGCCATCTGCCGTGGCTTTCAACTGCTGGAAGGTGAAGTCGGTCGTGAAGCTCTGCACCGGGACAGGCGTGGCGAACCAGGCACTACGATTCTCTCCCGTTCCCCCGTCGGTTAGTTGCAGCACTCCGCCGGTCACAGCGGCGCCATAGTTGAGGGACAGGCTGCTGGCCGTGAAGGCGCTGCTCGGATAGTTGATGTATGTCGTGCTTGCTATGGTGATGGTGTACGTGGCCGCGGCAACCGGGCTGGTGGTGTAGCCCGTTTCCACGGCGATGGCTTGCAGCGTCTCCGATGCACTCACTGTAATTGGGCCACTGTACAAGGTAGATGCGGTCGTAGGCGTGGTGCCGTTGGTGGTGTAGTAGATGGTGGTTCCCGCCGTTGCGTCGCTGAGGGTCACCGTCTGGGCTGCAGTATAGGCCCCGCCCGCAGGCGAGATCGTGGGCGCGGGCAGCGGGGGGGCGATGGAATAGAGTCCACCGGCGGCGGGACTATTGATGTAGCCCGTTTTTACTGCAATGGCGTACAAGGTCTCGCTGGCGCTCACGGTGATTGGCGCGCCATAGACTTTCGACGCTGTTGTGGGCGCGGTTCCATCCGTTGTGTAGTAGATGGTGGTGGCTGAAGCGGATTCGGAGATGACCACCTTCTGCGCGGTCGTGTACGTTCCCGCAGACGGAGACAACGCCGGGGCAGGCAGAACCTGAGCGATGTTGTAGGTTGCCGCTCCCACGGCGCTGGGACCGTATCCGGGCGCAATGGCAATCGCTTTCAAGGTCCCAGAGGCGCTCATGGCGATGGGTGCACTGTAGACCGGCGACGAGGCTGTTGGGGTGGTTCCATTAGTTGTGTAATGGATGGTTGCCCCGGTGGACCCGCTGGTGATGGTCACGGACTGTGTGGTGGCGTAGAACCCCCCGACAGGGCTGAATATCGGCGAAGTCGAAACCGGCAAGGCGCCCGATCCGATGGTATAGACCCAGGTCAGCATCTTCTGGCTGGAAGTGAGCCCGCCGGTTCCGCCCGTAAATCCGACATAGGCGGTGTTCCCGCCCACGATCGAGGGGATGTTCACCGTCCAACTGGTGGAATAGGTTGCTCCGGTTACCATGTCGGTGATGGTCATGGAGAGAACGGTGCCGTTATAGGCCAGGTGCACGTCCATCGTGTCGTCGCTGTGCAGATCGATACCCGTTGCGCTCAGGTCAATGGCCGGAACGGTGGGGATGGCGCCGTTGACATAAAGACCGGTTGAATCCCGTCCCTCGCCGCCATTGTTATAGAGATCGAACTTGATGGCAATACTGTTGGGAATCGACTGGTAGCCAAGCCCGTAACCTGCGTAGCCCAGGGAGTAGACGTTATCCCCCTGGATAGCGAAGGTGATTCCGTCTGCGGCAGGATTGGATAGTTGGAAGCTGAAATCGGTGGTGAACGCCTGCACGTTGACCGGCTGGCTATACCATGCTGATCCGTTCTCACCGGTAGCGCCATTGGTCAATTGCAGGCGGGAGTCGTCCAGTCCTGCACTTCCATTCAAGACCAGGACTCCCTGTGTACCTGCAAATCCCACAGGGAAGTCAATTCCTGTCTGTCCAATATTCATGGTGTAAGCGGCAGCGGCTACCCCGCTGTTCGCAAGGCCCGGAGCTACAGCGATCGCGTTCAGGGTTTCGGTCGTACTTACTGAGATGGCGCCGGAGTACAGTGTCGAGGAGGTCGTCGGCGTCGTGCCGTCGGTGGTGTAGTAGATGGCAGCCCCGGCAGTCGCATCGGTAATGGTCACCGAAAGCGGTTGAGCGTAGGTTCCGCCGCTGGGGTTGAAGACCGGCGTACTGGCCTGCGCGGAGTCGGTATAGGTTGCCGAGGTTACCTCGCTCTGAAGGTAGCCGGAAGCGCTCGCTATCGCTTGAATGGTTGTCGTTGCTTTGAGGGTAATCGGCGATGTGTATACCGGAGAGGAGACAGTGGGCGTGCTGCCATCGAGGGTATAGTAGATGATTGCGCCAGGGGTTGCGTCCGTCATGCTTACCGCGAGGCTGCCGCTGAAAGTCTCTGCTCCGGGACTCAATGCCGGACTCGACGCCAGTTGCAGTCCGTTCAACAATCCAAACACGCTCACCTGCCCAAGCGCGCCCACATAAACTTTCCCGTTTGCCACGGTCGGCACTGTGAACTTGACGGCCGTACCGGGGTTGTCGCGAGTGGGGTTCGTGTTGCTTGAATAGAGCGTTGTGGTGATGTTGCTGGCGCTGTGAGCCTGCAAAACAGCCGGACCGGCAGAGGCATATGCATCGGACTCGATGGTCCAGACAATTCCTTGCGTGTTGCCGTTGGCCGATATTACGGGGTTTGCTCCGGGAAATCCGTACTTCTCTGCAGAGGTTGCGACGGGACCGGTAAGCAGCCCATTGACCAGCGGGAATGCCTTCAGAGTGTCCTTGGCTCCCCAATAGTAGACCGTTCCGTTCCAATACGCAGGCATGGACCATGCGCCCACGTTGCCAACCGCACCGGGAAGTTCCTGCACCACCTTGTCTCCGCCGGTGTTGTAGCCCCCCAGGTTCTCTCGATTGAGCAGATACACTTCTCCCCCTTTACCAGCCTGCACCAGGAGGTGAGGATAACTGCCCGTGGTCTGATTGGGAACAATCAATACCCCTCCCGCTCCCAAATCTAAATCGTATGCATCCAACTGTGCCTGATTCGCGGGTGTGAAGTCATCGTGGATGGTTGGCACGCCTTTAGTCAGATCCAGGTTCAGAATGCTGTCCCCAAAGCTCATGCCGGAAGCATATGGTGCGGTTGCCTTATAGTTGCCGTTTCCAGTGGCGACGAACATTCGCCCATACGGATGGTTGGTCGGATCGGGCACATCGGCGGAGAGACCGGCGCCACTCATCCAGACTCCTGAGCCGACGCCGTTCGGAGAGGTGCAGAATATGCCTGTCTGTTGCAGGGTCGTTGCGTTGTATCCCAGGATCCATCCATGCCACGGGCCGTTGTCGCCGTGGGCGGCGAACCCCACATAGACGATGCCGTTGAGCAGCAGCAGCGCAGGCCGTTGGTTCTCCCACTCGGCGTCCAGGGTAAGCGTGCCGCCTGAACTGCCATTTCCAGTCCCGGAAACCGTTGCGGTCAGTGCGACCGGCCCTCCCATCTTCTCCGCTCCCGAAGTCACGTCAAGGGCGTGCAGGCGCAGCACGAAGTTGCTGCCTTCCTGGGTAGCGCTTACCACATACAGGGTGCCGCTCGCCGGATCGATGACCGGGGTTCCAGTTATCCCTATCTCGGGGACAATATCGGTGCCCACTGTACTCGAGGAAACTGTGGTGGCTCCCGCTGCGGCTCCGTGCGCCGCAGTCAGCAGGGATGCAAACCACAGAGGACTTGCGTTGGTGCCGCCATTATTGTCCGCATCGAAGGCGTAGACGCTGTCATGCTCGGTAGCAACAAAGATCACGTTGTGAACCTGTCCGCCGATCGTGATCTTGGGAAGATACAGCGGCTGCGCGTAGACGGATCCATCCACCGGTTGCGAAAAGAGCTTGCCAAATTGCGCGGGGGTTACATCGGAGGTGTTGAGAATGGTCTCGTTGAGATTTTGCCCGGTGCGCCCGATGTCGTTGCGCCAGGTGGTCACACTCACTTGTGCATGCATCGACAAACTGCCAGACGCCAGAAGAAGCCCTGTTGCGAGCAGAGCCCGCAGGCTCCTGCTCCGTACCGTTTCGCGTGGTTCAAGCAAGCTTGTCATAAGGGCTCCGTCCTTGCTGGTCCTTGTGATCATCGAGCGAGAGCCAGCATTCTCGTCCTCGTTGCTTTTCGCTTGCATGCAGGCTTCAGGCCTCCCGCACACCGTTTATGGTTGTCCGCAAACTCAGCTATGCCGGCATTCCCGCCGCCCGTTCGTCCGCGGAAACGATCTACTGAATTGAAAGACAGAGGGACCTGGGGGCGAGGTAAAGGGAGAGATTCCTCCCGTTCCCTGCGTCCAATCCGTTCTATTTCGTCGGGCCGGTGAGCCAATAACCTGCTTGGTCAAAGATCCAGGCTAGTCTTGGTCAGCCTCTGTTCTTATGTCGTTCACTAGTACTGCAGGGGAAGTTGAAAATGGTTGCCTGCATATTATGGGGAATGTAGACAGCCTCATTGTAAGGCATAAGACGATTTCACAGAATAAGCTTTAGTAACTATTACGAGTCACTGGGTAACTCGACAATTTATTGTAAGATCACAATTTCTTGCCATAAGAACTAAGCGTGAGCGCTCAAATCGCCTGCAGCCGAGCGTGGCAGCGCGGCGTGCTTTATAAAACACGGCGGTGAAGCGCTCTCCATGTGGCGGAACTGCGAATGAATTTTTTTGCCTGCTACAATCTCCCCAAGGCAGCGCAATCATAAGAGGGGGATCGGCATCCCATGGCGATCGGCAAGTCTTCGCGGCAGTTGATTTCTTCGCGGCAGTTGATTCTCGCATTGGTCTCGGTCGCGGTAGCGGGAGGAGTTGGAAAGCTGGCCGCGCAGCACGTGCCGGTGACTAAGTCTCCTGTCGCCCGCATCGCCGAGGAGCGCGAACAGAGCAAGTCTCTCCCGAGCGAACTGGCCTGGAATCCCGCAGGCAAAACTCTCAGCTTCATTCGGAGAGCTCCTAGAGCCGACAGGGCGCCACACAATTCTTTGAGTGCGGAAATCTGGAGCCTCGATGCGTCAACCGGCCGGGAAACGCTTCTCGTCTCCGATGCCGAAATAACTTCCGCTTTGGGCGGCGAACGCCCCCATGCCGCGCCAGGCGGCGAAGAGGACGATGGCGCGAAGCAACTGCAAGGCTATGCCTGGGCTCCGGGTGGTCATGCGCTGTTGCTTGCCAGCGGCATCTCTCTCACTTGGTTCGATCTTGACGCACATTCCTCCCGGCCTCTTGTGACGGGGAAAAAAGATCTGAGCAATCCAGAAATCAGCCCTGATGGTCGTTTCGTCAGTTTTCTTATGGAGCACACGCTGTGGCTGGCAGACGCCGCAACCGGCGCGGCGCACGCCTTTGCGCCTGCGGGAAAAAGCGATCTGCACGAGGGTGAGCCGGATTGGGTCTATGCTCACGAGCTTGGGTTGCGCTCGGCGTATTGGTGGTCGCCGGACTCATCTTCCCTCGCCTGGATCGAGACGGACGACCGCGCCGTCGATAAATATTCGCTCCGCAGTACGGATGGCGATGAGCACACGATAGCCTATCCGAAACCAGGCGGGGCCAGCCCCACGATTCATCTTTTGGTGCAGGCTATCCGCGGCCGCAAACAGCTGAAGATCGACCTCGGCGGTGCGGCGAACGCGTATATCCCAAGGGTGCAATGGTTGCCGGACGGCAAGCATCTGGCCATCGAGCGCCTCAGCCGCGACCAGAAGACGCTCGACCTTCTCCTGGCGGACGCAGTCACCGGGAAGGTGCACACGATCCTCACCGAGAAGGATGCCTACTGGATCAACCTGAGCGACGACCTGCGCTTTCTGAAAGCCGCGCGCCGATTTCTCTGGTCCAGTGAACGGTCAGGCCACCGCCATCTCTATCTCTACGACATCTCTGGGCGCCAGCTCGCCCAGCTTACCCAGGGTGAGTGGGATGTGACTTCGCTGGTTGGAGTCGACGAAACTGCGGGCGTTGTCTACTTTATGGCCACCAAGGAAAGTCCCTTGGAACGCCAGTTATATCGCGTCAATGAGAATGGTTCGGGCTTGACGCGGATCACGCAGGAGAAGGGAACGCACGACCCGCTCATTTCTCCCTCTGGCGAAATCTTTGCGGATCTGTGGTCGAATCACGTTACACACCCGCGGCTGGAACTGTTTCGCAGCGATGGAAGCAGGGTTGCAAGTCTCAGCGCTCCTGCGCCAACCGATCAGGCAGCCGACCATGTTAGTCCCATCGAGTTCCTTACTATGAAGACGCACCTGGGCATGGATTTGAATGCCTGGATTATGAAGCCTGCGGAGTTCAACCCCGCGCGGCAATACCCGGTGATTCTCTACGTTGCCGGAGGACCGGGCGAGCAGATCGTGCGCGATGCCTGGGGCGGCGATATCTCTCTGTGGTTCTCGCTGATGGCGCAGAAGGGTTATATCGTCTTCGCCGTTGATCATCGCGGCTCCGCGGGGCGTGGGCATTTATTTGAGGAGCCTGTGCATTTGCGATTCTCCGGGGCGGAGATGGCCGACCTGCGCGATGGAGTATTGTATCTGCGCTCTCTATCGTGGATCGATAAATCGCGCATCGGCATCTGCGGATGGGGGTATGGAGGCTTCCTGGCGCTTCATGGAATGCTTGACCGACCGCTGCTTTTCAAAGCCGGTTTCGCCGGTTCTCCCATTACGGATTGGCATTTGTACGATGCGGTTTTTGCCGAGCGTTATCTTGAAGATCCGGAGCGCAACCAGGATGGATGGCTCGCATCTTCACCTATCGAGAATGCCAAGAATCTCAATGCGCCTCTCCTGCTCGCGCAGGCAACGCTGGACGAGACGGTGCATCAGGATAACTCCCTGATGTTGCTCGACGAGCTTTTGGACAATGGAAAATACGCGGACCTGTTGCTGTTTCCCGATCGCCGGAATCTCTTCGAGGATTACGGAGCACGCCTGGTTCTCTTTCAGCGGCTCACCGATTTTTTTGTCAAGAATCTGTAAGGGAAGAGGCCGGCGTTCCGGCGCAACGGACACCTGTGCGGCTTGTTGCGTGGAACGCGCGCGCTTCCCACAGAATTCCCAGGCCGGTCATCAGTGCGCCTGCCATCCACACCAGGCTCACGAGCATTACGCCTTCGATCGTCACGTGAAATAGCGCGTCACAGGCGTGCAGGGAAATGACTTCGGCACACCAACAACTCGAGGAGAGAATTGCGCCGCAGACAGCCACGAATGCACCGGTTCGGCCACGAAGAAGGAACAGAGCCAACCCTATTCCGGCTGCTGCGGCCGCGACCAAAAGACCCAGCGCAGCCACCTGCGGCAGAACGCGCTGCGTGTACAGACTCTCAGCTATCGCTTTGTTCCTCAGCAGTTCGTGCAGCTGCCAGCGTCCATTGAACGCCATGTCCAGAAAGAGCCCAGCTTCCAGCGCCGCAAGCAACGCAGCTAGCCGCCGCAGAGTTCCGCCGCTTCGGACCCAAGCAATACCGCAAGAAATTGCGGCAAACAGGTAGGCGGCCATCCCCAAACTTCGCGTAGGTGTCAACCAGCCGGAGAGAAGGTGCATAGCTCATACTTTCGCATAAGCCGCGCGAGTTTGCGGTGAAAGCTTGAGGCGCAGCCGCTATTCTGTCTTGGGCGTGATGGCGGGAGATTGCCGCGAACCGGCAGGCGCGGGCGTTGCAATGCCGGTGTACGTGGGCATACCGCTCAGCTGATTTTGCTCGACTATGAGCGGTCGGCTGAGCACCATTTCCAGTGTGGTTCCTTGGGGAAAGACAATATCGTTGCCCCGCGTGAAGAGAGTCGTCAGAACTCCCACGGCTGCTCCGGCGCCAGCCCCGATTCCCACTCCCTGGCCCACGCTCCCGGTTCCCATTCCCACCAGACCGCCTACTGCTGCTCCCTCTCCGGTGTTGCTGGCAATTCGTTGCGCATCGCGTCCCTTGGTTCCGTCTTGCTCCAGAGTGCCTTCCGCGTTCTTCACCTTTGCCCCAGTTGAGCCGGGCACATTGTCGAGCGAGCCGGGAATGGCTATCTCCGCGCCGTTCGGAAAGATCAGGGATGTCAGGTGCATTTGCAACTGCGCGCGTCCCTTCACCTTGCCGGGTCGTTGCACGCTGTCAATGGTTCCTCTTACAAATATGCCAGCGGGAATGACCACCGCGCCTGCTTCGACCACCGGAAAATCGGAGACGAGATACACCTGGTCGCCGGGCCTTGCCACGCGTGTACTGACCTCACGCTTCAGTGAGAGCAGAAGCTTGGTCCCGGCAGGAACGGTGTAAGTCTTCAACCCGCCGTTCGCCGCCACAGTGGCGGCGTTCCCGCCAACTCCTGCGCTCGCGGCGTCGGGTGCCTGGGCGTGAAGTCCGGTAGCCATGCCTGCAAATAGAAGGGAACAAAGAACAGAATGTCGTGTCATTCGGAACCTCCGGTGCGTGGGTTATTTGGCGTGGAAGTCGACCGTGAGCACACAGGACTCCGAGCCGTCGTCGGTCCAGATCGTGGCATCGGCAAATTCGACCTTTTGCACCACCACCGTCTCGCCTGCGGGATGGACTTCCACGGATTCGAATGCCAGGTCCCACGCGAAGATCTTTTTCTTCCCGTTTTCCAAGCCGTCGCCATAGGTCAGGTTATCCGGATACGGTTGTGGATTGCCGCCGGAATCAAGCACCGACAAGCTGAAAGTGACAGCCGAGATCTGTTTGCCTGCGTTGTTGCCAAATCCAACCCTGAGCTGTGGTTTGGACTCCCCGCCCTGATGGTTGTAACCCAGTTCGACGTGATCGATGACGACAGGACACTTGTGCTCAGGCGGCTTGGCCTCCGCACGAACCAGGATGCAGGTGAGACCAAGCGTAAGAACCAGCAATCCGTGAGTCGGTCTTATTGACAATTATTTGTACCTCGTGTCATCTGCGGCATCCCCTTCCTGTTGGTCGAAAGTTGCTGAATCGATAATCAATGAAGAGACTTCCCCACCAGTCCCTTGCTAGTAGATTGAAGCGGAACTTCATTCGTCGCAAATTCTGTAGTGCAGCTTTCAGGGGTGCTCCTGCCCCGCGATCTGCCGATGCCGCTCGGATGGGGCAACGATTGTGCCTTCAGTCCATTGATGATAGAAAGTGAATGGATATGCCGCGCATTTTATATGCACGGATTCAATTCTTGTTTGGCCAAGAGGGCGAGCACTTTACCGAGGAACGATACCGATGAAGAGTTTGTTAGTCCTTCTCCTGCTGGGAGCGGCGCCCATGTGGAGCCAGGTTAATTACGGCGAGGTGCGCCTGCGGATCGTCGATCCGTCGGGCACTCCAATCAGCGCAGTCGTGGCGCTGAACTGTGCCGGCAATGGCTATGACAAGTCGTTCCCCAGCGACGGGGATGGCATCGTACTGATCAAGCAGATTCCATACGGCGTTTATCAGATGAATGTGTCGCAGCGGGGACTTGCTCCTTTTTCAAAGACCGTGGTTGTTCGCTCCGCTCTGCCCATCGACGAGGTCGCGCATCTTCACGTTGCGTCGCAAATTACGCAGGTCACGGTAACCGGAACCGGCACTCTGATCGATCCCTATCTCCCCTCGTCGGTGATGCAGATAGGCGCCCAAGAGATCGAGCAGCGCCTTTCCGCATTGCCTGGCCGTTCCGTTCAGGATCTGGTCGCTTCTCAACCCGGTTGGCTTTACGAAGGCAACGCGGTTCTTCATCCCCGTGGCGCCGAATATCAGATGCAGTTTGTTGTAGATGGCATTCCGCAAACCGATAACCGCTCTCCCGGCGCTGGCCCGGAGGTTGAGGCGGACGATCTGGATTCGGTGAGCATTTACACGGCAGGGTTTCCCGCGGAGTACGGCAGGAAGTTGGGAGGGGTGGTCGAACTGAATACCCGGCAACAGGCCGATCCCGGCTTGCATGGCCAGCTTGTCCTTTCCGGCGGCAGCTACGACACGGCTTCCTCTTACGGCCAGTTGCAGGACACGTGGGGCAAAAACGTTCTTGGCGCAAGCGCCTCCGGGAGAACTACGAGCCATTACCTCAACCCCGTTGTGCCTGAGAACTATACCAACAAGGGCACAAACGCAGACTTCTCCACCAGGTACGAGCGAGACCTTGCCGGTAACGATCGCATCAGTTTCAGCATTCGACACGCCTTGTCGCGATTCCTGATCCCCAATGAACTTGTGCAACAACAGGCCGGTCAAATCCAGAATGGAGACAACTTCGAGACGATGGGGACGGTCAACTACCAGCACATTGTCTCCGCGGAGAGTCTTGTGACGCTTGCTGGCATGGTGCGAGACAAATCGGACAGCCTCAGTTCCAATCTCAAGTCCACGCCGATCATCGCCTCGCAGCACAATGAGTTCCGCGAAGGCTATTTCAAGGGAACATTCGCTCGTCATCTGGGTCGTCAGGAGTGGAAGACCGGCGTCGAGTCGGACTCCGTCTTTCTGCACGAACACTTCGACTACACCATTACAGATCCCGACCAGTTCGACCCGGAGACGGCGCCGAGCTTCAGCTTCGCCGCGCAACGACCGGATCTGGAGCAATCCGGCTTTGTCGAGGATATGATCCGCATGGGCAAGTGGACGCTCGCAGCCCTCTGTGCCAACATCAGTGAGACAAGTAGCCCCTCAACAATTACTGTAGGGCGGGGAAAGAAATCTCACCTTGATAAGCATGAGCAAGACCAGCACTTCTTCCGC
>Ga0255354_1000835_pt1 | contig 18840 bp, 19 predicted proteins | sample HBST50metaG_FD_189942 | JGI IMG/M metagenome (GOLD analysis project Ga0255354, IMG submission 189942) | Peat soil microbial communities from Stordalen Mire, Sweden - H.B.S.T50 | ecosystem: Environmental > Terrestrial > Soil > Wetlands > Peat | place: Sweden: Norrbotten County, Stordalen Mire...
ACCTGTGGAAGTGACCCGCCACCGACAAGGTGGCTCAATACAATCGGGGCCGCGTCAGCGACCCCGCTCAGCCGCTTTGAGCGGCTCACACCGTAAAGCCTCCGGCTTTGCCGGAGGATACTTACTGATAGACGAACCGTTCGCATCCAAGGATAGCGCCCTGCTCAACTGCCATGACATTAATAATGAGACATCGGAGCATCACCATGGCTCAAAGGAGTTAGGATGCAAGACAACGATGCCGTTTGATATTACTCCCGTCTCTACTGCCGCAGGACAGTTTGGCCAGTTTACCGCAGCTTACCGGGTGCTGACCGAGGCCATCGCCGACCATGCGTTTCCCGGCTGCGCCTTTGGGGTCGTAGCAGGCGGCGAAATTGTGCTTCAGGATGCCTTGGGCCGGTTTACCTACGATCAGGACGCGACTGCCGTGACTGCGGAGACGGTATTCGATGTGGCCAGCATCACGAAAGTGGCATCCACTACGGCTGCGGCGATGCTGCTCTACCAGCGCAGACAGCTCGATCTGGATCTTCCGGTGGGCAAACTGCTGCCCGGCTTTGTGGTGGGCCGCAGAACCGGGGACTACGCCCGACACGTCAAGCTGCGTCACCTGCTGGCGCATAATTCTGGGCTGCCTGGCTATGTCCAGTTCTTCCGGACCGCTGCTACACCTGTTGCGTTGCTTCGCGCCTGCCTGGAGTTACCACTCGAAGCCGAGCCCGGCACCCGCGCCGAATACTCCGACCCTGGTTTCATCCTGCTCGGCAAGGCGCTGGAAGTGTTGATCGGGGAGGACTTGACGACCTGGGTTCGCCGCGAGGTGCATGAACCGCTGGGAATGGCTTCCTCCGGGTTTTATCCGCCGCGCGACATGCGTTCGTTGATTCCGCCCACAGAGGAAGACGCCACGTTCAGGAAGCGCCGCATCCAGGGCGAAGTGCAGGATGAAAATGCATGGGTACTTGGGGGGGCTGCTGGGCACGCCGGCCTGTTCTCTAACGTGCCTGATTTGTTGCGTTTTGCGCAGGAGACGATTGAAGCGGGTTTGGTGGCTGGAAAGCCCCACTTGTTTGCCCCTGAGACAGTCAGTCTATTTGCTCAACGACAGGGTCCGGAGGGCAGTTCGCGGGCACTTGGATGGGATACACCGTCGCAGAACTCGTCTTCGGGCAGCTACTTCTCTCTGCGGTCGATCGGGCATCTTGGATTCAGCGGCTGCTCGCTTTGGATAGACCTGGAAGCCAAGGTTGCCGTGGCGCTGCTGACCAACCGTACTTGGCCGGACCGGCAGTGCGCGTTGATTCGAGAAGTGCGACCCGCCTTTCACAACGCCGTTCGCCAAGCTCTGTAACCTTTCTGCAACTCTCGCTTTTCACGGCAGTTCCGGCATCGAGAATTCTCTCGGATGATGGACACTTTCCAGCTACAATTAGAAATTGGGGACATACGCGATGCTATCTAGCTCGACGACGCAGGAGACAGCCGGCACCCGATCGGATTTGAAGAAAGACCAGGCCTCCCTGCTTCAACAACTGACGACTGAGAGCCAAAATGTGGCTTCTCAAGGCTTTGACACAAAATCTGCTCTAGAAATCGCACGCATCATCAATCATGAGGATGCGAAGATTGCGGCGGCAGTCAAAAAGGCAATACCGGAGATTGCGCAGGTTATCGACCAGGTGGCGCGAAGTTTGCGCGACGGCGGCCGGCTGATCTACATCGGCGCAGGTTCCAGCGGGCGCATAGCCGCGTTGGACGCTTCGGAGTGCCCACCCACCTATTCAACAGCTCCCGGACAAGTGCAGTACATCATGGCTGGCGGACCGAAGGCTTTGGCCTCTGCCGTCGAAGTTAACGAAGACTCAGAAGAATTGGGACAGCGCGACATCGCTCGCCGGCGGCCTACGCGCAAAGACGTTGTGGTGGGGCTTTCCGCCTCTGGCCGTACGCCTTACGTTGTGGCGGCCGTGGCCTATGCACGTGCGCGCGGTGCGCATACCGCTGCCGTCACCTGCAATTACGGAACGCCTTTGGCTGCGGCTGCCGACATCGCCATTGTTGCCGATGTGGGGGCCGAGGTCATTTCCGGTTCCACGCGCATGAAGGCTGGCACTTCCCAGAAGATGATCCTGAACATGATCACCACTGGTGCCATGACCCGCCTGGGCTATGTGTATGAGAACCTGATGGTTAACGTACACATGCAGAACTCCAAGCTGGTCGAGCGCGGCATCCGTATGCTGATGTGTGCCTGTGGCATCGACCGCCCAACCGCGGTGGAGACCATCAAGAGCGCCGGACGCAGCGTGCCCGTAGCCTTGGTCATGCTCAAAGCCAGAGTGGACAAGCCTGAAGCTGTGCGTCGATTGGCACAATCGGATGGTAATGTGCGCCTGGCCATCGAGGACAACGTACTGGAGTTGTAGCGCCTGGACATGTGGATGCCCCAGTTGCCTTCTGCGCCATGATCGGCGTTCTCCGAAGGACAATTTGGTTGACCGGTGTTCTCGTTGCGCCTGAGGACACCGGAGCTAGTGGGCTGCTGTTTTCTGCATGGACGGATTTACACTGGAAGGCTAGGAGTCGGTCATTTTTCATGGATAAATTTGTCATTCGCGGCGGTAATCCGCTGGTGGGTACCATTCGTGTTTCGGGTGCCAAGAACTCGGCTCTGCCGTGCATGGCTGCAGCCATTCTGACTGAGGACGAGGTAACCCTCGAGAACATTCCACAGGTACGCGATATAGCGACCGAGCGACGCCTGCTAGCATCGATGGGCGCCGAGGTGACTCTGGGCGAGGGACCAGCGAAGAATTGCACCACGATCAGTTGTAAAACCCTCTCCGACCCTGAAGCCAAGTACGAGATCGTCAAGACGATGCGAGCCAGTTCCCTGGTGCTGGGTCCTCTGGTGGCGCGCGCCGGCATGGCGCGTGTGGCCATGCCAGGAGGGTGCGCCATCGGCGGGCGGCCCATCGATCTCCATATCAAGGGACTGGAGAAGATGGGCGCTACGATTCATCAAGCGCACGGCTACCTGGAAGCGCGCGTGGACCGGCTGAGAGGTGCGCACCTGATCTTCGACAAGATCACTGTAACCGGCACAGAGGACCTGCTGATGGCTGCTGTACTGGCCGAAGGCGAAACCCTAATGGAGAACTGTGCCCGCGAGCCTGAAGTAACCGACCTCGCCGCGCTGCTGACAGCGATGGGAGCAAAGATCGAGGGGGCCGGCACATCCACCATTCGCGTGCAAGGTGTAAGCAGCCTCCATGGAGCGCATTACCGCATCAATCCCGACCGCATAGAGGCGGGGACCTTCCTGGTGGCAGGCGCGATCACGCGCGGGGATCTGATTGTCGCCAACTGCAATCCCAATCATCTGAGCGCGGTCATCGCCAAACTGGAAGAGGCTGGCGTACGCGTTGATATTTTGGGGTCTGATTCCGTACGCGTCCGCGCGGACGGAAAGCTGCGCGCTGCCAACATCTCCACTGAAGAGTATCCCGGCTTCCCTACCGACATGCAGGCGCAATATATGGCGTTGGCCACACAGGCCGAGGGCGTCAGCCTGGTCACGGAGAACATCTTCGAGAACCGATTTATGCACGTTCAGGAACTGGTGCGGATGGGCGCGGACATCAAGGTCGAGGGCCGCATCGCTACTGTCCGCGGACCCGCCAAGCTCTCCGCGGCAGCTGTCATGTGCTCGGACCTGCGTGCTTCCGCATCTCTGGTTCTGGCGGCTCTGGTCGCTGACGGCGAATCCATTCTGGACCGTGTTTATCACATGGATCGCGGCTATGAGCGCATCGAGGAGAAGCTGGCCGGAGTCGGAGCCCAAATCCAGCGTATGGGAAACATCTTCACGCCCAAAGACAATGAGACGGATGAGGCTTAACCGCGCTCTGCAGCGATTTCAGAGGCCCCCGTTGTAAAGGATTGGCACACAGCAACAGAAAGGCCCGGACTTTGCGTCCGGGCCTTTCTGTTGGATTCAATCAAGCAGTTAACTATGCCTGAGCCGGTCCACGTCCACCACCGGAACCGGGGCCACCTGGGCGGCGACGGCGACGACGACGGTTGTTGTTGTTGGCAGCGCCCGCAGGACGGGCCGCACCTGCTGCCGTTGTTGCCGGCACCGGTGCGCCTTCCGCGCGGTTGAAGTTCGGCTCGTTCTCCTCGTCGAACTCCTCACCCTCTACCTCGTCAAAATCCTCGCCACCTTCGATGAGGATCGTGCTCTGGTTGGAGGTGGGCTGACGCTCGTCGAACTCGTTGCGCGGCTTGGTCGGAGTAGCGGGTGCTTCCGATGCTTCGATCTCCACTTCAGAAGTCTCGGCGGGAACCGTGCCAACCAGCTTGGCCTTCTGTTCCTTGATGAGCGCCTTGCGGCTGAGCTTGATGCGATTGCCTTCGATGGCCAAAACCTTGACCATCACCTGATCGCCTTCGCGGAGCTCGTCCTTCACTTCCTTGACGCGATGCTCTGCGATCTCGGAGATGTGGAGCAAGCCATCGGTACCGGGGAAAAGCTCGACAAACGCGCCGAACTCGGCCAGACGGACCACCTTGCCGAGGTAGACTTTCCCTACTTCGGGCACGGCGGTGATGTTCCCGATCAGTTCGAGCGCCTTCTTCAGGCCCTCGCTGTCGCAGGAGGCAACGTTGACCCGACCGGTGTCGTCGACATCGATCTTCGCGCCAGTCTGCTCGATGATGCTGCGGATGGTTGCTCCGCCCTTGCCGATCAGATCGCGAATCTTGTCGGTGGGGATCATCACGGTTTCAATACGGGGCGCATACTGCGAACGTTCCTTGCTCGGTCCGTCGAGTACAGCGTCCATCTTGTCCAGCAGGAAGAGACGGCCCTTGCGCGCCTGCTCCATGGCCTGCTGCAAGATCTCGCGGGTCAATCCGCCGATCTTGATGTCCATCTGCAGTGCCGTGATGCCCTTGCGGGTACCGGCCACCTTGAAGTCCATGTCGCCGTAGTGATCTTCTGCGCCGGCAATGTCGGTCAGGATGGCGTAGTCGTCGCCCTCCTTGACCAAACCCATGGCCACGCCAGCCACCGCGCCCTTGAGCGCGATACCAGCGTCAAACAACGCAAGACTCGCGCCGCAGACCGTGGCCATCGACGAAGAGCCGTTGGACTCAAGAATCTCAGACACGATGCGGATGGTGTAGGGCGACTCTTCCGCGCTGGGAAGAACCGCGGAGATGGCGCGCTCGGCGAGTGCTCCGTGGCCAATCTCACGACGGCCTGTGCCGGTCATGCGGCCCGTTTCGCCAACGCAGAAGGGCGGGAAGTTGTAGTGGAGCATGAAGGCCTTCTTCTTTTCGCCTTCATAGCTCTCCAACCGCTGACCTTCATCGGCGGTGCCCAACGTGGCCGTAACCAGAGCTTGCGTCTCACCGCGAGTGAACAGTGCCGACCCGTGCGTACGGGGCAGAACGCTGTGCTCGATGGTGATTTCGCGAATCTCGTCGAATGCGCGGCGATCGGGACGGATGCGGTCCTTGGTCACCTGCTCACGGAAGATCCGCTCGCGTAGATGCTCATAATAGGTGGCCAACTTCTTCTTGGCATTGGGGTCGTCAGCGGGAAGCTCGGCTGCCAGTTCGTCCTTGATCTTCTTGACGAGGATCTGGCTATCCAGCTTGGCGTGAGCCTTGGTGTCGAGGACATCCTTGAGCCGGTCGCCTGCCTTGGCAAACAACTGGTCAAAGTAGGCCTGATCGAACTCCGGCGGCGTAAAGGTGCGCTTGGTCTTGCCGGCCACAGCCACCAACTCATCAATGGCAATGACGATCTTCTTGATCTCGGTGTGGGCAAACTCGATGGCTTCCAGGATGACTTCTTCAGTCTCTTCCTGGGCGCCCGACTCGATCATCACGATGCCGTCTTTGTGGGCGACGACCAGGATGTTGACCGAAGAGGCAGCGCTCTCAGCATAGGTCGGATTGATGACGAACTCGCCATCGACGCGGCCAACCCGGACAGCGCCAATCGTGGCGCTAAAGGGAATATCGGACAGTGCCAGCGCACAGGCAGCTGCATTGATGCCAACCACGTCGGGATCATTCTCTTTGTCGGCGGAGAAGACCAGCGCGATTACCTGGGTCTCGTTGCGGAATCCATCGGGGAAAAGGGGACGGATGGGGCGATCAATCTGGCGGCAGGTGAGAATTTCTTTCTCACTGGGACGGCCTTCGCGCTTGATGAAGCCACCAGGGATGCGACCACCTGCGGAAGTAAACTCGCGGTAATCCACGGTGAGCGGGAAAAAGTCGATACCTTCCCTGGGATCGGGAGAAGCCACAGCAGTGGCCAGAACAACGGTTTCGCCCGTGGTCACCAATGCGGCGCCCGAGGCTTGCTTGGCCATGCGTCCGGTTTCAAAAACCAGCCGCTTGCCACCAGCAAGCTCGACAGCTACTTCATGTTTAGACATAGAGTCCTCGTTTCATTTTGTTCGCTTGGGAAACTTGTAGGGGAAAGGCGCCGGAGGGTGGGTTAAAGCTGGCAAATGGCCTAACAGTGAGCAGGACGCGCGCATAAGAGTGGGATGTGCGCGGGGGAGCGGATTCTCCCGGCCTGCATGCCGGCCAACGTGCCGGGTCTGCGCATAGCCGACAGCTATGCACAGACCCTGGCAGAGGTTGTAGTTCGCCAGGTACACCTTGGCCCCAGGTTCTGGGAAGAACGGGGGCCGTGACCAATATGCGGTCTGGGCGTTTCCGGTTCAAGGTTGGCTTTCTGACTACTTACGGATACCGAGTTTGCCGATCACATCGCGGTAGCGGTCGGTATCGTGTGTCTTCAGATAGTCCAACAAACGGCGACGCTTGCTGACCAGCATCAAGAGGCCGCGCCGAGAGGCGTGATCCTTCTTGTGGGTTTTGAAGTGCTCGGTCAGTTCTGCGATACGTGCGCTCAAGATCGCGATTTGGACCTCCGGCGAACCGGTGTCTGTATCATGAGTGCGAAAGTTTTCGATCAGGGTAGTTTTCTTAGCGGTCGCCAGCACGGCGGTGATACTCCTCTTGTCTTCTCGTGTCCACTCTTCAGTGTCTGATGTGAGATTACCATGAATTAGTTGCCCAGCGCCATTGAACCGACCGCGTGGAATCCGGCTGGCAGACCCGATATTCCTGAACCCGGTCTAGGGTTCCTGCGCTATCCAATAATTGGCGCGCGCCACAATCCGGGCTCCGTAATCCTCGACTGTGCGAACCCGGATGGTATGCAGGCCCGGGGTGGGGTTGGAGGGGCTAAACGTCAGCAGGTAGCGGTTGCGGGCGTGCTTGGCCGCATCTACCACCCGCTGCTCAAATCCCTTGCTACCGGTGAAGGTCAGGTATTCTCCGCCGCTCATGTGCGCAACCTCTTTGGTTACGTTCTTTTTGAAGGCCTGGACAGCCATGACCAAGGCTGAAACCATGCTCATGGTGCGATCGTCGCCGTTGTCCTTCAGGTCGTGGAGCAGCTCGGCGCGCGCGGGAGAAAAAGACACGCTCAGCACCAGCACGTCGGAACGGCCAATCTTTTGAACCAGTTGGGCGGGCTTGGTGTGCTTGCTGCCGTGGTCCCGCTCCTCGCTGATCAAGAGCAGCACGCGACGGTATTCCTTGGGCTGCGACTCCAGCAGATCGACGGCATAGCTGACCGTATCCAGAATTGCCGCACCACCATTGCCGGGCTCCAAATGCTTGAGGGCCTCGTTCAGGTCCTCACTGGTGTGGGTATAGTCTTGAATCAAATGGGGTTTTGCGTCGAATCCCACCAGTGCCGCCTGGCTGCGACCGTCGGAGAGGAAAAGATCCAGCAACGGACCGAGTTTGGCCAGCTTATCGAACTCCAGAACGCTGACGCCCCCCTGCTCCACTGCCACCACCAGCGAAACCGGCGCCGTGTCCATCTCCTCCTGCACGCGAATCTTCTGCGCTACGCCGTTGTCTTCGAGTATAAAATCGCCCTGTTTGAGGCCATAGACGACTCCTCCGGCATGTTTTTCGACTAGAGTGGGGACCAGCACTTCATTGGCGTTTAACCGCAAGGTGGGCTGGTCAGCATGTACTGAGGGCATCGGCTGGGGAGGCTCAGCCGGGGGCAACTGCTGTGCGCTAGCGGTCGCTACAGAGAACAAACAAGCTGTGAGCACGAAGCGGAATATATGGATAAATCGGAATTTCATGCGAAAAAGAACTCCGAGTCTGTTGTCGACGGTCGGTTGAGCGCCGTGCAAAGATGGGAGAAATTCAGGAGAGCTCTTGGCGTCTCAGCGGCTTCATTCTGAATCGATCTCAGGATTGTGCTACGGGTCATACCCGCTTGTGTACCTCGCGGTCGATGCGGTCGGTCCAGGCAAAATAGCTCAGGAGCTCCCAACGGGAATTCCAGACAAAGCCAAAAATGTCTTTGGTCGTCAAGTTCTCGGCCGGCATGCCGGAGTAGGTCTCCACGCGCCAACGGAAGTACTCGCTCCGCCAGGGAGCTAGCCTGTGGCCGCGCGTTGCGTTCCAGATAAATCGAAGTGGAGCGAGCAAAGTGTGTCCTTGGCTATGAGTATAGACGGAGCTGCCCACTGCTGGAATATCCGAACGCGCAGGAAGGAGGATAGACTACGCTGGCGAGACTGGACAGCAGAACAGGAATCCCGCCGGTGCCTGAAGCTTGGCCTGACTAGAGCTTGTCAAACAGGCTGCCCGAACCCAGTTGCGAGATGACATCTTCCAGAGCTGTCTGCTGCGATTCAGACAAGGAGAGCTTGGTAGAGACCGAGGCTGTATCGGCTTGCATCAGGTTGGTCTGTGCTGCGGTCAGCTGCGTAATTAGGTTGCTCTCTGACTGAGATGCCGCGCTGATCTGGGTAATAGAGTTGTCGATGGTCACACGCTGCTCTGAGAGGTAGTTCAAAGCTGTGCTGAGCGCCTCGGTGTCCGTTACGGCCTGGCTGGTATCGACTGTGCCACTAGAATAATCTGCAACCAGGTTGGCGAGGGCTCCCAAAACGCTGTTGGAGCCACTCGCCGTGAAAACCTGGTCCCCCGCTACGTTCAATTGAATCTTCTGTCCATTAGGCGTCTTGAGGTAGTTGACGGTCTCATCACCATTGTAAGTAACCGTCGCAGGAGACGTGGAACTATCAATTGTGAAGGGCGTGGAACTGGTGTCGCTGCCGCTGAAGATGTACTGCCCCTGGTAGCTGGTGTTGGCCAGTGAAAGCACTTCATTCAGAATGCCGGATATTTGATCGGAAACAGACTTGACGTTACTAGAGTTCATCGTGCCGTTGTTGGCGCTGGTGGCCAGCGAAATGGCTGAGGTCAGTTCCGTTACTACACTCCCCAGGGTCGAATCGGTGACCTGCAACTGGCTGGTCAAGGTACTTGCCGATTGCGTAAAAGTATCGCCCTGTTGAATCTGACTGAGCAGCAGAACATTTTCCGACGCTGCAACCGGATCGTCGCTCAAGGAGTTTACACGCACACCACTGGACAGTTCTGACGTCAATGTCTCCTGGGTTAGTTCTGACTGATCGAGGGCACTAACCAAGTTTGACACGTAATTTGGATCAACCCGCATTGAACTCCTTCCCCTTGCGGCTCATTCTTCTTGTCAGGCGTTGCGGCCGCTTCAACTTCCTTACTGCGATCAGGAAACCGTTGTCTGTTCGCCCAAATTTAACGCTGAGGCCATGATGGTGTTCAGAACTGAAAAGACCTTCGAGGCCGCTTGGTAACTACGCTCCAACTGCTGCATTGCCGAGGCTTCATCATCGAGACTGACCGAGGAGAGAGAATCGCTCTGAGTCTGTAGTTGGGTCACAGAAGCATTCTGCGCCGTATTCTCGGTTTCAACCTCAGAGACGGTTGAACCCAGCGTGGAGACCATGTTTGAGTAGTAGTTAATCGGCGTCTGGCCGTCCACGAACTTACTGCTGCCCAAATCCGCCATGGCAATCGCATTTGTATCGTCGCCCGTTCCCTTCCCGGATGCAGCTGCCGCAATGTGATTGGGATCGGTCATCACCACGCTCATCGATGCGGCGCTACCCGACACCTCTGTCGTAGCGGAAAAGATATTGCCCGCATTGCTGGTGTCACCGTCCATATCTGTTCCCGCATTGTTTAACGTATTCACTTGGGTGGATACGCTGTAGGCTAGTTGATCGAGCGAGGCCTGGACACTGGGAATGTCCTGATCCCGCGCTGTCAAGTCCCCACCCAGTTCGCCACCGCCCGTTGTCAAGCCAGAAGTTATGTCGGCTGTCCCCACAAAAAGGTGAGTGACCCCATCGACAGTACCGTTGGTAATCTGGTAGCTTGAGTTTCCTAAAACAAGTGCTTGGCCATCGGTTGTCGTGATCGTAACTCCATTGTTTTCTGTTGACACCTGGTTTACCCCGACCAGTTTCGAAAGCGCCGTGATTTCCGTTTGGCGCTGGTCCTCAAGGGTGCCGGCATCTGAATTAGGAGAAGTCGTTTGAATCTGCTGATTCAGTTGTGCAATTGAGGTGGTAAGCGCATTGATCTGACTGGTCACTGTGGAAACGCTCTGGTCCAGAGATGCTTTCTGAGAATTCAGGCTCGATGCGGCTCCAGAAATGTCGCCGGCCAGTTTGCTCGCCTTGGATAGGACATCCTGACGCAACGAATTGCTTGTCGGCGTCGCTTCCAACGAGGAAAACGAACTAAAAAAGCTGGTGAGGTCGGTTCCTATGTTGCCTGCTGTTGAAGTGGAATCCGTGCTCGATGCCACGGTGAATAAAGATTGGACACTATCAAGTGCCGTCAGCCGCGCGCTTGAAGCCGAAGCCAACTGCTGCTGCTGGTCCAACCTCTTTGTCAGGACGAGGTCGCGAACTGAAGTCGATCCGGAATTTGAGACCCCCTGCCCGTATGTCACTCCGTCAATCACGATTGAATCGTTCTCAGTGAATGTGGACGTTTCTTTGGTGTATCCCGTAGTGCTGGCGTTGGCCACGTTATTGGCCACGACGCTCAGTGCCGACTGATCGGCATTCAAAGCCTGCGTGATCAGACTATATGCTGAACTAATTGTCCCCATGCCCGCTCCCTGTGCGCATCCAACCCCTGGTCTGCAACTCGCTATACTCCAACCGGCCCGCGCGTAAATCGCGCAAACGGTTCATCACTTGGAGGTTGGCGCTTGTTGCCTCGATCACCCTGGCAAACACAGCCACGTCCCCCGAGGCATCTCTGGCTTGGCTTGCCAGTTCCGTTTGTTGCTGTGCATCCGCAGGTGTCCAGTCGCGGTTCAATGCCTGGCAGGAAAGTGCCAGTTCCTCCAGCCGATCCGCATCCAGACAGGCCAGCGCCCGCGAAGCCTCGGCTACCAATTTCTTTAGCTCCGGATGCGCCCGGCGCACCCTTAACTCTTGCATGGCCCGCTTTCCTTTCCTCCCCGCAGGGCTATCCCTCATCACTCTCTCTGCCCAACAGATGTAACGCTGGCGTTCCTTGCCTACTTTTTATCGGCGTCAAGGACGCTCTGCCTCTTTCCTGCCCCATCAGGCCCGGATCATTGGCCGCCATCCAGCATGGAATCCACTACCTTGGACGCCACCTCTGAAGCCGGCACGTTATAGGTTCCGGCCGTCAGCGCAGATTGAACCTCGGCGACCTTATCCAGACGCACGCCGGGATCGGCAGCCGTCAACGAAACCTCGCTCCCTGCGCTGCTCAAGGTCGCCTGGTCGCTGCCCAGCACGGTTCCGTTGGTCGCCGAGCTACTCTTTGCCTGCATGGGATCTGTAGACGCCGGGGTCACGCCCAAAAGCGACTTCAACCCATCAAGACTGTTGCGAATGTCCATATCCATTTCTCCTTGCCCGATTCATCGGCGATTTTTCTAATCACTGTAGTCATTCAAGACCTTTGATGACGGTATCTCAGTGCACATTTCCGGTTACCGGAACAGTTCCTATCTGGTTCCGAGTATGAGAAAGATCTTTCACGATACGATTGGCAATCCCGAATCCACCCTGCTCGCTGAGTGCGCGCCCAAGGGCTTCCGATGCATACTCCCCCAGTGCGCTGCCAGAACCAGAGTCGTCATCTTCCCCGGTCAGTGAGTTGCTACTTGTCATCGGTTTCATCAATTCCTTCATCATCTGTGCTTCGAACTCGTGCGCTGCACGCACCAGTCGGGGTTGCGGCGTGGTCGGATTTTCACTTCCCTGCGTTGCCGTTGTAATTGCAGCCGCTTGCATCACAGAACCTCCAGATCGGCTTCCAGGGCGCCGGCTTCTTTCATGGCCTGCAGAATCGAGATCACGTCCCTCGCTCCTGCTCCGGTACGTTGCAATTCCTGGACCAAATCCTCTACCGTCGCTCCCTCCTTTAGATCGATGCGATTTACAGGCTTGTCCTGAGCCTGCACTGTAGTCTGCTGCACCACTTGGGTGGTTCCCGAAGAGAGGGGATTGGGCTGCGAGACTCTTGTCTCGGAAATCACGTTGACCGACAGGCCCCCATGCAGAATGGAAACAGGCTGCAAACGAACCGTGCCTCCGATCACCACTGTTCCGGTGCGCTCGTTCACCACCACACGGGCGCGCGGATATACCTCCACCTCAACAGCCTCCACTCGGTCCAGCAATGACGCCATATCTTCCTCTGGCGCAGCGGCGATCTCTACCCGGCGGCTATCGACGGCGTGCGCACGCGCCTTGCCTAGCGCGCGGTCAATGGCTGCAGCCATGCGTTCGGCGGTGTGAAAGTCGGCATCATTCAGCAGAACAGTGACCGTGTGCATCTGCTTCAGGTCGAAGGGCACCGTCCGCTCCACCAGAGCCCCGCCGGGGATGCGTGCGGTAGTGGGGTGGTTGAGTTGCCGGGTGTTGCCCCCCGATGAAGCCATGTAGCCGCCCAACACCAGAGCTCCCTGAGCTTGAGCATAGATCTGGCCATCTGGCCCATAGAGCGGGGTCATCAGCAGGATGCCCCCCTCCAGCGAGCGCGCATCGCCAGCCGACGAAGCCGTTATATCCATCCGGTATCCGGGCCGACTGAAGGGAGGCAGAGTCGCCACCACAAACACCGCGGCCATGTTCTTTACCTGCATGTTGCTGGCGCTGTTCGATCCGGTCTGAGGAACGGTAATCCCCATCCGCTCTAGCGCCGAAATCAGGGTCTGCGCCGGAAAGACCGTCTGCGAACTGTCCCCTGTACCGCGCAGTCCCACCACCAACCCATAGCCCACCAACTGGTTATCGCGAATTCCTTCGATGGTGGCCACATCCTTGATACGCGCCAACTGGGCTGTCTCGCCATGGGCAATAGAAGTTGCCAGCAGCAGAGTCGCTAACAGCGCAACCCAATGCGAGCAGGACTTACTCCTCCGCTGTTTCGCCGTTCTCTTACCCGCATCTTGCATCGACGTTCCTTGACTCCGTACTCGTGTCAAATCTGTTTCTGTTCCCTGCTCCTAAAACACCAGCAACTTCTCGATGAAACGCACTACAGGGTTTTGCCGGTAGGTCGAATCGTTGACAATGCCCTTACCTGTCACTTCCAACTCCAGGTCGGTCATGGCTGTCGACAGAACTTGGTTCTGCGCGCTTACATCCTCCGGCCGCACAAGTCCGCGCAGCTTGATCAACTGCGTCTGCTGCGAGAAGATCAATTGCCGCGTTGCCTGCACGACTAACATCCCGTTGGGAAGCACGTCCACTACCTCGCCGCCAAAGGTCGTCGCCAAGCTGGAGTTGGTCGTGCTCTGCCCTTGCGCAGTCAACCCTGAAGAGGAGGTCTGCCCGAGAAGCTTCTGCAGATTATTGGAAGTCTTGAGAGAACCAAAGAGAGCCGTAAGGCTGGAGCTGGCGTTTGAAGCTCGAGAGTTTTTGACCTGCCCGTCGGTCGAAGCGGCTAGACTCTCTGTCACCACAATCGAGACCACATCGTGCAAGCGAACGGCCTTGGCATCCGTACCTAACCGCACCAGTCGGCCTGCTGGGCTCCAGATCGATCCTGGAGTAAGAACTTCCGCGGCCTGTTGAGCGCGCACCCGCTCCACATAGGAGCGCAAAGCCGCTTCCGGTGGCGTAGGCTTCAACGTCTGCGTTGATGGAGCCTTTTTCTTGGCTGCTATTGGTATCGCCGAGACGATTACCAATGCCATAAGCATGCAAACTATAGCCTTTTGGATTGTTCCTGGCTTCAGTAAATTGGGGTTCATGGTCGCACCTCCGTCCCGGATTGAAAAGCAGCCCGGCCTGGCGCCAGAGCGACCACGCGCGCTATCTTGCCGCCAATCTTCAAGCGCACATCGAAAGCAGATCCAAGCGTCGCCGAGCCCAGTGCAACCCCTTCCAGTCGCGCCTCGATCACCGCCGTATTCTCCTCGACGATCAGCTGGTCGCCCGTACGAATGACCGGATTTAGATGAGTCTTTTCCTTTGCCACACAAGAACTCTTGTCTTCATGCTCGCCCTGCTCGGGTTGCGTGCATGTTGCTGCGATCAAAACCAAGCGGCCTGGTCCGGCCGGGTGGCTGTCGTTGCGCATCAGCAGCCAGCGGGCTCCAGAGTGAGGATCATCTATCTCCCGGATCACTTGGTCTGTCACTGGCCTGGGAACGGAAGCTCCAACAGAGATAAACAACGAGCTCTGAGGTGGGAGGTTCGCAGAACTTGCTGTCTGCGCGGCTGCCGCTGCGCCACAAGACACAAGCGCTGCTGCCAAACTGGCACACATTGCAACCTGGACCATATTCCCTCGTCTGTACTTCGATCTGATCTGTTTCATCTGCGTTGGACCGCTCCAAGTATCTATCTGATGAGAGAAATTTAATGGGCCATATTGTTGACTTGAGAGTACATATCATCGGCAGCCTTGATGACCTTGGAGTTCGATTCATAAGCACGCTGCGCAAGCACCATCTGCACAAACTCGGATACGACATCCACATTCGAGTTTTCCAGATAGTTCTGCTGAAGGGTTCCCAGCCCTTCGGTTCCGCCCGGGTTGCCCAATACTGGATCTCCCGAGTTGAGTGTGGCCCGCAGCAGGTTTGACCCGATGCTTTCAAGTCCACCCGCATTGGGGAAGGTGGCCAGCTGGATTTGTCCCAGTTGCGATGGATCTTTCTGCCCTGAGATCGTTGCGTTTACAACTCCGTACGAGGTGATGGTCACCGCCGTAGCATTAGTGGGAACTGTAATAGTGGGGATGACAGGATCACCTTCGGTAGTCACAATTGTGCCTTGATTGTTCAGGTGAAACTGGCCGGCGCGGGTATAGGCAATGCTTCCATCGGGCATCTGAACCTGGAAAAATCCGGTACCGGAGATCGCAACGTCATATTGATTGTCGGTCTCGTTTAACGAGCCTTGGGTATTGATGACCTCGGTAGCCACAGGTTTCGTACCCAGACCGATCTGCAATCCGGCCGAGACGGTAGACTGGCTCTGCGCCGCTCCCGGCGTCACCAGATTCTGGTAGATCATGTCCTGGAACTGCAAACGTAGCTGGCGAAATCCGGTGGTCGATGAGTTCGCCAGATTGTTGGCGATGGTGTCCAGGTTCATCTGCTGCGCGCTCATGCCACTAGCTGCTGTATAGAGAGCTCGAATCATCTTTCTCCTCGTTTCGAGAGCACGGAGCTGCCCTAGATTCTGGGCAGATCCTCGGTGGCGATCTTGTTGAATTCGGTATGGAAGACGGTGAGGGCCTTCTGCATCATCTCTGCCTGGCGCTGCATGACGATCATGTCCAGCGACCCCTGGATTACATCTTGGTTGGCCGACTCGATCGCCCCCTGATGCACAGCGGATTTCTTCGAGAGAACCGCTACAGTCCCTTGGGGTGCGATGTAGCGATTTGCCCCTTCGGCTGTTAATTGGGATCCCGCTGGAAAGGTGAAAACCCCCACCGTGGCCACTGCGCCTCCCGCGGCAGAAAGCACTCCACTTGCGCCCACTGTAACTTCCCCTGGAGGCACGGAAATAACCTGGCCGGTAGACGACAAGACCGCTTCGCCGGAAACTGTAACCAGTTGTCCGCTCTGAGAACGGCGAAAGCTGCCGTCGCGCGTAAAACGGGGACCGTTCGGCGTTTGCACCTGAAAAAACCCCTCGCCCTCGATGGCCAGGTCCAGCGGGTTTCCGGTCTGCTGAATCGCTCCCTGGGCCAAGTTGAGCCGGTCGCCGCCCAACAGCCCATAGTTGTTCACCGTGCTCCCCAGTTGCGAGTCCCCCGCATCCGGGCCCAGCAGTACGGAGCGGAAGTACTCCCGCTCGGCACGGTAGCCAGGAGTCTGAGCATTGGCTAGATTGGCTGCTGCCGTGTCCAGAGCCTGGGTTCGCGCTACCAGCCCGGTCATCGCCGCATAATATCCGCTATCCATTGGGTGTATCTCCTGTTGCACCCGAAGTGTTGCAGGTAGAGGACCGAATAGAGAACATATGGATTAGAACAAGATCAGAAAGGACGGGACGGATTGGAAGTGCGGATTAACATAGGGAAGGGCGAACGAAGAATCCCGGACAGAGGCACCGCGGGTAGTACTACGTGCGGTGATTGCTGCGCGTACATTGTGTTGAGAATTTTTCGCGCTATGTCCGACCGCTGCACATATAGCGTCTGACCGTTGCTCGAACTGCACCGGTTCGCGCCCCGCATTACTCGGGACTGTGCCTCACATTGCGCCGGAGGGCCAGCTGCGAGCCGGATTACTTCAACCCGTCGCATATGATAGCCACGGTGAAAGCAGTTTCCTTGAAGCTGTAGCTGTGGTGCAGTTTGAACTCCGGGGATAGGACGCGAAGCTCGTAATCCCGGCCGGTGACAACGGCCGGGATCGACAGGCCGCAATGGGCTGCCAACTCCGGCACCTTGCCCTTCCACGCGCCCGCCAGCATGTTACAGATCTCGCCAATACCGTCCTTGACAGTATCATCGACCGTCGCGAACTCCATGCCTGTCATCTGCGCTGCAATCTTCATGGCCGCCGAACTGCCGCTCTTGAAAACGCAAGCACCACTCAACAGTCCGCCAAAACCAACCATCGCGGTGACTGACTCTGGATCGTCCGCGATTGGCCCTGGAACGCGCTGACAGTTCACTCCGAGCATTAATTGAAACACCTCTTCCACGCTCGCATCCAGACTCTTGGGATCGGAGACCAGATGCAGGTATTCACGTAGAGATTCCGCCATGACACGCTCCATTTCATTCACAATAAGTCTCGACGTTCACGCGGCTGCGTACGTCGGCCGTTTTCCAGCAGTGGATCACTTATTCTCAGATTGCATTCACAAGAGGCAAGACCCGTTCCTTCACCTGCTCGGCGGTAAACGGTTTACGGATGTATCCCTGAGCCCCGGCTTGGATCGCCTGCTTCACATGCTCTTCGCTCGATTCTGTGGTGATCATCACCACCGGAACTCCGGTGGCAAGGTCTTGCGCACGAAGTTGGCGCAAAAACTCCAGGCCATCCATCAAAGGCATGTTGATGTCGGAGAGAATCAGGTCCACTTTTTTGGTCTTCAACACTTCCAGCCCTTCGGTGCCGCTGCCAGCCTCGTAAACGACCAGAGGATCCAAGCCAGCCTGGCGGAGCGAGCGCTCCACAATCTTCCGCATTACCGTGGAATCATCAACGATCAGAGTTCGGGTTTCCTTCATGGCCAGTTCCTCCGCTGTCTTGTCTATCGGCTGTAGCGCCAAACTCTTGATAAAGGAAATGGAGGCAACTTTTAGCACGTGCGGATAGAACAAATCAGGTCCTGGATCGAAGTTGCTTCCGGCAGCGGTCCGCTCTGCGTGCGCAACCACATCCGCAGCCACAGACAGTCATGGACACGAACCAGCTGTGACTCAACCGGCCTTGCCTTCTCGATCGATTTTGTCAGCACATGGACCAGCGCAGCCTCCGAACTGGCTTCGATTAGCTCCACTGCGGGAAACCGGGCGTTCAACATGCGCGTGTGGGCGGGGCGGAACAGCGATCCAGGCACCAAACCGCTCTCCACGCGCAGTCCAGTCATCCGCTCCATGGCCAAGGCCAACACCGGGTCTAACCGGTCCTCAAAACCCAGGTAGAGAAGCTTGCCCGCAGCCACGCGCAGGGGCAGCGCTCCAAAGGCGTCCACAAACAGCCGGGGCACGAGTACGGTCAGCGCTTCGGCATCGTGCAGTTCCAAAGGTAGCACCGGGCAACTCCATTGCAGGCCTAGCGCCCTGGTTACCAATTGTTCGCTTATCCCTTGATGGTGTACCAGCCAGTGGCCGAGCCGGCCGACTCCGGCCACTTTTTGCGCGTCCAGTGCTTGCCGCAACTGACCAGAAGTAATCCAGCCCTGCTCTAACATGACCAAGCCAAGCGGAATTCGGTGACGATAGTTTTCCTGGGGACCTCCCCTGCCGTCCATTTCACGCACAATTGCAACTTCCAAGCGTGTCGCAGTGCAGGCGGCCGAGCAATTCCAACCGCCCTCGAAGATCGGGACCGTGCGGCTGCGCCACAGGTGGAGCCACCCAGAACTGCAACCGGGATTGGCGCAGGTTTCAAACAGTCTGGTCCGGTTTTTCTCGCCCCGGTTGAGCCAAGGCTCAGCCGAAGAGTTGCCGCTAGAAAGTGCATTGAGGGATGGATTTTGATCTCTTGCGACTAGCTTCTTGTTTAGAAAAGGCATCGTATGCTCTCCAGCCGCTTTCTGGGCGCGGCCACCTCGGACACTCGCAGCCCAAAATTTCCGTTCACCAGCACCACTTCGCCGCGCGCTACAATTTTGTCGCCGACGATCAGGTCCACCGGGTCAGCCACATGGCGATCCAACTGCACGACATCACCCGGTCCCAGGT